>ERZ794946.745-NODE-745-length-12131-cov-3.989235_pt1 | contig 12131 bp, 17 predicted proteins | sample MGYA00433072_ERZ794946 | MGnify/ENA primary metagenome ERZ794946 (study PRJEB30137, sample SAMN04331413) | food metagenome | isolation source: Y3 must sample point D1 replicate A | place: Australia: South Australia | collected 2014 ...
ACAATGTAATCTGGAGTACCATGCCTCGGCGAATATCTGGTCGCGCTCTTGGGCGAGCTTGGAAGGCAACGTCCACGGAAGAAGAAGAAGCTGCGGTTGGAGCAGGCGGCATCGAGATATCATTAGCTACAACCGTGACGGTGACTGTGCTGGAGCTGTGACGGTGGTGGTCTTGAATGCTGAAGAGTCTTCGCCAATGATATCGCGATCCATATTCTTCGTTGATGTCGTGATGACTTGGGGAAGTTCGGTCATAACAGGTCCAGGTGCGTTCAAAATGGACACCCAGTCGAGGATCGATTGGTCAGTCGAAGTGGTCGAAGTGGATTTGGCAGCGGGATCTTGAGTTGGCGAGCTAGTCCTTGGTGCAGGATGGCACGTTCTCCGCATACGACATTCAATCTGGTATACTTCATCCTGCTCTTCACCCTGAGGAGCTCTCTTCTCGTGCTGGGACTGCAGGGTTTTAGAGACGATGGACGGGTGTATATCCTCATAGTCACGCGCGGGCTGGCCTGAGGCAACTGCGGACACGATAGCCAGAAGAACTAGGAATACTGCGTGATTCTTGCCAATCATGTTGATAGCGTGTATGGTACAATCAGACGAGACAAGGCTCTGAGGGTGAAAGTTCATCTCATAGCTACCTGCGTGATCATGATCACTATAGAATTGCTCAAGTACGGAGTATGCGTATGGGGAGCACGTGGTCAATTCTAAGTTCAAGTATGCTACGAGCTCTCTCTCCTCGAGGAAGAGTTCTGGAAAGCACTCACAGGCAGATGAAATTGACTAACAAAGCAGAGTGAAGCAAGAAAGAGGAGTTGATGGAACCAGTATGAATCTAGATGACATGATTCAACATAACTTCGTTCCTCTCGGCTCCTCAAATGCTTCGGGAAGCTCGTGATCACCGACACATTCAATTCAGGTGCCATTCGATCCATTCTAGCAATAACACCCAGACTTCACGACTGTTCTTCTCCATGAACAACATGTGTCCATTTCCATGCACGCCAGCATTACCCAATTCTAGGTGGTCGGTGCGTGTGCAACCGGCCTGGCGAAGATACGAAACCGTGCAATGATCGTATACCGAATGATAGGAGGCCTCAGCAGTGACGACCAGAATCGGCTTGGGAGCTAGATTGGAAAGGCGTTTAGGGGGTGGCGACGTTGCTTGTAGTACACATCCTTCGAGGTTGTCACTTGTTGCTGGCATTGATTGTGTGGTAAGATCAATCATAGGGTCTGTCACGGGTGGTGAGTATAGAAGCGGTACATCGGCGAGTCCCCACGGTCGTGCGCTAGCATTACTGAATACTCCACCTCGAAAGGGTGGACCACCTGGTTCAAGCAAGATGATGGCTTCAGTCAAATTTGGTCGAGCATCAGCGATCAAGATTGCCTGTGGACCAGCCTGGCTGTGTCCGATGAGGATGGCGGGACTTCCGATATGATCGAGGAGATCGGCGCCACTGGCTTGCATAGTAGCCTGCTGATAAGTGTCGTTATTGACGTACTGGACGTTGGAGCTGTAAAATGCGTCAAAGATTGGGTCACCCATCCGTCCAGTACCGGGCCACTGAGTATGGTTCACTGCTTGTGGCCAGAGCTTGTAGTCTTGAGGTGCTGTGAATCGTTGTTGGATAACCTCGACAGAGGATGTTGTCAGGCCAGGAGCTCCATCGCCTGGTCTCCAGGCTGACCGGCCACGCGATGTCTGATCGACAATGTATACCTCAAAGCCTTGCATGATAAAGAGTGATGCCCAGCCGCGGCCACCATCGGGCTTGTTTAGGAAGTTCTGCCATAACATGTCAGCATTTGCATCAACAGGAAGCATGGTAGAGGTGTACCGTTCCTGTCTGACCGGCGCCTGGGATAAACACGAGCGGTGTTTGCTTTCTCGGACCCCCAGGAGGAGTGAGTCTTTCGACATACATCTGATCTTGGAACACATGGCCACCAGATCCGTCTGATACGTACCTGCCGCCAGCGTAAAAGTAGTTGCGAATATACGGCACCTCTTCGTTGACATCCAGCGGTTCTTTGTAATCTTGGGTGGAGGTGACTAGTAGAGCGCGGAAAAGACAGAGGAACGACACGAGAAGGGATGTAGAGGGCATATTGGGTTGGAAGATGGTCAAAGCTAAGCCACGTGAGAAGATACAGATAGGTGTGATGATGGGAGAAGGGAAATAGGAAAGTGTAAGCTATCACCAAGCTTGCACACAAAACACGAGGAGCTACATCACGTTATGCTGTGATCTTTTCGAGAAGGAGCTTTGGGAACAAAGACAGGCAGGCGCATGATGAGTGAGGGGTATGCACAATAACTGAAGATCATGGCTTGGCTGGCCATAAATCTTGGATTGAATTGATGTAGACCGATGTTTTACCAGCCTTCTTTCTTGACGACCTGAACATCGGAGGAATCTCGAAATACTTGCATTCCAAAGCCTGCTCGCCATACACAACCAAGTCCGATATATGGAGGGTTGGCTGTGAGCACATTATCTACCTCTGGTTCGGACTCTCCAGACAAAGCGCTGGGATCCTCTGCAAAGTGTCTTGCAGCGCCCATCAACTTGGCGTCTCCTGCCTGTCAGTACTCGTCAAGGTATGCACTCGGCTCATGAAAGGGTCGAGATGACATCTGACTACAATCGACACTCGAAGGAATAGCAACCCCGATCACTTGGGGCTTCTCTCTTTCTCTCCAACCCATAATCTCAATCCTGCTCTGTGCTTTTGAATGCCCGATTTGACCTCTTTTCCAATAGTCTCGGTGAGGTGGTTCAAGGCTGGCACTACGTCGATGAGCAGTCCCAGCATGATCTCCTCTCTTTGACTGTATGCTTCGGCGTTGGTCTCCGGGTTCAATGAAGGTTGTAGCTGCTCTTCAACCACGCGGCCTAGCTCGATGAACAACTGGTTGTGAAGGAGGCGGAAGCGTTCGAGAGATGGAGTGTTGTGTTTGAACAGGATGAGCGAGGAGGTATTGAGAGAAGCGTTTGGTGGAACGAAGAAGTGATGGTCGGCAAGCGTGGTGAAGATTTGGTGTTGGCTTGTGCTGGAAACGGTGCTTACAGAAGTTGTTGCTGTACGACTAGGGACTGTGGGATCGCGATCGAAAGTGGTTCTTGGTGTGGTCTGCGAAGTGGTCTTTACAGTTTCTTGAGTCGGATTGTTGTGCTGGGATGCGGCTTTGGTGTTCTCAGGTGCCGCGGGCTCTGGGCCAGCTGTGACTTGGACATTGCCGACCTCAGGGGATGGGCAACTCTGGGTTGAGGACCATTCGACGGAAATAGTAGGAGGGGTGAGTATCTGGACACTTGCTCTGCGCTGAGTAATCTCTGAGGCTTGAGGCGGCATGTTGAAGGTGATTTGGGCTTCGGATCCTGCGACGCTCTCTAACTCTGCCGCGCCCTGGGGCTCTCTTGTTATCAAATCAGCAGTCCGCTTTTGTTGATGACGCTGTGTCCAAGGCTTTCTCCTGCCTTGAATCTTCTTTGGCGCAGTGATCATGGGGGTTTGACGAATCTCAGACATTTTGTGCGGATGTTCTCTCCGGCTAGACTGCGACAGCTCGCAGATTTATAAGGGAGCGTGTTGATTTGGAGAGTTCCGTGTGATTTTGCAATTTCAAGGAAGGAGGGGGAGGGTTTGCCTCACTAGCAATCAAACAGTTTATCATCGCAAACAATATAAGGAGAGACACTGACGCGATCCTCGGCAGTGAATGATTGTCATAAGTGCGCTTTTGATGTCTTGCGGTTGCATCACTAAGCATTACCTAGACTATTCCTTCACTTCTTTCACTGACGATCAAGCTCAGGATAGTGTCGAAAGACACCCATAGAGTAAGGCTTTCTTCTCTTACTGTCCAGGTACTTCTTCATCCAAGCCTCATTCTTCAAGCTCGGATAGAAGTGGTCGAACAGCAGGGGAGACTCCGAGCTTCTGTGTCTCATCTCATTCGGGAAAGCAAACTTCAGACCGTCGATGACCTGCCACAAGGTGAGATCTGCGTATGTTAAAGACTCGCCTACAAGATATTTGCCTTTACCCGATGCTTGGTTGTGTTTGAGCACGCGCTCGAAGTAGCTGAAGAACTTGGGTAGGCGATTCTCGCGGAAGTCGGTTGCTTTCTTTAGAGCCTCATCCTTTTGGTCTGATTCAATTCGTTAATACATCATACAATTCAAATAATTGGAACTCTTACCTTCGTAATACTTGGCCACCGCAACGGGGTGATGCGTGTCGTGTGTCTCGTTGTTGAGGTCAAGTGCCGTCAAAGCGAGCTGATTGACATAATACTTTTCCGGTTCATCCGAACCAGCGAGCTTGAGGGGACCTCCCAAATATAGCAAAAGGTTGGGTGTCTGATGAATCACAAGAGCCTTCCCATCCTTTCCAGCTCCACGTATACGCAGAGCAGGTGGTGCAAAAGCAGGTGGGTTGCCATCATCATCTCCAGTGCTATCAGGGCTCGAGATGGCTTGTACAAGGCCATATCCATTAGGACCGGAATCGTCCGGTGGATTGTCGTTTGCAACATCGGCATAGCTGACACCTGCTGCCTCGAACATCAAGCGAACAAATTCGCCTCTGCCAGGAATACTCGGATGATAGAGCAACTCATACTGAGGCTCGATACGTTGGCGCTTGGTTTCGGCCATGATGGGTACGGTTGAGGTAAATCTTCGAATGCCTTGCAGTGAAACTCGGGGTGTTTTAATATGGGATATCCTAGGGAAAGGTCGAATAACAATTCTATAGGCTGTCAGGGCGTTCATGAGTGGAAAAGGGAAGGACGGGATACGAGCGAACTTAAAGAATGGCATGAGCACCTCCACATCGAATGACGTTTGAACAGCGTCGTTTCTCCACTCGGGTACGGGGTGCAGCATAACATGCATATGCATAAAAGGTATACGGAGTACATGCGACTATTAACATTCGAGAACATGCAAATCATCACTTCGTGTCAGTCATGTCTACTTCAGCTCCCATTGACCGTCCTTCTCGACGATCTGGATCGATCTGTTCTCATCCAGACTCCTCCTGCCGGCCTCAAGAATGGCTCCCGTAGCAATAGTGTTCTTCAATGTTGGCAGACCACGCTTGTCAAGGTCATCGAGAGATGCCTTCCCATCCTTGAGCGCGGCAATGGCATCAACGAACTTCTCGAATGAAACGTATCCATAACCTCCTTGACCAGCAAAGTCACCTGACTCGTCGGGAGCGTACTTCATGTAGAAACTGTACACACGTGTTAGTCTCATGAACAGGGGTAAATGGAGATGGAAAGACTTACGGGTTGTACCAGGTGAGGCCAGACTCGTCCTCGGTAACGTCGTAACCTCTCTTGGCTTGGTTGACACGAACCTCACCCTTGCTGGCCATGTAGTGGAAGTATTGGTTGCTGTGCACTCCGGCCTTTTGCGGAGCAGTCCAGCTTGCAGTGTAAACACCGGTAGCACGTCTTCCACTGCCATCCTTCTTCTCCCAGTCGACGACCAACGTGATCGTATCCTCGGTCTCTTCAACACAGCCCAAGTCAGTCGCAATACCCTTGCTCGCACTGCCAGTGACCTTGATGGGCTTGTAGTCTGGGACCATGCTCTCGTTTACGTCGATGTGATGCTTGAGATGGTCAGTATTTGTTCATGATCATAGTAATTGAATTACTCACAGAGTTGAGATAGTATGAGATGTCGGACTCCTTGCCAGCCCAGGCCTTGAAGGTCTCAAGTTGCGACTTGGGCTGTGACATGTAGCTGTAGAAATAATTAAATTCGCCCAGAGTCTTGAGAGCGCGGTGACGAGCATCTGCGTAGGCAGGGTCGAAGCGCTTGTGGTGCTCGATATACACAAAGACACCATGCTTCTTGCTGGCCTCGAGCAGTTGTTGATGCTCGGACAAAAGCTTAACGGCAGGCTTGGTGATCATGACATGTATGCCTCTCTCGATAGCGTACATGGCAATGGGGAAATGCGTCGGGTCGGGGGTGAAGATGGTGATGGCATCGCCAGGTGACAGAGCATCGATTGCCTTCTTGAAGGCTTCAGGGTCGCGTTGGTCGTTGGCCGGGTACGACTCGAAAGATGTGTCCAATCCATTGTAGACTTGGGAGATGTTCTTGGTCAAGTGCTCGCCTTGAACGTGTCAGCCTCCTGCATGCCCCAGACCACGGAAAGACACTTACGGATTGCAGGAAACTTGTTTCCAGAGGTTCCCACCATGCTCAGGTTACCAACCTTGCCGCGTCGTCTCAGATCGAAGAGCGTCAGGCCAACAACACCGACCTTCTTGTCTGAGCCAGAGGCACCGCCACCAACGAAACCAGTCGTGTACTCGCCGGTACCGACCATGCAAACATTCAAAGGAGCCATGATGTGTGTTCTGCGAGTTTGTTCAATAGATTCGAGACTCGGTCAATACCATGCAGCAAAGAGTACAGAAGCACAGAGAGTAAGAGGAGAAAAACAGAGAGGGCAACTAGGCAAGAGCAGAGGAGAATTGATGGGTAATTGCATCACCAAGACGGAGGAACACAGTGTCGGCGGACAAACAGTTGGCGGGGTGTATTTTGTGGAGTCTCAATTGCCGATATAAAGATTGGCTGCCATTGGTGGAAAAACGACGTCCTCCGCGAGCAAGCGCCCTGTGCGCCGCCTTCATATGCCGACCAAGGCCGTTTCGAGGCGTGGCCTGAGCTGCCCCACGCTCGCGCTCCATTCATGGCGGGGGTAAATATCGCGAGAGCCATGGTACGTGTGTAGATGGATTGTATTTATCCGCCTGATAAGTACAAGGTTTGCCCAGCCACTGTTTCTTCATTTCTCATTTCTCCCATTTCTTGCTTCTGCAAATCATTCGAACTCTCTGGGCTCAAACTCCCAATTCACACCAATTCCTCGATAAACAGATCTGCAAACATGGCCGCCAACGGCAACCTCACCCCTCTTCGTCATGGCATTTATGCCCCTACCATGACCTTCTTCAACCCCGAGACAGAAGACCTCGACATCCCCACAATCAAGAGACATGCCGTCAGATTGGCAGAAGCCGGCCTTGTCGGCCTTGTATGCATGGGCAGCAACGGTGAAGCAGTCCACCTCACACGCGAAGAGAAGGTTGCTGTGACAAAGGCAACAAGAGAGGCTCTTGATGAGGCCGGTTACAAGAACGTTCCCGTCATTGTCGGTGCTTCAGAAATGAGCATTCGTGGCACTCTCGAGCTCACCAACGAGGTCCACAAGGTCGGCGCCGAGTACGTCCTTTTGGTTCCTCCCTCATACTACCGCTACGCCATGGACGACAAGGCCATCAAGGAGTACTACATTTCTGTTGCCGATGCATCGCCTTGCCCCGTCATTCTCTACAACTACCCTGGTGCTGTTGCTGGTATCGACATGGACTCAGACTTCATGATTGAGCTGGCCAAGCACCCCAAGATCATTGGTGCCAAGTTCACTTGTGGTCAGACCGGAAAGCTGACCCGTGTTGCCCTTGAGACCGATGCTACCTCGACCAAGAGCCAGGGCAGTGGCTGGATGGCCTTTGGTGGTATTGCCGACTTCACCATCCAGACTGCCGCCTCGGGTGGCAGTGGTATCATTGCTGGTGGTGCCAACGTGCTTCCCAAGCTCTGCGTCAAGGTCTGGAACCTGTGGACCGAGGGCAAGTACGATGAGGCCATGGAGCTGCAGAAGATTCTATCCAAGGGTGACTGGGTGCTCACCAAGGCTGCCATTCCCGGCACCAAGGCCGCCATAGAGATGGAGTACGGCTACGGTGGCTTCCCGAGACGTCCCCTGCAGAGACTGAGCGAGGAGGGCAGACAAAAGGTCAAGCAAGGCATTGCCGAGGCCATGAAGATTGAGAAGAGTCTGTAGATGATACCATGCATGTCGGCGTTTGGGTTTGATGTATCTTATGCAAAATGACTACACCTGTCTACGATGTAATTAGAATAGACGCGTTCCATGAACACTCAACAAACATAACACATTACCAAGTGAATGCCTCAAACCTACCTGTGTATTACGAGCGAGAACAGGATGACATGATATGAGCTGGAGACGGCGGGCAGGAATGGAAGGACATAACTCATGATTGACCCGATTAAAAAAAAGGTGAAAGGTATAGCTGACGGTGTCATGCGTGGTATTCGTCTACCTTAACAAGTATTCGCGGACTTCCAGTTTCCCAGCGCCAGGCGCCCCCACGTGACAACACATTTTTGAATGAAGAAGTTGAAAGAGACCAAGACTTTTTGTGATTTGGACGCAAATCATCCCTCAGTTAGAATACATTTAGTACTCGGCGGCAGCGACGGGGAACTCGAAGTTAACACCCTTGCCTGTGAGTCTCTTGTAGACCTCAGAGTAGGTGTCGAGGCGGTAGTCAACACCACCACGCTCCTTCTCGTCGAGGACGATCTTGAGGACCTTGGTGCCGTCCTCCTTGGTGCGCATGCGCTTGCCAACAATCTCGACGGGGTAGACGAGGTCGGCAAGGATGGCGTCGTGGACAGCAGTCAGAGTACGCGAACGAGGGCGCTTCTGGGTCTGGCTGGTGCGCGAGCGGTTGCTGCGCTTGGGGCGGGGCAAGATGCGGCGCGAGGCGACGATCAGGACGTGACGGTCGGAGAACTTCTTCTCGAGCTCACGGGTCAGACTGCGAGCATGTTAGAATGAAGTGACAAGGATGTCGACAAGTGGTGTTGCTTACCGCTGCTGGACCTTGTGGAAGCCCTGGAGCTGGGGAACGGGGACGAAGATGACAATGGCCTTTCTGCCGTGACCAACCTCGATCTAAAAGAATCCTGGTGTCAGCGAATGATTCGCCGCCCAGTGCCCACCGCCTCTTCGATTGATCAAGCCGTTGGTCTGATATGTGTGTGCCCATGACCTCCTCTTGTACGTCTTGAGCCTTTTTCATTTTGCTCCTTGGATTTGACTTTTTTCTTTCTTCACATTCTTCGATGACCCGGCATTGTCGTTCGTCGAAGCGATGGCAGCTGTCTTCATGTAGTGCTGCTGCTTACCTCGCGGGCAGAGACGAACTGCAGGGGGCGCAGAGAGGCGCGCATGTCCTGGATGTTGTTCTCGAGCTCGTAGAGAGCATTGGCAATGCTGGTCTCGATCTCCGAGGGGTTCTGGCGCGAAGGCGAGTTGGGGGCGATCTTGTTGAGGTGAGACATGATGGGCTGTTGTCGACGAGAAAGAGGGACGTCCGGTCTGTAAAGTCGTTTGGCGGCGCGAGACGAATCTTTAACAGAGTGCGCTGCGGATTCTCAAAGTCTCTCGTGCGCCAAGCCTCGCTTAGCCCGACGTGGCTGCTGGAGTCAAACAAGTCAAACACCTTCTCACACGTCGTTGCACCATCTCTTGTCTTGCATGAAAAGAGTTGATACTGCACCAATCGTGGTGATTCATCATCTATAATCTATTCAAGAATGGAACTTTCGTGTTTCTTCACTTCTTGTATCGACCATCTGAAATGTTGTATGCGATCATCTGAACACTCGACAGCGAGCGAGCACGCCGCATCCGTGCCTTCCGAAATACCCTAGCCGTCTACCCGTGCATGATCATCACCATTGAGCAGGCACTCTGCCACGTCCATTCCCTTGGTCATATTTTATCACAACTATTCACAATGCTCAATTGATCCCATCTGTCCAACATCTGTCCAACATGAACTCCCAGCTGTACCAGCCAGCAACCATCTTGCAATATGTTGCCATTCTCGCAGCAATATATGTGTTCCTGAACGGCCCTTTCTCTGGCAACTCCCAAACTCAATCCTCGTCTGACGAGAGTTATGATATGCCATTGTCTCAAGAAAAGGCAGAGCAACTCGTCTACCCAGAGGCGAACTTACAATGCGATCATCATCCTTACGGAGTTCACATTTTCTCGAGGAGTCCCCTGATCATTTACGTTCCGCATTTCCTATCGCAGGCAGAGTTGAAGCATATGATAGACATAAGGTATCACAGATAGTATTCGGCACCAGGTTTCTATGCTTACCTTCGATTGACCAACAGCGAGGACAAATGGGAGCCTTCAACCATTTACAGCAACAATGTTGAAGCCTCAGACACGAGCATCCGCAAATCAGACAAGGCCATGATCGAACGTGACAGTACTGTCCAATGCATCGAGCAACGAGCCCTCGACTTCCAAGGCTGGCCAGTGGACACCTTCATCGAACGACTCTGGACACAAAGATACACCACATCCGGCCACTACGCCCATCACTACGACTGGGCGTTTGCATCCAAGACAGCGCATCGCGTCAGTACTTTCATGGTCTACATCGAAGCAAATTGTACTGGTGGAGGCACCAACTTCCCGCTTCTCACTAGACCCAAGGACAAGCGTTGGTGTGAGTTTATCGATTGCAATGAGCCTGAGCAGAACGGTGTCACGTTCTTGCCCAAAGCTGGAGGCGCTGTGTTTTGGGAGAACTTTGATGTCGATGGCAAGGGGTGGAAGCAAGGCCTTCATGCTGGCATGCCTGTGCACAGCGGGGTCAAGATTGGACTGAACATCTGGAGTTGGTGAGTAGCATTGACACCCAGAAGTGATAACGACAGACTGACGTATTGCAGGTATCAAAAAGGCCATCAAGCAGTTGTTGAAGGAGATGCGCCTAAGGATGAAATATAAATCAGCACAAGGCGGAAAACACAATGTCGAATCTCAATCACACAGATCTATTACATCTAGACTACCTCTATATTAAAGTCGCGAATTACACTACTCATCATCAGCAACACTCCAGAGAGCCGACATTGCCATGGTCTCCGGCTTCTCGCCCTCCGCCTGCTTCAAGCACAAGTCAAGCATTCTCCAAATGGTAACAGCATCCAGCCCTCTTGGTACCCGCACACCAGGCTCACCGGCCTTCAACGGCGTCAAGACGGTACGTCCACACTGCGAAGTAGTTCTAGCAATCTCGTCAACACCGTGTTCGCCATCAATGATAACCTTGATATCAAATCTTTCTCCACCTCTGTCGTCGAAGAGGTCGGGGACAAAGGTCATTGCTACGGCGAGGGGATCGTGAAGTGGAGGTCCTTCTGTCAGTCCAAAGATATCGGCGTAGGTCTTTGCGAAGAAGGTGAGGATTTGATTGAAGAGCACGCGGAGGACAGACGCTTCTGAACCATCGACTTCCTTGTCGAAGCCATACAACAATTCTTGGCAGATTGCGGGTGTTGCTAGCTGTAGACTAGTTAGATGATTTGGCTGTGGCTTTGAACAGTGTACACTCACCATCTGATGTGTCAAGTCCAGAGGAGCGATGGTAGTTTTCGCTGCGAGGACAGGGTTGCTGAAGACAGATTGGGCAGACTCGGGATCAATGTAGATGTTGAATTCAGCCCAAGGGGTCCAGTTACCAAAACGTTCTCCTTCGCCTTCGAGGGAGCCCATGGGTGCGTTCGTGAAGCCACCTCCAACAGCGCCGCCCATGATGGTCAGTCCAGCGATGTGATCAACGATATCCGGAAAAGTGTTAAACAACAATGCGGCGTTAGTAAGACAACCTGAGATTACTCATCATTAGCCAGCCATTCAATGGCAAAGTGGAATCCCAGACTCACCGGTTGCAACCAACCATGCAGTCTTCGGTGGCTCAGCAACCAAAGCTTTATACATAGCCAACACAGCGGACATATCCGTACGCTCCGGTGCTCCAGGCTCAGGCAGAACAGTAGTACCATCTAACACAGTCTGCGTCAGTAATCCATACCACCAAGAATCCAATCCAAATCAGAAACACACCCAATCCAGATTCGCCATGGATATCCGGAGCAGACGCAGCAGGACGACAAAACGGTTTACTAGCCCCAGCATACACAGGGATATCCTCCCTGCCAATAGCCTTCAAGATAGACCTAGTATTCTGCGTCGTCTTGACAAGAGGTGCATTGCCATAGATGGTACTGATACCGAGTAATCTCAAAGCCGGACATTGAGCAGAAAGCAGAATTGCAAAAGCGTCCTGTATGAACTGTTAGTATCCCAGACATTATTGATTTTCAGGGGGGGCATCATACATCGTGTCCTGTATCGCAGTCTAGCCAGAGAGCGACTGGTTTGCC
>ERZ794946.749-NODE-749-length-12068-cov-3.061267_pt1 | contig 12068 bp, 6 predicted proteins | sample MGYA00433072_ERZ794946 | MGnify/ENA primary metagenome ERZ794946 (study PRJEB30137, sample SAMN04331413) | food metagenome | isolation source: Y3 must sample point D1 replicate A | place: Australia: South Australia | collected 2014 ...
TGCTGATTTAACTGAATACTTAGCTAAGATTTAAGTTTTTCATTTTATCCTAGCTGATGATGATAGTTGCCAATCAATAACTCCAAAAGACTTTGATTTATTTGAACAAAATATATACTTTCGAATGTTATATAAGAACGGTTAAACTATAGTAGTGAATGTATTTAAATGTGATGCAGGTTATATATATATACAACAAAGAACACGTCTCGTAATGAATAGTCAGATACCGCTTATAGAAACACGATCTAATGTTCTGTAATAGAATTAATGATTATGCTTATATTAAATTAGATCATTTAACCCTCCACACTATGTGTAATCCTGAAACAGTTTTGAACACTTCAGAAATATCTCCGGGTTGAAGTGAACAAGCAACTTCTTCAAATGCTGGCAGATTATCTCCGATTTTACAGATTCCAAGATCACCATGGCTGTGTTTTCCTGAAGAGCAATCGCTTTTTTCAAATGCATATTTCATAAAGAGATCATAACGTTCGTCAAGATCTTTCTTTGCCATTATCGTTTCTCGGATTTTGCTTAGTTTCTTCTGTGCAGCTTCTTCAGAAAGCGTAATCCTAACTTTTCTCCTTTCCCCGTCTGTATCGCTGATTGTTCTGTATGGATTACGTGAGTTTTTATGTTTCAATAGAATATGCTTTACTCTTATAGCAAATGGGTTAGCTATCAAATACGTTTTGAGAAGTTTTATATCTGTAGTTTTTGGTGGATTCCAGGTCGATCTTTTCGTTTCTACATTGTAGAAATATTCTCTGCTCTTTTCTTCGTGAAACCTTATGATCCAGTTTTCAGGAAGACCGTTTTTAGGGTTAATGATACTTAAATCCGAGTTTTGTGTCATTTTTCAATATTTAATTATGTGATAATATTGCCTTAAAGATCAGCCCTCCTCTATTGATTTTGGTTGTTGCCTGTTTAATATGAAACTTCGTCGGGATGCCTTCCCATTTTAAGCTTACGATGAGCGGGCTTTTAAAAATGTGAAAAATTTGACATATGCGTAAATTAGAACTTATTTCTTTTTTTAAAAAAAAATTGAACAAGAAAATAAAACGACTTATATATAACCATAGTCTTGAGACGAGAAATAACAGAAGTGTGTTAACAGGGCTGCCTGATAACATTGTTTCTTTGAGTTACAATTTAGATATTGATTTAGATGACGAGAAGTTTGTTTTCAGCGGTACTACTACGATTGAATTCAAGGTAGTGAAAAATTTCGATGAGTTGAATTTTATTGAGTTGAATACTTGCGACTTGCAGGTTCACAGAGCAGAAGTGCTCTCACCAGAAATTTCAGATGAAATTTTGGAAGCAGTTGATATACAACAAAATATCGAGGATCAAACCACAAAGTTTACTTTCGATCACAATAAGTTGAAACATTTAACAACCAATTTTGAATTGAAAGTAGTCTATACAGGGATTACCGGGGATAAAAATTGTGGATTTTACAGAAGCTTTTATACAGATGAAGAAAGTGGACTTGACAAGTATCAATTTGTTACTCAATTTGAAGCTACAGATGCTAGAAAAGCTTTTCCTTGTTATGACCATCCGTCTATAAAGGCAGATTTTCAGCTGAAATTGACAACAAAAGCAGGATTCACCCATTTATCAAATATGCCGGCAAAGACTTCCACTTTGTTTTTGGAAGGTGATAAACAAAGAAAATCGACTTTGTTTGAGGTTTTGAAAAAACATACAACTTATTTGGTAGCTTTTACTGCGAGTGAACTAGTACCAATTAAATCTCAAATTCCATTTAGAATACCAGTGACTACCTGGACTTTGAAGGGATACGAAGAAAGATCTCAGTACTCCGCTAATTTTACCACTCAATGTTTAAAATTTTATGAAGAACTGTTTGACATTCCATTTCCATTTCCTAAACTTGATTCTGTGCTCTGTAGAGACTTCACATTTGAAGCCATGGAAAATACAGGAATGATAGTATATGATGTCAATAGTCTTTTACTAGAGCCAAATGGAAAGCACACTATTGAAGAGCTACGGTATTGTTCAGAAATCATTTCACACGAAGTTGCACATCAATGGTTTGGAAATCTTGTTACTATGAACGACTGGACCGACTTATGGCTTAATGAAGCAGGGGCCACTTTTTGGTCTTGGTTCTGCTGCGATAATTTCTATCCAGAATGGAAGGTTTGGGATTCTTTTGTTTGTGGATCTATGCAATTAGGATTAAATTTGGATTGCTTGGAATCAACCCATCCTATTCAGTATAAATCATGCACAAAAGGTCAGATAGCCCAAATGTTTGATGACATATCTTATGATAAAGGTGCTGCTATGTTGAGAATGGTTACGCTGTGGTTAAAAAAAGAAACCTTGGTGAAAGGACTTTCTTCATATTTGAAAACCTTTATGTGGAAAAATGCTACATCTGAAGATTTATGGTATCATTTGGAACAAGCATCAAGCAAACCTGTTGTTGAAGTTATGACAAAATGGACCGAGCAACCAGGATATCCTAAGGTGACAGTTAATCATATTAGTTATGACGAAAATGAAGTTACACTAGAGTTGACACAAACAAGATTTTTCAAAGCTTCGAAAGACAAATCGTCAAATGGTGAAATATATCCAGTCATTTTGTTTATTAGAAATGGTGATAAAGTAGAACACGTAATTTTACAAGACAAAACAATGATTTTAAAAGTTAAGAGAGAAAACAACTTTGGAATTTATAATTTAAATGCTGATCATTCTGGATTTTATATTTTGAAAATCTTATTGAACATCAAAATTTACTAAGTGTCAAAGATAAAGTAGGGTTAATCAGCGATATGATTGCATTGACAACAAGTGGAGATATCAACGTTGCTTTTTTGATACAAAACATCAAACAATGGTTTACAGAAGGCGTAGAATCAGGAGCTTATTGGAAGCAGCTGATGTTTGCATTAGAAAACATTGAGGCAGTATTTGATAATGAAGATATATCTAAAATATTTGCTTTGTTGATTGAACAGAAGATTAATGATGTAGGCTATGAAATCAAGGCCACTGACTCTATAAACCAAAAAGATGCTAAAACAATTCTTTTCCATCATGCAGTTCATTATAAATCACCTGAATATTTCAAAATTGCATTGGAGATGTTTGATAACTTTATTAATAACAAAGTTGACATTGAACCATTATTTAGAGATACAGTTTTATCAGCAGCTGCTTTGAATGGAAGCTCTACCAATTACAACCTGTTATTTGATATTTATAAAAAAGGTAATGAATACTCGGTTGGTGCTTTGAAGGCTTTAGCCAAGTTCGATGATCTTGTTTTGATGAAGAACACCTTTGATCACATTAACAGCAAGAGAATCTACACACAAGATGTGTTTGACATTTTAGAAGCTATGTCAACTTATAACCCAAATGGTTCAAAGATGATGTGGGAGTGGATAACTAACAGTTGGGATTCAATTACCAAAGAGTATCCACCAGATTTGAAGCCTTTCCAGCATGTTATAAGATCTTGTACTAATGGATTTTCAAAGCAATCTGAATATTTGGAAATACAACAGTTTTTTAAAGACAAAGACACCAAAGGCTTTGATATGATTTTGGCTCAAAGTTTAGAGACTATAAAGTACAGATATGAGTGGTACTCAAGAGATATCAATGTTTTACACCAATACTTGGAATCTTTAACAAACAAATAGATATATAATTAATAACAATATAAAAACAGAAAAGAAAAAAAAAAACAACCTTCACTCTATATAGTGTTCATTTAATATGTCAACACCAATGGCTGCTTTTTATAGTCCCCAGTTAGATCCTCCTTAGGCATTTCAATAACATCAGGAGATTTTTGTATTCTTGATTTAGCTTGCTCTTTTCCATAACTCTTACCTCTAATGTATCCAAAGAACAAGTTCAAGACAAAGTAGGCACTATACATTAACATACATAACGAAATACTATTCAAAAAACCAATGGTGGATAAAAATTCACTTAAAATGCTGGTTAACAAGTTGACATAAATTCTTGTTTTATTGACAACTTTTTTATCTGGATTATCCATCATACAACGTTGCCAAGATGAACAAACTTCACTCATTTTCGGTATACCCAAATAACACTTATTAATTTCATACATTTCTGTGCATTTTGAAATTTGATTTAATTGATCTTGTTTTTGTTGGTAAAACAAATTTGACAAGTCATGGGTTATTGTTTTGATAAATATGGTGACTATCAATATTGTAAGAAAGTAAATGCTTCCATTCAAGGCTAACTGGAAATAAGTTGTGATGTTGTAAACTTGTTTTTGCATCGGTGTTGATTCCGATGACCATGGGTTAGGTAGCTTTTGCTGTTTATGTTCCAAGTTCTCACTGTTTACTGGTTGATTCACGTTGAAATAGTTGTAGTAGTGGTTGTTGATTGTGATATGCTTACCATTATCAGTTTGTTTGGTTTCAGTCTCCATATTTGTTGTATTTTCCTCCTTGAAAGAACTTTCTTGTTTTTGCTGTTCTTTGTTAGGGTTTTCTTGTTCTTGCTCTTCATTTTCTAAAACAGATTGTGCATATTGTATTCCTAATTCCGTAGGGTTGACAATAGACTTTAATACTGTTTTCATTGAAATGTTATTTTTGTTGCAGTCACTATCTAATAATTCAATATCACTATTAGAGTTGCTATGCTTATTCTCATGATCTAAAATGTCTTCATTTACTAGATCTTCCATCTCCACATCATCACTTTCACTATCATTTTCTATTATATCCATGTGATCTATTTCCACATCGTCAAATAAGTTCAAAAGCTTGATTTTTTCGGTAACCTTGTGAGTATTTCTTATTAATTCTTGTGGTTCATAGATGTTTTCTATATTTGGTTCAGCATTTCTAGTATTTAGATTTAAAAACACGTTTTTCTTATAATCCGGCTGTAAAGCAGACGGACTGGTATTCGTTATAGAATTGAGCAATTTTTTAGTGTCCTTGAAAGACTTATTTTGCAAGTTTTCTTTGATAAGCTCATTTATGTTTTCTGGATGCTTGAATGAATTTCTTAGTTCCAAAATGTCTTGAAAATCTTCTTTAAGATCATTACTATTAGTTCTTTGTTTCCATTCGTTAGGATTTATTTTTTTCCTTTCAAAAGTGTGACCATGTTCAACTAATGATATAGGAACAAGACTGTCGTCATTCATTGGTTTAATAACTAAGAATATGGATGGTGATGTTTTAGTATTCATTTGATGATATTTCTTTCCAGGTTCCGTTCTATAAGGAAACGCAAAAAAAGAAAGAATAAGGAGAGTTGGTAGCGGGTTGTTATGTCCGATTTTGGAAAAATCAAGAGCTGTTATGTCCGATGGTCAGGAGATACAAGAGCGTTATGTCCGCTTTTCAAAAACGCACATATTGAAAATCCACAGCTTGTTCACATAGAAACATACGACTACCACAGTCGAATACCTGAACAGCAGCATAATAGATTATTACAGCACTTTTATTTTTTTTAAATATCAAAACTTACAGTTCCAAATCTTTCTTTTTGCTTGAAACAGTGATATATAACTTATTTACTCGACATGTAAATAAGTATTATAACAAACAGAACAGTTTTATTTTCAGAGCATATAAAGACAAATAACTGTATAGAGTACTCAATAACCCCATATACCATCTTCTCTATCCACATCACTCTAAATCAATATACATTCAACTTCCTTCATAGCCATACTAGGCTTAATATTTGATTAAAGTCGGAGTTAACATCAAAGCGCTACCATATAGGTCAACATGGCACTTTATTGCTACGGGATATTTCTTAAATGAACAAAAAAAAAACATGAAATATTCAATGTTGTAATTATAAACGATATTTAAAGGTAAAGCTAACAGCCCCAGAAATCATATAGGAATATACACAAAAAGCATGGATTTTGTTCGTGATGAATCTCCACAGATGGAAATGGACATTATTGACTTTCTAAGAAGTGACGATTTCAGCTTTTCATACTTGATCAAGCCGGTTTTGTATACTATCGTTATTATATATTTGATCAAGAAAATAGTCGCTGATAATATTTTTTATCACAAATCCAAGACGATCTCTAATGTTAACAACAAGTTGTACAATTTGAACGAAATATTTGAAGATATAAAAACAAATACAGAAAAAAACATTGGAGAATCTACTGCTTTGAAAAATGGAAATATCCCATCAATATGTCCAATGACAGGTGTTGCTATTGTTGCTGAAGGTATCCCATCAATGACCAAACCAGAATTGATAAAAGTCATTGAAAAAACTGAAAAGAGTCAACAATACTGGAAACAATCAACAACAATCAAAGATAGAGTAGCTGTTTTACAAACCATCTACGACTATTTGCTAGCTAACCAAGAAGATATTGTGAAAATATGTTCATTGGATTCCGGTAAATTGGCTGTTGATGCATCATTAGGTGAAATATTAGTGTCTTTTGAAAAGTTGAAATGGACTATCAACAACGCTGAAAAAATACTAAAAACAAGCTCTGCTTCAGCTTCCAGTGAGCATTTGTTCATGAAGTTATACAAGGGCACAAAGGTTCAATACGAACCTTTGGGTTTAGTATCTGCTGTTGTATCTTGGAACTATCCTTTCCATAATCTATTAAATCCTATTATTCCTGCCATTGTTACTGGTAACGGTGTTATTGTAAAGTGTTCTGAACAAGTTATTTTTTCTTCGTCAATCTTTATGAACATCTTTAAAGAAGCCTTGATCATACATGGTCATGATCCAGAATTGATCAACTTATTCTACTGTTTGCCTCCTTCTCCTACTAACTCAGATGATGTTTGTGACTACTTCACCAAGTGTTCCAAGTTTAAACATTTAACTTTCATTGGTTCTAAACAGGTTGCTTCCAAAATTCTAAAAAACTTGGCTGATGTGATCATTCCTAATGTCATGGAACTAGGTGGTAAGGATTGCTTTATTGTTTTGGATTCATGGACAGACATTGAAATGATCAGTAGTATTATTATGAGAGGTACTTTCCAATCATCAGGTCAAAACTGTATTGGTATTGAAAGAGTCATTATCCAACCAAAGAACTACTCTGCTTTGACTGAACTTTTACATCAAAGAATTAAAACTATGAAAATAGGTTCAGATTTGTTTAGTGAAGATTCTGTTGACATTGGTGCTATGATCAGCGATAACAGATTTGATAGATTAGAATTTTTAGTTCAAGATGCCATCAAAAACGGTGCCAAATTGCTAAATGGTGGTAAAAGATACAATCATCCAGATTATCCAAATGGTTTCTATTTTGAACCGACTTTATTAATTGATGTTAATGAAAAATGTTTGATTGCTCATGAAGAAGTCTTTGGTCCTATTTTGTGCTGTTTTAAGGGTGATTCCAACATCCAAAATTTGATCAAACAAGCCAACTCTGATGATTTCGGCTTAGGTTCTTCTATTTTTGGTTCTGATGAAAAGATCTTGAACCACATTGCTGACAACCTAGAAACCGGTAACGTTGCCTTAAATGACTTTGCTACTTATTACCCATCCAACTTGCCTTAAATGACTTTGCTACTTATTACCCATCCAACTTGCCTTTTGGTGGGTACCCAGGAAAAAGTGGTTACGGTAAATTTGGTGGTTCTGATGGTTTATTAGGTTTAACTAACCAAAAGTCTATTTCTTACAACAAACTTTCCATGTTGAAGACCAAGATTCCTGGAAAAATTGATTATCCAATTAAGAACAACAGATCTGCTTGGTGGTTCATCAAAAACTTGAATCTATTATCCTACGCTGGAACTAATGCCGACAGAATCAAAGCCATTTTCAACCTATGTAGAGATAAAAAATAGTCTCAATGATTGTTACCTTCATATATACACTAATTGATTAAATTCTAAGACTACAAGATCTGTACCTTTTTTTCAGCTTTTTTTTAAATTTTTCATTAAGCGTATTAAGCACTATATTCGCTTATAAGTTAAGCGTCAATTATTCACAAATTTCTGTATATACATTTTTTTTTGACATTTTAAATTATAAATTGACTTGAAATCATACAATTGTAAGATCAATAACCAAAAAAAATAAAGGATTTGATAGAATGATTAGCTTTATATTGGTCATTGCTATTCTTGTTTGTATAGTATTGAGTGTGATGGCGGTTCAGCTATACATCAATACACATAGTGACCCTATTTCCTTAAAGTTCCAACACTACGAATCTTCAACAAGACATCCTTTAGAGTCACCTATAATGAGCAATGTTTTGTCTAATAATATACAAAATAGTATTAATCTTATAGATGGATTGAAACTCAGAGTACCTAAGAAAAATTACAAATTCAGATGTGGAAACTTTCTAGACATATTGGATTTGATTTCAACTCACAATAAAGATTCAGCTTACAAAAATATCGGCAAACTTTACAGCTACTTTGGTAATACAAATGGCAGTGAAAAAATAGTTTTAGGTTTTGTTTATGATATTTCATCTTCAAATGGGTTGATAACTTTGATGGAATGCTTGAGATGTGTTTTGGAGTTGAATTTAAAGAGTAAAAAAAAGTCCAATATTGTTCACGAGTTAATTTTACTAGATAGCATTCCTAGATCAAGAAGTATTATAGATGAAAAAAACATCACACACTTGGTATTGGATGACCTACAAAACGAGTTTTATTTGAATGGATCTGAAAGTTGGTATGAAAAAGTTATTGTAATGAATGAGAAATTTCATTCTCAAAAACCCAATATATTTACTATTGACTCTCTGATCAAGAATTTGAAATTCATTCCATTTGTGAAGGAAAAAGTCATAACTGAAGAAAACTATTTGTTGCTGGATAACTCAAGATTGTTTGAATACAAGGACACTGTATTTACTCAAAACAATTTAGTATCCGCAGTTTCGTCGTTTTTAACAGTTTTACCTCAAAAGATGTTCATCACTGACAAAGATGAGTTTTGTTTTTTGACTGATTCTTTTAATAAATCTTTTGATAACGTTCAGCTGATCTACAAAGTCTTAGGTGTTTTAATGCTTGGAGGTAAAGTTAATTTTGTCAATATAGAGTCTAGTGATGATAATTTGGAAATTCCAGAAACAACTACATTTTTACAAACTAATAGTGATAACATAAACAAGTTGTTGTCTTTAACCAACTACCAAGAAAATAGAACAAAACTGATGTTTAGAGTATTCCACTCTTTACTTCTAGAGAATTTTTATTTTCCTTCTAAAAAATTTACCTACGTTAGTAAAAATTTGCATAACTTAAAGGCTGTATTTATAACAAGAAAAGAAACTCAAAGCATTAGTTCTGAAATCATGTCTTTGTTGAAAACCAACCTCCAGTGTAGAGCTTCTTTGGAAACCTATATTGACTTTTCTAACACACAAAGTGTAAAATTGTTTGGTCCATTGTTTTACACCAATCTTTACGACCTACGTCATTTCACCGAAAAGACTATTGAACAAGTTGTAACCCTAGCTGGTGTTATTTATCCAACTTTGCAGTTCAAAATCGCTGACAAATCAGAAGATACTGACGCTATAGGAAAATTGAAAATAAGAGGCTTCAGCATAGGAGCTCCTATTGACGATTTGAAAGAAAAATACAAAGACCAGATGGATGTTGCCAATGAAAATGAAGGCTGGGTCAGCCTCGAAGGCATAGAAGGGTGTATAGGAAGAGACTCCTGCTTCTGGTTATCCAAATGCTGATCTTCATATGTAAATATTGTTATGTCCGACTGCTAAATCCTCAATCTTAATAGTCATCACGTGCATAGTCATCACGTGAAAAATTTCTTTTTTTTTTTTTTTGATATTTTTGGTTATATTCGCTCTACGCACTGTAATAAATGTCAATTTCAAGCTTTAACGCATATATTAGTCAATAAAGCATTACTGAAAGTCCCCCAAAACAAGTAATAAGGTTTGGAAGAAAATGGCTAAAGAACTTGAATTAAGCAACACCGAAAAGAAGTTTATAGTCGACTTATTAGCTCAAAATCAAAGGTTAGACGGAAGAAAATCTTTGCTTGAAACTAGAAATCTTAATATACAAATAAACCCAGATACCTATGGGGACGTTTATGTTTCCTTAATAACGCCTGAAGGCAAAGTTGGGACTAGGGTTCACTGTAAAATTACAGCAGATATAGTAAAACCAAAAGAGAAAAGACCATTTGAAGGTTCTTTTTATGTTAATTGCGAAATTAATGGATTAACAGGCTTACAATTTGAAAATTATTCCAAACCTAACAGTATTTCAGCTGAAGGCTACTACACAAGATTTTTGGAGTCAATGATTTTGAGATCTAATGCTTTAGACTTAGAACAACTGTGTATTATAGCTGGAGAAAAAGTTTGGGATATTAGACTAGATCTACATGTTTTGGAGTATGATGGTGGCTTTTTAGAATGTGCCAGTATTGCTTGTTTAACAAGTTTGTTGCATTTCAAAAGACCTTATGTTGAAGTTCAAAATGAAAAAATTCACAAAGTTTACACAGATTTAGATGACAGAGATGGTGTCAACTTAGGTGTTTTACATATTCCAATTGCTGTTAAATTCAACATATTCCAACAACTTCCAACAGAAGAATTGATCAAACAAAGTAATAATACAAATTCAGGCAAAGAACTTGTGGTAATAGATTGTACAGTTAAGGAAGAAATGCTTTCAAACGGTGAGCTTCTGGTTGCACTAAATAAGAATAGAGAAATAGTTCAGTTTGATAAGCCAGGTGGTGTTCCTTTGCAAACTTATAGATTACTTGAACTTGCCAACATGGCTTTGCCGATGGTTGATGAAATCACAAATAAAATTTTGAAGGCCATTGAAGTTGACGAAAAGAAAAGAAACAAATATGCTCATCTGTTATCTGCTGAAAATGATAGATACGACAATTAGGCTTTCGTGATAGCTTACTTTTACTACTTTGAAAGTATCAAAAGAGTTTTTTTTTACATTGGTTATATATTCCATGATCCTGATTGAATCTTTAAAGGTGTTTTCTTGTTTTTATGCTTTTCTACTTTAGCTTTTAGGGCATTCTGATGGTTTTCTTTATTAATTACTTCTTCAATTTTAACATGCAATTTTTCCAAAAATTCGTGATCATTTGAAACCAATCTGAAAGACTTCATAACTTGAATAATCAAATGATTATTAGTTCCCAGTGTATTTAAAATATTCGCTATTGTATCGTATACATTTTCATTTGTTTTTAAACTAATGTGTGGCTTTATGTCTCTCAAGCAACAAGCTTGGTGCTTAGTATAGATTTGCAAGATTGATTGAAGATACAAAAGTGCATATTGCATATTTTTTTGTTCTTCCATAATTTTTACTGAGTTTAAAAGTTTGTCAATGACTTGATTTACAACATAACTTGTTTCATCATATGTATTGCTATTGGTTTTAACTATAAAACACAAGTAGTAATCCAAAAATTTATTAAGTTTTTTGGAAATGTATTCATTATGAGTAGTTTCCAAAGCGTCATGGTAAATCCTATTTTTATTTTCAAATAGCATTTGAAAATTTAAAAACATAGTGATAATCATTATAAACGATTCACTATAAATGTCTTCCACTTGAAATCCATTGGTTTTTTGAAATGTGTAATGAATAAAAGATGTATTACCTAAATAAGGAAACATACAATGCCCTTGAAAGTAGTCAAGGAATGTACCGACTAAGCAATCTTGAAGCAAGTAGTTTTCAATGGCAAAAAAATACTCACTTATTATTCCTTTGTTGAAAAAGTCTTGCATTCCTTTGCAAAAATCCTTTTGATAACAATATCCATTTTCAGTAGCATTGGCAAGCATTGAAACTAGTTTAAAAAGAAGTATTTCAACAATATATTTTTCATTCAATGGTATTTTTCTTTTAAATAAATAGTGATTAATCAATTTTATATTTTTCATTGCTTCTTTCTTGCTTTCAAAAGTTTGCATCAGTATATTTATTGGACAATTTTTAAAGTTTTTCATATTTATTTCAGATTCATAATCATCTATGTTG
>ERZ794946.750-NODE-750-length-12059-cov-4.684439_pt1 | contig 12059 bp, 6 predicted proteins | sample MGYA00433072_ERZ794946 | MGnify/ENA primary metagenome ERZ794946 (study PRJEB30137, sample SAMN04331413) | food metagenome | isolation source: Y3 must sample point D1 replicate A | place: Australia: South Australia | collected 2014 ...
GCGGCTCGTGACAGATGATCGGCAAAAGGTACACCGAATTCGAAAAGTAGCAAAGCCCATCCACTCGGAGTACTTTCCACCTGATTATCGAATACTTACTCACCGATAAATGACAAGGTGGCTGTTTTGTCCCCAAGCCTACGAGGCTACGACAAATACTTCATCATAGAAAGAAGCCATGATAAGCGCGCGTGCCGTTGTGTCGGGTGTTGTCTGGCGTTGTGAGGCGATGGTATTGGAGACGGCTCGGACTTTAGTCCGCCACACAATGCAAGGAGCTGCACAACTTGAGTCTTTCAAGCTCGCAAGGATTTCCTGGTGAAAGAGGATCTAGAGTCGGAATATAGGTAGACCATTTGTGGATGCTCGGAAATGACACTCCTGCTTAAGGAAGGAGCAGCTGCGCGGCGTCGAGGAACAGGGAGCCCGGTCTAGGCTCGTAGACTCGTTATTTGAGAAATGGCATTTTCTGAGCGAAAGAGAACGCGATTGACCGTGCACGATTTTAAGCTGAACATGAACATTTCCATGCACTGGACTGTCAGGGACATAAAGTGCGCGTTGGTCGTTCGGGTGGTTCAGGAGAATTATCGAAATCGAGTCGTGCTTGCGACGATCTCCAAGCACGAAACCTCGATCATGATTAACGGTCAAACATCGTAAACAGCGATGCATTGTGAAGATCAGAGGTATGGAGGGAGATCAGGGACCATGGCAAGAGCCAAAAGTCGGTTGCGAGTGATCGTGCAGAGATATGTTTGTCTGGAAGCGCCACCAAACATGGTGCGGGAACGGTTCGACATGGTCTAGACAACACATCGACGATTGCGAATTATTGATGGCTTGCAGACCAGACGAAGAGACGAGAATAGGAGGAGAATAACGAGTCAAGGAGTAAACAGATCAAGGCGCGACAAATCAAAACCTGTTTCGACACTGAGAGATTGTTAGGGAGCGAGGAAGAAAGGTTGCAAAGCATAGGCAAATGCATAAACGTTGTGTGAGCAAGAACAGGGACGGGCGAATGCACAGGGCCAAACCGGCAGGCGCAGATCAGGTAGCGAATACCAGTCTGGATAGGATATCACAGCGCAACAAAGCATCGAGCGCGAGGGATTTTGTAGGCTTTGAATGCAGAAGACATTATCAATCCAGGTGCATCACTCGCTGCAAGGCGCACATTGCCATTCGAAATTGAGTTTGGGGGCGTCAAAGAGACTCGTGCTGGACCGTGAGGCATGACGTCGCAGCCAAGAGGTTTTGAGCAGGGCACTCGCTGCGAGCCTGGGAGAGTCGTCGGGCTGGCTGTTTCAAGCGGCTGCTGCACGCTTTGGACGAGGCATACCACGACCAGGACTAGCCATCTCGATCCACCTCGCTATTCGCTCTCGACGACGAGCTCCGGTCGAGCAGCTCTGCACACGCCGCAATCGCCCTTGTTCCTGAGAAGCTGCGGATGCGTCCTCTGTCCACGGGCCCATCTGCTGCGCGCTGCTTTGCTGAACAAGACTTGGCCCTACGGTGCTGAGGCCCGAACGAGCCCGAAGGGGGATGTCTGGTCTTCCCACCACAAACAACGACGCTGCCATGCGTTCAAACATGGCCCCGCCGCCGTACAGGGACGACACCGACGACGACGACGATGCCGCCACCCCTAGCGCGACTCCCGCTCCTGCACCCACCACTGCCGCCAGCAAAGTCCAATCGCGCCCGACACTGCGACCCTCGCCGCCGCACAGTCAAAACACTCCGACAATAAACGAGCCTCCCCCATCTGAGGACAGCGCTCCTTCGGTCAGTCCGGACGAGGCAGAGATAGCGAGGCTGCGCGCCGCCGTCACTGCCAGGATGACATCTAATTTGCAGCGGGCAAAGGCCAACTTAGCCGCTCAACAGCACCAGCAACAATCTTTGTACCAACCCCAGCCTGATTCCTCGCTGGCTCCTTCCGTCACCCGTTCGACCAGCTCTACTCAATTGCCTCGTCGTCCATCACCTATCAAGGAGGAACATGCTCCTACCATGTCCCCTCTCACCGCTGCCTTTAGCAGTCCTCTGGCCACCACCCAAACGGCCTCCACAGACTCGACCTCGTCATCAGCTCGTACTATTCGTGGAAGCGCCACTGCTACTCCGGCTGCTATGCCGTTGCGTACACCGTCGTACCCCTTCCCGTACGTTCCTGGAACTCCACGTACATGGTCGTCATCCTTCCACCAACCTTTTACCGCTTTATCGCCAACTGTATCGGCCGCCCAATCTGGTGATAGCAGCACCCCTGGTGGCATGCCCATGTCTGGTGCAACTACCCCCGCCGCTACTGGTGCAGCTTTCGCTCCTCACGGCTTCGAGTTCGCTCCGAGTCAGGATCCTCGTTTCCCGACTCCTAATGTCTATGATCTTGTCTTGCAACTCAACTCAGAGCCTGGCCTGGAAGCTTGGTGGTCATCAGTTGCCAATATTATGAATGATGTGTACAAGGCAGATCGAGCGAGTTTGGCTCTTCCTGCCGATTCAAACGACATTGAGAATGTGCCTTGGGGTCAGAAGACGACTTTCAATGTTGCTGGTCGTGAGGATGAACAGTACGAGGGGCAACCGTCAACCCAGCAGGCGCCTCCTGTGCTGTCTTTGCCTCCACGTTCTGTCCCGGACCCATCCCCTTTGGGTCGTGTCCGTCCAAGTCTCGAATCTCGCCATTCGTACGCCGGGCAAGGTACTGCTGATGCACCCCAACGTGCAGGCTCTGCATTACGCCCAAACATGCCTTCACGCACTGTCAGCCATGCACCCAGCTTAACAAATGTTCCAATGCCATCTCCAGGTCTCGATTACCGCCTTCGCAATTACCGTAGCACATCTGTCAGCGAACCAGAGTTCAGTAGTGTTGGTGGATACAGCCAGCCAACTCAACTTGCCGTTTATCCTGTACTCAAAGGCTTGGACTTCGAAGTGGACGGCTTGATTGATTCGAGTGGTATCAACAGAGTGCTGGAGAGAGGCAAGCTGATCACGCTAACGCGTGACTACTCGACCAACGGTCATGACAGTCAGAGCTCTTCTAATAGCTCACACGAGGAAGCCGCTGCTTCAGCCAAATCGAAGACTCAGCAGCAGCAGCAGCAGCAGCAACAACCACCACCGCCGCCACCATCTCAACTACCAGTGCAAGCGGCCGGCAAAGCTCCCCAAGGCTTCCGTACCCTCTTCTCGCAAATGGACAACAATAACAACAAACGTCGCGGATCAGCCTTCGAGGAATATGAACAATATCCACCTTCACCTTGGGCCCAGTCACCTGCACCCTCGCCTGCTATCCAAGCCGATCCAGACAATAATCCTTTCTTCACGGCAGAGGAGAGCGTCGAAGATTCTTTCAACCCGACCGATGCCGCCCATGACTATTCACACTTGGAACCAGTCGAAGCAATCGGAGTCGATCGAGCTCATACTGTTGTGCACATACCTCTTATCCACCCAACATTGTCACCGATAATGCACAACTACCGTACCGAGTCGCCCAACACGGAATCTCGCCCCGAAAGTCGCGCCCAGTCCATGTCACAGGTGTCTAGTGGTGATCGTAAAGCGCCCATTGCCATTCTGTCCCTTCTCAGTCCCGCCGTGCCATATCCTCAGAACCTCATCCAGTCTCTCAAATTGCTTGGCCCCCATCTGGCGACTTCTTACTACATGGCGCATCAGTACACCAACGCTCATAATCAAGCAGTGGGTGTTCGTCACCGAAAGAGTATCACAGGACACAACGTTGGCTTCGCGCCATTAAATATTGCTCCCGGGAACTTGGATGATCTCATCCGCGCTGATCTGGATGAAGTTGCGGGCTCCATCTCTGGAAGTATGACTAGTCCATCCGACTATTCTGGACGTTCAAGACATAGTCCTTCCGGTTCCATAGTCGGCACTCCAGGCTGGGACCCCGCCGCCTTCGGCCTCAACTCCAACAGCAAATCCGTGGTTGGTACACCAGCTGGTCTTCGTGGAACCGAGATGAACGACAGCTACTTCGATGTCAAGAAGATGCATCGATCAACAGGCGCTGCTGGTAATCAGACGTCATTGACCACGCCTGCGAAGGACAGGAGCCAAAGAGTCTCAATCTCCGCAGTCGATGACGACCAACCAGGCCCAAAGAGCGAAAGACGACCCAGGCAATCTCGTTCCGGCAAAGAGGACAAGTCTCCACTCAGACCTGCTGGTCGCGAGCCAAGCCCTACACAGACTGTCGACATTGCTAGGAAGCCCAGTTTCCGTAGCAATGCACCCCCATCCGCAATTGTGGCCGAAGGAGACAAGCGCCATTCAGTTTTGCACTCATACGGTGCCGACTTCAGCTCGTCATTCCAAGGACTTCCTGCTGCAACCACGCCTGGTCCGAAAACTCCTGGGCTAACCAGTCACGTCAGAGCAAGCTCCATTTCCGAAGAGATGCCCCCACCATCGGAGCGCTTGTTGCGCACAATCATTGACTCCTTGCCTGTACAGATTTTCACTGCTGCACCTGGATCTGGTGCCATTACATGGGTGAACTCGAAGTTCTTGGTCTACCGCGGGCATGATTCTAGGCAGGTTTTGAAAGAACCTTGGCAAGCTATTCACGCCGAAGACAGAAGCAAATATATGGAAAGCTGGAACAGGTCATTGCGAACAGGCCAGCAATTGCAACAAAAGATTCGTCTTCAGCGGTTTGACGGTAACTATCGCTGGTTCTACGTCCGAGCGGCTCCACTGAAAGACAAGAAACAAAACATTGTTCACTGGATTGGTACAAACATGGACTTCCACGAACAGCATCTGGCCGAGCTGAACCTTGCCCGCCAACAAGAGACTGCTGCTTCAGAGGCCAAATACCGAGCACTGGCCAACTCGAGCCCTCAGGTCGTATTCACCGTCAACAAGTCCAAGGGTATCACGTTCTGCAACTCACAGTGGCTTAACTATTCTGGTCAAAGCGAGACGCAGGCTCTGGGCATCGGCTTTATGGAACACGTGCATCCAGATGATATTGTCAAGTGCAGGTTGCCTGCTTTCGAGAACGACTCGACCAATGCGACCAATGTCCCAACCACCATGCCACCAGAGCCGCGTAGAACACAGTCATCTTCTGCTCAGTCATCAAGCGCATCATCTGACACTGAACGTGCACCGACTAGTCCTGTCAACACATCGCCAACCACACAGTTGCCTCAGGCAAGACTTTCGCAATTGGCCTCTACTGGTATTCTCAAAGTCTCGAGAGATGCTGATGGAAAGCCCTCATACTCGACCGAAGTTAGACTGCGATCAAAAGATGGTGAATACAGGTGGCACCTTGTCAGAGTCCTACTTGCTGAGCGCGACTTACAAGAAGACGAAGAGGAGACATGGTATGGGACTTGCACCGATATCAATGATCACAAGGCTCTTGAGCGTGACTTGAAGGAGACCATGGATGAGAAGTCTCGCTTCTTGAGCAACATGTCCCACGAGATCAGAACGCCACTCAACGGCATCACTGGTATGGTCAACTTCTTGATTGACAGCAGTTTGACTTCAGAGCAGATGGAGCATGTGAACATCATTCGAGCTTCCACAGAAGGATTGCGTGGTCTGATCAACGATATCCTCGACCTTTCAAAGGCTGAGGCTGGCATGATCCAGCTTAACATGGATTGGATGCATGTCCGTTCTCTTATCGAAGAAGTCAACGACCTTACCTCTGCCATGGCTATCGACAAAGGCCTTGAGTTGAATTATCTCGTCGAACCCGACGTCCCCTCTCAAATCAAGGGCGACCGCTTCCGTATTCGCCAGATTTTGCTCAACATCATTGGCAATGCAATCAAGTTCACAATGGTCGGTGAAGTGTTCATTCGCTGCAGCGTCCCACAAGAAGAAGAGAACTTGCCAACCGATGACTCGATGTATATTCAGTTCGACATTATGGACACTGGTCAAGGCTTTACCGAGAAGGAGGCGCAGTATCTCTTCAAACGCTTCAGCCAAATTGACGGAAGTAGTACTCGACAGCATGGCGGAACAGGTCTCGGTCTCGTCATCTCACGTCAACTTGCTCAGCTGCACGGAGGTGACATGAGTGCAAGAGGTGTTCCTGGTAAGGGAGCCACCTTCACCTTCATCATCAAGACGACTCTACCGGCTGGAGACGATAAGCCGCCTCCACCACCTTCTACCCCAGGCCCTGCGCTGCTGCCCGCTACACCCATGTCACCTTCGCCTATGCCGACAATCATGCAAGATCCTAGGTTATCCAACACGCTCAACATCCCCTTCAGTGGCTCACCCCGGCCGCTGTCAGATGTCGTGGATGCACCATCACCAGACTTTGACAGAGCATCTCCAGTCACCTCTTCTTCTGCAAGCTCGGACCCATCAATCAGAGCCGGTACCGTTGGTAGTGCTCAGTCGGTCAGGTCCTCTGCGTCATCATTCGTGCCTGATCCATCTCTCATGTCACTCTCGCCACCAATTGAATTGGAGATTCCTTCTGGAGGGAAGCCTGGTCGCGCTGAATCAGCCAGCTCGGCAATCAGCGACTCGAGTGGCACTGGCATCGCTCCACAATCTACCATCAGAATGGTCACCCCTGGTGGTAGCCACTTACCTCCTATGTACTCGATCCTGGTTGTCTGCCCTCTCCTGCACGCTCGCGAGGCAACAGTTCAGCACATGGATATGACATTGCCCAAGAACATCCCTCACAAGATCACAGCCAGAGAAAATGTGCTGGAGTGTCAGAAGATGATCGGCGGTGACGATCCAATGATCTTCTCGCATATCGTTCTGGTCCTGCAATCTGTTCCGGAAATTATCGCATTTGTGCAGCAGGTCTTGTCCTCGGTTTCCCACTCTTCAACACAGCTGGTGCTTATTACTGATTTGCAACAACGACGAAAGCTTATGGAGCAAGCTCCGCAATACGACTATGATGCACTGTCAAAGCAAAGGAGGATGCAGTTCATTTTCAAGCCACTTAAGCCAAGCAAGTTTGCCGCAATCTTTGACCCGCGCAAAGAGCGTGAGATGAGCACCGACCGCAACCAGGATTCAGCGCAACAGGTGGCCGTCAGCCAGAAGCAAGTATACGAAGAGATGATACGCCGTCTGGGCAACAAGAACAAGAGGGTACTGCTGGTTGAGGACAATCGTGTCAACCAGATGGTGAGTGGAACTGCAGTGGATACGTTTTGGATATGGCTGACAATTGTGCAGGTTCTTCTCAAGTTCCTCAGCAAGGTCAACGTGAAGGTTGACACAGTATTGGATGGTGTGCAATGTACTGACAAAGTCTTTGCTAACCCCCATGGATACTATTCCATCATTCTGGTAAGCATAGTGCAATGATATACCATTCGACTCGACTAACATCAGCATAGTGCGATCTCCACATGCCCAACAAAGACGGTTATCAGACGTGTCGAGAAATCCGTAAGTGGGAGAAGAAGAACAAACAGCCATACTTGCCGATTGTTGCACTGTCTGCCAACGTCATGGGAGATGTATACGCCAAGTGCGTAGACGCAGGATTCAACAGCTATGTGACCAAGCCTGTCGACTTCAAGGAACTTAGTAACGTCATGTTGATGTATCTGGATCCCGCGGACCCCAGCCAACCCATCGAGTTCATGAAGCAGAAGAAGTAAGCATCGTGTCTTCTGGAGAAAGAGCAGGACCATCTTTGGCGGACCACCGAAAGTACAAAAAGGAAGAAGATGACACGGGGAGGACGAACCCATCAGGCGCAAAGGCGTTGGATGGATGTGTTTAACGGAATGTTTTTTTATGGAACGGGCTGTCTTTTTGTTCCTGCCTTATCATTGAAATGATAGTTCTTTTTGCGAGGAGCAGAGGGTAGAAAGATGGTGTTTTGATCTCTTTTGGGCGGCGAAACAGCATGGAATGGGGTCATCGCGCTTTCCAAAATCTTTGTTGCGTTGTCGCCATTCTCGATTACTTTTTTTTTTACCTGCCTGTTCGCCCTGCATAGCGATACATTGGACTTATTTTCTTTATTTCTGTCCTTCTCTTTATATTCGGTTCAATCACCTTCTAACTGTACTCTTATCTTCTTTCTCTTATTAGGCTATTTAGTCTGAAATGATCACTCTAACATTGTTGTTATTTGCTTTGCACAAGCCTTTTGATTTTTGTGTCCTGGAAGTTTGAAGCAGAAGTTGATGGGCAGAATGGCAAGTCTACTCATGTTCGACTGTCATATCGCAAACGGTGTGTACAGCAGAGGGCAAGTGATCGCATATCGATCAGAACCTGTAATCAGTTTACAAGTCTCCAAGGAGTCAAAGACTCAAAGAGGCAGGAGGACTCGATGTGGACTGTGGAGATGGTTCGTGGGTGGTTGGCGGAAGCGAGCGGGCGTGGTCGGGCCAATGACAATGACGTGTGATGGTCGGGCGTGCCGGCAGCGGTTTAGCCATCGTTTGGGAGGGTTCGTGCCTGCCTCTTGCAGGAACCTAAACAACACGCTCCTTCAGTCAAGTTATTTGTATCTGCTTTGTGTTGGTCTTTGGACGCGCGCATATCAGTCGCAATGGATAGGCAAGAGTATCCGACTATGGTGGTATGTTCACTCAGCGCCGCGCCGAGGCACAGTGGCCGGCAACGACAACAGCACGCAGCCGAGTCGTTCACGCCGAGAAGATGCGCAAGGGCTAACACATGCAATTGCAGGCCACACTTGAGCCTGGCCAGGCTATCAGTGTCCTCAACGATCGCGTCCGTCAAGTTGGCCGTCTCAATTCCGACATCGCCGATTGGCTTCAAGTAAGACGACTTCGCGTCGCACCACACAGACTCGACGAGTGCTCATACAAGGCAGGAACGAAGGAGGCTCGAGGAACAATACTCTGCCGGTTTGCGCAAGCTTGCAAGGCGATCTCCGCCTGGTGACTCGGCCCAAGACCTTGGGTAACACCTTCCCGTCCATCGACTAGGTAAACACACGCTGACGACGAGCCAATTCAGCATCTTCTCGGTACCATGGACCACCCTCACCTCGGCTCTCGACACATTGGCCGAATCGCATCAGGTTCTAGCCCAAAGAATTGAAGTCGATGTCGAGCGACCACTACGCGATTTCGGCTCGACCAACCGGGAAATGCAGGCCATGTCCACCATCCAAGGCAACCTCACCTCCATGGCCCGCGATGTCGAGAATGCTCAAAACAAGTCGGATCGTTTGAATCGCAAGGGTTCAACCGCCGCCTCTCGTGCGGACACTGAGCTCGAAGGCGCTCAATCGCAGTGGTCTGCACAGGCGCCCTACGTCTTCGAGTCTCTACAAGCTCTCGACGAGAGCAGACTGAACCATCTGCGAGACGTCCTCACTCAATTCCAAACGCACGAGATCGACGCCATCGAGAAGACCAGAGTGTCTGCAGAGTCCGTTTTGAACATCCTGTTGAACGTCGAGACGGCCGATGAGATCAAGACATATGCTCTTCGTGTTGCTAGCGGTGACATGGTGCCGAAGGAGAAGCCCAGAAGCCGCCAGTCCATGTTTGTTGCCCCGTCTCTGGCTCCTACACCGGCTTCTACTGATCACCACGACGATGGCGCAAGTATGCGCTCTGGCACTGGTAAGCTTGCTGCTGGAATGTGTTTTGAACAACGACTAACCTAACAGCAGCTTCGACAAGCTATGCTTCAGAACCTGCCAAAAAGCAGTCTTTCAAGGGCTTGAAGAGACTGGGCACTGTTCTTGGCCGAAAGAATCGCGACAGCAAGATCATCCCCAGCAGAGACTCGGAGTCTCCTGAGCGCAAGCCATCCAGACCCTCGGCTTTCAACTCTTTGTCCAGTAGATTTGGACGTAACAACGACTTGCCGACTCCGCTTGAAGAGCGTGAGGAGTCTCCCAGCCGCCCTCGTTCTCCGCTTCGCACCATGACTAGCAACACCAATTCATCGTACCGTGGCACTGCAAACGGTGACAAGGAACTGCCGCCTATTGATGGTTCCGCTCAGTCTCTGGCTGCTGCCGGTCTCGCTCCCGAGTCGTCCTACTCTCCTTACCAGCAGAACACTGCGTCACAGCTGCAGGAGCCTTTGCAACCATCGCAGGCTTCATTGCCCCTCCAGTCTTCTCCCCAGCCACCCGTCTCCGATTTCTCGCAGCCCATGCAACCTATGCAGCCAATGCAGCCTACGCAGGTAAGTCAACTCTAACTTGAACAATCGCATACATCAGCTGACGACTATAGCCTGTGCGCGACAACGAAGGCTTCTCTGAGCCGCCACCCGCTGCCGATCTCATCTCGCAGGCCGAGCAAGAAGCTGCTGAGGCGAACGAGGCCAACCAGCCTCAGTTCAAATTGGACATCCGCAACGCTCCCATCGCCGAGGAAGGCGGTGATGCTGCTCTTACCAGTGTCGCCAACACTCTTAAGATGCAAGCACCTCCTCCCACTTCGCGTAGAGCAGGTACTGTTCGTGGCCGTCGTGACATGCGTGCTAGTGTATATGGCCAGTCACCAGTCACCACCCCGGATGTTACTACCGAAGAGGAGCCCGCTCGCACCATTTCGCCGCCTCCACAGGTCTTCCAAGAGACGACAAGAGCACCTCTCGAGATCTCAACATCGTCTCTGCCATCTGCCCAAAGCCCCTCGTCTCCGATGTTTGCCTCAGGCTCATCCGCATTCTCGCCCTTCCATGGCTCTGCCCAAGCCACTGCAGCTAGTATTTTTGCACGCCCGGCCTCTCGTGTTGGCGAAAGTGATTACGATGCTGGCTCTATTCGTTCCGGTCGTTCTCTCAGCAGCTCGCAGAGTCAGAGTAACAAGCATCCTGACTTGCACGAGCCTGGTCTTAACAGCTCCATCATCGAGACTGTAAGTGCTTGGTTCGAGCATGGCCAACTTACCCGCAGTGTCACCATTGGTGAAATTGCTCTTGCCTACAACCCTACCAATTTCAACTCTCCCTTCGGCAGCGAGAGTATCCGCGTCGACGGCTTCTCGAGCTTGGAGAAGGTTGCTCCCAACCCTGCCTTCCTTACTGCTGCTACCCAAAACCCTGGCGAGTACTCAGTCAACCTCTCTGGAATCTCCAAGACAGCTGTGGCATTCAAGTACCAAGTCTCTTCCCCTGGCACCAGCGCTGCTCCTCTCCTCCTCACACCCGCTTGGAAGATTGAGCCCACGCAGACTTCTGCTATCCTCAGCTACAGTCTCAACCCAGCTTTCACTCTGCCTGCTGGACAAACAAGCGTCACCCTGCAAAACGTAGTCCTGATGCTCTACCTCGATCCTTCTGGTTCCAGACCTTCGACCTGCCTCTCCAAGCCTGTCGGAAACTTTGATAAGGCCAAGAATCTGATTTACTGGCAATTGGGCTCCATCACTCTTTCCTCCACTCCCGGTAAACTTCTCGCTCGCTTCCAAACCCCTGACGGCGAGGCAAAGGCTGGACACGTAGAGGCCAAATGGGAAGTCGTCGGTGCTGGTCTTGGATCACACTTGAGCGTTTCCGTCAAGGAAGAAAACAAAGAGGCCGATCCATTCGCCGATGAAAGTGCCGGTGGAAGTGATGCGGGTTGGAAGAGGACTAATGAGGTCAGGAGGGTTGTCGCTGGTACTTATCATGCCAAGTAAAGGATTATCTCCCTTGACAAAAAGAGGAGGAAAGAATTCGGTAATTGTAATCTCCTGAGTCCCCCCAGATTTGTTTTGTTGTGTTTCTCGTTTCTTCTTCTTTCTGTATAGTCGTTTGTCTGTCTCTTGTTCTGTATATTCCCCAATTGAATTCGTTTTATTTTTTTTGTACACCAATCGCTTTCCTCATCTTTACATCCATTACCCGTCCTCTTCCGATCATGTTCGCATTTGGAGAAAAGGGGCTGTAAATTGCATGAATTCTCTCCGAAACCGAAGCGAGGGTCCAGAAAGAGCTACTCTGACCAAACTTTACTCACTCGCATCAGAAACGCCTACAGAGATGTAAGATGACTTTGAAAATAGAGAATGGGTCCAGAGATTGCAGGAAAGTTACAGAAAGGATAGAGCGATGGTTCTTCTTCA
>ERZ794946.751-NODE-751-length-12034-cov-3.384089_pt1 | contig 12034 bp, 7 predicted proteins | sample MGYA00433072_ERZ794946 | MGnify/ENA primary metagenome ERZ794946 (study PRJEB30137, sample SAMN04331413) | food metagenome | isolation source: Y3 must sample point D1 replicate A | place: Australia: South Australia | collected 2014 ...
CACGGTACCATCAGAGAAAGCACAGCGGTTCGAAACGTAGTCATTATCTCCGACATACTATATAAGCACGTGACTGTATATCCGAAATCTTACACTGTTTATTGGTTAGCGTTTAGGAGAACAAAAAAACGACACCAAATTTCACGGTGGCAAAAATATCTTCTAATAAATACACTCACATGTATCAAGTACAACTACTACATTAAGATAAACACGTTCAAACCAAAGAAAAAGTTATATTTATATAAAAGAAACCAAGATAAAAATGAATCGTTTATTATCACAAATGGGCAGCATGAAGGGTGGTATGTCAGGAGGAGCTCCTGTCGATGCCAATTTGGATGACTCCAAGGAAACAGTATACATATCCCCGATTGCGTTATTAAAGATGTTGAGACACGGTAGAGCCGGTGTTCCTATGGAAGTCATGGGTTTGATGTTAGGTTCTTTTGTTGATGAATATACAGTCAATGTTGTTGATGTCTTCGCTATGCCACAATCCGGTACAGGTGTTTCTGTTGAAGCCGTTGATGATGTATTTCAAACAAAGATGATGGAAATGCTTGAACAAACAGGAAGACACGAAAACGTTGTTGGTTGGTACCATTCTCATCCAGGGTTTGGTTGCTGGTTGTCTTCTGTTGATGTAAACACACAAAAGACTTTTGAACAACTATCTCCAAGAGCTGTAGCCGTTGTGGTTGATCCTATTCAATCTGTTAAAGGAAAAGTTGTTATAGATGCTTTCAGACTAATGGATCCAGCAACTATGATGAAATTTGGAGAACCAAGACAAACCACTTCTAACATACCATTTTTGAATAAACCAAATCTAACAGCATTAGTACACGGGCTAAATAAAGCATACTATTCTTTGAACATAGACTATTTGAAAGATACTGAGGAAATGAAGGTAATGATGCTACTACATATGAAACAATGGACCAATGGGTTGATTTTGGATAAGGGTGAAGATTTAGAAGAAAAAGAAGCATTCTGTAATCATGAAAGAGACCTTGAAAACCTTACTAAATTGACCAAATTATACAACAAGAAGGTTGAAGAGGAAATAAAGAAGAAGGAAACCGTTGAAAGTAAGGATAAAGAAGAAGCCAAAAAAGAAGAATCTGAAGAAGATGATGTTAGATACGTTGGTAAACAGGACCCTAAGAAGCATTTGAAGGACTTGTCTGATAAGATATTGCAAGATAACATAGTTCAAGTTCTTACAAATGAGGTCAATGCCAGTGCAATCCAATTATAATCTTTATATACACTAACGCATAATCCCCCTCTGGTACCAAAGCCAGCACGTGACCCTCCAATTATAATCCTTATATACACTAACGCATAATCCCCTCTGGTACCAAAGCCAGCACGTGACCATCCACCCAAGCTGCCTTCCCGTGGATTCTGCCTTCCTTTTTTTTACGGAAAAGCAAAGCGCCGTAGGCTTTAACACCACCTAGAAATCAACCCAAAAAGGAATACAATCCCCTCCATAGGGAAAATTTTTTACTACACTTTTTTGCTTAGCACCTGGGTAAAAAAAATGAAGCACTTAATCCGAGGTGAATATTCAATATATGAAATATTAATATATATGAATTTTTTTAAAAATATTGAATTGAATATGGAGGATCGGTATATGATTATAGAGGAAGATTACACGACCCAAAATAGGAAACTAATATAAAAAATTTTTCACATAAATATAATGTTGAGTTCTACTTATCACAAAGCTTTATTTTCCACAGCTTCTAGGCAATTAGCCAAAACCGCCAAGCACGATGTTGTTATTATTGGAGGTGGACCAGGTGGTTACGTTGCAGCCATCAAGGCAGCCCAATTAGGTTTCAACACCGCCTGTATCGAAAAGAGAGGATCTTTAGGAGGTACCTGTTTAAATGTTGGTTGTATTCCATCTAAGGCTTTATTAAACAACTCCCACTTATACCACGAAATGAAACACGATGCTGATAAAAGAGGTATCGTTGTTGGTGATGTTAAGATGGATATTCCAAAGTTCCAAGCAGCCAAGGACAAAATTGTCAAGGAATTAACCGGTGGTATTGAAATGTTATTCAAAAAGAACGGTGTTACTTACTACAAGGGTAACGGTTCTTTTGAAGGTGAACATCAAGTCAAGGTTTCCCCAGTTGAAAACGGTGTTAAAGAAGAAGTCTTAATTGATGCTGAAAATATTATAATCGCTACTGGTTCTGAAGTTACTCCTTTCCCAGGTATCACCATTGATGAAGAAAGAATTGTTTCTTCCACTGGTATCTTAAGCTTAAAGGAAGTTCCAAAGAAGTTAGCCATCATTGGTGGTGGTATCATTGGTTTAGAAATGGCCTCCGTCTACTCCAGATTAGGATCTGAAGTTACCATCATTGAATTCCAACCTGCCATCGGTGCCACCATGGATGAAGAAGTTGCCAAGACCACCCAAAAGTTCTTATCCAAGCAAGGTTTGAAATTCAAGACCTCCACCAAGGTTTTAGCTGCCTCTAGAGACGGTGACAAGGTTTCCGTTGAAGTTGAAGGTGTCAAGAACGGTAAGAAGGAAACTTTAGAAGCTGATGTTTTATTAGTTGCTATTGGTAGAAGACCATACGTCCAAAACTTAAACTTAGAAAAGTTAGGTTTAGATGTTGATAAGAGAGGTAGAGTTGTTATTGATAAGGAATTCAATACCAAATACCCACATATTAAAGCCATTGGTGATGTCACCTTTGGTCCTATGTTAGCTCACAAGGCTGAAGAAGAAGGTGTTGCTGCCGTTGAAATGTTAAAGACTGGTCATGGTCACGTTAACTACGGTAACATCCCATCTGTTATGTACTCTCACCCTGAAGTCGCCTGGGTAGGTAAGACTGAACAAGAATTAAAGGCTGAAGGAATCAAATACAAGGTTGGTAAATTCCCATTCTTGGCTAACTCCAGAGCTAAAACCAACATGGATACCGAAGGTTTCGTCAAGGTTTTAGTTGATGCTGAAAGTGAAAGATTATTAGGTGGTCACATTGTTGGTCCAAGTGCTGGTGAATTAATTGCTGAATTAGGTTTAGCTTTAGAATACGGTGCTTCCGCTGAAGACATTGCTAGAACTTGTCACGCTCACCCAACCTTAACTGAAGCTGTTAAGGAAGCTGCTTTAGCCGCTCACTTCAAGCCAATCAACTTCTAAGTTTGATATGAATAAACTTGAAAATAATTCTTTCTGAAAAAAAAAAAAAAAAGAATGTATTAAATTCCATTTATAAGTCAATCATATGTTTTTCTTCTTTATTACGAAGCATTGTTTTCAGATTTGAGGTGCCATATTAAATAATGACACATTGACCAATATCATTTTAGATAAATCCGTTTTGTGAAAGTCTTGTGTTTTTCATTAATCATATTTGTTTTTAATTTGATCTTAAGGCCTAATTTATGAAATATTCAGATAAAATGAGAATAAAATTTAACAATTTAGTATAAATCAAACCATGAAAAGAAGAGAGTAAATTATATATTCCATTTTTAAACAAAATCTAAAAAATAAAATAAAATTAAATAAAAACAATCAAACTGTAATAAAGCCAAAAAAGAAAACGTAGCTATAGATTGGCTTCTCTGAAAGCTCTATTTAACAACATCATAACGTGATTGGCTGCTCCAAAACTACATTCAACACCATAGCCACCAAATCCATAACAATTGATTATTGGGTAGTAAGTTTTCAAGTGGAAACTTGCTTTATGTTCCAGATTAACAACCGATCCGACTTTGCTTCCAGGTCTAAAACCAACATTAACCCTTTCTAATATCCAATCACCATCTGTGAATAAATTTGGAAAGATTTCTTTTGCATTATTTAGAACATAGTTTATATCAGCATCAGAAATGTTCTTATCGTAACAGTCAGTTTGTTTGGTACCTCCAATAATAAAGTACAATCGTTTTTTAAAGTTCTTGTTCTTTTTTGGAATTGGTCTTTGTATTACAAATGACCACTTGCTTCCATTTTGATATGTGATAGTATTTTCAGCAAACTTTTGGTATTTTGGTGTATTTGGAACCGATACAAGCAAGGTCTGACCTCTTATAGGAAAGTAAGAAGTGACTACACTATCATTGCTGCTGTTCCACAACAGTTCTCCTTTTCCTGAGCAATTTATTATCACAGGCTTAGGAGTACTGCTTAGGGAAACAACGTCTTCCATAAAGTTGACATTGTGATTGAAGTGAAACTGTAAGTCTATATTTGAAATAGCATCGGATTTCTCACAACAAGATCTATATAAAAATCTCATAAACCGCGGTGTGTTAACAACATAAGTGTCGTATGAAGAAATGATATCCAATTTCTCTTGAATACAAGAGGGAACAACTAGTTCACTAAGTGTTTTATCTTGTTCAGTGAAATTGACCAAGTTGTTTGAATTGTACCCGTCGTTTAAATTTTTATAGGCTTCAATAGAAGAGTCAATCAAATCATAACCTCTACAAAATTTAATTGTGGTTTCATAGTCATCATAACTCCATTCTTTGCTGTTTTTCAGCTTGTTCAAAAAATAATCAAATGTTTCTTTAGTGTATAAACTTTCTCGTCTTTGATAAGTCAGCTTTTCATTGCCGCTTGCATATTCAGTTGGAAATGGTCTTTGATGTGCACCTGCGTATACTGATGCAAGGTCCTGATCAAATATAACATTATCCAAATCACCCTTCAGAGATAGTATTTTTTTGTCAATACGTGTCACAACATGGATTTTGTAACAAATGCTAGTTGACTTTTTCTTTTCTATGTCCTCAATTAATCTGTAGAGAACCGATAATCCTATTATCCCTGAACCTATGATAATAATGCTTCTAGTAGTTAAAGAATTTTGACTCATTGGTTCAATTAATTTATAAACAAGAAGATTATTGCTACAAAATATTAGGGTTTTATATAAGTAAGCTGACTCAATACGGCAGTCTTATTGCTCTCGGTTCATGCTTATCAACTCGGTATTGATCCAAAATTCCGTCGGAACTGTTACACGTGATCATCGGATATAAATTTTAAATGGGGTTTCAAAATACATAAAAACACGTGATCATGTAGCGCTTTCCAACATATACATGTTCATTTTTTGAAAAAAGAAAAAACAAAATGTCAAAGCTTTAAACTGTCTAAAGTAGAAATACAAGTTATATATATAAGAGAACAAGTTGTTAAAACCCAATAAAGTAAGCTATTAAAGAGTTAAGATTAAACAAATTTAATATGTCTACACCAAATAATGACAAAAAAGTGAGAAAGACAAGGTCTCTATGGAAAAATAAGTACAAAAAGAAAAAAGATATAATAAAGCTCTTTATGAATGAAAATCTCATCAATAAACATAATTTAATAGCTCAGACAAATAGCCGACATTTATTTCCACTTACAAATAAACATAATAAATCAGTAAGTAACAGCAGTATCAAGAGCAGTCTGCCCATTACCCAAACTAAAACTAAACAAGCAAATCCTTTGCCAATATCGCCCGATAACTCGGATAATGATATAGACTACTACTCAAATGAAGTAACCGAAAGCAATGCTGATACTAAAAAATCTATATCATTAGAATCCAGTATACCAAATTTAAATGATGATTCTTTATCTTCTACTAACGATAATATACTTCAGTTGCTTAAACTGGCCTCAAAACCACAAATAGCAGATCTCTTGCTGCTGCTAGATAGGCATTTAGTATCAGACTTTTCTAAATTACTTCCACAGAACGTATTAACAAGAATATTTCAGTATATGCCTTTAGCGGATATTTACACATGTATGACTATAAACAAAAGATTTAAAGAACTCATAGAGAAAGATGACATATTATGGGATTACATAGATAAGCGAGAGAACTTTTTTAACATTCAAACAAGTGAAGACCTTTTAACTAAAGAAAAACGCAAGCTATGCACCTTTGTTGAATTTAAGAAAAAAGAATTGCTTTATAGGAATTGGACTAAAAAGGGATGCTTACCAGCTATCAAAACAGTTGTAGCACATGACGTGGACGTAATTACATGTTTGGAAATAACGCCGGAGTATGTAATAACAGCTGCTGATGACACCTTCATTAAAGTATATGATTTGTCTGGTGAAAAACAAACAACACTTAAAGGACATGAAGGAGGTGTTTGGGCATTGAAGTATGATTTAGAAACAAATTTTTTGATCACTGCTGGAACAGATAGATCAATCAGAATATGGGACTTGAGTACTTTCAAGTGTATTTATGTTTTCAAAGGCCACACTTCAACTGTAAGATGTTTGGAACTAAGTTCAAATGAAAAGAACGGGAAATTCATCCTTAGTGGTAGCAGAGATAGTAACATTATGGTTTGGAGATTGCCTTCTGAAGCATGCCAAGAGACTGAAGATGAACTTGTGTACAATGTTTTTCATGTCAACCCTTATTACCTAGGAACACTTAAGGGCCATACTGATTCAGTTAGATCAATGTCTGTTTATAAAAACATTTTGGTTACAGGCTCATATGATGGAACATGCAGAATTTGGAATATCAGTGACTTGAGATGCATTTGTAGAATGGTAGGAAACGGATCAAGAGTATACGCTGTAGTTTATGATCACAAGAGAAACAAAGTCTATTCAACAACCACAGACTTTAAGATATTTGTTTGGGAGGTCAAGAATTACAAAAATACAGGCCATATAACCAGGTATCCGAATCAGCCAAAGATGTTGGTATTGAACTCTCCAGCCCTGATTTTACAAGGACATGCGGGTTTAGTAGGGCTACTAGAACTAAAAGGTGACATCCTCTGTTCAGCAGCGGCTGACGGTTCCGTTAAAGGATGGGATATCAACAACTTCAACATATTGTTCCAATATTACCATAATGGTAACATACCAATATCCTCTTTCTGGTTTGATGATAACTTTTTGATATTGGGTTCCGAGATCCAATTCACTGTAGTCAATATAAGAAACGGCGATATACTGTTCAATGATACCTTGCATTTTGCCGATAACGTATGGGGCATAAAGTCCGATGGTAAAAGAATATACACTGCAATAGTAAAGGACCATAAATCCTATTTGAGTGTATTGGACTTCACTAAGCTAGAAAAAAAGCCGCCCCATGCGAATATGTATCCTAATGTTTTGCGGGGGTCGCTTAGTGTGAGTAAAGAGTACATGTTCAGACGAAGATTATCTCCGCAAAGATATCTAAAGGACAATCAAGAAAACAGTTTAGCTGATGAATGTGATACTCCGTTGGTGTATGACTAGATAGCATCATCATGACTTATATGCCGAAGTTGTTAGCATTGTATTAAGAATATGTAGTAAGAAAACAAGAAAAAAATACAGCCAAAAAAAATATCACCCACCAAGTAAAATTTACACCCCGTTTAATTAAGACGATGCTTTCCCCTCTGATGGAGATGAAGAAGCAGTTCAAGAGTTTGAACAAAAATTAGATGATTATATTTGTGGCAGGAATATTATGATATCTAGAAATATTCTAAGCTGTGGACCATAGCAACGCATTCAATCATGAATTCATCTTTTTTACAGTCCGAAACATCTAATAATAAAGTTTACCACAGAGCAGGAAGTGCATCGAATAGCACCAATAAGAACGTATCCTTGGAAGAAAAGCTTTTTGGACCTTCAAGGCTTCAAAGTGCTGAGCTGAAGTTGCCAAATGATGTTAACAGTAAGGTTTTATTAGTTTCATTTGCCTTGGTTATGACATCTGCCACTGTATTCATTTTAGGTGTCATTGTGATCATTCAATATAGAACTTTACCTTTGCAGGTCAATGCAAAGATGGTGTTCAATGCTTCCATAATAGTTGCCTGCATAATGAGTATTTTCTACCTCCACACACTAAATGTTAAACTTTACAAGTACGTCTGTAAAAACAGTTCTGGTGTCTACCATAAAATATTGAATACCACAGTAAATGAAGATATTGAACTCGAAACTATGAAGTAGATTATATATGAACCATGAATAGCTTATAACTTGATATTTTTGTCTATTTTCCTAATCGGGTAATGGTCACGTTTTTGGCTCTTGGTCATGTGACGGACGCGTAAAAACACATGATCACCAGAATTTGCACGTATATGTTTTGTAGCAATTATTGGCGTAATGTTTTCAGTTTTTCAATTATTTTTTTTTTTTAATATTGTTATGGAAAATGCTAGTTTATTTTGAATTAACATAAACAGAGTGAACCATACATAGAGTCTCGATATATAAAGTGCAGTTATCATGGGAAGACTTTTGAATTTAAAGCTAACTAATTTTAAGTCCTACAAAGATGAGGTAAACATTGAAATCGGGACATCAAATTTCATCTCTATCATAGGACCAAATGGTTCTGGTAAGAGTAACATCATGGATGCCATATCTTTTGTTTTGGGAGTTGACACCAATCTTTTAAGATCATCGTCTATAACACAATTGATTTACAGGGGCAAGAGATCAAATGGAAATGAAGACGATGAAAACGATTCAAATTCAACCGTTTCAAGAGCATCTGTTGAGGCAAAATACCAAAAAACAGACGGTTCTATTGTCAAGTTTTACAGAGATGTCGATACTGATGGAGCTTCCAGATACAAAATTGATGGCAGAAGCTCTAATTTCCAAAAATATATTGAAACTTTGAACAAAGAAAACATTTTAGTTGAGGTTAGAAACTTTTTGGTATTTCAAGGTGACGTTGAACAAGTTGCTTCAAAAGATCCTTATGATTTAACAAACTTCTTTGAAAGAATTTCTGGTTCAATCAAATACAAGAAGGAATACGACGCACTAAAAGAGGACTATTTGAAAACAGCCAATGAATGTGGTGATGCAATTATTGAAAAGAGAAGACTTCAAACTGAAATCAGTCATTATACAGAAAGTGCTAACAAAAATGACAGGTATAATGAAAAATTGGATGAAAAACAAAATTTAACCATTCAATTTCATTTGTTTCAGTTATATTTAATCGATGATCAATTAAACACTGTGGATGAGGAAATTGACAATATTCAAGCTGATATTGGAATCGTTGAAGATAGCTTGAAAACCAAGGAAGAATCTTACGATGCTGCTTTGAATGAAAATGTTAGATACCAATTTGCTTTAAAAAACAACAGCAAAAGCATTAAACAATTTTTGGCAGCATCAAAAAAGCTTAAAGCTACTAGTTTGAACAAAACTCAAAATGAATCCAGATCATACGAGACTATAATCACTGATTTGAAACATAATCTTGAAGTATTAAACATCGACTTGAACAACCAAAATAGTACCATTGACGATTTGGAGAATACAAAGCAAACTTTAATTGACACCAGCTCGAATATTAAAACTCAAATTGAAGAAATTGAACAGGATCAAGTTAAATTCACAAATATTGATGCTGACGCTATAAATCAAATCAACACCATAAAGAGTGAGTATATTTCCACACATGGTGGAGATATCATTGACAGAGAAATTCAATTGAAAACAAACAAATTGGACGAGCTAAACATCAATTTGAGAAAAATCAACAAGCAAATTGGTGTTTATGAAGTATTAATCAAGGAACAAGAAAATGAAAAAATACAAAAAGAAAAAAACATTCAAAAATCTGAAGAATCTTCAAACACAAATGATCTTGAAATTAAGTCTTTGGAACAGCAAAAGAAGAAGATTTCCGGCAGTATCGAGTCTTTGAACAAAAAAGTTGATTTTGATAACATCAAGTTGAAAAATACTCTTTTGAGAATTGATGAACTCTCTGCTGAACAAAGAGAAACCAAATTTGAAGAGAAACAGAGAGACATGTTACGTTCTTTAAAGAACATATATCCTGGGGTTAAAGGATTTGTTATTGACTTATTTAGACCCTCTAATGCCAAGTATAACTCTGCAGTAAGTTTATTGATAGGAAGAAATCTATACGCTATTATTGTTGATACTGCCACTACTGCTAACGCATGTATACAGTATATGAAAGCCCAAAGATTAGGTATTGCCACCTTTTTACCTCTTGATGTAGTATCAGGCAAGGCTCCTGACTTTGGATTGAATGATAAAAAGGCTATATTTGCTTCAGATATACTGTCTTATTCCAATGAGTTCAAGCCTGTGATGAGATATATCTGTAGAGATACTGTTATTTCTGATGATTTGAAAACTGCGCAGAAGTTAAAGTGGCAAGATGACTTAAGTTGTAAGATTATTTCATTAAATGGCGATGTTATTCAAAAATCAGGTATAATGACAGGTGGTAGTGCTCAATCCAATGGTAGTGAATCAAGATGGAACAAAATTGAATACCAGGATCTAGTAACCGCTAAGGATAAACTGATGGATAATCTGAAAATATATCATGACAGCATTAATTCAAAAGAGTTACTAATCAAAGATTTGGAAAGTCAAATATCTGAATTACATAAAGAACATAATGAAATTCATTTAAATATCAGCTTTACCAAAACTGAAATAGAAAATTTATCTAAACAAATAGAATATAACAAAGAGAAATTAGCCAAGGAATTAGAAACCGAAAAGAAAGAGTTGGAAGAATCTATAGCATTAGTTAATAACGAGCACAATAAGCTGGTTGAAAAGAGAAATTCATTACTAGAAAAGCTATTCAGCGACATTTCAAACCAATTAGGATTTTCTGTTCTTGAATATGAAAATACTACAGGTAATTTGATAAAGGAAAAAAAGAAGCAATATGATTTGTTATCTAGAGATTTATCTGAGATTACAACAAAAATATCTTTTGAAAACAAGAAAAGATCAACCATCTTGCTTTCCATTGCCAATGTTGAAAAGGCTATTACTGACAACACAAAGTTGGTAGAAGAGATCCAAACAATGATGGATAATATCAGCGAAGAAATCACTGGATTAAACCAAAAGACTGAAATGACTACTAAAGAAGTGGATGAAATCAAATTAAGGTTTGAAGAAAACAAGACTCTGGTCAATGCCTTATCTTTAGAAATCGATGAACTAAAGGTCAGAAGAGATAAATTAAATGTTGATTTATCAGAAAAAGAAAGCATTTATGATTCCTATGAAAAAGACAGAATACAGATATTCAAAAACTGTAAGATGAACGCTGTGGAATTACCGTTGATAAACGGCTCTTTCAATAACGAAGAAAATGCTGACAATGTAGAATTTGATTATTCTGTGTTGGTTTTAGATTATGCAAAATTAGACAAGAAATTGTTAAAGAACAAAAACAAAAAACTAAGCAATGCTGATGTCCAAAAAAACATTAATACTAAGTTGAGCGATCTTGAAAAAGAATTGCTAACATTGCAACCTAATGTTCATGCCAAGGATAGATTGAAAGAATTGACGGAAAAGTACAATAAATACAACAATGAAGTTGTTCATGACTTAAAAGAAAAAGAAAAGAAGTTGTTGGATAAGTTCAACAAGGTAAAGAAGCAGCGTAGACAAACCTTTGAAGAAACATTGGAGTATGTTATGCATAACATTGACTCTGTGTACAAAGAACTAACAACGGATGCTTCATTACCTAGTGATTCCAATGCCATGAATGTTCTAGTTGGTGGTTCTGCTTCTTTAAACCTAGAATTCAATGAAGAAGATGAGGACGAACCTTACCTAGCAGCAATGAGATACCAAGCAACACCTCCAATGAAAAAATTCAGAGAAATTGAATATTTGTCTGGTGGTGAAAAAACTGTTGCTGCGCTAGCTTTGTTGTTTACAATCAATAAGTTCAAGCCCTCTCCCTTCTTTGTTTTGGATGAAATCGATGCTGCTTTGGATACTGTCAATGTCCTAAGAGTAAGCAACTACATCAAGAACCATGCAACTGAGAGCCTACAGTTTATAGTCATATCCTTGAAAAACAGTATATTTGAGGAGTCTGATTCATTGGTGGGTGTCTACAGAAACCAAAAACAAAACAGTTCTAAGGTCTTGACGCTAGATCTATCAGCTTATGAAGCGTAGTTGTATGTTGCTAATAACTAGCCTTAGTTCTGTGAG
>ERZ794946.752-NODE-752-length-12030-cov-4.393570_pt1 | contig 12030 bp, 13 predicted proteins | sample MGYA00433072_ERZ794946 | MGnify/ENA primary metagenome ERZ794946 (study PRJEB30137, sample SAMN04331413) | food metagenome | isolation source: Y3 must sample point D1 replicate A | place: Australia: South Australia | collected 2014 ...
GGTTGGCGACGTTTATATAGTGGCGTTTTTGGATATTTATATGCCTCAATCCTTTGCATGCAGATGTCTATATTCAGGTTTTGGCGCCTTTTCGGCCGTATGATGGATTATGGAGGCGTGTGTCAGGATCGGAGTGGTCACGAGTGACTCAGAGTAGAAGAGCCGAATTGCCGATTTCATACATAGAATCGAGCTCTCATAGCTGAAGAAAGAAAGACACGGTATTTTTTTGAGATCGCAGTCTACATCTTCTGAGAGCGTGAAAGTCATGCGCTCTCACCGGCGCAAAACTATCTTGCTTTCCCAGAAGACAATCGCCGCATGGGAGAAGTAAGGGGAAATTGGGTATTTGTGATTATGCGCAAAGCAGCAAAAAACTAGCTATCAAAGAAGCAGAAGGGACGGCAAAAGCCAAAAAAGCGCCGCTCGCCCTTGTATGTAGAGAAGAGCAAGAAAACAGTCGTGTTCTCATTAGAAAGCAAGAAAAAAAGACAAGGGGCAAATGGGGAATTGTGGGCAAAAAGCAAGATGATGGTGGTTGGAAAGAACAAGGGGTATGGGTATGGGTATCAACGTCTCTTCTTGCTGCTGCCGCCAGCACCGTCACCGAGAAGGTCACCAGTAAGGCGCTTGAAAATGCCTCCGGCAAGGCCTTTGCCACTGAGTAGGTCCTCGATCTTGTCAGCAAGAGGGTCTTCGCCTCGTTCTGGCACCTTTCTGCCTTCTGGATCAAAGCGAGGTGGCAATTCAACGGTCTCGCTGGAGTTGACGCTGTCTGGCGAGCCTGTGCGATGTGCTGATGGATCGCGAGATCTACGACGTCTGTGATGGCGATGCTGGTGTTGATCGTTGGTGTCGTCGTTACAATCGTGCTCATTTTGGTCTTCGTCGTGGTAGCGATGGCGTCTGCGTCTTCTTCGCTTGTGCTCTGTCTCTGTAGTACCGTTGCTACTCAACTCGCTCCTGGTTCTGATTCTGTCGTCGTTTCCGTCGCTCTCCGAATAATCTGTCTCTGGGGGTTTCCTCTTCGCTTCCGGTGAATTCATGCCTTCACTCGGCGGGACGTTGAACTGAACGCTCTTTTTGTTTATACCATCTGCAGAATTGTTAGCCGGAGTTCAAATCATTCAAAAAAGTTGGCAGATAGGGGAAGTGATGGCAAGGAAGGGACACAGGGGACGAGGCAGTACAAAAGCCGAACCACCCACCAGAAGCTGAGTCGTGTGCATCAGAAGGAGGAGTCGAACTCACGTGTTCTGGACCCGGCCTGCCGCGATTGTCGCCAGCATAGCGCGTGTCACCAGCAAAGGTCTCGTTGGCAGGAGGATACCCCAGATTGGGATCAGGGCTGGCATAGCGTTCGTCATGTCGGCCACGAGGGACACCAGCGGCACCGGGAGGTGGTGGATAATCGGCAGGATTATAGGGTGGGTATTCGTGTGGGGGATAGTCGGGCTGACGTCCGTAATTGTCTGTGGGTGGGGGTGGGAAAGAGTTGGTGGCGGGATAGTAGTCCTGGCTTTGAGGAGTGGGAGGGTAGGCAGCATTGGCACCCATTGGTGGCGGCGAGTATGGTCTGTCGTGTGCATACATGTCTTCCTCTTCTTCGCGACCTGCGACAAACTGTTAGTTGCTTGGTGTATGCGATTGCGTTATTCTGAACTCACGTCTGCGGTCACGATCGCGATCACGGTCTCTGTCTCGGTCTGATCTCCTACGTTCATCCCGTTTGCCCAGCTCGTGTGCAGCTACAGCGGCGACTCCAGCGGCGGCAGCACCCTCGGCCAAACCTCTAGTCCGACTGCGGCTTCTCGATCTGGAGCGACTCGATCTGTCGTGTCTGCGTCTGTCGGGACTCAACGAAGCAGAACTACCTCTGCGTCTGCGTCTGTACTCTGCGGGTGCTTCCTCGTAGCGTCGGTTCGGGTAGATCGGATCGTCGCCATATTCTATAAGCGCGGGATCACTCGAAGCTCTACGCAAACGAGGTTCGTCATCAGGGTAGGGGACAGATCTGCTGCGAGATCTGCTACGAGATCTGGACCTGGCACGTCCAGGCTCGGATGCGTCGTCTCTCACGGCTTCTTTGCGAGCCTTACTTCGCTCGTACAAGCCGGCGACGGCAGCACCACCCAGTCCTGCGGCAGCAATCGGCACACCTGTACGGATTCTGCTCTTGGAGCGAGATTTCTTGCCACCTCTTGAACGACTGCGAACACGGTCCAGGATTCCGGCGGCTGCAGCGGTTGCAAGGCCTGCCTGAGCAATACGACGGTTGCGGTGTTCGGGATCGCGATGCTTGCTTTCGCTTCTGCTTCTGGGTCTGGCATCCAAAGGGGGAGGGACACTACCGACCGAGGCACGGCGTCTTCTAGATCTGCTGCGACGTGTTGGTGGCACTTCGTTGTTAACGATTACCGTTTCCTTGTTTCCTCTGTTTCGGAGAGCGTATGCTGCAAGCGCGCCGACGGCGGCTACTGTACCAACTTTGGCCAAAGTACGTGCGCGAGAACGACTCCTACTTCGACTCTTGCTGCGATGGCGACGGCGTCTTTCACGACGGCTGGAACGATGCGAACGATCGGTGGAAACTGATCTTGAGCGTGAACTTCGCATGTGACTTCTGGCACGGCTCAGTGCTTCGGCACCAACAGCACCCAATGCAGCGCCGCCCAAAAGTTGACGACCACGGTGACCGGACTCATCTCCTTGTTTTCGGCGGTGATGGCGTAGAATCTCGGCGGCTCCAAGACCGGCTATGGCGCCTTCGGCTAGGTGACGGCGGTGGTGAGGTGAGTGATCGCGCGAGCCGCCGTTGCGTTCTGTGCGAGTGATGACAATATCCTCGTCGCTGCTGTAGCGGTCGTCGGCATAATTGGACGCTGAATCCCGAGGGTCAACATCGTGTCTGTAATCACGCTCATCATAGAAGTCCTCACCACCGCCTCCACGACGCGGGCCTCGATCAACTGCTCGAGTCGTGCGTTCGTAGTAGTAGTCTTCGTCATCCCTTCTCCTCTGTGCATCGTCGTATTGTGGCTCTTGTTGAAGTACGACGGGTTGACGAGGGGCTTCCTTGATGATGATGGGCTGTGGGTCCTGGCGTATGATGATGGGCTGCGGCTGATAATATTCGGTCGAGCGAGTGTATCTTTCCAGGTCCCATTGATCGCGGCGAGGAGGCTCACGTTCTACTTCCCGTTCATAGCGGAATTCGCGTACTCGATCAGGAGGGGAGGGCGCACGCTCAACATTTCTTTCGTAGCGGACGATTTCTCTTGGGGCCTCCCTTTCGCGGGTGCGGTACTCGAGATCGCGGTCGTATCGGGGAGCTTGTTCGCGGTCGCGCTTGATGACGATCTGTTTCTCGTAGGTATCCTCTTCTTCAAATGCGCGGTCGGGGACTCGATAGCGGCGGACAGTCGTGTATGTGCGCGGTTCATCGCGATCTTTGTAGATGACCGACATGATGACGGCGCAGGTCCGGAGACGGCAGTTTGGTACTGGCCGTTAGGATCCGCGGTCGACAAAACGGGTGGAGCGGATGGTGGAGGTGAACTCTGGAGAGGGCGTGGGGAAACAGGTCGACAAGCAACTGTAAATGAACTAAACGAAAGTGCAAGTGTGAGGCTAAGCAGGCTGAAGAGTAAGATTATGCAAAGCCAGGCAACCAGGCGCGGACGAGTGCAATCTGCTGCGACCAAGGGACTCCCGACGGTGGTGGCTGGTGATCACCCAGCCCACCTTCCTCCTGCTTCCTTCCCTCCTTCCTTCTTCACTTGAAAGCGGTGACGTCTGTTCCACGTGCACGCATTCAAACAAGCAGGCACGCAGTTCACACGAGAGAGAACCAGATCTTGTCAAACTACGACAAATAAACTTCTTTGATGTTGCTGCCCAAACATCACAAGGTTTGACAGGAAACAGAATGCCATGGCAATTCAAGCCATCGTCGGGTCACTTCTGTCAAAGCCGAAGCCTGATTTTTGACCCCTCCTTCCCCAAACCTGCACCTGCCCATTCGTCGGATAGCCAGTTAAATGCATGCTGACGTCTCGATTCCCCTTCTCGTCGAGTAGCATTCTGCATGTGACGCGCTAAGTGACTTCAAGAGAGACTTCTGATTTTTGATGGGCATTACTCTTCATAAATGTTGATATATACATACAGAGGCGACGCTCTCTGTTGAGTCTATGGGCCGGTTTCTCTATCGATCTTGAACTCAGGAAGCCCGCTCTGTTCTGACGAGCGTGTGCCTATCTCCTCTAGTGCTGCCCAGATCTCCGGATATCTCTCCTTAGCCCAAGCCTCGACGATTCCCTTTTTGATATGACCTGGAGCGGCGTTGTACAAAGATCCAATTCTGTCAATGTGTCAGCTCTCATCTCGATGGAACCGTATAACCGAACTTACATGAGAGTGTCCATGTCGAGTCCCTGCTGAGCATGTGCCTCCTCTAGCAAATCGATGGCGCCTTTCACGTCTCCATTGCCTACAAGCGCTCCTGCATAGCTAGCCCAAAGAGGTTGGTCGAGTTCAATGCCAGTGCGACTCAACTTTGTCCATATCAGTCGTGCCTTCTCGTCGCCCCATGGAGCATCTTCGCATGCTCGCATCGCAAGGTGGATACTGTTGATGTTCGGTCCTTCACGACTCGAAGCAATCTCGTCCCAGAAACCTAGCGCTGTCCTAGGCGATTCGCAAAGAGTGTAGGCCTGCATGAGTGCGTTGTGAAGATTTGTATTCGGCTCGATGTTGAAGTCCAGTTTGAGTTGATTGTGCACAACTTCCAGACTCTCCTCATCTTTCAACTTTCCGATTCCAGATAAACATGCGACGTAAGTATCGATAGTGGGAATGATGTCTTGACGGGTGTGCGATCGCATATGGTTGAAGACATGCACTGCCATGTCCGGACGCTGGCGCCTGAAGAACTCATTCATGATGCTCTCACGCTGCTCCCTGGTTGTGTCATCGAAGACTTGTTTGAGGATGATGTAGGTGTCCCATGCTTGGGCTGTTGTCGTCGAAGGCTTGAGGCAGTAGTCGATGAGGGTGCTCTGTACAGATGCGCGCCCAGCCATGTCGAAGCCATAGACGTGAGTGTTAAGGAGATCAATGACATCGTGTACCTCATCGCGCGAAAGATGCAACACCGATAGTGCGGATACTGTTTCGGGTTCGAAATAAGCTTGCCGGTCTGACAAATCTGCTGCGACGTTCATGATGCTTTCAAAGTCTTGACGACCAGAAGTGCACATGGCACGGATGAGCTCGTTGACGACGATAACGTCTTGATTTTTCGAGAGATCCTGAGCTTGCAGATGCTTGTACACAGTCAGAGCACCGTCTACATCTTTGACAACGAGACGGTATCGCATTTGGTAGATGAGTGTCAGTGCATTTGGCTGAATATTTCTTGACTTGCCTAGGGCGATGAATCGCTCAGCAAGATAAGGATCTTTTCGGTCAACCGCCACCTTGACTAATTTATTCAAGGTAGAAGTGTCGGGAACTCGCCATTCTGCTTCAGGGAGAGATTGATTCGCACGTTCCATGACACTTATCATGCGATCAATCTCATCAGCACCTTTACCTGTTCCAGCAGCCCATTGGAAGATCAGATCCCATTGATACTTTGTTGGCGTCCCTGCAGTTATGTCCTTTACGATGAGTTTTCCCAAATTCGTGTTTGATGTTCGCATGCCCAGGTCAATTAATGCCCTTTGTAGGAGCTCAAGCCTCGAATCAAAGTCCTGCTCCTTACATTTGTTGTACCATTCGGAGGCCTTGTCAACATTTTGCTGGGAGATGTAGAATCTTGTAATCACTTCATGAGCGAATACTTGAGGACCTTCAGCAGAAGTTTCATTCATGATCGCGAGAGTGCGAAGAAGCTCGACCTCGTTTTTCTCGGCCGAAAAGCCTTTGAAGATTGACCCCCATAGACTCTTAATTTCCGTGGATTGGAGTGGAGAGTGCGTTTGCTTTGTGAATTGAATGAGTTCGTCTCTGGCAGTCAAAGTGCCTCCAGTAGCGCATAGAGCATTGACATAAGCCACAAAGAATTTGGTCTTGGGGAGACGACCGTCTAGGACTTTGCTCTGACAGAGCGCACGATATAAGATGTCGATGATCTCACGGTGAAGGGAAGAATCGGCATGGGCGTCATGATCGAAGACTTGGAGCCATTCGTAGAAAACAGAAGGACCAAGGTGTGAGAAGGATTCGGCTTCAGCCAGATAGTTCAGACTGCGAAGAAGATGGCGTGCTTGAATATCGGGTATGTAGCGAGTCGAGGTTTTCCGGTCTCTCTTGTGACTGAAAAAGACCGTGACAGCCTTCAGGACATCATCTGGAGGTGGCAGCCTGGCACTGAGTCTCTCCATCTTTGAATATTCCATCATCTTTTCCAGACCTGGAGCCATCCTAGGTTCCGAGGTAACACGTTGAGGTTTCTTGAAGATATTGAAAAAGGAGCGTCGCTGAGCCCTCGGGAGGGCTTGGATATCCGGCAGACATGATGGGAGGTAATGGCGTGGACGAAGACAACCGCGGTGTGCTATGGGTTCGCTAGCTAGCAATTTGCGAAAGACGACGCGATTGAGGTGGGAGCGCATGCCGGGGTGCGAAACGGGCGTATTAGTCGTGAAGAGCGAAAGAGAGAGACATGTACAAGAAGAGAAAGGCGCAAGTAAAGCAGGATACAAAGAAGATCAAGTGCGGCTATGTGATTCGAATACTCGAAGCTGTTGCGGCGTTTGGCACTTTCTCCATGCTCTTGCTGCTCTTAAAGTCTCGGTTTTCCCCGTCCGCCCTTCAATTGCGGCCAACTTTCGAACCTCCGAAGCAGACAAGGCAGTTCACGTCAGCATATACCAATTACACAACATCACACCATGTCTGTCATACGTCCCTTCTCACGAGCGGCTGCTCGTACTGGCTCCTCCTCCTACACACACTGTGTGCGCACATTCACCTCGTCAACTCCGCGCGCCGATGAGTCCGAGCCCAAACGAAATGGCGTTTTTGAGGGTATGTACGGGAATATGAATCTTGTAGCTCATTCAGCTCATTCTTCCAGGCCTGCTAGACACGTTCAAGACCGACAACAACAATGCGCGCCCGAGAGTTCCACAGTACGGACGACCAACCAACAGGCGTGGAGAGATCACCAAGAACGACCCTTACAAGCTGCTTCAACAGAACTTCCAGGACGTTAGAAAAAGTGCATCTAACAACGCCGAAAGTCTGGCTGCCGCGAATGAGATTGTTGAATACGAGAGACAAATGACGCGCAAATGGAAGGATGGAGATGTCTACGCACCTCACGACCTGAGCGGCGTCGAGATGAGCAAATGGAGCAAGGGTCAGCCAAAGGGCAGGCCGAAGAAGGACGTCTTTGATATGCTGAAGATCAACCCTCTGAACCACTACTGGGTATGTTTCCCCTCACACAAGTACACTACGGACGCTCGACTGACGCTGCTAGAATTTCTCCATGATGTCTGAGTTTATGACCGAGATGGGCAGGATCAAGCATTCCAAGGACACAGGATTGAGACCGGTGAACCAAAGGAAGGTGGCCAAAGCCGTCAGAAGAGCAATTGGCCTTGGTCTGATGCCTAGTGTGCACAGGCATCCTGAGATCTTGCAACCAAGAGGATCTCTTGGTCGATAGAGGGTGATCCAATCTTTGTACAAATACATGTAACAACTTTACACTTCATTTCATCGAGTGATAAAAAACAAGGTCACATTATCGATATACAAAACATCACCAAGGAGCACGATTGTAATGAAGACAGGATTGCCAGGAATATACAATAATCTATACAACTGAATAGATCAGGCATTCTCTGTTCCCATTTGAAAAGAGAGAAATTGGATCTCAGCATCATGGTAGCAACTCCCCGTACAGATGTGGCTTAAATGCTGGTCAACGAAGAGGACTCTATGTAGGTCAGCGTCACGTGAACTGGGGCGTTTTGAGAGCATCTGATTGGCTGGGTGAAGCTGACCACTCAATCGGGCGGCGGATCGAAGTCGAAGTTGGACTCTTGACGACTTGGTTTGGAGATCGCATCTTGACCCAATTCACATACCACCACCTCACCCCCTCGACACAATGGCATCTAAGCTCGCCCCCATGGCTTTCAGAAGCAGCAGCAGAGCTCTGCGCGTCTTCGCCAGACAACAATCGCGCCGCTCGTTCGCCGTCTCTTCCGTCTCCCGCAGCGACTCGCTCTTCGTCGTATGTCCAATCGCCGCCCACCTCGCCAGTCCTCTCTAACGACTACCTCACAGCACCGCGATTCACCAGAGAACAACCTCGACGTCCCTTTCACTTTCAACGCTCAGAATGAGAAGCTCATTGAGGAAGTCCTCAGCCGATACCCTTCGCAATACAAGAAGGCCGCCGTCATGCCCCTCCTCGACCTTGGTCAGCGCCAGCACGGTTTCTGCAGCATCAGTGTCATGAACGAGGTCGCCCGCAGATTGGAAATGCCCCCGATGCGTGTCTACGAAGTCGCTACTTTCTACACCATGTACAACAGAGAGCCCGTCGGCCGTTACCACGTCCAATGCTGCACCACCGTACGTTTACGCCATGCCAAAACCTGGGCATTTGCAGAAACTAACACTTTGTAGACCCCCTGTCAACTCAGAGGATCCGACGGCGTCATGAAGGCTATTGAGGACGAGCTGAAGATTCACCACGGCGAGACCACCGAGGACAAGCTCTTCACCTTCACCGAGGTCGAATGTTTGGGTGCATGCGCCAACGCCCCCATGGTGCAAATCAACGACGACTACTACGAGGATCTGACTCCCGAGACAACAAAATCCCTGCTCAAGGCTCTTAGGGAAGCTGCACAAAAGGCCGGTGCAAGTGGACAGGCTTCTGGTCTTGCTGGCGAGGCTGGAAAGGCTGAGGGAGCTGGAGGTTCTGGCACCGCCATCCCCGAGCAGGGCAGAACCTACGCTGCACAGGGCGTCAAGCTTCCTTCTCCCGGTCCCCTCAGCGGCCGCAAGACCTGCGAGCCCGCTCAGGGTTTGACCAGCTTGAACAGCGAGATGTGGGGTAATGAGAAGCTCAGAACCGACGGCGCTCTCGACTAGATGCTTCTTAGAATGTACAGTATGTTTCTACCGTTATTTTGATTCCCAAGGCGTTGTAATGTCAAGCCTGTCTTTTTCTTTTCTCACAAGATTACACCGAAGTTACATCCAAAAGACTGCTCCAAACACTTTTTGACAAGAGCTGCTGTTGGTTATGAGAGGTGATTCGATCGCATCCGATATCGCCTTCATGAGTTCCTGCTGGTTCGTTTGGTAACCGACTCCAGACTCATCATTGCTCTTTCCTCAAGAGGAGTATCTCACTTCACAAGGATTAAATGAAGGGTGTCAAGTAAAACCCATCGCAAGTTCATCGCGGCCAAACACATGTAGGTAGAGAACAGACGGGTTCAGGGGTTCGGCACAAGCTGGAGACCGGTCTTTTGATATACCATAGCGCCAGGATAGGCAACTGCCAAATTCGCAACCACCTTCAGAAGGCGCGACTCCGTCCAAACACCGCTTCACTTTTGTTATCATAGAAACCGCGCTAGCGATCGGCGTCCTTCATCATTTACACACTCGTTTTCTCTGTCTTCCAATCGTCTCCAAAACACTATACCTCTTTCTTCCAACCTTTACCAGCACGAAACGAACAACATGAAGCTCCCCAGTCTTGCCTCTGTCTACCTTGTCTTCGGCCTTGCCCATGGCGCTGCCCTGAGCGAGAAGGTTCTTGGTATGTCAACCCAACATCTCAAGTGTACCATTCAATGTTGACGATCTATAGTCGAGGCCCACTCTCAGATCATGGGCAATGCCTCCGCTGTCCTGGGCTGGCAGCTTGCCGGCTCTCAGCAGAGCATGGCCCCTCTTCAGATGGGATGCAAGGACATCACCTCTCTCGGCCATGGCAACTGGATCTCCGTCGGTCTCGACTCTGACGTGATTGAGGGTAGATATGCCCCAAGTCATACTGCTAAAACCGGCAATACTGATTATGATTCATAGACGTCTTCTGCACCGCTGCAAGTGCTCCTTCCAACGCTTCTGCCACTGCCCTTGCCGAGATCAAGCTTTCAGTCACCGACATCTTCATCACTCAGCTCCTCAACGCCTTTGGTGACAACACCGAGGCCAGTGCCCAGTGGCTCTGCAAGAACTTCAACTACACCGCCATGAACGACGAGCTGGCTCTCGACTCTGGCCGTGTCGGTCGCGCCTTCTGCCTGGACCGCCCTTACGGTACCGATTGGGTCAACCCCACCCACGAGGTCGACATCGTTGCCGACCCTCGCATCTACGACTTGGCCTCTTACCTCGCTGCCATTCTCTACACTTTCAGCGCCTCTTCTCCCACCGAGCGCTGGGTCATGTGCGAGCAGTACCACTACATGGCTCAGGCTCAACTCAAGCTCGGCATCAACTCGAACATTGTTCGCGAGGAGCTCTGCGTCGACCACGACATTCCTCTGATGACTGCCCACCTTGTTCAGACCAAGATGGCTGGCTCGTCCACCAACATCTTCGAGCAGCAGCTTATCGTTGCTACCGACGCTGCTGGTGATGAGAAGAAGATGACTTGGCTGTGCGAGAACATCGAGCACCGCGACCTTGGTCTTCTCGGCATGACTCCTTCCAACAGCTTGTTCTGCTTGGTATAAATTGGATTGAGAAGCAAGTCTCTTCGCTTCGTCTCCATCACCTTGTCCATCACGACCTCGCTTGTACGCCCTTGATGGGCTGTCACATCTTCAAGAGTGTTTAGTCATGGGACATGGGATGCTATCTTCTCACTTGGTCAGAAGATATCGTATAATTGGTCTCACATCGGATAGATAGATCAATGACATCAAAAGTCCAAATCAATGAAATCAAATTCCCATTCCAGTCTCTCTTGACTCTTCCCTTGATGTTTCACGAGTGCCTGTCTCTTACGTCGTGACGACTGACCTCAACACTTTACTGCGAAAGCAACCGGAACATGCTTGATATCCATCGGAGATGAAGTTCATGATATGCTTTCTCTCTACTCCAACTTTGGATACAAGTATCTCCGAGAGATGGATAATATCAGTGACGTCAGACCATCAACATGACGTTCCACGTTCTCAGAGTACGGTACCACCTTCTTTTCCAAAAGACCTCAACTCTCGACTCCGTATTACTCCAATACAAATCCCCCAAAAGCCTTCCTTCCTCCCCACACCTCAAATCAACATCAAATCATGCCATCACAAAGACAAGCCATCCATGCATCTTCAGCACCAAAGCCCAATGGCAATTACTCCCATGTAGTACGCGAGGGCAATACATTACACATCGGTAATTAAAGCAAAACGAACATCCCAAATACCCGCCCCACCCCAATCCTATATTCTAGATCCTTTTGTGTATATCGAGAGTTGAGAAATGCTGATTTGATGTGGGGAAAAAGCTGGTTGGATGGGTGATGACCCGGTTACTGGTGATATCGTCCCGGGAGGTATAGAAGCACAAACGGTTCGTTTGACATTCATTCATTCATTCATCCATCCCCTCCTCCTATAACTCCTCCTCCTCCTATACCTACCATCCCTCATCCATCATCTCCTCCTCTTGAACCTCCTCCCATCCTAACACCCCCCACCCCAAAGCATCGCGCAATCCTCAACATAAAAGCCTGCCTCCTCGCCGCAAACTCCTCCCTGGACAAAATCGTCCGCAGAAGAATATACCTCATGAAAATGTCCGATTTCCGCAAAGTGGATGAGATATGGGCCGAATATTTCGAGGAACCGTATCCCGTGAGCACGTGCGTGCAAGTTTCGGGTTTGGCCAAGGAGGGCGCGTTGGTGGAGTTGGAAGTTGTGGCGCAGGCGTGAAGATAAGAAGAAGGGTTGGGTGGTGGTGGTGACCGAAAAAGAAAATACGGAAATCATTGTGGATGAATAGGAGGAATTGGTGGTTGGGATGGTGTATGATTGT
>ERZ794946.753-NODE-753-length-12022-cov-3.590624_pt1 | contig 12022 bp, 14 predicted proteins | sample MGYA00433072_ERZ794946 | MGnify/ENA primary metagenome ERZ794946 (study PRJEB30137, sample SAMN04331413) | food metagenome | isolation source: Y3 must sample point D1 replicate A | place: Australia: South Australia | collected 2014 ...
GACAAGGTCCATTCGAGCCCGAGCGAATCATTCCGAATCTCTTCCCCACGCGCTGCTGTCTTTGTTTTGTGATTTACCTTCTCGCGCTGGACCAAAGCTAACACCCTCTCAGTCCTAGTCCTCACAGTCGCTGTCGGTGTCCAAGACCGCCCGGCCTCAGCCCCTCAAACCGGCTCCTGGTCCTCCGACTACAAGATCACCTCTTCTCCCTCTTTCACCGAGGCCATCTCCGCCGTCTCTTCCCTCGTCTTCGCTTTCGCCGGAACCCCAGGCTTCTTCCCCATCGTATCCGAAATGCGCGATCCTCGTCGCTACACCAGAAGCCTGATCATCTGTCAAGCTACCGTGACGTCCATCTATATCGCCATTGGAATTGTGGTGTACTACTTTTGTGGCAGTTACGTTGCATCTCCGGCGTTGGGGTCTGCAGGTGTGACGATGAAGAAGGTTTGTTATGGGCTTGCCTTGCCTGGATTGTGTGTCAGCACTATTCTGCTATCTCATGTAAGTCTCGCCTGGGTTTTGTCTGCAACGATGACGAGTTTAGCTGACATCCATACAGCTTCCTGCTAAATACGTATTCATCCGTATTCTCCGAGGTTCGAGACATCTTACGCAAAACACAATGGTTCATTGGATTACTTGGCTCTCCTGCACCGCCACAACAATCATCATCTCCTACATTGTTGCTAGCGCCATCCCTGTCTTTGGTGGCTTGGTCTCGCTTATTGGAGCTCTGCTTGGTACACTGCTTTCTTTCCAGCCTTATGGATGCATGTGGCTGTACGACAACTGGAAGAACGAGCGCACTACCAAATGGATGTTGATGGTGGTATGGTGTGGATTTGTCATCTTGTCAGGAACTTTCCTGATGATTGCTGGTACCTACGGCTCAGTGGTTGGTATTATTGATAGCTATACTGCTTCCGGTGGGTCGGCTGCTTGGTCTTGCGCGGACAACTCAGGTTCGGTGTAGAAGTATATCTTGCAATGACTACAGAAGACGATTCATTTAATAATGGAAGGATAAATTACACATTATAAATACAACACACGTGCGAACATTCAGACTCAGGATCTCTTCATTACATCCTCCTCACTCCATGTTGCCTACGGCTCATTGACTTCCATGACAAATGTATTGATGCTCTAGCAGAACAGGTTGAGACCGAGAGAACCAGCAGGAGTGTAAGCGCAAACAGCCTTTCCGAGAGTGTCGTCCAAATTGCTCTTGTCAGAAGTAGCCTTGTCGGCACAGAAAGGCACAGAGTCAATGATGCCAAAAGCAAGAGTCTGTGGGGGTAGAAGTCAGTCGCAAGTCGCAGTAGCACAGTCATTTGTGAAGGAACTCACGTCAACGACGCCCTCGAGAGAACGGAGGACAGCGGCAACAGGGCCGAGGAAGATACCTTCCAAAAGACCGGACTTGCCGATGACGATCTTCAGCAGATTTTGGTGGACGACGACAAACTACAATCGTGTTAGCGTGTGGTTTACTGGTCATGTATTGGTCAGTCTTACGTTGGAGAAAGCATCGCAAACCTGCTGCTCGGCAGCGGTGTCAGTGTAGGGCTGAGTACCATCCATGCTGGTAACGGCTGTGGTTCCAGTGGTGATGATACCCTTGAAGCCATCGATGAGTTGCTGCAAAGTAATCAGCAAACTCGTAAGTCAGTAGATAGCTGGGACAAATCCTTACCTGGTAGTCAGTGGTACCGCTGCCAGCTCCAGGACCAAGAAGAGGGACACCTGACATGGGATTGAGGTTTTGAGCAATCGTAGCCAAGCTCTTGGATTGCTGAGTGATCTTGTTGATGGTAGTGACCATTTGGTCGGCGGTGACTGCACGCTTTTCGATGGGGCTGGCAGAGGCAGAGGTAGCGAGGAGGGCCACGACGGGTGCGAGGATCTTGGAGAAGTGCATCTTGGAGGAGGGCGGGAAGTCTGAAGTGGCTTGTTGTTTAACGAGAAGACTGGATGATGAAGCTGATTTGAAGTTGATGGTTAGAGAAGAGGCGGCCTCCTTGCCTGCTTATATATCCTTAATCCCAAGCACTGCCCTCTGATGATGTCGCTTAGATGGACCACAGTGGTGAGAAGATGTTCATGGTGGATAGATGCTCTCAGCGGTCACATTGGGATGTTCAGTCGTTGTTGCCTTTGTTCAGCTAGTGATGCACATGTTCGTTGATGCGGAGAGGGGGCATGATGGTATTGCACAGACTCAATCTCAGGTTTCTCGTTCGTATTGGTCTTGTTCCAAGGAATCCGCATGGTCAACGACGAGAGCTTTAACCATTTTCAGTCAGAGCACGAAGTCTCCAAGCCTTTGGATCTGCAAGGGAAGGAGAATTAATCAATCAAGATCGACATCCCAAATCTTGGAAGGTCCCCGAAAGAGGGGCTTGACGTTGGAACGAACGTCTTCGCGCCGGCCCGGTGCGAAGCCACGCCAAAGCTTGTGTCGATCACCTACTCGAACGCCTATAGCGCACTATAACGAACTGTGCGAACGTTAATCTGCGCACATGGTTGAAGACCCATTGGACAGGTACGAGATAGTCTTACACTTAAGCTTGAAAGTTGAAACAAAGATCGACGCTGTTGTTTTGCTGTCAAGTACCCGTGCGTAAGAAACGTGGGTGCATGATCTCAATCTGGCAAGCTCGGGATCCAGTCGATTGCCAGAATAGTGTCTTGGACAAGAGGTATTCTTGTTGTGGGTAAACATTGACGATTAGGACCTCTTACGATCCCTCGAGTGTTTCCATGTGATGCTATACGGCCGCAATAGAGGTCCGATCAACAATGACACTTCCCTTTCGACGACGTTAATGAGACCTCCTCTACCATCTCTGGCACGATAGTCACGCATCGTCTGCTTTGATCACAAAGTCTTTTTGTAATGGTGTCTCAACAAAGACGCACATCTTGCGATTGAGCATCTCAAAATTCAACCATGCTTCTCGTTCATGCGCTGGTTTGTTAGGTGACATCCAAGAGCTTCCAACAGATAACGTTCGCGGAGACGGACTTGTCGCATGCCATATCGCTCAATGCAACACCGTGCGACTCTGTGTATTTCGGTCATCCGATCTTCCTGCTCAAAGACTGAGAAACTCGACTCGTCGAGAGTCACTGACGATGCGGCTCCAACTATCAGTCGCGGTCCAAGGCATGATTCATTCAGCAGATGTAGGCAGAATTGTCCGAAGAGATCACAATTGGTCATGAATCGTATAAGATCAGACATGGACAAGTTGCCAAGGTTTAGATGATCCCAGGCATCGGTTTTGACTAACATAGCTGTCTTGACTGTTTGGAGGGTGCAGAGTTGCGGAACCAAGTATTCCTTGTCGAGCAAGTAACTCTCGGTAAACAGCGGCCGTTCATATCCAATCTGAGTCTTGTAAACCCAGGTACCATATATGAACGCCAGACCACACACTAGAAGAACAGGGTAAGGCCACCATTGTGTCGGTGTCACCATCGACAGAGCCCCAGATACAAGACACACCACAGCCGTCAGTATAGCATGCTCCTGTACTGTCTTGACTCTGCGCAGAAATACTGTCTTTACAACACCGTCATCAAGGTGACTTTGTGCAGCTTCGGCTTGAATTTGGGCACGAACCCAGACATAGACAGACCACCCAGCGTTTAGGACACCATACAAGGCAGGCAGAGCGTTACCAATGTAGCCAGATAGCAGGTTACTGCCAAACCAGACTGCCCGATTTGCACCTCCAATAGCCATGTATGTGCCAATGGAGATGAGAAATGCTCCAACGCCCATTGCGATTTCAACTCCCGCACGGTCGAAGATCTCGGTACCCAGGTCGCGATGGTTGATGTCTAGTTCCACCCTATGGTCACCGGACGATTCTTCCAGCGTTTTCCTCTCTTTCCGGAGCAGTCTAATGTTACTGCAGCTGCGCTTAGCATCCCAGAAGGCGACAAAGGACATGACGAGTGCGACCGTGGCTCCAATAGCCATGAGAGCAATGGCGTACGCGGGAACCGGCACTTGATTAAAGACATTGGCGGCAAAGTCGCCTGAGTTGGCCAGATCCAGAAAGCCGATAGCAAGTGGAGGGATATTTCGAATGCGCGATTGAGCACAAGGGTGAAAAACGCCAGTCTTGTCGCGGATGAAAGTCGTGCAGGTGGCGGGACGATTATGTCGCCGCGAGAGACGGTCGACTGAAATAGACTCTTTCCCCGTTTCGAGGTCAATTCTAGTATCACCGGAACAAGGCATGCCAGTATCTTGCTCAGTTCTGCATTGTATCATTGCAGAATCGCTTGGAAACCATATTGCAGGACAAACTGCTGTGTCGATACGATATGAATAGATGAAGAAACAAGCGATGCTTCGTCACCTACCTTGGCTTTCATCCCTTTGCTTCGTCCTCGGCAGGTCGGCATCGTATTATAAGGCAAGTTTGCAACTTCCTGAGTGACTTCCAAGATCTGGTTCCGGCATTCCGGAACAACCAAGATAATGACATCCAACAACGGCCACAAATCTGGTGGGGGATTGCGCGTCCGAGGATCAATCAAGGTAAGGACATCCGCGTTTTGGCACATCGACACTGTGTCTTGCATCTCCATCCTAAATACAAAGGGTCTCCAGGTTGCTTGTCATCAATAGAGGATAGACAAACAAGCGATGGGGAAGTTGCTGCAGCTGAGCTTTTCATGTTGTGGCTTCTTGGTTGGACTGTGCTTTTTGCCAAGACCGTGTGGCCGAGGATACCACCCTGCTCGTATTATCGTTCGAAGGATATATCTGTCAGAGAAGTGACTCGGAAGACACAAGACTGTCTGTGTCCATAGAGGCTGATATCATCATCTGCGCCGTACTGTGGCAAGTCGACATTGAACGGAGCTGTTGTTGAAAAGGATGTTATTGAATTTGCCGGTCAAACGTGCTCAGTCTCCAATGCTGCCATCTACCTCGAGAAGTGTAGAATCATCAATGCTCGGTGTACGAACGGAAACATCGTGGTGCTTGTATCGGCATTCTTTGTCTTTTGCGTGCCACACGGATACCTCAAAGTCAAGAAGGTCAAGAAAATTTGAAGTAGTTTGTGCATCATATTTCATTTCGTCTATGAGGTGTATCATAGTGCCGGGATCTTTATCATATTTCTTTCGCTTCCAAAATGTTCCAATTCATATATACAGACCCTTACGACTTGATCAACAAGCTGGAGCCGGTCATCTCCTCGGGCTGGGGCAGACCCATGACAGCGAGGACGGTGGGAGCGACGTCACCAAGGACACCGTCGGTCTTCTTCAAGCTGTAGCCCTCGGGAGCGTTTGCCATGACAAAGGGAACCTTGTTCAGGGTGTGCGATGTCTTGGGGGTGTTTTTCTCGTTCAACATCTCCTCGGCGTTGCCGTGGTCGGCGGTGATGAAGAGGGTGTAGCCGCTCTCCTTGCACTGCTCGTAGACCTTGCCAATAGCCTTGTCGGTCTCGGTGCAGGCAATGACGGCAGCGTCGTAGACACCGGTGTGGCCGACCATGTCCGGGGGAGCGAAGTTGTTCATGAGGAACTCAAACTTGCCCTCCTTGATGCGCTCACAGAGCTTGTCGGCAACAGCCATGGCGCTCATCTTGGGCTCCTTGTCGTAGGTAGGGACGCGAGGGGAAGGGACCATGTCTCTGTGCTCGTTGTCGAACTGGACCTCGACACCTCCGTTGAAGAAGAAGGTGACGTGGGCGTACTTCTCGGTTTCGGCGACGTGGCACTGGTGGACCTTCTGCTTGGCAAGCCACTCGGCGAGGACATTGTCCATGGTCTGGGGAGCAAAGGCGAGAGGGAAGGTGTAGTCGGTCTTGTAGCGGGTCATGGTGGTGACGTGCATGTTGGAGGGGTAGGGGAAGTCGGGTCTGGGGCTGCGGTCCTGGTCGCCGATGAGCTGGGTGATCTCGCGGACACGGTCGCTGCGGTAGTTGAAGAAGAAGAGGGTGTCGTCGTCTGTTGCATTGAGTCAGTCATGGCGGGAAGGGGGAGGATAAACGGAAAACATACCCTGGACTCTGCCGTCCTTGCCATTGACGATAATGGGCTTCAAGAACTCGTCAGTCTCACCAGCCTCGTAGCGCTCCTTGATGGTCTTGACGGGGTCGGAAGACTCCTCGCCCTCGCCCTTGAAGATGCCGACCATGGCCTGCTCAACACGCTCCCAGCGCTTGTCGCGGTCCATGGCGAAGTAACGTCCAACAACGGTAGCGATCTTGCCGAGACCGATCTTCTGAGTGTAGTCGACGACAGTCTGCATGTGGCCGGCACCGGACTTGGGGTCGGTATCACGACCGTCACCGAAGAAGTGGATGTAGACCTCGGGAACGCCGACCTCCTTGGCGACGTCGAGGAGTCTGAGAAGGTGGTTGATGTGAGAGTGGACACCACCGTCCGAGACCAGACCGAGCAGGTGCAGACGGCCGTTGCCCTCCTTTGCGCGGGTGAAGCTCTTGACGATGTTGTCGACCTTGTTGAGCTCGCCCTTCTTGATGGTCTGGTCGATGCGGACAACGTCCTGCCAGACGACTCTGCCGGCGCCAATGTTCAAGTGACCGACCTCACTGTTTCCCATGAGGCCCTCGGGAAGACCGACAGCGAGCGACGAGGCCTCGAGCTCCGTGTAGCCTTGGGTAATCTTGCTGCCCTGCTTGGCGAACTCGTCCATCCAGGGAGTGTCGGCGTTCAGGATGGCGTTACCCTTGTCGGGCGACTTCTCGCCAGCGACACCCCATCCGTCAATGCAGATGAGGACTGCCTTTTGTGCGACCTGTGCCATGTTGTATGTCTGTGGGTGTGATGTCAGAGAGGATTGAGCAGTACTGAATGGGCGGTACAGAGGAGGAGCCGAGTTGGAGAGTCAAAGGGAGAGGAGTCGCGCTTACTGTAGAGGCTTATGAGGAGTACCTTATACAGGTGGAGTGATGGTCAACAAGCAAAGGTGATGTCTCGTGGAGGGGTGAAGCCGGTGAGCGACGACGGCGCTCTTTTCCGGCCTTCAACCATCGGACAAGCTTGGACCTTTCTGAACTCACCGACGCGACTTTTCGGCCCGCTCTGCCTTTTTTTGTTGACCACGCCGATAAGCTGATAAGAATCTGCCCACCAACACATGAATGCCAAGGGTGCCATCATCGCCATCAACACCATTCTCAATGCCATCGTGCATCTTGATGAGTGCATTTGTACGTCGTCGCTGCGACGTGACAAGAGGCGGGAGACAAAACTCCGAAGTAAGAATTTCATGAGGAAGATCTGATTCTGATTTCCATACACGACATACGCCAGCGTACATCAACATCTTGCCGCCATGGTAAACCTCCAAGTTGTCATCAGCGCGCAATAGGCAATGCGCCCATCTCCGCCGGCGGCGTCGGCCAAACACGAGTGTCGCAATATCCAAAGTACTCACAAGCAGCAGTCTGCGGAGCCGGACAACTATCTTCATCAGCTTTTGCACTTTGTGTCGAAAACGGGGAACTTACTGCACAGCTTCTCCCGTCATGATATATGCCCAAAGCTTCTCGAACACTCGGCCACTGACCGAATCATCCAACCGTGTATCCAGCAGCCATTGTCGCATACGGACATAATCCTCCTTGGTCCTCCTCCTGATCGCTTCCTTCGTAGCAGCGAATTGCGCACAACATTGCGAAGCAATTGTATCCGGCAACTTCTCATCTGGAAACAACGCTCCCCAAGCATCACCAATTGCATCCTCGGTCTCTCGCAGATGATCGCCATCACCCCAGACCACCGCATCATGATGTTTCGGCCTTAGTTCAGCAGGGCATGAAGGTGACCAACTGAATCTCAGTGACACGTATTGCGCTTTTTCCAGCGCCGGGATTCTGAGATCTTGGATCATGTCGACGATATCACGTTCTTGGTGCCAGGCCGTTCGGTGACCGTGTGTGAAGATTGCGTAGGGAGGTAGGTTATCGTAGTTGTGAATGATATAACTGAGGTAGACCATTGCTTCTCTGCCTTTGTTTGCAGGCACGGCGAGGTGAAGTGGTGAACTAGTGTCTGTGACTATGAAGGGGAAAACATCATATCTGCGGTGGGAGTCAGCTTGTCGTCTCGGAGGTAAGAGCAGGATAAAGCTTTACTCATCGGTCATGTTTTGCATCCATTCCAGACTGTCTGCCAGCACAGCTCCTGCAATGATGGCCGGACGTAATAGAGCCGGTGCTTGCGACTCTTCACCCATGTTCACGTTTACATCGATATTGATGTTGATCTCCGTTTGCTCGAGGGAGATGGCTCCATAATCCGTATCTGTCTGGCCAATAGACAAAGAGCCCTGTTGAATTCCACCAGCAAAGGTATCTTCCCTCCAAGCCTCAATAAGCGCCCCCAGGAAAAGCAGACACAGTAACGTCGCAGCACATAGTCTGACTTTTGGGTTCGAGGAGGCGAATTCTTGGACTGATCTCATATCGACTGGTCAAATGAGCAAAGACAAAGACAATGATGGAATAAAAGATGATTATTGCGACATATCGAGGGTAGAATACAAAAGGGCAGGTGTATCTCATCAACTCAACAACCAGCTTGCGAAACACGACCACGCAAGCAACTCCAAGCCTCAACTGCCCAGAGATATCAGGAGCTTGGATTCTCGTCCGTGCTAAGCTCCATCACTGTCTACTCGCGACGCGACTGTGTCGGAGTCCTCCAGAGGCGCTGAGCTTACGTTGACATTATACTACTAGAGTACACGCATACCAGGTTTACTGTAGCCAAGACATCTGCCGCGTGGTGTCGTTTGATAAACGTATAACGGCGTAACTGCCGAAGGGAAAGTCGTCGAGGACATGGAAGAATCGATTCCCAGTATGTGGGGAAGGGCACGAACTATCAGAGTAGTGCTATCAGATGATACTTGGAAGTTGGAACCAGACGACGCGACACTGTAGCCGAACAAGTCCACGAGAACCATTGGTTGAAATAGCAACAGTTGGAAGTGCAAAGCGCTCGCTAAGAGAGTAACAAGAGGCGAAGAACGTGAACATGGAAAAAGATTGCTAGAAAGGAACGCAGATTATGCCAAAGAGGAAGCATCACTATGCAACCTCACCTTCTCATACCCCAACCACCTCGTCTCCCTCCAATTCTTGAATTGCCTGAACCCTTCGTATCCAATAACAAACAGCATGAGTCCACAGATAGCAAACATGGCCAACTGCACAGCACTATACTCACTAACCTTATACCCGTTCAAGATCCCATTGGCGCCAATTTCCCATCCTAGATCCAGGTAATCGCTAACGCCCAAAACATTGCCATCTGCATCAAGAGCAACAACTCGTAGAAACCTCTCTTCTGCATCTTTCAGTTGAATCTCGGTTTCGAAGCCTTGTTTGGAAGTGGTGGTGACGTCTTGCCATGCCTCGTCAGGACATGCTGATTCCTCCGCTTGTTGCAACTTCCAATCTTTGACTTCTGTGGCGCCGTTCCAACTGACATAAATTTCTTTTCCTCCCTCGCCGAATGCGACGGAAGGTGGCCAGGTGGGTTCGCCTTTCCAAGGTGCTTTGAGCGCGCGATAGGATTGTACATCTCCTTTGCCCCAGCTACTCATTGTAGAAAAGCGGTTATCGCAGAGAACCTGTCCGTCGGCGGTAAACTCGGTCCAGACACCGACGTAGCCGAAGCCTAGTAGAACTCTCGGGTCCGCGCCGTCCTCTGAAGGAATTATTTGCATGCTTCCTTGACTCGAAGCGACGAATTGGGCTGGGTGGAAGTATTCTTGAACAAGGTTTGCTGTGTATGCGTTTGGATCGTGTGATTCCAGGTCGGGATAGGTTGGGTATGTGATTTCGATGAGTACGCCCCTGGAAGGCCTGTTGCCAGTCCACTCGTGATCTGCTCCATTGTCGAAAGCCGAGACCAGCATCTTAGTAACTCCGTCGACATCTTTCGTCGGATGGATGGCAATTTCATTGGCGAGGAGTACAGGAAATTCCGTCAGATTGTGGAAGCGGGCAAAGTGTTGATAAGCGATATCAGTAGCCTTGCTCTTGCCATCCGAGATGTCTTCGAAAGCGTTACGCTTGCCTCCAAGTATCCAGATAATTTCTCCCGATCGTCCGTCGATGTAAGTGATGGTGTGAGTGTAGCGTGCCGAAACCAAATAATTGCCCAACTCGTCCTTTTGTATGCTGTTCATATGATACCAATCCCAAGGGCGATTCGATACTCTTCCCTCATCGTTGATGTCGCGGAATGTCTCGTCTAGGCTGTGATGTTCAGAGGCGCGCCATTGGAAGATCAATTTGTTGGTCTCGAGATCGATTTCTTGGAACAGGCAGTCCCAGACCCAGATCACGTCTGCATCGTCGACGAAACCGGGGAAAGTGACGGGATAGATCTCGTAGATTGTCATCATGCCGGTGCCCTCGGGGGTGATGGTCAACTCATGCAAATCTGCATGCAATCCGTTCAGAGCGGATATCTTTGCCACCTCCTCGTATCTTGAGTTATACTGTGCCCTGCGTCAGCTGATTGAGCCTGTTATACCGGTTGCCTGAAACTGACCATGTAGTAGTCGCCCTCTCCATGGCCACCAACACCATCATTACCAACCCAAAAAGTAAGCACTTGCTCCCCCTGATATTCTTGCACCTTCAAATTATATCCCTGCCCCTCCACATAACGCTCCCAAACCATGTCGCCTGCATTATCCATAATAGTGACGGCCGGATGCGGTACTTGATATCCTCGTGGCGAAAGAAAGATGTAATTGCCGTCATGACATTGTGGCGAGTCGTTGGGCCGCCGTAATATTGGTGACATCAAGTCCGAGGATTTGAAGGTTTTGTATGGATATGAGCCAAAGTTGTGTTCAAAGGCTTTGATGTCTGATCTGTCGAAGTCGGGGCCGACATCTTCTGCTTTTGTGGTTGTCGGATGCAGTAATCCGAGGAGTGGTAGTAATAACAAGGAGCCAAGCATGGTTGTTGAGAAGGTAGATACAGGTCCTTGGCGTGCTATCTCGGGCTTCAATTGCGATGATTGACTGACACCTTACAACTTTACAAGGCTCAAATCCGTGAGAGTATTAGACGAGAAGATAGATGTAAAAAAGCCAGATAAAGCAGAGATCGAACGACAAACGGAAGTGTAGAGAATTGAGTAAGAAAGAAGCTGCACCAGTTATCGATCATCAAGAAGAAATCGCAATGTCCAACAGTACGTGTCCGGTTGGGATGATTGCGTGTCAAGAAATCAAAGCCTCACCTATAAGGGAACCTAAGTTCACCTACCTGTCATCCGCAGTCGGCCGATAAAACATCTGAGACGTGCAAGGATATCGTGGAGCCCTGACAGAGGATCATCTTCATCATTGCTCTGCGGACACCTACCGGAGTGATCGATCCGGATCGTCGCGGACATGGAAACCCACAACCAAGCTTCTTCTCTTCTCTGGGCGGTCATGGCAAAGTCGCCAAAAGAGAAGCGTGTAAGGCGTACAGAAGCACCGTCGACAGTCCACGAAAGCAACGCAACAGGGCATGACGAAACCGACTTAGCCATCCCATCAAATCTCTTCATCGTTTGTCGCAGAAATGTAAATCACACAACAACGTCTACGACATGTCGCCGCGAAGACTTGCCAAGGGGGAGAGTCGGCACATTTTAGAGTCGTCATCCTTGTGGTGCATCTTCCGGTTGACATGAGCCGGGAAAGGAGGATTTTCATCGCGCCAAGGCAAAAGTTACGCGTACATCTTCGTCGTTCTTCGAGGATTGCGGGGAAGCTGTATAGGGCTTGTTAAGCATCGTAAGATAAGGCTATGCGTTACTTAGATTATGTTTCGGTTCTTCTTGCTTCTATGTTTAAAGCAGTTAAAATGTGTTTCGAAGACTCGGTCTTCTTAGATCGCTACGACTCGTGAGGGAATGATAGATTATGAAAGCCGTGTCATGTTTTTGTCACAATAGCGACCGAATGCACAAGCTCCTTGCAGATTTCTATCACTAG
>ERZ794946.754-NODE-754-length-12016-cov-4.245046_pt1 | contig 12016 bp, 12 predicted proteins | sample MGYA00433072_ERZ794946 | MGnify/ENA primary metagenome ERZ794946 (study PRJEB30137, sample SAMN04331413) | food metagenome | isolation source: Y3 must sample point D1 replicate A | place: Australia: South Australia | collected 2014 ...
GCCGTGACCGCGAGGGGGGTTTTTGGACTAGCCATATATTTCTATTATACCAAGAAAAGCACACATCCTTCTTTTCCTTTTCTTCCTTCAAGATTTCTTGAGGTCTCGCATTTACACATCTCACATCACAATGGCAGCGACAAGACGTTCATGCACACGCCTTTCGGCATTATTGCCTTCGTCGTCAAACGCTTTGCTTAGAACACAATTGCCGCGTGTATCAGCGCGTGTGGCATTGAGCAGACGCACAGCGGGAGTTGCTGGATTGACGTTTACCCGTGGCTTCATCAACGATGTCAAGACTGGCGGCAGCAATGCAAGCAGTGGTGTCGAGGATATCGGATTGAATGAGAGTTTGGCGCCCACGATTGATCGCTCGAGATCAAAGGTTTACGCTTCTGCTGATGAGGCTGTTGCTGATATCAAGAGTGGATCTACTATTTTGAGTGCTGGGTTTGGTCTTTGCGGTACTGCTGGTATGTGTTTTGATTTGATGTGTTGTCGATGATGGATGATTTTGAAGACGGGGATGCTGACGTGCATGGCAGATACTATCATCAAGGCTATGGCGAAGAGGGGAGTTGAGAGTTTGCACTCGCTAAAGGCTGTTTCCAATAACGCCGGTGCTGGTCCCTATGGTCTTGCCGAGCTCGTTCAAAATGGCCAACTTACCTCTGTCATTCTGTCTTTCCTCGGAACAAACAAGGCTATTGAGAAGAAGTACCTTTCTGGAGAATTGGACGTCGAACTCACACCTCAAGGCACAATTGCCGAGCGCATCAGAGCCGGTGGTGCCGGTATCCCTGCCTTCTACACCCCCACTGGTGTCCACACATGGATCGAAACTGGAGAAATCCCCATCAGAATGGGTCCTCCTAAGGAAGGTTCCAAGATGCCCACCACCCTGCAACCTGGCAACCGACGTGAGACCCGTGAATTCAAGGGCAAGAAGTTCAACTTGGAACATGCTATCCAAGGTGATGTTGCCATCTTGCGCGCCTACAAGGTCGACGAGGCAGGCAACTGCGTCTTCCGCTACACCACTGGAAACTTTGGTCCTATGATGGCAAAGGCAGCCGCCTGCAGTATCGTAGAGGCCGAACACATCGTCCCTATCGGCGAGATCAAGCCCGACGAGGTTGACCTCCCTGGCATCTACATCGACCGCATCGTCCCCGCAACCGAGGAGAAGAAACTCGAAGTCAAGAAACTGCGTGAAGTCGAAGGCGGCGACCAATCCAACAAATCCGAAGGCGAGAAACGTCGCGAGAGAATCGCCCGTCGTGCAGCCAAAGAGCTCAAGCAGGGCTACTACGTCAACTTGGGCGTCGGCATGCCCACTCTCGCCCCTTCCTTCTTGGACCCCAAGATCAAGGTCTGGATCCACTCGGAAAACGGACTCATGGGTATGGGCCCCTACCCCACCGAAGAAGAAGTCGACGTGGACATCATCAACGCCGGCAAAGAAACCGTCACCATCCTGCCCGGTGGCTCCACCTTTGATTCTGCCGAGTCGTTCGCTATGATCAGAGGTGGTCACATCGATGTCTCCATGTTGGGAGCTCTGCAGGTCAGCGCTAACGGTGACTTGGCAAATTACATGATTCCTGGAAAAGTGCTCAAGGGAATGGGCGGTGCTATGGATTTGGTCTCCAATCCTGACCAGACGAAGATTGTGGTTCTCACCGATCATGTGGATAAGAATGGTGTCAGCAAGATTCAGCAGGAGTGCAGTTTGCCGTTGACCGGTGCTCGTTGTGTGTCGACTATTATCACTGAGTTGGTAAGTCATTGCTTGTGTTTCTGTTCAAGCTGGTTTCTGCAGAATGCTAATGATTGTTATAGTGTGTCTTCCAGGTTGACCGTAAGAATGGAGGTCTTACTCTCACTGAAGTTGCACCTGGCGTCACCGTCGAGCAAGTGCAAGAAAAGACCGCCGCCAAGTTCAAGGTGGCCGATGACCTCCACGAGATGGAGTAAAGGAATATCCTCATACCCAAAATCTTCATTCGCATGGTTCACAGCAATTTATCCTATACCAACAATTCATCAAGCACATGTACAAACTTTTTCTAGACATCAAAAACCCAAATGTACAAAAGATTCTTTCTCATCTATGCACGCCTAATCTCGTCTGTTCCACCTTCAAGCACAAAGCGTCATCTAAAGCTTCGCCTTGATGGATCCAGGCGCATAACTTGACCCCTTGCCCCCACTCAAAACCTCCACAATCCCATCCACCTTCTCCAACAACCACACACTCCCCTCATCCCCAGCCAACCACTCACCCCCCTCCACATCCCCCTCAGCACTCCCATCTTTAAACGCCTTCCTCAATCCAAACACATGACTCAACACCTGCGGACCCACTCCCGTCTGCGTCCTCAAACAACTGACCGCAACCACAGACGTCAACACCCTGCCAACCTTGCCCTGCACTTTTTCCTCCGGGTCGGCGAAAAGAGCACCGTATTCGGAGTGCAGGATGTGGACGGGCAGGTCCGGATGCGAATCCGCGAGTTTGGAGTATAGTTTCTTGTCGAAGGGGTCGTAGATGCTTTTCCAGAGGTCTTGGCCACGGGCGGACATTGAGGTTATATTTTGAGGGGAAGGGATGCGCGTGGGTGTGGTGGAGAGGGAGGATGTCACTTTTTCGGGCAGGGAGGCGCGGAAGGCGTTGAGCATGTTGATTGTACGGGGCACCTGTTTTTTTGCATGACCTTTGATCAGTACTTTCGTCTCTTTGAGAGGTGGGGGAAGAGGAAGGGAAAGGAAGAAAAACTTACGCCATTGAATCCGATACATTTCAATCCGACTTCCCTCATCAGTTCCGCCGTTTGTACCGCATCTCCCTCCGGCGAAGCGGCTTGGTACAGCTCAGATAGCGAGTCCGGCGAATTCATAGTCATGGTCGTTGCTGTCTATTATACCTCATGTCAGTTTCTAGCACCCTCACTTGGATGTTTGGAAGGGGTGTGTATCACATACAGCCATGGACAACCAAGCAGGCACACCAACACCTCTGGCCTTTGCATCCTTGGCCAAGTTCTGGTAAAATGCCTTGATGCCCGGTGGAGCGGGCAGAGCACCGGGTCGCGCGAATGGCGCATTGATGAGTTCTTTGAGAGCGGGCGAGAGCTTAGACATGATTGCTGCTTGTCTTTGTTGCCAATTGAAGTATTGAGAGGTAGAGGAGCAAAAAAGGTGTCAGGTTGTGAGTTGCAACCATGTCAGTTCATGGGCCATCATCATCAATTGCCGAGCAGCCGTCTATCTCCGTGCTTTAACTGCGTGTTTGTGACGTAGATAATTTGGGGGACTTCGGCAAAGTCGTGAAGATACCGGACTGTGCCCTAGCTCCCACTGCTGGCCTCGTCTCGAGGCAGACGCTCGAATGGGATAGGTACTCGAGCAGAGTAGACACAACAAGTGTATTGACAGAATGTGGGTTTATAGAATGTTGATTTTATGTACTGGGACTCTTATGATCAGAACAGAGCCCATCTCCATTCACCATCATCAAAAAAGCTGACACTACACACAACTCCCTTTCCTTCCCTTTGAACGAAATCCACGTCTCGGCTCTCTTTGCTTTGCAATGCTTATGAAAATAAAATGAACCAGACGCTGTGCTTTGCATATCAATCAATTCAATCCTGTACAACCGTAATCGTCGTAACTCCGGGTCCAGCCGCGGAAAGGCCCCTTTGGTCGGTGCCATTCGTGCCATTGACTCGCTCCTTGTCGTTGTCGTTCGTGCCGTTGACTGTCTTGATATCCGATGAGAAAGGGAATGGGTCGAGACAGCAATCGAATCTCATCTGAAGGTCCAGTCCATCCAGGTGTGGGCATTCGGCTGATGTCGCAATCTTGTAAAAGTCACTGAATCGCATCCATCTCAAAGAGCCCATGCTCAAGAATTTTGCTCGGTCTTCCTTGATACGATGTTGGATCCTCTCGGCTTCGGCAAGCTCGGCCAACAAGTTTCCTGGTCCTTCTGTTTCGCTGTCTTCGTTTGAAGGAAGTCCATGGACCAGACTCGTTGACTGTAGGCATGCTAGCATCAATCGGCGCTGCTCCTCAGTCACCTCAGATGTCGTTGATCCGGAGAGCAAGGACGGCTTTGTCTTGGCATCGATAGGGAGATCCAAGAGAATGTTTGCGTCTTTTCCAGTAAGGATTGCAGCAGCCTGATAGCTGAGCATCCAAAGGTCGTCAGGCTTGCCCTCTTCTCCGACGTCTCCCAAATCGGCTCGTTTGACGACCTGGACTGGAAGGAAGTGTCTCTGGATGTAGGCCTGTCTCTCCTTACCGTGGACATCTACCAGGCCGAGGACGTGACTCAAAGCGCTTGGAAGCGCTTGAACCTTTCTCTCTCGATCCAGACGACGGTCTTCGGCCAACTTTCGCTCGTGTTGCTGACGGATTTCTTCGGCCTTACGTTCGGCCTCCTTGCGACGCGCAGCTTCCTCCTCTTTTCGAGTCTGTTCGTCTTTGCGCAACTTGTCTGCTAGCTTCTGCGCATCAGCCTTTGCGTCGAGATCGGCCTTGCGAGTGGCCTCGGCTTCTGCAGCTTCGCGATCGGGTTCCTCCATCTTGATATCCTCATCATCCTCATGTTGAGCGTCGTCCTCGGAGTCGTATGGAGTATGGTCTTCTTCGGCAGGCTCAATCATAGAGGACGAACGCTGTCGTTTAGGTTGTGGTTCGGAGAGATGGGAATTACTGTGCTTTCTTGGACGTCCAACCTTACGTGGTCCAGGTGGTTTGAGATTCTGATCCGAGAGTCGTTCGCCGTGTCTTCTAGGAGGCGCGACATCTGAGAGTTCCGAGGATGATCGCTGTCGGCTAGCTGTACGCATGTCTTTCTTAGATACAAGGCGTCTTCTGCTTCGTGCTCTCTCCGGTGAGTCAGCGTCTTCCATTTCCACATCAGAGTCGTTGTGGCGCTCTGCGCTTCTTCGTCGTTTCTTCGTGGGTTCGCGTCGAGCAACGGGACTGGAGCTCAGCTTATGAGCGCTATCAGCCTTCTCGTACAACTTTTCGAGGAGCGCCTTCTCTTCTCTCCATCTCGGACCCTGCTTGGACTCTGCGATCTCGAACCAGGTCAGGTTGCTACTCTTAGAGCGCCATCTAGGTTCGAATTGATCGAGTTCGGTAAGGGCCTTGACCATTTCGAAGTGAGAGGTTCCAATAACAGAGAGCATGGGTCTATCAGCTCTCTGACGAGCCTTCTTAGGGGTCATCTCAGCGAGAAGCATGTTCACAAGATATAGGTCGCCAGTCTTTGCTGCCGCCGCCACAACGTTATTGTCGACGGGCACCCGAGCATCGAGGAACTCCTGAACGGCTGTCCTGTCATTCTCGCTAACAAGCTTGAGCAAATTCTCGTAGGTGCGTGCAAGAAATTGCAGGCCTTGCTTTGGTCCAGGCCTTGAAGCGGGTTCTTCGACATTGTACGTTTGCTCAGATCTGCCGTTTTTGTTCCAGTCTTCGATTGCTTCGCGCAAAGCAGCACGGATCTCGGTTGCGTTGTCGGTCTCCTTGGTGATGACATCGAGCGCCTGCTGGCCTTTCAGGTTGCAATGTAAAGGGTTGATTCCGGCTTTGAGGAGGATTTGAACAACATCAAGATGGCCGTTCTCGACCGCGTCAATGAGGGGGGTATCCTTGTCTGCATTTGCGCAATGTGGATTGCAACCTTGCTCGAGCAAATAGCTGACGATCTCGGGGTATCCATTCAGGGAGGCGACTTGGAGGGGAGTGTTGCCTGCAAATTCGCGCTGTTCCAGTTGTTCGGGGTCCTTTGCGCGCCATTCCTTGACACCGTCAAGATCGCCATTCTCGCATGCCTCGGCCAGGCGAGTGAAGCCGTATTTGTTGACGTGCCGCTTTGCTAAACCCATTGGTCGACCTGGTGTTGAAACAGCCCTGCTGGTGTTTCGGGTAAGTCTGCTTTTAGGATATTGATGTGATGTTTCGGAAGAAGTATCCGAATCCCAGACGTTCCTTGCAAGCATTGTTTCGCGGACGGGAATATGAGTAGCGGCGCGTCGTTGCCGTGCAACGCCCGCTGTATGTAAATGTTGTCCACTGTTGCTCCGGCTCTGGCTGGGGCGTGCGGATTGCGCTGATGCAGTCCGTCGGTGTCTGCGCAATTGAGGAGATGAGGAGTGCTCAACGTCATCTTGGCTGGACCTTCGTTTCCGACGTGGCTGATCTACATCTGTATGTTTGCGTTTCCGTGGATTTGAGCTTCGTTCTTGGTCGTCCTTATCTGAGGCCCACGATCTGCCGTCCTCATCATCGTCGTCATCATCGTTCTCGTTGTTTTTGACGTCGTTTCCATGCCCGTTTTCGACCTCAAATGATTCCACCGAGGATACTTCACTCAAATTGTCACTGTCACTGTCCTGGTTATCTCCATTGGCATAAGTAGTCTTTTCATCTGGCTTGACGTCCTTGGCGACTGATTGGTCTTCCTGCTTTTGTAGGTCATCGCCGTTGGTTTGAGCTTTGTCTTCCGAGGCTTCACGAGCGGTCTCGGAGTGTTCCTCGTCCGGTTGGACGGCAGTCTTTTCAGGAATCTCGTCAATGCTTTCCAAGGCCTGGGCAGAATTAGACTGCTTGAGCAAGTCGCGTTTTTTGACAGGAGATACGATCAAGGTCTCGGCCTCGGAGTCATTCTCGGCATCAAGTGCATCGTTGTTCCCGGACTCGGGAAGGCGAGTTGGTGAGATTTTGGAGGCTTCAGGCGGCGGGGAGACAGATGGGCGATCTAGAGGCATGGGAGAGGTGGTCTTGACAGGTGGAAGAGGCGGCGCATTCTGGACAAGCGCGTTGTTGCTGTCGAGGATGGTGCTGTGGCTCATGCCGCGGATATGGCCATACAATAAAGGGCAAGGCGAAGACCGGCTCCGCAAGATGGAAAGTCGAGGAATGTGAGTCGTAAGGGGGCGGACAGAGGTTGTTGTGGATTGGGAAGAAGCAAGTATCGGTTAACGTTAGCAAGAGCTGCAACTTGGAAAGCGGTCCGCTGTCTAGAGGCCCGCTTTGACCTCTCACAGTCACGTGCGTCTGCCGCCGCCGATCCATTTGTCTAGCAATCTCACCGACAGTCGAGGCGTGTTCTTGCCTGAATTTTGGACTTGCCATCAGGGAAGACAGCCTTGTTGTCGTGGAAGCCTTTGGCGAAGCCTGTTGCATGGTCGTGCTGTGCCCATCCAAGACCTTTGCGTGCGCCTTTTAGGACGCCATCATCCTGTAACAACCGCCTCAAGAACTTACAATATTTAGCGTCATGCTTGACCTCGTCATTATTTTGAGGGCTTCCTTCTTGCTGGCAGCCACCGCTGTGAGAGAGAAGAAAATACCTCATACCATCCGAGTAAGCCCGCTGACTCTCAGCAGGCTCTCCTCGCTCACTGCCTTCCTTCTCTTCGCACGCGTTTCTTAGCATATGGTTCTCGTCAGAATGGTCAACCGCCAAAACAACTCACTACCAATCCACTTGACGCACTTGCCACTTTCCAAGTGCCTCACAGCTGGTTTGCATCTTTCTACCTCGTCTCCACCTTGTGTTCTTTCATATGGTTCTCTCAGATCCTCCTTGATCAATCGCTCTGGCGCAACCTGGCAGCATTGACCGACATCAAGAATTCCATGACCTTGGATCAAATCATCGTCACATGGATACTGATGCTCCTGCAAGGTGTCCGTCGTTTGTATGAGAGTTTGGAATTTACTAAGCCCTCCAATGCTCGCATGTGGATCGGCCACTGGGCTTTGGGGGTCTGGTTTTATGCTAGCATGAGCATAGCCGTCTGGATCGAAGGAGCTCGTATGTTTTGGCCTGGTAGAAATCCGTGTCTTACTCCTCTGACGTTTTTCTCTTTCTCTAGCAACTCTTCTCCAAGAGTCATTCAATTTCTCGCATTTGACTATCGAGCCTCCCTGCCTTCGTACTTTTGTGGGTTGCTTGATTTTCATCCTTGCTTCTGGTGTGCAACACGACTGCCACGCATATCTTGCATCTTTGAAGAAGTACAGTGTGCCCGAGCATCCAGTGTTCCAACGATTGGTTTGCCCTCACTACTTTGTCGAGTGTCTGATCTATCTTGCTATTTCGATTGTTGCGGCTCCAGCTGGATCCCTGTTGAACTGGACGATAGTATGCGCACTCATTTTCGTAAGCGTAAATCTAGGAGTGACGGCGGATGGAACCCGGGACTGGTATGGACAAAAGTTCGGGCCGGATAGCGTGAGCGGAAAGTGGAGGATGATTCCCTTCGTCTTTTGATGTAGGGCAGGAAGTTGTTGGGGTCGGAGGATCGGTCTGGCGGGTACCATGTAGAAGCAAGCAAGCAAGGCTAGTGCAGGCAGATGCAGAATCGAGTTCAGACAGGAGGGTTGCCGCCAGTACTCTCAACGACCATTTTGATGTCTTGTTTGCAGTCGGGTAGTGCACCCGTCATCTCTCTTGCCAGAATGTCTCTGAAGTCGGCGAAGGCTTGGCTTCTACCTTTGAGCTGTTGATTGAGTCTCTGGACCAGCTCGACGAACTCGCGGGTGTAGATATCAGGGTTGCGCGATCGCTCGACGTATTCGATGATTTCTTGTGGTAGACCGGTCGGGAGGGTACGCGCGGTTTGGCAGAGGGCGAGTAGATTTTGGATTAGGCGTTTGCTGGGGTCGTGTCAACACGGCGTTTGGGTTTGGCAGAGTAGATGGATATCGCAATTACATCTCAAAGGTCATGGCCTCTTGAGTCTGAGTGCCGCGGAACTCGTGCGCCTGACAGATCAACATGTACAAGTTGTCGATGACAGCCTTGAGCTGTGCTGCGAATCCGTCAGTACTCAGTAGAAGACATGTATACAACCTTCTTCAGACTCACCATCGACCTCGTCAAGACCATCTGTGGAAGCCATGACTGGTGTAATTGACTACAAGATGGTTCGAAGCAAAGAAATGACGATCCGGTTGTTCCTCCAGATCCGGGGTGAAGGCCAGGCGCACCTGCCAGCAGGGAGCCCCACCGTAATTACCTTTATGGTTATCAACAACCTCCGTCACTTTACCTTCATAACCAATCACCGACATGTACGAATCTTTCTCAATGCCTGCGCCAAACTCATGAAGTTGCAAAGGAAATGCCCTCGAAGCAAGAATCTCTAGATGGACCAAGAAACCGCCCGCGCTGCCCCTCGTGGTCATGCTAGGACCAAAAGCAACATTTCCATTGGAAGCAACAACCCATCAAGACCAAAGCACAACAGATCAAAAAGCACAAAGAAACTCGATTCCGTTTACTCCGATGAAGCTACTATCGCCTTCATCAAACGTACCTTATGCGCTCCGCAACTCGCGGGACCTGAGGGTAGCCGAGCACGAAACATCCACAAGCCGTTGTCTGAATTACTGCCGCCCTTGACTAGTTCCAATCAAGTCGACCTTCAGATATATGCTCTCATTTCCATAATAATCAAGGACTTTGTACACGCTTGGTACTCCAGGATAACACCGGACCAGGACTTCACCGACCAAGTTGTTCATATCATCGCCCACTGCACACGCGCTCTTGAGCAGCGAATCAGAGCAGTCGATCTAGAGGCATTGATACTCGACGAGCTTCCTGAGTTGATTAATCTTCATGTTACAGGTAATGGTCGCATCCAAAGGAGATATATCGTACTCGCCTAATTGACCTGGTATCAGCTTATCGAACTGCATATAACGGATCCTACACATCCTCTCTTGTAGCAGACCCGAGAGAAATCTATCACGCCATTAACCCTCATCCTGCCCTCACTCCAGTTCCGTTTGAATCCGGTTCTCTTGCATCTCTAGATCAGGCAGAGAATGAAGCTGTATGGCGCCAATTGCTGATTCAAGGAGTCTTGTCTCATGTTCTTCCTCCGGAGGATCTAAATAATCCACCTCTGAGGGTGTTGGTAACTGAAATCTTCTCTGAATTGATCATCGGCCGGGGAGTCTGCGGCAACATCTGCGAAGGCTGGTTTATTTGCGATGTCATTACCAAGCTACTCGCCATCCTGCGTCCTCCGGAACCCGATGTACAGCAGCAACCACCAACCAGTCCTAATCGTCTGGAACAGTTTGGGCTCCTGGCAGATGACAGCGACGATGCCGAAGAAGCACCCACGGTGACAAGTCGAAGTCCAGTGGATTTCATATCCAAGGCGTTTTGGCAAATCATGCAATACGCCTTCCTTGCGTTCATGACGATACGCGCCTTCTTCACTGCTTTGTCAGATGCCGCATCTCTGCCTCCAAGGGCGAATAGCAGAGAAGACTCGACACATGATGAGCTAGATGACAGCGGCTCATTATGCCAGCAATCAACACACGACAGCATCAAACGACCAATCTTGGGGATGTCACTATGGAGTTGCTGCTCGCATTTGATTTCTTTGGACTTGCAGATGCCATGGCTTACAACCATGGGTGCATACATACAGTGGCTTATGATCTGCAGTTCATGGAAGGTGGGTTACACAAACAGCAGATTGGACAGGTGAGTTTACATTCTCTTTCCACCTTCATATTCCCCCCCTTCATGCATCGCGATATCCGCAGATCAATTGTTTTGATTGTCTTCCCTCCTCTCCGAAATTCAGCCATGTCGCCCAGTATCTTTGTACCCCCGCATGTACTTTCAGTCACTTGATCCCGGCATGAGCCAATACCCTTTCGCGACGGGCCGCCCGCCTGTCAGCCGCATTTCAAGTGCAGAACGTGGCGCTCGCAGCAACGCAATACCGACATGATGGCTCGCACTGCGTATCCTGGACGCGCACAAGGGTTTCTGAGAGGACGCCACGTCGCACTTCGAAGCGCCCATTGCAAACAGTCGAACATTTTTGCGATTTTATCCGGTCTATACTTTCTGCTGCTACATTGGACACCTGCTTTTCCTTCTTGCTTCCTGCAGGCGAGGTCGCAGTGCGGGCCGGGGCACGCCTTCCTGATGTGGAAGCCGCATATCTCTGATGTCTCCAAGACCGAGAATAAGCGATATTCGCCGAGCATTGCATCGTGTCGTCTTTGGTCTACCAATGGCTTGGGATATCGAATTTGCTCATCTGCGGCCTCGCGATTGGCCTCCTCAAAAGTTCTGGACGGACGCCCGCCTTACTTTCCTTGCTTGCGATTGCCAACCCGTGTTCATGGGCGCTTAACAAAATCCTCTTTGTGTAACCGTGGCGGATATGGCTCCCCCAGCAAAATATTGCAACCTCAACCGACGACCAATTCCAGGCCTCTCATCTCCAATCTATCGACACGCACCCACACACATGTTTTCTTTGCGCATGGCTGAATATTTTTCCTTGACCCCTCTCGATCATGTTGCAAAAGCCCTTCCAAATCACTGTCGCATCATCGAAAAACCCGATCGATTGGAAACGTTCATTGGCTAACGACTTCCCATCTTCTAATCTCACCAGACTCCTCTCCCACCACATCCAAACCAAAATTCTCGATCCCTCCCGCTTACCATCCATCCTCCTTCTCATCCGCACAAACATGTTCCCCAACAATTCTTTGGGTCCCGGTCGCGTGCCACCTACTCCTTCCGAAGCTCTTGCCATCAAGACGAAATGTGCTACTGCAATCATCGCTGCTATACCTCCTGTGGTGGTGAAGCAGGTTTTTGCTGGAGCTGGTGAGGAAGAAGTACACAGGCGGGTGGAGGATATGCTCGATGCTTTTGGAGATGCATATCTGAATAAACATTTGATAGTCGGGATTGTGGATTTGGTCATTGTAAAGCTGTTTCCCGAGTTGGCAGAGCAAAGCATCAGTAGTATTTTGAAAAAGGAGGATGGCAATAAGGAATGATACTCGTGTACGACGACGCGCGAGTGTAACCATGTATATATCTCATTCCGTTATTGCAAAATGTTTCTTCTTTCCTAAAATTGTCATATCTTTGTTTAGATACATACTCCTATGAACATGTTTGAAGACCCTATGTAATCAGAAACCGAAAGTG
>ERZ794946.756-NODE-756-length-12010-cov-3.795567_pt1 | contig 12010 bp, 7 predicted proteins | sample MGYA00433072_ERZ794946 | MGnify/ENA primary metagenome ERZ794946 (study PRJEB30137, sample SAMN04331413) | food metagenome | isolation source: Y3 must sample point D1 replicate A | place: Australia: South Australia | collected 2014 ...
CGAAGGCAGGCAGGAAGACCTGGCGGCACTGAAGCTGCTGCCAGAATGGATGGTAGTAATGAGAGTGGTCGTTATACACCTCGACCTTGGACGAGCTGCCGACAGCGGTCTGTTTGGACTTTTAGGAGATGAAATTATACAAGTGGTGGACGCCACTCTGCCGTTGGCCTCGCAGCTGTATGAACTGGCCGAGTATTGTGAACGTGGAGCTTCTGCCGTCACGCATGCCCAGGACTTTACTCGAATGTCTGCAAACGACATGGATGCCATGGTGAAGCGTGTAGCGTTCAAAATGTTCCATGATCATGAGATAGGCAAACGTCTGCGGCCAGCAATCATGTTCAGGCTGTGTACAGAGATGTGTAATCACATTCAACACGCCGAAACAGTAGCAAAATGTCTAGACTAGACATGGTGGGACGAGATGAAGCCCAGGCTGCACAGTGCAGGACATTATATGATATCTCCAAAATCACGTAATTGTTGTCCTAGCCGATCACTCAAATTAGGCTCGATATGTCTTTTCTCTCGTGCGTAGTTCCTAGATTATCTATAGAATGAAGATGTGTTGATTGATGATACTGCCGATAGAGGCTGGTTGGGTGACGCAACGCGCAAGACTTTTGATGATACGTTGTAGTGGCCTGGAGAAGAAATCGCGTTGAGCCCCGACAGCCATCGCTCCTTCCTTGGGAAAAGTGCGTCTGAACTTGGCACTCTACAAGGCATCTGCAACCCTCTTCACCTCGTAATCTTTATGTAGGCCATGCTTTACAACAGCAACTTCTCCTTTCCATGCAAAGAGAACATCGCCCAGATCCGTGACATTGATGACGAGCCTGGGATTTGCCCTCACCCAATCTGAGGGTGGCATGAAATGATGCAAGACTTCATCTTTGTCTTTGAATGAGGTTTTGTTGGCAGAGCATATCCACCCGTCAGTGCCCAAGAAGACCTCGAGATCTTGGTAGGAGCCGATGTAATACTCCATCTGGTCGCATACAGCCTGCTGATGGGCTATCACTTTGGTTTCATGAGAGCCGGGCGAAGTCACAGGAATAGGGATGCTGAAAGCCCTTGGCTTTACTCTAGGTCCGTGACCGGAGTAGTTGATAATGAGGGCCGAGTTGTTCAAGATCGGCGCAACACCTCGAAGTTGCATGTCTGACTCTAAATCTTGTGAAAGATTAATGCCAGTTTTTACATTAACTGATGCGAGATTCTGCCAAGAATACAAGCGGATCGTCTGACTATGAGCGGAAATGAGGATGTTTGAATTTGTCGGATGATTTGTGAATGCGTAGCTGACCTCGGGTTCGTGATCGATTGAGCCATCAAAAGCTTGACCACTGCGGATTGAATAAACAGCAGCCTTGTCGTTGGCACATATGAGGATTCGGTCGCATTTGTGATTCATAATGGAATGCTGTACACCGGTGCCCATGCTTTGATGCTGAAATACCTCTTTCGCACACCACTCATCTCGCTCAAGTTGCAAGCGATGGACAAATAGGTATCCTGCTGTATCCACACTGATCAATAGCGAATGTTCTTTGTGAAATCCGAGTTTCGTGATGCTGGCGTGAAGCTTGAAAAGTTGTGTCACCGCCTTCCCAGAGTGGGAATCAAACAGCCAAACTGTGGCATCGTTCTTTCCTACAATGTATCTGCCTTCTTTGTGACATGCTAGTGCTGTTACAATGGAGACATTGTCATCATTGCGGTCAATAACGTCTTCATGATTGTCGCGGCTGTACGTAGAGGGAGTACGGACAGACTCGGTCTCAATTTCGCGGCGGAGGAGAGCGGCTGGTTCCCAGACTCGACAACTCCGTCCATTTCCTCTGATGTCGAACAAGCGGACAGAGTCATGGTTGAAAGCCAATGTAGTGATAGCGTGGTCCTCGGATCGTATTGTGTAGACCACTCTCAAGGTTTCGAAGTCGTATAACTTGATAGTCCCGTCATTGGCACCAGCTGCGAATGTACGTCCATCGGGAGATGCACTTAGTCGATAGTATGCCCCAGCTTTGGAGACAGTCACTTTCACCTTCTTCAAGCGGACATCGAACAAAACCAAATCTGCCAAAGTGTAGCTAGCAACGAGAAGCGATGATTCCGGGGACCGACTGAATAACAGTGTGTTCACGCTAGCCATCTGAACAGTCAAACCGTCCGAGAGCCCTGTGTCGTGGTTGTATAACTGATAGGTATCCTCTTCATAGTTCCACAAGACTATATCCTGACCCCGGTAGACGATGGCAAGTGTGCTCAGTTCGGTTTTGAAAGTGGCTGTCAGAGGGAACTTGCTTTTGAACTTGTCGCCATAGCGCCCTTGTAATCTTCTGGCCCACTCAATAGTATCCAGGACCGTGCCGTCAAGAGCATTGTACGTGAGCAACACGTTGTTCTGCAGCGCGACAAGAAGCACCCGCTCGTCATCGACGAAAGCAAGATCCATGCATTCTTTCTGAATTCCAGCCGACCACATCGGCTTGGACGTCTGGGTGTTCCATGCGTGAATAGTTCGATTGCTTACGCTGATCAAGACAGGTGTGCGCGTTGCGAATCTAAGAGCCTTGACTCGGGTATCCTGTCTGATCACAACCTCTTCAAGACAAGTCGAATCGTTGAAGAGTGATATTTTACCCGTTGAGCTTCCTATGGCGAAGATGCTTTTTCCAGAGGCGACAGACGTGAGTGTCCCAGGCTGAGATGCTGTCTCCGATATTCTCCGTGCGCTACTAGAGGATGTGTTGCTGGAAGATCCAGTGAATCTTTCTATGTGGTGGTCAGAAGGGGCCAGGGTACAAAGACATTCATCCCAGTTAGTTGCCGAGAGTCCGTAAACCGCGATGCCACCACAATCGCTAGCAAATTGCTGGAAAGGAGCCGTAGTCGAAGGACAGAATGGTGGTATCAAATCATTTATGGTATGAGGATATAGCGAGAGATGTCGCCCAAACTTACTTATGAGCTTCACCAGATCTGTCGCCCATTTGTCGACCACTTCTACCTCCTTCCCTATGAGAAGGTCTGTTTTTGACTTTCGTCGCAAGAAGTCCTTGAGAGATTGTGCAGTTCGAAGCACAGTTTCTAGGTTGCCCTTACGAGCAGAGTAACCAATCCAGGCTAGAAGGTTATCCGACTTCAGAAAGGTGGAGAGTTGTTTCAACAGCTCTTGGTCCTGAGCGGGGCTCTCGTTGAGATGCAAGTAGAAAGAGTCGACGGCGTAGCTAGAGAATGGAGACCTTCTGCGAGAGATGCTCAGTTTGTGTCGACTTTTCTTGTTCATTTCCGAGCTAAGGAGATACTTCAAACAACCTAAAGCCAGAGTCTTGTGACCTGTAGCACGATCAATCGCAAGCCCCGAGTCTCCGTGATCGATGCCAGGACGCAACAGAAAGTCCCGTGCACTCAAATGGCGTGTGCGAACCTGATCATTGCTGTCCACATACATGAGATCGTGGCAGTGTCGGGAGACGAGAGTTCGAACAGCATCATCGTCACCTTCGTCGCTCAAGCCCGGCAGTACGTAACTGAGTTCAGCAAGCGAGAGAGGCCGCACAGCACAAAAGACCCAGGTCAATATTGTCCTAGACAGCTGATGGTCCGGCAATGACTTCGAGATGTTGGCGTAGAGGTCTTGCATGCCAGGAGGCTCACTTTGAATTGCTTGTAACCTTGCCTCGAGGCCGTGTACATTCTCCAGCCGGCGAACGACGAGAGTGGCCCACAGGAAACAACCATTTGACTTGGCCAGGATTCCGTTGCGCAATCGTGTCTCTGATGAATCCAGCTGTTGGTCCAGATATGCGGATATGTCTTCTTGAGTATCTTCTATGCGTATGTCCAGAGAGTTTACGAGTCTGGGTACAACGTGATAGGTGTGATGATCGGCTTTTGCTGTAACCAGGATTCTTGCAAACCGCTTCTCACAGAGATGGATCAGTAATTTGGACAGTGCCACGTCTGCCTGACACTCATCCAGAGAATCGATTATCCAGGTCAGCTTAGGAGCTGTGTCTAGCTTCAGCCTGAGAATACCATCCAACCACAGTTTACGCCATATTATGCTGTGATCTACAGCTCTTGCCAATTCGGGTTCGTCCTTCAACATATCATCGATCAGCTTCGCGACTTCTGGTACAGCGGATGCTGTTTGGCTAGCCATTGATTGTAAGAAGGAAGACACAGATGTTCGACTCTTGTCTCCCTTGACAAAAAAGTAGTAGCACACATTGTTCGGACCGCCTCGTAACTTGTCGACCACGTGAGCGGCAAGAAAAGATTTTCCTGCTGCAGGAGGTCCTCTGATCCATAGTAGTGTATCATCTTTCGTTGTTATCCAACGATCATAGTTGGCATTCTGATCTAGCCATTTGCAAGTGCCTGGAATCTTCTCCGAGATTAATCGCCACAGGTCAGCTGCCTGACTATCAACCGTTGATGGAAGTCCTCGATGGGCATTGATGTTCTCATTCAGACTCTGGAGGCCTTGTCCGATGATCTGGGAAAGAGTCTTGCGAAGTGCTTGATGAATTCTTTTGAAGTTAGAGTCTTCCGCTGAACCAAATTTGCAGATACTCCGGTGGTCACCATTCAGCGTCTCAGCCCGTTCGTTCCCAACACTTAGCACAGCGTTCATTTTCTCTACGATTAGAGGACCCCCGACTCCAGTGATCTGTAAAGCCTGCGATTCGAAGAATGAATGCAGTACGAGATCTTGCGAGTATCTCGGGAACGAGTTGTTGATGCTCTTGACTTCTGGCGACTCGCTCGCCAGGTCATTGAGGTACGGTTTCATGCCGGGAGCAAATCGAAATACGTGCGACAACATTGTTGCATGGGCAGAGCCATGATGGGGCGTCGCAATAAAGCACATGACTCGGATGCGACTGCAGAGTGACATGAATTTGGTGCCGGTCTTCGCGATGATGTATGCTTTCTTGATTACCAGACCCCCCATACTGTGACCGATAAGAACGACAGGGCTCTGAAATTGTTAGACGTTGTCTAAGATAGGGGTAGATCCGGTACTTGCCAACGAGCTGGAAATAAGCGAACTGTCCTCCAAGCTTGCTAACAGTGAATTGGAAAAGTCGACAATATTCAAAACATTGCTTTTCTTGAAGTCGGAGTCGTAGCCGAAAGAGTGTACGGCGATATTTTCGTATCCCTCTTCTCTAGGAAGTAGATCGCGAGGCCAGAAGACTTTATCTTTGGTCCATGTGTGCTCTGAGCCCCCACCGAGTCCGTGAACAAATACGATATGAGCGTCTGACACATGGTCAACTTTGCCTGGATAAACAGTCGTTAATCCGAAGGGTCCTTTCTTCTCTCGCGAACCTCGCGACGCGAGCTTTTGCTTCAGAGCCCTCATCGCAGGGCTGGTTGAAGACTATGGGTTGAACTCGCCGTTACTCCAAGAAGAAACTGGCAAGATGTTCCGGAAAGTGACTACGATGCCTTCATCCGAGGAGTTGGTGCCAGAACATGCATTACAGGGACGGGAATGGCAGATATCGACAAAGGATGCTCCGAAATGGTTACAGCCAGTCTTTTCCAGATTCCCAAGACTTGACAGCGTTGCGATACTTGGTGGAGTCGGCCGGCTAGGAAGACAGCTGGGTGAAAGATGTGTTGCTTGTCACACAACAACAATCAGTACGGGCTTGCAAGCCATCCTTGACGGAGTGAGGGGCGCTACAGGTTGTCCAAGCCGTACTAGGTCTGCTGAATGGGGCTTAAGGTCTTCATCCGTGAGACAGATACCGATGTACTCCCACATGCTTGGTAGCTGAAGATGAGTAGCGAGTCGAAGAATAACCGAAATCACAAAAGCCACACGGCATCGAAAGGTGCGGTGATCCGTATAGGCCAAGCGTGTGACTGGTGTTGCTTACGAATGCCATGAACAATCTCTCATGCATGCACCCCGCCTCAAGATATCGGGAGGATTCGCTCCGGTAAGGCTGGTGCACGAAGAAAAAGCGCAGCGCTTATATGTTTTCGGGGGCTCGCCGTATCTTGCCACTGACCGGCACATGCGAGAATTTCATCAGTTGGAATCGTTAACCGAACTAGCTCCTAACGAGACAGCCAGACGTTGAACAGTGGTATTCGGCATGTCACCTACGCCCATGGAGACTTTGATTCACAACGTCGATTTAGACCGTTCAATGAGCAGCAATGTGGATGATGATGAGCTATGGGATGCCACTACTCCATGGGATACACAAATTGAAGTCCCGGCTCAACTCATTGAAGATGTTGATGACAACGTCAAAGCTCGTCAGTGTTTGATCTGCCACAATATAATGATGGAGTCTAATGCAGATCAGACTTTCCAGAGGGCACCGAGATACAGAGCATACACCCCCATGGTTCTAGTTATTGGTCTCGGACAGCGGAAATCCAGACTGTCGTCAGTGGTGAGCCCGTGTCTTACTTTCTCAAGGTCAGCCAGAACAAATTCGCCAGAAAGATGTTTCGAGGAGAGTATGAGTCACAAAAAGCGATCTACGAAGTCTGTCCTGACTTCTGCCCCCGGCCGATCACTTGGGGTGTGTACCAGACAGTCTCAGACGCTTACTTCTTCCTCTCCGAATTCATCGACATGGTCGATGAGTTGCCGGATCTTCATCAGTACCCGCAGAAAGTGGCCCAGATGCACAAGAAGGGACTGGCACCGGATGGAAGGTACGGGTTCCATGTCCAAGACATGTGCGCGCTGCTACCGATGTACGTCACCAAAAGCGACTCCTGGGAAGACTTCTTCTCGAAGTACATGAGACATTTCATGTTGGCGGAGAAAATCGGCCAAGGTCCTGCCTCTAAAGAACTGGAAAGACTCGAGAGGATATTCTTCGATCGAATTATAACGAGGCTTTGTCGTCCTCTCGAGACCGGTGGGCGGGAAATCAAGCCACGACTGGTTCACAGCGATTTATGGGACGGTAATTCTGCGATTGATGCTCAGACGGAGAATCCTATCATATATGATTCTTCTTGCTTCTATGGTCATAACGAGTGTGAGTCATGAGACGGAGCTGGAGGAAGAGCTAATGACGACTTGCAGATGATCTGGGTGTCTGGAGATGTCCTCGACACCGAGCCGGGACACCGTATATTGAGAAGTACCATGAGTTCTTTGCAAAGTCTGCACCAGAAGAAGACCACGAAGGACGGATGTTGATGTACTTCTTGTATGTGGTTCAGAGCAATGTTCTAGCGTCTGGCAGAGGCTTACTCAATAGATCGTTTGACACACGTGCCTCAGCCTGTTGGATGGGCAGAGACGATTTCAGAACTTCGTAAGAACTTGTTCCATGTTGTTGTCCTCCGATCTGCTGACTTGCTTAGGATGATTGACATCATGACCGAATTGGATAGAAGGTTTCCAGAAACGTATGAAGAGTGGGCGACAGCGAGAGGAGAGCCAGTTTGCCCACGCAAAGGATCCAGCGTCCATTGAAGATCAAGATCAGAAGTTTGCTGAGTTGAGTGGGTTGTAGTGAATGGGTAAATAGTTGGTGGCTATTCCGTACGCAATTTTTCTCGCCTCTTCTTGCGCCAATCCTGACCATATCTTGGTATCGCCCAAAGTCCCAAGCCTTGTGCGCCACCAATAAGCAGAGTCATCAGAGTCAAGTACCACCCTCTTCCAATGGCTTGAACGAGCGGTTGCATGATCGCCACTGCAAGGGCAGATAGACCGCATCTGACGACTGTAGCAGCAGCGGCGGCTGTGCTTGGGCTCTCAGGGTGAACATCAATGAGCAGAGTATTGAAGCAGAAGAAGAGGAATGTTCCGAAGAAGCCAACAGAGGCCTGTAACACCAGGGAGATAGCGACGTGTGGTTTGATCTGGACGACCCAGCCCAGGCTCGCAAGAGAGGCGTTATAAACAATCCAAGCAAAGAACAGATCTCGACAACGTGCTTTCTCGATCGGGAAATTGTCCAAGTCATCACCAGCAACACCGTCAACGATAAGACCAACCTCACCAGCAGTCTTTCTGTACTTGTGGTCCATCCATCTTCCATTCACAACACCTCCACTAATGACACCCACGGCTCCAGGCAGGTAAGCCAAGCCGACTTTGAGTTGGTTCCAGCCATAATCGTTCTCGTAAATGCTAGGCATCATTGCGAGGAAGCTGTTCCAGACTGCGTAGTTGACACCACCCAAGACAATGATGAAGGCCGCGTCCTTCCAGAGCATGATCTTGAGAGAAGCCAGTGGGTTTCCGAATCTCACACGTCGTTTCGACTCTTCGGGAGTACTGTCGACGGCTTGCCGTTTCTCAACATCAGGAAGACCTATCCAGCTTGGTCCAAGGAGCATCCACTGCTTCAAGGAAAATTGTCTAGATCTGCCTTGAGAGCCGTCGCCCACAACGCTACGAGCAGTTTCCGGCAGGCAACCGGCTATGAAGCCTATATTGACAGTGCCAAAGATGACGAGGCCCCAGAATACCCACTCCTGTCCACCGCTTCGCCAGGCTATCAGACCGCCGAATATAGGACCAAGTAATGTACCGACGTTGGTCGCACTCATGACGGGACCAATCATACTTCCACGCTCACTTGGTACGCATACGTCGGCAATGATCCCGTACGCAATAGAGACACTTGCACTCGCACCAAGAGCCTGTAAACCACGCAAAAGCAGGAGGCCAACATATTCAGACTTGACGAGGGCGAGAGCCAATGAGGCAACTGTATAAATAAGGAAAGTGAACAATGTCACAGGTCTCCTCCCTGCGTTGTCCGAGAATGGCGCAAACAGAGCAGGTGTAACTGCTTGGACAATGGAATAGAAGGTGATGGTCAGGTTGACAGATTGATTCGACACGGCATATCGTTCTCCTAGCAGCGGAAGTAGGGGAAGGTATACAGTCTGTGTAAATGGCGAGGTCAGAGATGCCGTGGCAAGAAGTACAGTGAGCACACGTTTGTGTCGTTTCCCAAATATTGTATAAGGCTGAATGGTAGCGGCTTTCGGTTCTGAAGAAGTCTCTTCGCGCTTGTCCGTGCGTTCTGATGGAGTATTCTCGTCTGTCTCAGGATCGTCGCGTGGTAGAGATGGATTCTCTGGTCTAGTCATCTTCGTCTTTGTGTCATCGGACGGCTTCAAAAGTGAAAGCTATCGGCAGCGTCGATGTGCGGGGTTAAGCAGGTGTGTCATTCACGACATTGTGTGAGCTCAAGGAAAACAAGTACCCTCGACGAGCACTGCCTTCCAGAAGCGAATATCCTTCTTTTTCTGCCTTGAGCAATTCTGCATTGCAGCCGCAAGTCTCTGAGTCGCGTTCTGGTGATCCTCAACGCAGGCAGGCAAGCGCGTCGTCACTGCTCTCTCTGCCTGGAAGTACGTATACATCGTGGCGTGATCTCGGGGGATGCTACCGGAGAGATCCAGTCGTCACGGGGCTGTCAATGATTCGCGCATGTTTTTTTGCGTTTTCGCACCAGTCATGGTCGAGGAGGAGAGATGGAACGACCTGTGAGGCTTGAAGCGCGCGAACCGGCAGAGCCGCAGTTTCCCCGAAGGGCACCCTTCGCGTTTGCACTTGACCGCGTTCTTTCTTTTAGTACATTGTTAAAGTCTCATGCGCTTCTGATCCATGGAAAAACGATGCTCCAGAGTTCTGACAATTAAGGATCTGACAAGCGTTGATGAGAAATACCGAAATTGTACTGGAGCTGCAATCCGCCGCATTTCGGCAACCATGCATGCGGTCACTTCTGCAGCTGCCTGATCGCGGCCTCAAGTACCGTCGCTCCATCCTAGGAGCAGTCGAAGGTATTGCCATGTTCGGTGGTCGTGTATCTTGCGCTTAGAGATCGTAGTTCATGATTGCATGTAGCCCTCTCATGCCCTCCCAATCACCGACGACGAGCTCAATTGCCAACGCTCCAATCCTTCCTTTGAAGCAAGGTTTCTCAGCCACAATATCGAAGCCAATATAAAGAGTCATCTGCGCGATCCTTAGCAATATCTTAGATCCTGATTGGGTGGTCATAAGGGACTCGGCTGTACTCGTCCTTTGCAGCTCTCTGCTACCGACTCTTCTTACCTGCGGCTGAGGCTGAGGTCGACCACCCGAGTCATGCATTCCCTATCTATATGTTCAGCTCGTACTTACAGATTTGAAAGTCATACTAACTCTGCATTGTAGCCCTTGCAGATGGCCAATACCTCCCGGATCGACATCGATGTTGACAAGCAGGGCGATTTTGAGGTGTGCTTCGCCAAGCTCAGAGATGTCAAGACCAAAAATTTCATGGTTTGCTTCAACGCAGCTAAAGCTGTATGTCGCGTCGATGCAGACGAGATTCACCTTGAACACCTCTTGAGCAGCCCGAACAAGGATTACAGCACGCGTTGGATCAACTTCTGGGGCTGGGACCACGGCAGAACGAGCTTCCTCGACGTTATCGCGAAGAGGTACGACCTTTCGCCTCGCCTGCTGGATCTTCTATGGCCTAAGATCCCGCCTCCAAAGGCTTCCAAGACACCTGCGAGCAATTCGTCTGGATCGCCTACGTCGTCTGACGACATTGAGTTAGGTCTTTCACCGGTCAACAGTGCATCGCGGTCCGGTACTGGAGATCGACAAATTCCCCTTTTTGCACATGTGGTAGATCGGCTATGGCATTTCTGCTCAGTTGATCGAGGAGAACATTACCTTTACGTCGGCTTTAATGCGCTCGTGGCGGCTACTGGACAAAAGCCTAGTGTTGGCACCGATAGACCGACTGGGCATCGAATCTGGACGTCGCTACTCCTGTGTGATGATGGCACCGTTTTCAGCATTTTCGAAGACCCACCTGTTGGGTCAAATGACGAGCTCATCCACAATATACGATGGTACGTCTTGGATATCTTTCAACAACAATCTCATCGACATTCGCCGCCTCCCTCGTCTTCTCTTGGCCGGGTGACTGTACGACCTACCGATGCTACACAACCTGCGACACACGAAGCTATGACTGAGATGACCAGCCTACTTTTCTATTATCTTTTTGATGACTGGCTCACCTCATACTCTCTGATTGCTCAGAGGGATCATCTCTATCGCGCTGAGCTCGAGGAAATCAGAACAAGGATGTTTAAGGCGGCGGATGTCTCACTGATTGAATCGCTCCACCAACTAGGTCGCCAGCTTACTGTACTCAAGCTGATGTATAAGAGCTACGAGTCCATCATACGAAGAATACTCCAGAGACGTCGAAGCTATCAGCTACCCATACAGGAGCCTGTCAACGGTTTTCACAACAGTAACGCTTGGTACAACACAGCTGTGCCAGGCGCTTTCGACTCACCATCAGTAGACCCCTTAGCTTACGAGCAGTCTCCGATCAGCCCCGGTGGGATTTCAAAAGCCCATCGGGTTACTCTCGCCTCGCCTGCAGTGTTCCGCTTCGAACGTCTGCTTGACCGAATACAACTGCTCGCTCAGACTGAAATCGACGAGTGCATCCGGGAGAAAGAATCGTTGACCTTCATGGTGAGACTGAATTAAGGCACGAAATAGAATCTAAGCCTAACAAATTATCCAGAACTTCAACCTCGTAGCGCTCAAGGAATCCCAAGCCGTCGAAAAGCTGACTCGGACGACCATCTTCCTCGCCAAAGCGACAGTTTTGTTCCTTCCAGTCAGTCTCTTGACGAGCTACTTCTCCATCCAAGTCATCAATAATACAGGCTACAATTTGAAGACATACTGGTTGAGTTTCCTAGTAGTCGGGTTGCTGACAATACTCCTTCTTTCGGTCACCGGCTTCGCGAACAGCAAGGCGTTAGGAGGAACAGTCTACAGAAGCTTGACCAAGATTTTCCTCCTCAGAATCACCGAGAACAGGAAAGGAGTCAAGAAGAGCTCGTGATAGATGGTCTTGATGCCAGACCATCGTTTTGACGTGTTGCCTGGTGACTCGTCAAAACTCTCTCAACCAAGCTATCTTCCCGCTGTTACTTGCTCAACCACTCCAATAGTTAT
>ERZ794946.760-NODE-760-length-11998-cov-3.668927_pt1 | contig 11998 bp, 15 predicted proteins | sample MGYA00433072_ERZ794946 | MGnify/ENA primary metagenome ERZ794946 (study PRJEB30137, sample SAMN04331413) | food metagenome | isolation source: Y3 must sample point D1 replicate A | place: Australia: South Australia | collected 2014 ...
ACGCTGGGGCAGGGCAGAGAAAAAACTGTTCGAGGGGCTCACTGGCTCGTCTAAGAGTCGAGGAAACAAAGTCTAGATTCCAAATAGTGTTATACCCGCACCGCGTGTCAAGCACCAACATCAAGGTTGCGACAGTTTTTGAAGTTGTCGTAGGGTTAAATCCTCAAAAAGCCGGAGATTAACCAGACTTTTAGGTAAACTTCGCAGCGAACTTCGGGCAGCCTCATGGCCGGGGCGGCAGAAGACGGAGTGGAAACGGCGTGGAAAGACAAGAGAAAAAAAGGTTAAAGTAAAGTTATGCTTTTCCTCTATGTTACATGTAGCGAGAAGAGCCAACCGACGACGGTGGGTGGATGAGAAGATTTGTGGGTATCTTGGAACAAAACAGGACTGACGGAAAGGTAAAAGGTAAAAAGGACGGCAGGTCCAGACGCTGACTGGACGCAGGTGTAGAGGGAGAAGACGGAGAGAAGGCCAGATATGGACGTTCCGCTCCGTGCTTCAGTGTGCAAAGCCAGCATTCATTATTGCGGCGTCATGTTAGGCTCTGGTCTCGGCCTTTTCGCGACTCTTGCTGGCGATGTCCAGTTCGGCGAACTTGTCGCGTGCATTGGTGATGTTGATTCTCGCAGCATTGTACATGGCCTCGCCGCTGCCCATGACAACAGCCAAGTTTGTATTCTCACTAAGACGAGTGATCAAGAACATAAATTCACCAGTCTTGATCTGTAGCTCGGCAAAGTTGGCTGATCCGGCGGGCATGCCTGTGTGTTTGGCGACTGAATGCTTGTGGGATTTCAGGATGGAGGAGAGGCGTTCGAAGCGGTCGGGGTGTGGGTTGCCGTCTGCTTCGTAAGGGCGTGATACGTGGGTGACCATGAGGCAGGTTGTGCGTTCGTAGAGGATCAACTCGTGAGCATCGATGACCTCAGCGAGTTGGCGCAGCAGGTTCTCGATTGCGCCGGCGTTGGGCACGAGGTAGTAGATGACTTGTGTCCACGCCTTGTACAAGCTCTGGTCCCAGATACTCGTGCCCCAAAAGTCGACGTCTTTCCCAGCGTCTTGTTGGTCACCGCCGAAACCATGTTCTATGCTGATCTGGCGGATTGCGTCGCTTCTCTCGGCGAAGACAACATCGCGCATGTTGGACATGATCAGATCCATCTTGTGGATCAGCACAAAGATCTTTGCTTGCGGCGAGTTCTCGCGGAGGGCTTGGACAATCGAGGCATAGTTGATGAGGTCGGCATTGAACTCGCGCGATTCAACATCAAAGACGAAGATCAAGACGGCGACGGATGCGAAGACGCTTGAGCGTTGGTTGGTGAGATAGGATTCGGTAAAGCCATCCTGTCTGTCGCATAGTGTCAGTCTTGGTACTCAGAGCCCAACACTGGCCAATGCATCAGCACCTTACCCTCCACAATCCCATAGGTTGAGCATGAGATTGCCCATGAAGCGAATATTACTGTGCTCGACATCGATGGTCGCTCCCAATCGCCGGACATCCTTGGCCACGTAGTTGCTGAAGACAATCGAGCGCATAGACGACTTGCCTGCGCCCGACTTGCCCATCAGCAGCACTTTGCGCTGCTTCTGCCTCCGCGCTGACCCCGAGCTCAGCATCTTGACTGCTGTCGTGTGTTTGTTGAATGTGACGCTGCTTGAACGCTGCAACTGCCTCGGCCAAGAGAGGTCCGATAAGGAAGCAAGCCATTACCGCATACTTGAGCACAGGCCGTCTATATCTTATCAGTACTTCGAGACATCCTCAAACAATCCATCACCGTCCAGATCAATCAAGAAGCAATCTCAGATATAAGCTTTCACAAACCCATTTATCTCAACCACTCTTCAACTTCGGCATTGACAGATCGACATACGCACACGAGGCAGAAATCAGGGGCTGGACCATACGATCTCGGTTCTTTCTACCGACAGACACACACGTGAGATACGCTCAATACTGACTGTCTACTCTCACCCATGTGGAGAAGAATTGAAGAATTGCTTCAAGGATAGGGCTTTCTAAGGGACTGTTTTCTTAGGGTACATCTGCAAAGCGTTTAAGCTGTTTGCCGAAGGTAGAGAAGCTTTTTGCGTATCAATTGTGCCCTGCCCTGCCTGACTCTACCTATTCTGACCTTGCCGACTCAATACACTTTAGCCCATCTGATCCTCTCATGCGTCAGTGTATGGGTAAGTTGGCAAGTTCGATGATTCATGATGGAAAGTGTATGACAGATCTGAAACCTCTCTTCTTTTTTTTTGTTTCGTCGATATCTACATGCAGAGTACGAAAAGCTTCTTGGCCGTATGGAATAGCTGGTCGAGAGCCAGAGCATTTCTCGCTTTCTTTTTGGGGGGTGGGCATCCTTCTGGGCTCGTGTGCGTGGTTCGCGGTAGTGGGAAAAAGCAGTCTATGAACAAAATGCGCTGCCGTATGAAGACTGGGTGAATCTGGTGCGAGGATGGAAAAAGAAGAAAACAGGCACAGGCAAAGAGAGAAAAGTGATCAGATAAGAACAAAGGGAACCATTAGAAGAGAAAGTAGAGGAGAAAAGATACAATGTTCCGCCGTGAGAAGGAGAAATGGTGATGATGCACAATCGAATGGAATAAACCGGTTAGGCCTGCGGTTTTAGGGGGTATCAATTAGAAGACAGTGCCATCTGACACAATCATGATCGGTGGCTCCTTGGTGTTTGGTCTCGAGACCTCTGCGATCTCTCTGCCTGCCTATTGTGGTTGTTAGCGTGATATTCCTGTATGGCATGCTCTTTCGTTTATTCATACCTTCCAGGTACCAGCCTCGAGAATCTGTGCCAGGCTCAACTTCTTACTGCCCACAAGTCCCAACTGAGAGTTGACCTCAAAGCACAACTCGTCCAAAAAGCCAACAGTCAGCGCTCGCCATTCTACAATCACATCGTCGTCGACGCTGAACATGGGCACAACCTCCATGTTGGGTTGTCCTTGCTTCATGGCGTTTATTTGGTATTGTTCGAGACCACGCTTAGCATCTGCGGGTTTGAGTGTGAGGAGACCAGTATCGATGAGGAGACCGCCGTTGCGATATTCCGGCAGTCCAGTGAGAAGCTCGGTTCCGGCAAAGTGTACGTGCATGAGCTTGGTCATGGGTACCATTAGAGAGTAGCAAAGCCATTGCGTCAGCTTATGGAAAGGAACAATCTTCTCCCAAGGAGCATTCGTTGCTGCTGGCATGGCAGAGCAGTACCAGGCATCTCCAATTGGAACACCGTCGATTTGTGTGCGGGTTGCGGGCCAGATAGGTGCGAGGCCGTCAACAAGGGCGTTCCAGAGGGTGGGTAACGGAACTACGGGAACTGATGAGGCTTGAGTAGATGGGTGCGAAAGGAGGTAGTCTGTAAGAGAGACAACGTTAGCAATTTTGAGAAAGTTGCGAGGTCGCATGCGACTCACCAAGCAGGTATCCAGGTCTGGCCTCGATGCCAAAGATGTCCTGATTTTGCAGGGCATCTCCGAGCTTGACCAGAAGACTTGCTCTGCCTTCCAGACCAGCGAGAGGGTTGTGTTCTGTGACTTGCAGGCCCTTTGCCAGGTACTGTGCGTTGATCTTCTTCAAACCAGCGGCGTCGACCTGGCATGGCTCATCGGGGTTGCTGCTGAAGGCACCAGCCTTGAACATTTCCAAACTGGCAACTGCGAGACCTTCGCTGCGTCTGTACATCTTGCCAGACTCCTTGCTCTTGTAGGTCCATTTTGTTCCAGCACCAGCGTCCAACAGCACAGATACGAGAAAGAGGTCGATCAGTCTGCGAGTGCGTTCTTGGGGGTTGACTGATTTAGGCCATGTTGCCATGAGTTGGTCAACTCTCGGTCTGCCTCCAACCTCAAAGTGCTGCCAACGGCCGTGTGGGGGGATTGAAGCGTAGTCGGGAGCGTAATCTCTCTACCGGTTAAGCGTTAGGAGGAGGCTCGGCGAATGATTTTGGGTTTTCTGCCTGAGCATTGAGAACTTACGTTAATGATCGAAACAACGAAGCGTGCTGTGTCACCGAACTTGGTCATGTCGACGTCGAAGTGCTGCGACTTGTTGCGCTTAGCTCTCTCGAGCACATACTTTGATCTCTCGCGCACAGCATAGATACTGCGAAGGTAGGCAGCAGGGTTAAGAGTCGGGTCGGGTGCCTTGGGGAGCGGAACATGTGGCAGAGAGGCATTGGCCGAGGGGTTGCCATTCATGGGCTTGCTGGCTGGCGACTTGTGGATGGATCCAGCATCTGATCCGGGGCCCTTCTCCGAATCCACTGCTGACTTCTTGTCCTTACGACTAAAGAGACCCATGGCGACGACTGTATCTGTGTGACACTGCTGTCAAGGCGGAGGGGTGCAGCTCGCGGCGCGAGGTGGCTTGCTTGGTCGGGTTGGTGAGGGGAAGAAGAAAGTTGATCGAGGCGTGTGAGATGTTTCAGTTCCGAAGATCAAGGTCAAGGTCAGGATCAGAATCGGAATCAGGTCAGGTCAGGCTCAATGTCAGATCTCAGGTATGCGTCGAGTCCTTGCTATCACGGCACCAGCAAGCGAAAAAAGAGGACAAGAGAAGACGGGACGTTCGCGGATAAAAGTACGAGTAGGGATAAGAGAAATCAGTGGACAGTGGAGCTACTGCTGCCCAGTCGCAAGTGCCTCGCCCGCGGGGACTTTTCACCAGTGGCGTCTTTTAGGAAGCATTCACGTTATTGCTGCCCGTAACAATTTCAACGACCTGGCTCCCGGATCTGCCACTGCACGAGCGACCAATGCCAATCCATCCACGAGCTAGCCTGCCAACGCTTTCACGCCATGAAAAATCTATTGCCAGCGAGCAGACACCAAAGCCAGCTTCGGTCGCGAGAAGAAAACGTCGGAGCAGTGATCCTCATTGAAACATTTCCACGCCCGTTGATCGCTCACGGCCCGGCTACACTACCATTCGGCAGGGAAAGTGCAGAGGCAGATGTTGCTCTGAGCGAGCGAGAATTGGCTTTTGAGAGAACGGGCCCATGAGTGACTCGGCAGCAGCGGGCCGGATCTCTGCTTAACGCGATCCGGCAAGCCCGCCAGAGCCCTCCCTGCATGTACCTGATGATCTCTAGTTATGCAGGTCACCCAATGCCATCAAAGGCATGACCACGCGCAGGGTTAGGGAGACACTCGATCTAGCCTTGACAGCTGCAGGAGCACCATAAGCCTACAACCTGCCACTTAACGACTGCAACTGTCCTCCACCCGTAGCAGCTGCTTTGGACGAAACGAAGCACAGTAGACTTCTGAGACTGACTCAGTGCCGAGACTAACGACCGAAACCCTTTGCTTCCTCTCCACGCTTGCGAGCCGTTGGCGCTAGCTAAAATGGCACATGCGCCGAATGGGCAATTGTGAAAGCCTCTCAATATAATCTGATGGATTGAGAGCACTACCGAGGCTGCGGGAGAACACCTGTACAGAGGGACGGGCACGCCGTGATACACGTAACTGGGTGGGATTGCGTTTTGTAGATACGATATGCTCGTTTCACTTTTTGGAGCCGATATAGATGAATTGTGGGTGTTGAAGTGGACTTTTTTGTATTTGGCGAGGTGGAGGTGAAGGCTCGAGCTCGCCTGGATATCGCATGACATGTGGGTGCTCTTCCTACCCCAACCCGCTTGAATCTATTATGCCTCCTACTTTGCGCTTCTGACCGAGATGAGCGTCGACCAAAGCAGCAAGGGATCGCGATATACATCGACCGAGGGAAGATATGTAATCAAGTATAAAATTCGAGTGCAACATCGGCGAGAGAAAGCAGAGATGTCTCCAGTGGTTCTCAACGCCGTCCGCTCATCCTAGCCTCGAGACGCCGTTTTGCTTTGATGCAAAGAAGGAAAATCTCTGTCCCATAATTCATCCTGCAGAGTAGCAATGTTAGTCGTTGGTAGAAGACAGCCGTTATAGGCGAGCAGAATCTGCTCCGTACGTAGTACTGTACACGCACAAATAGGTCACGTAATTGACACTCACTACGTCCTCTCGGCACATGTTGGCTCGTCAACTCATGAGAAAGTCGCGGCGCTTTTGCTCCTTCTTGGCACGTCGTTGCTCGTTGAATGCCTTGACTTGCTTCTTGCTCAACTTTTGGTTCGCGCGCTCTGCCTTGAGGGATCGACCCTCATGAGCATTGGCGGCGCGATCTACGTCAAAGAAGGCATTCAACTGGCGCTTTGACTTGTTCTCGTCATTGTGATTTTCGGCACTCTTGTCGGCAGCTTGGAAAGCTCCGGTGAAGCGGTTGAAAGTGCCAGCCTGCTCAAATGCTGTCGTAGGTTGTTGTGCCAGGGCAGCTTCTGAGGCGGCCCACTCTTCTGTTTGATGTTCCTGATGCCACTTTGCGTAATCTGCGTTGGGGTCGAAGTCGCCATGTATCTTTGGATTGTAGCCCAGATATGGTTCTCTTGGTGGTGAAGGAGGCGCTGCGACAATTTCAGATGTGCCAGGGGCATGCGAAGTTGGACCAGTACCAGGGGCGTATTGCTGGCTTGGAACCGTAGTGGGCATTCGCGGGTTCTCCCATTGCGACAGTCCAGTAAAGCGGTTGAGGAAGTACCAGCAGCCAGAGGAAGGGTCTAGTTGAGCTGACCAGCCATCGTCCTCGTCGGTCTGAGCTGGTAAAGGCTCATCAGGGAGAGGCGGTGCATCACCAGGCAATGGCTCGTCAGGCAGTGGTGGCGCGTCACCAGTCGCAGAGGGACTTTCGGTGTCGGGCATCTCGCCTTCTTCAGAACCTTCTTGAGATGGAGATCTCTCCAGCTGCGAGGTGGTTGATGCGGCAGTAGTCGCCTCTTGCGGGTCGTCGCGCTCAAGCGCCGTCGCGGCATCGGCTGTGGGAGTTTGGCCTTGAGGTTCTGCCATGACTAGTGCAGACAGCTATTGCTATAGATGAGTTAGTAATGACAGATGTGGGTTGTGCTATTGACACGGGCGCATTCAATCAGCGAACAGCAGGTATGTGCAACGGTTGTCGTGGACGTGTGACGAGGATGTGGATTGAAGCAATGTCCAAGTCCGGTGTGCGTGCGGCGAGAAGTTGCGTCCGGAGCCTCCGCGTCAAAACGACTTCCGCATCTGGGCCTTGTCACTTGATTCGCTGCCCATGGCTTGAAGCCTTGGACAGCCTCACAATTCTACACAACAAACAGTCGCAATTAATTTACACAACAGTACACTGTATTGGGGCTTTGTCTATCCGCTATATCGCTGACCAAGTACTCACTGCTGCAGCAATGTTATAAGCAAACATTCAAGCATCCACAGCGGGCCGTCAATATCTATCAGCCTCCAATGCCGGCACCTGCTATCTAACAGACAACCACATTGAATGCGTTGATATCTCTCTCAGCTACCATGTCTGAGCCGTGCCATACTAACGTGATCGAGTCCTTCCACAACCTTCTCTCGCCCTTCTAGCTTGACATATCATCATGTCTAAGCCTCGAAACTCGATGAACAGTTAACGCTGCATCTCAGACATATGATCCGCCTTGTGAGGATGTGATGACTGCAACGTGTGTCACACCCTACATCACCGTCGTGATCATTTTCTAGAAATGTTCTGGTGCTGCGATCTTGTCTCAGTACTGGCAAGGACGTCCCGTGTCTGATGCAGTGTAAACGGTGTCTGCGATTCGGGTGCGAACGGCAATCTGTATTCCTCAACGGCAGACAAGTTTTTGAGTTTGGTCTGATAATGCACTCCATTGACCTGGGTAAACGTCTCGAACAGTCAGGGCTCACCAGGAGATAAGTGCTTCTATTTGTGAGCCGGATACTACAGGTACGCCTCCTTGTTCATGGTGGGCCAAATCCCGGCTTTTCAAAACATTTCCCGGGCAATGCTTGATTCACCGAACAAGATGGCCAGTCGAACCTACATGTGTCATGGGCTCCGCGAACGAACCATATCTATACTGATGACAATATTAAATTTGAAGGATGCCGGCAACGGAGAGCCTGGAGACAACCTGTACTGAGAAGCCCAGTACGTACGCACGAGCAGACCCCTGTAAGCCACCAGATGCAGTGGCTGCTGCCAGGGAAGCAACTGAACAACGCGACAACTTGCTCCTCGGAGGTTTGTCCCCGGCTAAAATGTTGATAGGCACGAGAGTGGTGTAAACCTGAGAGGACCCTGAATTATGATGTGCAGCAGTGTGATTATAACTCTTTTTCTCGTTCTTTGATTACATGATTCTATCATACAGCGAGCATGACGCGTTGACCCTGTCTCTCTTGTTCTTGGATTCTTTTTACAACAATCATGTCGACCTGTGTTCCGCCCAGTACTCCTTTTTTGACACCGAGCCCTAATGAAATTACAAAGAAGTAATAAAGTGAGCATTGTACTTGCATAGCAAGATGCTCAAGAAGCGGCCAAAACACCTCAAAGGCCGGAGAGTCTGCAACAAGTGCCTGAGGACAGCAACCCCTGGCGACTGTGCGCTCCATCAATCTATAGTCGTTGCAGACTATTCCCTGGAAAATGGTCAAGATGTCGTATATTCACCTACGCATCTTGAGATGGCTGAGTATGTTCAACCTTGCGTACTTTCAGGCGCTGGCATGCACTGGTTTGTGCATTTACGCCTTGCGGCTTCTGGTAACGCGGCCGTTAGGGGTAGGAGCGTCACGGCCAGTGAAGTGAGCCTCACCACCGCTGAATCTTCTTCTAGCCTCACCAACAGTGGGGACCTTCTCGTCCTTCATCTCAACCAGAGCGCTGGTGGCACGGTTGCGACCCTTCTTTGTGGGCTTCTTGTAGGTAGCGGCGTAGAAGGAGAGGAAGAGGACGAGGTAAGAGCTGAGAATGGCCATACCAGCAAAGGCGGCAAACTCCTCACCGGCGCAGATACCCATGTTGGGCATGTTGGGGAAGTATCTGAAGGTGAAGTAGGTGTACGAGGCGAAGTAGACGAAGCCGAGGTCGATGATGAACTGGAGAATTTGCATGACGGTGATGTACTTCTTCCACCAGATGCGGATGCCACGTGCGGCCTGGAAGTAGTACCAGTACATGACGACGTGGACGGTCAAGTTCAGGGTAATGGGGACCCATGAGACTGCGGTGTGGCCGAGGAGCTGGGTGAAGCAGAGGAGGGCGGTGGCACCGTGGTGGTAGGTGTGGAGGAAAGCTAGGAAATCAATTAGCTGGCGCAATTGGCAATTGAGATTGATCTGTGCTTACTCAAGGGCTTCTTCTTGAGGAAAAGGAAGCAAGTGTCAATCAGCTCGAGGTACTTGGTGAGGTAGTTGAGCTGCAATCTGTCAGTAGGCGCGTCTCGTGGTCGCGGATTCGGCGGAACATACGTAGTAAAGAACAACGAGCTTGTCGGTCCAGCCACCCTCGTAGGCGCAGACAGCGTGGAAGACGCCGTTTCTGACGAGCTCGGGCAGAAGCTGCTCGACGAACAAAAGCAGGAGAAGACCACTGATCAGGGTCAGGTAGAAGTTGTGGACCTTGAAGAAGAAGTTGAGCTTGAAGGGCTCGCGACCACGCATGAACTCTCTGCCACCAAAGATGATGATGTAGTAGCAAATGAGCATGGTGGCCGTCTCCTTGAAGGTAGCCATAGGGGTCTTTCCGGGGACAAAGCGGAAGTCCTGGGGCTTGTAGCCCTTGATCGAGGTGAAGGCCTTCTCAAAAATGGGCCACAGCTCGAGACCGAAGGGACGGTCAAGAGTGGGCACGCCGTAGCGGATCCATTCGGGAGTAGACATTGTTGTCGGTAAGCTGGAGGGTTGAGACGTGTTCAGAGCTGAAGCTTTGTAGAGGCAGATACGAGGCCAGCGGCCAGCAAAGGAGCGACAGATATGGTAATGACAGGATTACCGAGTGGAGAAGAGAAGAATTGGACCTGGAGATAGGGTGGAGGATTGTGAGAAGGAGGAAGGTTACATTATAAAGGAGGTCGGGAAATTATTCTTTCCAACACAACTTGGGGCTGGTCTTGGCGGCCGAGGTCCTCAGGGAGAGGGCGGCTAGATGGTCAGCGAGCCTGTCGTCCAAGAGTTTCTCGCAAGCAATTCCATTTGTGGATATGATATAGGATACTTATAGAGAGATAGACGTTGCTGATGTGTGTATATCTAAGTATCTACGATGATATGTAACAGATATATGCAGGTACCGAGTAACATGGGTGTCCAAGCATTGCACTTGCCAAACAAACATGGCACCATCGCTCATCTCTGTTTCTCACGCAGACGCGGCACGAAGATAGATTGGATAAAGAGAGAAGACTTGGCACATTTGAAGACAAGACCTGAGAGGACTAGAAGGATGAATTGACGGGCCAGGCTCGCGTAATGTAAGAAATGGGAATGTTCGTCAGGGTCAGGGTATCGGCTCTCAGGTGATGGTCATGATGAGGCAGCCCTGGGGCCTGAGCCTTCTGGGTGGGGGCACGGGCCAAGCACTCACAGCGCAGCGGATTACAGGTCATGCAAAGCTGCCTCTCCAGACAGGCTGCACCGCTCATCGTCGACTCAATTCACCTCCTCGATACTCGCTCTCCGCTCAACTCACAATGTCCTTCTTCCGTGTCGCCGCTCGCGCCGTCCGCGCCCCCGCACAGCCCCGTATCCAGGTCGCATCGCGCATCCAGCGTCTCAACCAGGCCAGAACTTTCAGCGTCGCCAGCGTCAAGCGTGCCGACGTCGATGCACACGACCCCCACCACGAGGAGAGCTTCGAGGAGTTCACCGCCAGGTGCGTTCATCTCCCGGTCCACAATTCGCTTTTCAGTCACTCCCCAGGCACACACTCGACCGTCTGAGCATGCCAATTGCTCCCCAATCTCCGACACTCCCGACCACGACCCACGGCCCCGTACTCGTCAATTGCTGACATATCTCTTCAATACAGATACGAGAAGGAATTCGAGGCCGTCCAGGATGTTTTCGAGCTCCAGGTACTTCCACACAACTGACCTCCCGCTTGTTCGCAACTCCGTATCTAACCGACCCATCCAACAGCGCAACCTGAACAACGCCTTCGCCTACGATCTCGTCCCCGCTCCCTCGGTCATCGTTGCCGCTCTCAAGGCCGCCCGCAGAGTCAACGACTTCCCTACCGCCGTCAGAGTCTTTGAGGGTGCGTCATCTCGAACCCACCGGACAACCACATCAGCATGCTGACACATATCCAGGCATCAAGGCCAAGGTCGAGAACCAGGCTCAGTACGACGAGTACCTCACCGAGCTCGAGAGCCTCAGGAAAGAGCTTGGCATCGAGCTCAGAGAGGCCATGTACCCCGAGTCCTCGTAAATTATATCCGTTTCCACCTGTCGATAGAGGATGAAATCATCAACGCCATTCCACTTAAACATGTCCGAGAGAACGAACAAGACGAAAGATGAAATGTACTATTTTCTTGCTTGACAGTCGACGAAAGCGGGAGGGGCTCCCCATTGGATCGTTGTGTACCTCGCCCGCAGCAATGTATATTGTTTCAAACTCATGCCTTTGTTTTCCTGGTCCAATCTTGCCCCGAAGCAAGCGCCACAATGATACTGAGAGGACATATATGCTTACAGATTACTAATATTGGATACACAAAACACAGATGTATGAGCAGTATATACTTAGCTAAGCCGCCACCGAAATAGCAGTCCCACTGATTCTTCATCTCCATCCAATGCTCGGAACAAGCGACATCGCGTCCACCATCTCATTTCTGATCCCCATTGTGCATGCCACATTCACAACCTCCAGAATCCTGCGCACAATAAAACGACATCATTGATCTGCTCCCACTCTCATTCTCGCCATCGACATCGACATCTTTCACCATAGCTAGGGTAACCCTCAACACCCACCGTCTTTCTTCCCACTAAAACACTGGCATTTTCCAAATCTCGACATTCCTTCCATCCGCTCAAACATCTGCGTTCTGCATGATGGTCTCGAGACCTGTAGAAAGATACTGAATCGCGAAAC
>ERZ794946.761-NODE-761-length-11961-cov-3.269780_pt1 | contig 11961 bp, 7 predicted proteins | sample MGYA00433072_ERZ794946 | MGnify/ENA primary metagenome ERZ794946 (study PRJEB30137, sample SAMN04331413) | food metagenome | isolation source: Y3 must sample point D1 replicate A | place: Australia: South Australia | collected 2014 ...
TCAGCGGCATCGGTTATCTTCGAGTACATAATAATCCGCAGGTATCTCAGTTGCGTAATAAACTTTCCCTTAAAAAAACAAAGTATTAATAAAGAAAGTTATATAATAATTTTTTTTTTATTCTACTACTGTTTGAATACTTGTCGAATACTCATAAACCAAATTAGCTTATAATGCCGCCAAAGAGAAGAACTAGAAAACAAAGACAAATAGAAGAAGAAGTGGAGAAGATCGGAATTGCACATAAGATGGAGGAAGCTTTGGAAAATGACGACGAAGAAGAAGAAGTTATTGAAAATGTTGATTCAGATGACGAACAAGAAGATGTTTTCACAGATGCTAGAGAAGAAGCTGAAGACGAAGAGGATGATGAAGCAAATGATGTTAGTGTGGAATCTAAACAAATAGCGGACGAGGAGGATGAAGATGAAGAAAAAGAAGCTGATATTGAAGATCAAGAAGATGATGAAGAGTCAGAAGAAGAGGATGATGTTGATAAAGATGGAGATATAGAAAATGAAGATGAAGATGAAGAGGCTGATGACGTTGATATTGATCGAGATGATACAGACCAGCATATAGCTAAAAAACAAAAACTTGATTCAAACACGGAATCATCAGATGAGGATGATAAGATGAATGCTTTGAAAAATCTGCTAACGTCCAAAATAAAGGTGGATCCAGAGGACCACAGCATAAACTTACTTGTAAATGGAATTAAACTTAAATACAAAGAAAGGTCATCTGTTATAGAAGAAAAAAGTGGTAAAATAGAGTTTAGAGTAGTGAATTGTGACAACGATCCTGAAAACATGATTGTTTTAACTGGTTTAAAAAACATTTTTCAAAAGCAGTTGCCTAAAATGCCAAAAGAATATATTGCAAGATTAGTCTTTGATAGATCTCATTTGTCAATTGCAATCATTAGACATCCATTGCAAGTTTTGGGTGGGATTACTTATAAACCTTTCAATGAAAGAAAGTTTGCGGAAATTGTGTTTTGTGCTATAAGTTCAGATGAGCAAGTCAGAGGTTACGGTGCTCATCTAATGAACCATTTGAAAGATTATGTAAAAAACTCATCCCCTATAAGACACTTTTTAACATATGCTGACAATTATGCTATAGGATACTTCAAAAAACAAGGATTCACCAAAGATATAAGCGGACTTGACAAGAGAGTGTGGATGGGTTACATTAAAGATTACGAAGGTGGTACATTAATGCACTGTCCTATGGTTAGCAAGATTAGATACTTGGATTCTGGAAAGATTCTCTTGCTTCAAGAAGCTGCTATAAGACAAAAAATATCTGAAATATCACAAACAAATGTTGTGCGAAAAGGACTTGATCAATTTAAAGATTTGAATAATATCAAACCATTGAATCCACTGCGAGATATACCTGGTTTGAAGGAAGCAGGATGGTCAGAGGAAATGGATTTACTGGCTCAAAGACCCAAAAGATCGCCTCATTTTGCTCCAATGCAGAGTATATTGATTGAACTTCAAAACAACAATTCAGCATGGCCGTTCTTGCATCCTGTTAATAAAGATGAAGTTCAAGACTATTATGATTTCATTAAACAACCTATGGATTTGAGTACTGTTGAATTGAAATTGGAAAATAATAAGTACGATACATTTGAATCTTTCATAAAAGATGTTAGACTGATATTCAGTAATTGCAGAACATACAACAATGAAACCACATCTTATTTTAAGTATGCCAATAAACTAGAGAAGTTCTTTGAAAAGAAGGTCAAAGAATTTCCTGAATATTCTCATTTGGTTGATTAGAACTCTTTTAAATTTGTCGTATGCTTAAATTAGTGTTAAGATTATATATATAACAATTTTACTGTCTTCTTTTGTTTCTTTATGAAAACTTGAAAGCCAAAAATATATCAGTATGTTAAATAAGTAAAAACATTCTTTAATCCATGTTAACGTCGTCTTCGTCTTCATCTTCGTCTTCATCCTCATCCTCGTCTTCTTCAGCGGCTTCTTCCTCTTGACGTTTCTTTTCTTCTTCTTCGTCTTCTTTATAAATTATGTCAACAATATCTTTGGTTTCATCTTCTGTGAAAACTTTATAGCCCGTTTCTCTAGTGATGGTACAAATTTGAGCATTTGTAGCATCTAGTTTTTCCTCCATAACTTGTTTTAGAATCTTCAAGACAATCTTTTGAGCTTCTTTTAGAGTTAAATCATTTCTGTATAAGTTTTGAATTTCACTTTGAGCACCTTCAGATCCAGATCCAATAGCTTTAGCTTTATATTGATAGAAAGTACCAGAAGGTTCCGCATGGTATAATTGATATCCTTTTAGTTTATCAAACCCACCAATCAATAAAGCAACACCAAATGGTCTAGACATTAATCTTTCTTCTTCACCTGAAGCACCTTCACCAAATCTCAAAGCCAGATCACAAACGGATTGTGTTAAAGCTTCAACAGCAATTGGCTCATCAAAATATAGATCATGGGATACGGAACTAACTCTAGCATGTTCAACCATTGATCTAGCATCTGCAGTCAACCCAGACATGGCACATCCTATATGTGAGTCTATCTCCATAATTTTTTCAATACTGTTTGAAACTAATAATGAAGAGGTTATTCTTTTCTCAACACCCAATACGATACCTTCGGATGTTGCTATACCTATAGCTGTGGAGCCTAGTTTAATGGCTTCAGACGAATATTCAACTTGAAATAATCTTCCTTCCGGTGAAAATGTAGAGACCCCTCTATCGTATTCAGATCTTGTCAAAAACATGTTTTATATATATACTACTATTTGTTTGGTTCTTAGCCACTATTTTTAAAATGTGTTTAAATTCGATAAAAACGAGTGTATATCAAGGTGGCAAAAAAAAAGAGCAGAATCTACGATAATTCGGCGTTAGTGATTATGGATTGTAGGTCACAAGACTTGTAAGCACGTGATCATAAAGTGTTAAGCACGTGATTTTAAGTTTTAGGTCACGAGATCTTGCAAGCACGTGATCTAATTCCTTAGTGGGTATTCTTCAATCAATATCAACGATCTTTAATGTACTCACAAACACCTGTTTGTGTGATTATATTTATCAAAAGCAATTAAAAATGAGGTGGTAGAAGAAGAAAAGTTCCAAAAATTTCGAGACCTGTCCTAGTCATATGCCAGCAACTCGTAAAAAGAAGCGGGCATAAGTTAAAGATCGATACTATTTCTAATGCAAAGGCTTATATTGTAATGACTGTACTTCTCCCTAGTTGCTGTATAAATACAACAAATAAAGAAGAGAAAAGGCATAAAACTAAAATGATGCTATCACATGTTTCATTAGTCAGTAAAAATACCAAAAAAATAAAACAGGCGTTCAGTCTACCAATGGTTACCAGGCTTCCGAGAAAGCCTAATGACCGTATGATAAACCTAAACACTAAAACCACAACAAGTCAATTCATGACTGAAGAAGACAGTAAGTCATAAGCCGCATCAAGTCAATAAAGACTATTCTGCTCTTTACACTGTATCCTGGCCCTACAAATCATCTTATCCCCGAAAGAATAAGACCAAAGATGAATGACTGTTGTAGTAAGAGCATTCAGCATTTACTCATTGTTTTAAAGCCCGTGATTGTTAAAACGTCCGAAGACATCAAAACAAGCACTTTTATTTAAAAATGAGCAAGAATGAAGGTTATGAAAGCTTATGTATTTCTCAAAACGTATTAAAAACAGACAAGCTGTTATCAAAAGAGGTCTCAAAAAAGATACAAAACCCATAACTTCATAATCACAAACCATAAATCATAACTTTTTAATTATTCACCAAAAAAACAAGTTATCAAGAAAAAGAAAAGATTCCTTTTAATCAATATCAAGTCTATCAGCTTTTTTTTATTAAATATCACCTTTGCATTCCATTTAGGAAAGAAATACTCTCAAAAAACAATAATCAAGTAAAGAATCAAAGATAAATCCAGACTCAATGACATACAAAAATTGTTTCTTTACACAGTATATTCCTGACAATTCCATTAGACTTAAGCACCGTGTAGAAGCCGATAACTACTTTCACAAAAGTTTATGTTGATCGAAAAAAACTTCAAATGCTTTATAAGTCTCCCAATTTCGATGATAAAACCTTATTTAACAAAATATGTTAGTAAATATCATTCAAAACCCATTATCCTTTAATGACCGTATTGAAGAAAAAGAATGAGATGAAAATACTAGTAAATCTTCCTAAAAAGAAATACATTCTTTTCAAATATTCTTAATCCTCTAGTACATTTTGATTAGTTCGGAGAGAAATGTAATGGCGGAATCAAGCATAGTGTATATGATCATTCAAACCAACCACAAAACACCTTGTATGTAACGACTATCTAACTCCTTCTAGTAAAAACTGTGATGAACAATCTTTCAGTCAAAACAAAAAAAGACGACATATCAAAGAGTAATTGAAAGAGAATAAAAACACGCATTCCTTAATGAAAATACATTATGAAAAACTACCAAACAAAAGCAAAAGTAATATCCTTTAATGAAATACAGTCAGCTAAAACTCCTTCCTTTAAAAGCTTTCGTCTTCCTTTGTAAACCAGTCGCCTTAAAGAACATCTTCCAAAACTGAACAAATTTACCGCCGTCAAGTAATGTTTCCAAAACTGTTCCAGCAGTAGCATTATTCTAAATTAAAAGAATATTCAAAAAAAGGCTAAACAAAATAAACTCAAAAAGACTTAAACTCAAAAAAATCCAAAGAAAACTTAAGATACTTCAGATAAAACCTCCACAATGCTGATAGTTAATCAACAATATAATCAGAACACGATTCTCACACTCCCCAATCCTTCTTATCAATGCTTAATATCAATTCCATTTTTAAAAAAAAGAAAATTCCAATTAATAAAAGAATTGATGGTGCTAGATAATGAAATGTCAAAACACACAATTGAATGGTGTTTTAAAATCACGATTGAACAACCATATCTCAGAAATCGAATCATATGATCTTTAAAATATTAGGCAGCAGAGACTAATGTATGTCTGTTGAATAAACAACTACAATGATCAACAGGATTTAAATATCCTTTATATGTATAAATACATTAACCTATACTCAAACTAAAGTCAAGAAATGAATCTTGAAAAAAAACAATCGTCTATATGTGAAAAAAAGAAAACCATTAATATCACAATAGTTAGACTTTGTATAAGTATCCAACACCTCAAATCATTCAACTAATGTCGAAATCTCTGAAAATGTCGAATACAATATCTTTAGAAGAGAAAATAAGACTGTTGTAAATCAGCTTATTATAAACATGGGGAGATCATTGCCAATGTTAGAGACATACCGGTTCTCTGAAAATATATATGGCGAGTGTCCGTAAACACCAACCAAATTTAATCTCAAGGTAAGTATGGTTTTTGAATACTTTTATTTAAAATGTTCAAAGTGAAAGAAAAGTGTTAAATTGCGAAGTAGGCCGAAAAGGGACACTTTATATGGAGAGTCCCAAAAGGGAAAAAAAAAAAAGAAAAAAAAAAGAAAAGTCACGTTTTTTTGCTTTTTCCTAATTAGGAAATGTTGTTATCGGACTTAAGCTTGGTATGCTGTTTAGAGTGTTATATGTTAGCAAATAACGGTACTTGAAAGAGAAAAGTAGATGATTCTTAGTAGCAGATTTACTTCAAAGCAAGTTTAGAGCCATTTTGTGCCAAAGAAATGCTGCTTTTACTTAGTTTTCATACGTTTCTATGTGCTTTTATACAGCTTTTCAAGGGGGTTTTACTAATAGGTCACGTGGAGCGCGTGAAATTTCACGATTTGTTCAAGCGCTACACACAACGATATGTCTGTTTTTTTTTTTAAAAAGATACCAATATGAAGCTTCTACAAGGCCCAATACACAGAAGCTGTAGGAGGTTTAAAGCAGATATTCAACCATACTTATACTGCAGACAGAGATAATGAATAGGAACAAGTTTTTTAACACTTTAAGTGGAATGGATCTGAGCTTTGAAACGTCAAATACCACAGAAAACATCGAATCGAAGCAACCTTTGATCCAGCAAACCCCCAATTATCATTCATTCTTCATGGATATCACAACCTTCATTCAAGGATTTCAAACCAACTACTTTCAATACAAGCTAAGTAGTAAAAATGATTTAGTGATTAACAAAAGAGCAGAATTGGGCTCTCAAGAAGAATATAACAAACTAAATATCAATAATTTGATGCTCCTGAAAAATCATCAAAACATAGAGGTTCAGTATTTATCTGAAGCATACATAAGCACAACAACGTCCATAAAGGATTTGATTGACAATTTTTATATTCCATTAGGAAAGATGGTTATTTTCCTACAAAACACATGTGACCTCATTAGCAAGATCAGTGCCAAAAAGATTGGCCAAATGATCATTGATTACTGTCAATCTGAAATCATCAACTGTATTCTATCGCAATATATCACCAAAATCAACAATCTTATAAATGAAATTATAGAAACAAACAAGTTTTATAACTATACAGTTGTTTTATCCAATCTAAAGAATAAAATTAAAAATATGAATGAGTATTATTTGTTACAAGATGCAGTAAAGGTTCTTGAGGAATACATTGCAAAGCTTACAATGAGCTTTAACACGGATAGAGATATTGCAGAGTTTCAATTATTCATGCAAACTATTGATAACAACATTGGTATTGAACTGAATAATGCTTCAAATAGCAGTAATGTTGACATTGATGGCTGGATAAGTTACGATACTAGATTACCAGATACACCACAAGGAATGACTGTGTTATCACTCATTTGGAGGTATGCCAGACTCCCTTACAAAAAAAGAACAGTACAAAGCTCCTTTAATGTCTCGTTTAATGACAATGAAGTTGTTCAATCTGAAGCGGTATCTTATATTCCTGGAACCAATGTTTTGAATAGGTTCATATATTTGCTAAACTCATGGTTGATTTATGGCAATGTGATAAATGAAGAGAGCGATGATATATCTAAGTTTGATTTCATAATCACAGATGTTCTTGGTGAAAATCAAGAATTAGATGCCGAAAGAATCTGGGAAATCAAGTACAATGTTTTGAAAGATGGATTGGATGATTTTATAAGATTTGTACAACCATTATTCAATGATAAAAATTTATTAGAAAAAGTATTAGAAATTGGAAAACTTAAAAAACTTTATAGCATTAAAATTAAGCAAATAAGAAGTGTTGAAGTTTCCAGTAAATTGAACAACTTCATGAATAGTCTAAAATGGCCAGTTTTGACTAGTGCGATATTTGAGGATGCAAGTGAATTCAAGAAATATCTTGAAGTTCAATACTTTAACAGTAATAAGCTGGTTTTTAGGATTTTAGAAGAGGAATATCAAATTTCCAAGCTAATACCAAGACTTATGGATTTTTACGTTTACAACGTAGATTCTAAAGATGAAAACCTACTGCTGTTTTTGAACAACTCCTTATTAGACTTAACAAAATACCCTACATTTGATATTTTGACTATACTTCAAAACAGGTTTGCAGCAGTTTATAAAACCTTTTTGAAAAATGATCAATTTGAATTCTCTAACATGATTATGCCTGTCTTTGATGACAAAACTTTATTAGACCATATCAACAATTTCAACCAGCTTCAAAAAGATACTAAAATGGTGAGTGGTAGCAATGGGATAACAAATGTGTCTAGTAATTTCAAGGATTTTAAGGAAATGCTTTTACCATCAGTAACCACTATTGGAAGTGATATGATAAATTTACAAGTAAGTGGAACATTCAATGACAAAAGAAACAATAAACTAGTGAGTGCTAATTATATGAAGTTACAGTTAGATGTGAGTTTCCCATTGAGTATAGTTCTTAATAAAACATTGATAATGCAGCTGGAAATGATTCAAAGAAAGTTGATGAATTACTATTACATGAAGAAGATAATGTTGGATATCTTTTTAGAAATTAACAAAAATGAATACTGGATCAAGTCTTTGCAAGATTCAAGATTAGATATAGCTGCAATAAAAAAACTACAATATAGGATGAAGTTGTTTACAAAGAGTCTTCATGAGTATGTTTGCAATGGTGTATTTAAACTGAACAAAATACCATATATTGAAGACCTTGAAAACATAATCTTGAAAGACTACATTTCCGATTTAAACAATGTCATGACTACGATAATGATGAAAATGTGGCTAACTAATATAGACATATCCAGTTGTGAGTTTAACATATTCCAGCTAGTATTTCAATACTGTAAGTTTATAACACACTTGAGGCTGAAACTAGAGAGAATCCAATCAGAAGGGGACAGTGTAGAAGCCCAGAAGATAATAGCAAACATACACATAAAGTACAAGAGATACAATGATTCCTTCAACGAGTGGTTGCAGTTGTATTCCGAGTGTGTTTTTGTTGAATTTGAAAAGGTTAAAGAGGAAAGCAGGGTGAACTTTAACGACAATTCAGGGTTCAGTGGTATATTCTTGACCAAGTTCTTGAAGGACATTGAGAATATATTGACGTTTTAGAAGTTGAATAAGTAGAAGCTATAAAGACGTGTTGCACGTGATAGGGTAACTGTTGCACGTGATATATCAAGGGTGAACTTATCATGTGATCAGAAGAGGGGGATCATAAAGCGTTAAAAAAAAAAAAGGTTACCAAATGTACTTATTTGTGTAGACCACCTGATCAAGCTCAAAATGAAGAAAACCTCTCGATGTACTAAAAAAAAAAAAAAAGTTCCACTACGAGTGTCAAAATGAGGGGAGCCAAAAAAAAAAAACAGAAGCACAGGGAAAGGAATCCACTAGTCTAAAGAGATGCAAACACACGCCCAAATGCTCCAGCAGTTGGGAAGTGGTCATATATTTGTCCTCAGGCCACCTCTTTTTTTTGTTTGGATAGGAAGATTCCTATATTTCATTTTAACCTACTAATTATTGTCAACACACATTTTTTTTTTTCATCATAAAAATTTTTACCGTAGAATGGTAGAGATTCGTTTGATATATAAACAGCGATTTGATGTTGGCATTATATGATTATTTATTCATGATAATATGTTAAGAAAAGAATAACATTATACAAAACCAGATAATTAAATTTATTTAAAACAATATATCATACAAAAATGTCCATCACTAAAGTTTACGCTAGATCCGTCTACGACTCCAGAGGTAACCCAACCGTTGAAGTCGAAGTCTCCACCGCTGACGGTTTATTCAGATCCATTGTCCCATCTGGTGCTTCCACTGGTATCCACGAAGCCTTAGAATTAAGAGACGGTGACAAGACCCAATGGTTAGGTAAGGGTGTTTTGAAGGCTGTTGCCAACGTTAACGAAGTCATTGCTCCAGCTTTGATCAAGTCCGGTATCAACGTTGCTGACCAAGAAAAGATTGATGCTTTCTTAAACGAATTAGACGCTACTGCTAACAAAGCCAAGTTAGGTGCTAACGCCATCTTAGGTGTCTCCATGGCTGTTGCCAAGGCTGCTGCTGCCGCCAAGGGTGTTCCATTATACGCTCACTTAAACGAATTAGCCTACGGTCAAGCCAAGGGTCCATTAGTTTTACCAGTTCCATTCTTAAATGTTGTTAACGGTGGTTCCCACGCTGGTGGTGCTTTAGCTTTACAAGAATTCATGATTGCTCCAACTGGTGCTTCTTCTTTCTCTGAAGCTTTAAGAATTGGTTCTGAAGTTTACCACCACTTAAAGTCTTTAACCAAGAAGAGATACGGTGGTTCCGCCGGTAACGTCGGTGATGAAGGTGGTGTTGCTCCAGATATCAACACTGCTGAAGAAGCCTTAGACTTAATCACTGATGCCATTGCTGCTGCTGGTTACACCGGTAAGGTTGATATCGGTTTAGATTGTGCTTCTTCCGAATTCTTCAAGGACGGTAAGTACGACTTAGACTTCAAGAACCCTAACTCTGACCCAACCAAGTGGTTAACTGGTCCTCAATTAGCTGATTTATACAAGTCCTTAATTGCTAAGTACCCAATTGTTTCTATTGAAGATCCATTTGCTGAAGATGACTGGGAAGCTTGGTCCCACTTCTACCCAACTGCCGGTGTCCAAATCGTTGCTGATGATTTAACCGTCACTAACCCAATCAGAATCAAAACCGCCATTGAAAAGAAGGCTGCTGATGCTTTATTATTAAAGGTTAACCAAATTGGTTCTTTAACTGAATCTATCAAGGCTGCTAACGACTCTTTCGCCGCTAACTGGGGTGTTATGGTTTCTCACAGATCCGGTGAAACCGAAGATACTTTCATTGCTGATTTAGTTGTTGGTTTAAGATCTGGTCAAATCAAGACCGGTGCTCCAGCCAGATCCGAAAGATTAGCCAAATTAAACCAATTGTTAAGAATTGAAGAAGAATTAGGTGACAAGGCCGTCTTCGCCGGTAAGAACTTCCACCACGGTAACAAGTTATAAATTGTTTAACTCTTATTTTTCCTATCTAGATAACAAGATCAAACACTTTATGAAGTTTACATATAATTATATATTGTAAGATATGTCTTCCAAATTTTAAGAATTTTAATGAACAAAAACTCAGCTTTCAATGCTTCTATTTGCCATACTTGAGCACCCTCCCTTCTTGCATTCATTTTGCACCTAGAAATGCGGATTTAAGAAGGATCCTATGTTGTCGTTTTTTTGACCAGTTTATAGACTGTATAATCAGGTTTTGGACATTTGAATTTGATAACAGCACTATAAATGGTTGATAAACCCATACGATAATCATAAATCCGAAGTTAGAAAGTATGGATCATTCAATGCATGATATGCCAGGTATGGGAGACGCCGATGAAATGTGCTCAATGGCCATGTTGTTTACTTGGAGCTACAAAAACACATGTGTAATAAGTTCGAAATGGCATATAAAAACAAAGTTTCAAATGTTTTTGTCTTGTGTCCTTATATTCTTGAGCTCTTACTTTTATGAGTATTTCAAAGTAAAGTTCAATCAATACAAACTACAGAAGAGTATAAGCGCTGAAAGTGAAGAAAACAAAAGAAAGTCACGTCAATACGAATCACTTCTTTATGGGTTGCAAGTATTCTATTCCTTTATGTTAATGTTAGTATTCATGACCTATAACGGGTGGTTGATGTTGGCTATGACTTTAGGAGCTATTTTTGGTTATTACAAGTTTACTTTTAATGTTTCATCTTTAAGTTCATCGTTAGCATGTCATTGATGAAACAAGAATATATAAATTTTATTTAATGAACTCTAACCAAGATATATCAACGTCATTCTCATCCATGATATCGTAATACTCACTGTTTGGGCCAAACAAAGCAAAGTTTAGTTGTTGCAGCTCATCCTCGTTGTTATTGTTCACATGTAAAGAAAATTGTAATAATGATTGAGATATGTTTTTAAATACCTTTGCAAAGTTTCTTGCAGCATACCACCTTGGACCAAAGTTGTTCAAGACTTCTATAATCTGTTTGAATTCTCGCTCACAATCATTTAAATCTATAGACCAATTGTATAGGCAAACACAAGTGGCATTACATACATTCAAGGCTCTAAACAAAGTCACCCAGTTGAATGGCATTTTTTTCTGCTGATAAAGCATGTAATTGTGTCTTAATGATGATAAACAAACAGAACCCAATTTCGTCAGCATTTCTGGAATTAGTCTTCTGATTACTCTTGAAGGTCTATACAAAAGAATTTGAAACTGTTCATACCTCATCACCAGCCATAATTCGGATCTGTGGAATGACACATCACCATTTTCATTTACTGTTGCCAATTCAGGAGAGTTGTTAACCGTTTTACATTCTTTTTTGTAGGATTGGAAAGTTTCATCAACTTCTTTTTGTAGGTCGCTGATTAATTTAAGTCTTTGTTCAGTCGTATAATTCTTGCATTGCTTTTCTGCTTTTATGGTATGAAT
>ERZ794946.763-NODE-763-length-11936-cov-4.150997_pt1 | contig 11936 bp, 9 predicted proteins | sample MGYA00433072_ERZ794946 | MGnify/ENA primary metagenome ERZ794946 (study PRJEB30137, sample SAMN04331413) | food metagenome | isolation source: Y3 must sample point D1 replicate A | place: Australia: South Australia | collected 2014 ...
TTAAGTACACGTACAGAAAGGGATCCGCAGAAAGAAGAAGCGACTCAAAAATAAGGGAGTGATTGAGATAGAAGGGAAGACCAAGTACGGGGATGGGGTGCGATTAGAGCAACTGAGAAAACATCCAACGGCGAAAATTACGACAATAAGAAATGCAAGCGGCAAAAAGGGAAGGCATGATCAGGCACAGCGTTGAAAATGACGAGGAATAGCAGATATAGGAAAAGTTGATGTGGTTTTTATTGACACCTCAGCTCAAAAAAAGGAGAAGCATTGTAGAAAGATGTCGAACTTCTAGTTCTTTTGAATAGTTGGTTAAGAACAAAGGACTAGAAGATCACACGGGTCATAAAAAGGCCAACAATGACAAGCTGTCTGCAGAACTGTACCTACAGCAACATGGGAGTATAGCAAAAAGCGAAATACGCAGAACCATACTTAACCATGAACTTAAGTAACACAGAGCAAAAGAGCAAAAGGTTTATGATACTCGGTATTGTTTTTGAAATAGAAATTCATCCACACCAAACCCAGCACCGAGTATCATAATCACCGTGGGCGGGAATCGAATCCGCGACCTCCTGATTTATCGGGACCACATGTAACGAGACCACGTGCCCAAACTTCACCAGGTGTGCTACCACTACACCACCACAGCTTTATTGTTGCAAGGGACCAGAAATATTTAGTATATAAGTGTTGAGAGCGTATGCTGGTCGGCGGCGAGGTCAGTGGCGGGAGGAGAGCTTGGATGAGGGAATTTGGCAGGCGTTCAGGATCCCGGATACATGAAGCCAGATCGCCGAGTTTCAGCTTGCTCGCCATGCTGATTGGTGGTCACTGTTCCTTTGTCCATGTGAAATGCCTACGGAGCGACGGCCAAGAACAAAGACTGACCATTATGGGAGCCATCAGGCATATGATAGTAGATGGCGTGCTCGTGGTATGAATGTTCAGTCTTCTTTGGCTTGCTCTTCGAAGATATCTTGCGCCGCTGGTGGCATCGGTTGCTGCGCAGTACTGTTCAGGGCACGTTTCCTCTGACTTGACATAGCCTTCTTATGTCTTTTACTGTTGATGTGGACGGCCCAGTCACTCTCCGTGACGGATGTGATGTTGCAAACTTCACAGTGCTTGCGGCTCCAGAGATCTGCGCGAGCGCTTGTGTCGGGTTTTGAGGCCGTCAGCATCTCGGCCGCAAGGGGCGACAAACTCGAAGGGTCTGGCAGCGTCTCTTCCTTGAGGAACGCATCCACCAGCTTGAGCCCGATCTCTGATACGTCTTGCTCCCAATTCGGCAGATCCGAGCCATCAAGCATGAAAAACGAGCCCTTGGCTCCAGCGGTATCGATGGCATTATTAAGCTTGATGCGAATCCATCGGATTTGACGTTTTGCGTACTGTCGGGTACCGGCTTTAGTTTTCTCGATAGCCAGTGCGAGTAGCTTGTTGAGTTGTGCTGGGCTCGAGTCGCCTTTTCGGAGAGCGGCTTGGTAGTCGAGGAACTCTTTGTAACCGATGGCGACCCAAATACCTCGAGTCGTGTCGATCGACTCACCATCAGCGATCCTACCATCGTAAAAGTCGGACAGCGTGTTGACCTCGTTTAAGAGGCCTTGTGTTACCATCTTGTCGACACGGGCATCAAGACGCTTAGAGAGCACGTCCGACTGCGCGCCGACCCATAGCACAAGTGTCCTCATGCGGAGGCGAGATGCTTCCTCTGCGCCCTCCGGAGTCGTGTCCTGGTCGGGAGCTTCACGACGTGTTCTCTGTTCCTCATAGATATCCGAGGCCTTGCGACCAGTTTGAAGCCAGATCTCAAGACTTCTTTGGATCTTCCTGCGGTCGTTAGGATGCCACCTGTCAGCCATGACTGAATCAACTTCTCTAAGTTTCTCGAGGAGCACTTCAGTAGGCTCTTCGAGAATGGCTGGCCTATCTGCGTTCTTCACCGGCTCTTCAGTCTGAGGTTTGTTGGCGAGTGCATCATGGAAGAGTAAAGATTGTGTGTAGTAATGTGTGCCACCGACCAGGATGGGGAGTCGACCTCGTGCTCGGATTTCGCTGATTTTGGCAAGCGCGTTCGAGACAAAATTGCCGACAGTCCAAGTCTCTTCGTTCAAGCCTATACAGCCAAGAAGATGGTGAGGAATTCCACTCCGTTCATCTTCAGGCATCTTGTTTGTGATGATTGGCAATCCTTCGTAGAGCTGCATAGCATCACCGTTGATGATTTCACCATTGTATTTACGAGCAATGTTTACCGCCAACTATTCCAAGAAATGAGCTATTCGCTCCTTCTCTTTTGGTTAATTTCTTGGTGCTACCAAAAAATGTCCAGACTCACCTCGGATTTTCCTGTGCCAGTAGCACCGACTACTGCGACAAGCGGCGTGCGCCCTGTCGTGTTAACCATGCTAGAAAATCGACAAACGGTTCTTCTCAACATCAAACCGATGTTGACATGTTGATTTGCGCTGTGAATCGAGGTCAGAGATTTGAACGCGCCATGAAACTGTAAAATCACGTGATCTCCAATGCCTGGCCCATTACTTTCTTCCATTCCTCTTTCTGTTAATGATTCATCATACATCTTTGATATTTCGATTCTCGCAAAAATGGCCCCTAACGAACCTCTCTCACCAAAGGTCGATGTCAACAACCTGACGTTCGCGTTCCCGGATGGAAGCACTGGTCTGCAAAAGGTCGCGTTGGAGCTGCCCGCGAACAGCAGGACCCTGTTGATCGGCGGTATGTGATATTGCCCATGACATGTGTTGTCGCGATGTCCTAATAGAGTCCGCAGCCAATGGAGCTGGAAAGACTACTCTGCTTAGACTTCTGTCTGGAAAGCGCATGGCACCAAAGGGAACTGTTAGCATTGCAGGAATCGATCCCTTTGCTGAAGGTCTCGAGGGTGTGACGTATTTGGGCATGGAATGGACTTTGAACTCTATCACCCGTACTGATATCGATGTACCGACACTCCTGGCATCAGTAGGTGGCGATGCCTACCCTGAGCGAAGGGACGAACTGGTCAAGATTCTGGACGTGGACTTGAAATGGCGCCTCCATGCAGTTTCCGACGGCGAGAGAAGACGTGTTCAGCTGTGTATGGGTCTGATCAGACCATGGACTGTCCTTTTGCTGGATGAAATTACCGTTGATCTGGATCTGCTCTCTCGCTACAACTTCTTGCAGTTCCTCAAGAGAGAGACCGAGGCTCGTCCTTGTACCATTGTTTACGCAACACATATTTTGGACAACCTGGCTGACTGGCCTACGCATTTGGTCCACATGTCTCTCGGAAAGGTCAGACAATGGGGACCCATGGAGTCTTTCGATGTTCAAGGTGTCCAAGGTGGCCGTACCGGTAACAGTCTTTTGGGAGAGCTTGTACTCGAGTGGCTGCGTGAGGACCTTGCAGAACGTGGCCCTCGTAACGGCCAAAAATCAGAAGGCGCGACATACGATTCACACGAAGGAAAAGGTGGATACGGTCAACTCAAGGCTCCTCCCCGCGATGCTTAGACCGTGTATACCGGTCATGTAAGACGAGCGGAAAATTGCGTACGTGAAGTAGGATATCCCATAATGATATAGGGAGCCAATTCAACATAGAGGCACAGAATACTAGATGTGGCATACACGTTGACGAACAATTTTGAAGAGTTGAAAGTACTTTTGATTATCACTGCGCTGTTGATGCAATGAATGTGAGAAGGTCCCGAAATCTAGTTGATAGTCCCTGATGCTCCATGTCTGTAATCCTGGTCGTCAAACGCCTCGCTCGACAACCTTTTAACCCAAACGCCAGTTTCGCTTGCTAAATCAAAGCTATGACCATAAACTCGTGCAGTTGGGTATAATGTGCAGAAGAATAAAAGAGAGAAGAAAATGAAACATGCGTCGTGCATGAAGAAGGAAGAATGGCGAATTGCTCATGAGAGGTGCAATTGGTCAACATCCTCGTTCAGTTCAGAACCGTCGTAATTGTCGATCTCGTTACGGTAGCCAGGGGGACTAGCCGGTACATCTTCGTAGAGAGGAGGCTGCTCGTCCTCCCAGGCAATGCCCATACCACTGCGCTCGGTGACATTGATGTTGAATTGCGTGCGCAGGACTCTGGCGGCGCCAGTAGGGGTTGCTTGGTTGGGCTTCTTGTTGGGGGCCCATTCTTCGGCAATGACCAGCTCCAAGACCATGACGTGGTTGATCTTGAGGCCGGAGGGACTGTCCACGTCGCACTGAGGCTTTAAGCCGCTGTCGATGGATGCGGTGAACTCGCCCTCAAGCTGACCGTCGGCGAAATCGGTCTTCCAGCCTGACTTGAGATCATCGCTGCCAATGTCTCTGGTGTGCTCGTGCTGAATGCCTCTGCCCTCGCCACCAACCTTGCCCATGTGCTTGGGGCATGCTGGCGAAATGAATTTTTCTTGTTCTTCGATGCGCCACGTCAACTTTCTCAAGCGCCATCTGATCTGGGTATCTTCTTTCTTGGTTGTAATGCCGGACATGCGGGCGTACACGGGGAAGTCGCCGATGGGGTGAATGACTGAGGGTAGAGTGACGTTGAGAGTCAAGTTGGTGGGAGGGAAAATTCTGACCGAGTTCTTGTCGTTTCCAGGACGAATGGCGCGATTGATGACAACAGGGCGGATGTATTCTGCGATTTCACCATTGACTGTCTCGGCGCGGGCGAATAGCTTGTAGTCGATGCTGCCAATGTGACCGTGGGTGGTAGTGGGGAGGTGGCCGGGAATGAGGTAGCTGAAAGGGAAGTCGTGGTTGCCGGTTGCGATTTCGGCATTGTCGCCCAAGAATTTCCACTCCTTGAGGTCTGTCGATTTCGAGGAGCAGTCTTTGCAGTGGTCTCCTACAGGACGCTTGGTAGAGGTGATGGCTCTGAATGTGAGGGTGAAGGATTTGATGGCAGCTGTTGTTGTGCCGGTTACAATGAGTTGCATGCGACCAGAGAAGAGCGAGCCTGAAGAATGTTGGGGGCTATCCAAGAACAAGACCGGAGGAGACTCGACGACCATGTCGAGCTTGATGTGTCTCGCGGCTTGACGTCCCAAACTCGACTCTCGTCTGCCATCCTTGTCCTTCTTGTCGTGCGAGTGAGACTTGCCAAAGTGGGGGCGTCTGAGATGTTCCATGCTGTCGTGACGAGAGGGGTCTGATCGTACTGAAGATGAGCTGCGCTTCTTTTCGGGGACGGGTCTAAGAAGAGGTGATGGAAAGTCGAATCCCAGGATACGACCGGGCATGATTATTGACCAGGTGACTGGCTAGCAATGTCCTTCTTTCGTAAAAACGAAATCCTATTCCGGGGTAGCTGATCGGCGTTCTGTAGATCCTGCAAGGAAGGAGCTCCGTTGTGAACAAAGAGTGAAGGACGGAAAGAAGTGATCGAGGGAAACAAAGAGCAGATTCTCCTTTGGTCGTCAGGACTCTCGACACTTATAAAAACCGTAAATAGTCGGGGTCGAAAACTCTGTTGGTCCTTGGAAGCACGTATGAATGACACATATTTTACCTTTGGCAATGCACTAACCAACTTAGATCTTCAGCGCCCACCTGATCGAAAAAGCCAAGCATCTCAGGATGTCGCTTCCCCTTTCTTAAATCGCACAATTGATCGGCTGACCTAGACTGCCTCGAGAGCACTGCACAACGGTCCCTATCGCCTACCAAAGAACGTCTCACACAGCAATTGTCCTCTTCAGTGAAACACTCTGGTCTAAAGCTGCTTCCAACGGTCTTCTATGGACTTTTCGAAGAATGTTTATACCCGGGCTGCCGTTAGGAAGTCGCCCCGAAAGGGCATCAGACCGATCTGGAGTGCTTCCGCTTCGGACGGGCTAAAGAATTAAGGTGTTTAGCTCAGGAGCAACCGTCAACTACACGTTTCGCACCTGGCCATGGGGATCATTGCCGCTTTTCAGGCAATGTATCATCCAAGACACTTTAACGAATCTTCTGCATCTCCGGCGACATCACCCAGATGACCTGTTACAGACGACCAGCTTATGCTTGTACAGTACGACACCATGATGGCTGCCAGCGGCCATTGACCATTATTACCGCATCCCCGCGATGAGGCGCTCTACCACCGGACGCGGAGCCGCGCGCTTGCATTGCATGTGCATGGTGACATGATTCAGAAATCAAGCCGAACTCGCTCTCCTAGGAAACGACTTCGGCACACCGTAGTGGTCAACCATCAATGTCGCAATATCATCATGTACACACGGCTTGATGAGTCGATTTAAGGCTTCAGTTGTGTGAGCTGACGTGGAAATACCATTGAATGACGCGACACCTGAGATGCATACAATGGAATACGAAACACACAATCCTGCTGTCCATGGGGGCCTGACGCGAATTGCTTGCCGTACACGAGTCGAAGGACGGCTTGACTTTGCTACACCGGCCGCACGTTCCCCTTGGTGAAAAGAGAATTCCACGTGGAAACAGAATTTTCTTCCAACCAAGATGCAATTTTCAAGAGATCACCGATCTGACGAACTTCTTCAGGGTAAAGAAACCGTTTGCGCCCTAGGAAAGGAGCTTCTCTTCACCGCTCATTTCCACTTCTTTGGTATGCTTCGAAGCCGACTCGCATCTTTGAATTGCAGGGCGTGCTTGGGAACTCTGGCGTGATTTGCGCGAACATCTACACAATCTAGAAGCTGGAAGCTCAAAATCAGGAGAGAGCGGAGTCTCACTCCCGAAGGACCAAGCATCACAGAGTTTGAAGATCCGGTTCATGTCGCCATGGACACTATTACATAAAAATTAGCCAAAAGGTCTGCAAACAAGCAGGCCAAGCAACCACCAGGGTGGATTTTGGGGACAACCGAACACTGCTCTGGAGTCAACGGAAAAGAAAAGCACGCCATGAGGAAGCAGTTGGGGCAACACGACAAAGAAGAATGTCGCCATGTCGCGATGCTTGTGGTGTTGCACTGCGCATAACCATACGAGAAGTAGTATCCGGATTAGGAACCTCAATGCGACGCTTGTGGGTCGAAAATGCTTGACTCGGGCCCCGGCGGCCTCCACGTTCTTCGCAATGCAAACGCCATTCGAGGAAGGTCACAACATCAAAGACGAAAAATGCTGTCAATTGACCGAAACTCATACCACGGCTGCTGGCAGCACGCCTTGATGTGACAATAGGGCGCGATGTCTCCAGAAATTCTGCTGTGGCTTCTACAGGCGTAGGGCGTCACAGCTACACGTGTTATGGTACGGATAATTTCAGGACGTTGTAACGAGCTTGAGAGCGCAGCAAAGCGACACGTGGATTGTTATAACCGCTCAGCTCTCGACGGCACGGTCTTTCCATTGAAGGATCCTCCCAAATTGCTTCGTCGTCAGGAGCGAACATAGGAGCAGAAGAAAGCAACACGTGGGCTATTCGCATCAGAAATACGCCAGATGCTACTCGACCTACATCACTACACACGAGAGCGTAAATGTAGACTGTTATCGACATCCCTAGTCACGGCCAACAGAACAGTCGTTCTAGTAAAATGGCAGGGCCATTGCGTGTCACGATCATACGTTACCAGAGCAAAATGTAGCTACAGCTACTGCTTCTGAATATCCCGATACTGTGTATGGAGAAGAACCACAGCAGAGTCCGGCCAGTAACTTCAGGATCGATCGTGAGCTGCTTCGATGCCGGCCGGATGTTACCCAAAGAACGAACCTCTTCTTCAATTGTCGAACAGGATCATTTCAGAGTACCGCCAGGACAAACAGAGATACCGTGTCACCGATCCATTCACGGTTCTCGAAGTCATCAACAACGACGTCTCCCTACCGAGTCTCCATGATATGATCTGTTAACTCACCGCGAACAAAACCTCTGTCTCTTTAAGAAATGGTGCCGGTAAGCATACGGCCAATTCTATTGTCTCAATTTCTCTGCAAACCAAAGAGTCAAGAGTGACGATATGCTATAATGATTGTAACTAACAGATTCTCCCGGTAATTTGCTACCCTTTGTTGCTATCCTGAAGCTCATATGGATATGTTCTCTTCTCGTTGACTTGGGCAAGTCTTCTTGGTTGATCTGATCGTCCGTTCCTTGCTTTGTATGTTCTGCTGTTTTCAGTTCATCAGTCTGTGGTTCTTCGATGATCGATCGGGTGATCTCTGTTTTGTTTTGCGACTGCTTTCTTGAACAGCACGTTGCTAGTTTCCATGGGAGTGTCGACTGTTTACCCTGACATCAAGCCCTGTTGTCTAAACTTTCAACCCAAAGATTTTTTTTTGTAGATTTTTATGTGACATTGAGTCAGGTGCGAGGCCATATTCCATCCAGCACAGCATGAACAGATGTCGTGCCAGATGTGCATCTCTCACTGTCCTGTACGGGGACGTTGGACGTAGTTGCGTGATATCACTTCTGTATCGAACAGCACAATGGTGTGGCTATCAAAGGGGCATGAGAAGGGTTTTTGAGAACTTTTTGTGATTTCGTTCATAGCAGTAAGATGGAAAACAAACGCCATGGCGCCCGCCATAATGCTAGTAGAGTACATACAACATCCAAGTTGGGGGTCTAGGTATAGATATACAGATTGGTGGTCTCTTGACCACACAAGAAGAGAGAGCTTGGAAAGTCGGAAAGAGAAATGTAAGGTTGAGAGAGAGAGGAGTTTACGCGCGAAGCTCGGCAGCAGACTTGCCAGTCAAACGCTCGTACTCGGCATCATCGATCTCCTCTTCGTATTGCTCCTCGGTTGCCTCGGAGCGGGCAGCACGGGCGTCGCGCAGTGCCTGGTACTTGTAGCTGGTGTTGCGCATGGTCAAGTCTTGGGCGTAGAAAACGGGCTCCTCGTCGACGGGGGCGGCGGTGTGACGAGTAAGACCGGCGAAGTCGTGCTTGACGGCAGCGGGCCACTCTGCAGCGAACTCGGCGTCCAGAGGGTTGGTCCATCGGATGGTGACACCGTCGGCTGTGTATAACGGTACCTGGTGTCCAGAGCTGCGCTTCTTGTGCTGGGTTTTGCCAATAGGAGGGTGGTAGAAAATCTCCGGGGGCTCAATGGTCAGATCAACGGAATCGGGCGAGGCGGTACCACGAGCTTCTTGGGCTTCGGATTGTTTGAGAGCGCTGGTCTTTGCAAGGTTGATGGCTTCGTGGGCGGCAAGCATCTTCTGGTATCTGAGGCGCATTGCCTTGAGGGCCAACAAGCCCTCACCGATCTGCTTGCGCGACGGGGCACCTTCACCTCCCTGCTGCTGCTCCTTCTTCATCTTCTCTACGGCGGCCTCCTGGTCCTTGAGCGACTGCTCGAGCAAGGGTACGCCACCCTCCTCGGCCTCTTTTGCCAAAGCCAACAGCTCCTCGCGAATGCGATTTTGATCATCCTGATGTTGCTGTTGCTTCTTCAAGCCCAGCTGGTCTTGGTGGCGCAAAACCCAGGCCAGATCAGCAATGGAATTGGCCTTTTGATCCATAATGAGGTGTCCACGTTGCTTCTTTTCGGGCATCTTGCGGGCTTCCGGGTCCGGGTGTTCCCAGTTGTGTTCGTGCAGCATACGGAGCTCGCGCAGTTTACGGAAGGCGGCCAGACCTTGGGATGGCGAGGGGAAGGTAGCTGTAAGCAGTGGGCGCCACATATCCTTGCGCAGAGCTGATGGGAGAGTCTTCTTTCCAGCAAAGGTAAGTTGCTTGAGGACTTGGTTATTCTGAGCATTGTTAGATGTTGGTGGTATGGAGATCGAGAGAGAACAGAAACGCACGTTCATGGAGCGCTCCAATGAGTAAATGACCTGGTTGGTCCATATTTGGTGGTAGACAAAGAGATGGCGACCGTGGTCGGCTATCCGCTTGGCCAGTCGCTCCGACTTTGACGAAGACATTGTGATATGCGATGGACGGGCAACAAAATGTCGGCGCTGGTCGCTTTCATGAATTCGAGATGCGAAATCGTCCCCCGGCCTTGGCAGCGACTCCGACGCTTCGATGCTCCTTCTCCGCTTCCCGCTGCAGCTGTCCATCATCATCACATGTCGAAACGTCCTATGAAGCATACCAATTGCATATATCTTTCTCAATGGGATCGTGTAATGTGTAGTGCGCCGAGTTGAGATTATACAATGCCAGATGCCGACCACAATGCTCGTAGGGAGCGACCGTGGCTCATTCCAAGTGTATGCCTACACCCCCGCACCTGCTACCTGCTGCAACACGTACCTTCCCAGCTTCTGACTCTTGTAAACACAGAACAGAAAGATCCGCCATCTGCAGGCTATAACTCTCCGCAATCTCGCTCTATCCCATGAATCCAATCGTCCTCGTCGAGGCACAATTGACGATGAAGGTCTTCCTGCCACCAAGAAGTCCCCAGCTAAGATGCTTGCCTTGCGCGATGCCCATAACATGAACCATTCAAAATCCTCCGATGACTTGAGACCCATCCATGAGACCAACATCTCCCTGTCACCCAGCCCGACCAAGCCACGCACCCCTCCACGCCCTTCGTTCGCCAAGTTACGTAGAAGAAGCACGTTAGAATGGGCCGCTTCGACGTCGCAACAACGACAGAGACGTCTTCAAGATGTCTCCGCCCAGCGAATGGCCGATTTATTTTACTCTATACACATCCCGAATCAACAAGGTCGGTCAGTGCTGCCGTCCATACTCTTCGTATGCTCCAATTGACACGCGAGCAGATCCCATCTATGTCAGCGAGGTGGCTGAAAAGGTCATGAACCCGAACTTTAGGAACATACATTTTGACTCTCATGACCCTCAGCTTATGAGACTTGACGAGTTCACTCTCAAGTTCTGGGCCAAGAGTGAGGCCATGTCAAACTATTCTCTATTGATAGACATGACATTAAGCATGCGCTCACTGCAATTCATTGGCAAAAGCGTAAGTTTCCTCTCCAGCGTCTTAGACACTTCCGCTAATCGTCTTGCCACAGCTATCGAGCTTCCATCATCCGTTCCCACCAAACTGCGTCGTGTTTCATCTGACCGATGGCTTCTACACAGCCTTTACGGATGCTCGAGTCGATGAACCTTTGGACCCTTTCCGTGATGGGCCTGCAAAGACGACCAGCTCTCGGACGTTAACAACCTCTTCGTTTGACGCTCTTCTGCGTCTTTCAAAGCTTGATGACAGCGTTCAAGACGCTCTGGCCTTGCGGAAACAGCTTGCCTCAGAGCTGGAACGAACTTTACAGGAGAACCAGACATCCTTGAGCGAAAAGACACAGCTCGCAGAAACCATCGACTTCCTGAAGACCATTGACTTCGCTACTGTGACTGTAAAGAAGCAGCTCAAAGTCCTGCAACAGAAACGCGACCAGAAACGCAAGGCTCTTCAAAGCCGGAGAGACCTGCTCACCCGTGACTCGGCCTTACGAAAGGAAGTCTTGATGCAAGTCGAGGAGGAGGAGCCAGCACATTCAGATCTTACCTCCCGACACAACACCGTGAAGGCATCCATCACCCAACAACGCCGCCGCGTAACCAACGACCTCTCCAAAATCTACCCCATAACACCTCTACCAGACCAAAGTCTCGCCTTTACAATCCGCGGCGTGCATCTGCCTAATTCAGAAGCTCTGGATGCCGCAACTCCCGAGTCTCTAGCCGCAGCTCTAGGTCACGTCGGCCACGTAATCCAGCTCCTCTCCCTATACCTAGGAGCCGTCCTCCCATACCCCTGCCGCCCACGCAGCAGTACATCCACAATCATCGACCCCATCTCCATCCTCACCTCTACCACCCCCTCGAAGTCCCTCTCCACTGCCGAAAATGAATTGGCCGCTCGGACCTTTCCGCTCTTCTCGAAAGGCGCTGTGCGTTTCCGCTTCGAATATGGCGTCTTCTTGCTGAATAAGAACATCGAGATTTTGCTGAGCACGCATTTCGGGGTCAGGGTGTTGGACATCAGACA
>ERZ794946.764-NODE-764-length-11931-cov-3.049006_pt1 | contig 11931 bp, 6 predicted proteins | sample MGYA00433072_ERZ794946 | MGnify/ENA primary metagenome ERZ794946 (study PRJEB30137, sample SAMN04331413) | food metagenome | isolation source: Y3 must sample point D1 replicate A | place: Australia: South Australia | collected 2014 ...
ATCCGTGATAGTTTAACGGTTAGAATAGGCGTTTGTCGCATGCCTGATCGGGGTTCGATTCCCCGTCGCGGAGTTTAATTTTTTTTTGCTTTACTTATGCTTTAATCAATAGTGAAGCAACTACTTTTTAGTATAATTTAAATCATAATTGTAATCCAGTGTGTGATTGTTTGGTTTAAAAATTAATCTTTTTTTTTTTTGATATATATTTTGAGTTATTTACAGGTTCAAGTTTAAATTAATTTTCATGCCTGTATAGGACATTAAACTCTTTAAATTATTGTTTAAAGAATTTTTGTAAAGTATCTAACCAATTGATGTACTTTTGGTTTTCTAAGTGAGTAGAAATATCTTCAATGTATTCAACCATATCAGCATCTAAACCTTTAGCATTTAAGTATTGTAATAAAGCAATTTGTAAGTTTTCATCCAAGTTGCTGAATTGAGGACCAGCATAAGTGGCTTCTTTGTTGAAGACATCTTCTGGCTTTTGAGATAAGAAAGCAGCAGGATCATTAAATGGAGAGATGCTTTGAATGCTGAAACCACCTTCCTTTTCAATGTTAATACCAAAGTTCAAGACAGTATTCTTGGATTTGTTGACAATAGCAAAGTTAATTGGTGGTTGAGATAAGTCTTCAAATTCATCAAAGATTTCTTCATCTTCAGCTACTTCTTCAGCAGCAGCACCTTCTTCTTGGCCTTCTTCAACTTCCTTTAATTCGGTGTTATTGATTAAGTCATCAACATCAACAAAAATGTGAATATCTTCAGTTTCACCTGATTTCTTCAAGTGTAAGTTGACAGAATTGATGTCATTCTTGACGATTTGGAATCCCTTGTAGTCGGCGAATCTTTCTGGGATAACAGTAGCTTCTGGTTGTTCTAATTCACCTTGAATTTCGTTGGTTAGAACTTCAACTAAGTTGGCTGATTCTTTGTCGGCATTCAATTTAACTGAACTGAAAGAGAATGATTTAACAGCTTGAACTGCAATTGGCTTAGAAGCTAATCTCAATCCTTGGGATTGAGATTTAGCAACAGATATGGTGTTTCTAGCAAATAATCTTAAAGACATTCTTTTTTCTTGGTTTTTTTTTTAATGGTTTTTCCTCTTTATTTTCTTATTTCATTAACTTAAGGAACAAACTTCCAAAGAGTATTATGAACAAACAAGCTGTGTATTAGTTGATTATAATGTGAAAATTTTAAAAAAAAAAAAAAGCAATTTTTAATTACTTAAAAGGATTCGTTTTCGCTTAATGTATCACCAATAGCGAAACTTGAAGAGAGAGAAAAAAAGTAGGTACAAATATCGGACTTAACAAGTGGAAGAGCTATTAAGGTGAGTAAAAGCTTTCAACATAGTACTCAAAGTATATATATATATTCGATAAAGATACATCGATATTGAGATTTAAGAACTCAAAAACTTAGTTGCATTAGTCAACCAATTTTCATACCTCTTTTGTTCTTCTTTACTAGCAATTTCATCAATGTAAGTTAGTAGATCTTCATTTAATCCCTTTGAATCCAAGTAGTTTATCATGTGTTCTTGAACAGCAGGATCTAATTGTTTGAAGTTGACTCCGTATGATAAATTCTTCTTTAAAGCGTCGTTTGCTTCATTGGAATAGAGTAAAGAAAAATCGTTGAAATAATTTATTTTTTCTATGCCATATAGCCCAGCATCATTGATCAGCACAGTGAAGGACATGGCGGAATTGTCTTTTTTCTTAACAATGGCAAACTCTAAAGTGGATGAGACGTTGTCGTTTTGGTATTCTTGGTTTATTTCGGCTTCTTCATAAGAGAAGTTGTCAGCTTCAAAGTTGTTGTTTACATACTCATCAACATCAACAAATACATAGATAGATTCATCTGCACTGTCTTTTTTCAAACTTATTATGACTTGTTTTATGTCATTATTTAGTATTTCAAACCCACAGTCGGTTGCAATAGAAGGTGGCGTAGTAAGAAACTCTCTGGTTTTGATTTCATCCTTTAATTCTTTTTGCAATATGTTCAGTAAAGGTATTCTTGGATTTGCTGGTTTCGGACTTATCTTGGCTTGTTTTGGTTCTTCAGTATCCAAGCTTTCTTGTTGTTGAATTCTTGAGGTGAAAGAAAAATGCCTTATCCTGTTCCCATTTAAGGTCAACAGCAATCTGGTATTCCCTTTAGCAATATGATTTAAATGATATTTTGTAACTGTTTTCAAGATCATTTCATTCAGTTAGATAAAATAGCAAACTAATATAAATGTATTTTTTTAGTTGGCTCTGATTTTGCAGATTCCTTTCATAGTTGTAATACACTGTGATAAGACCCAAATTTCCTTATATCTACTTTTTTCAAGGAAGCACAGTATAGAGGGTAGAAGAAAGAAGCAGACTGCTTTGATGGTCGGACATATGATCGGATATATGCCAAAAATGGCTTAAGTCCGAAACGCGTAAACACAAAAAAAAACATAACAATTTTTTCTTTTTTATTTTGCAAAGGCGCTTAACTTTCTCAGATGGATTTATGTCCATTTTGAGATGATTCTTCTAAAAGGGTAATTGTCAAATCTATTACCCAAAACAGAGTGAAGTAATCTTATCTTTGTGTAATCGTCCCAAAAGAGAACAAAAATATCCTCCCCTCCGTCTTAATCCCCCAAGAAGAAAAAAATGATAAGACAGAATCAAAAGAAGGGTTCTAAATCTAATCAGAAGAGTATTGGAGATTTCTTTTCGGTGAAAAGGAGCTCTTCAACAAGCATTAAAGATCTTGACTATAAAAATGGAATGCCTATCATAAAAGGCTCTAAAAACTCACCTATTAAACAAGGAAAGTCGCCTGAAAAAATGATTGAGTTATCACAAGGAGTATCACCACAAAAAATGGCAGAAATACTTAAAGAATCACAGCCATCAGTCAAAAGAAATATACAAGTGAGTTTAATGGATCAAATTGCAGCTCAAGATGATGATTTAGAGGTTTTGACAGTAGTCTCAAATACCAAAGTTGTTGAAAGCAGAGAAACAATGATGTTAGCTGAAGATTTCAAGAAGTTGGAAAAATCAAATGAAAACAACCGTTTTAGTAACATTTTATCAACAGATGACAACAACAATAGTGAATTACAATACTATAGAGATCTTAAAAGAAAAAGGCAAAAGTTGACATCAAGCCAAATGTCTCTTTCAAAGACCAATACCATGTCACCACTTAATAAAACGCCCAATGGAAGTTCTTTAAATGATCTGATAAGGTTGAATAGAACTAACTCTATAGATCTGACCCGAACAAATAGTAAGGTATCTCCGATGGGCAAGATGTCTAGTCAGGGATCAAATTTTATGAGTCAATTCAACAGGCCTGGAAAATTTGAAGGAAGATCCAGCTTTATGAAATCATCAAGAGAATCATCTATAAATGCAGGTAAGAAAGGAGCCAGATTTGAAGAAACAGAGCAGCATATAGAATTAACAGATGAACAAAACGAGGTTGTTCAATTAGCTGTTGACCAAGGCTTGAATCTGTTTTATACTGGTTCTGCTGGTACAGGTAAATCTGTTGTTTTAAAGACATTGATACAAAAAATGAAAAGAAAACATGGAGATGATGCTGTGGCTATATGTGCCTCTACAGGTTTAGCATCTTGTAACATTGGTGGTATAACCATTCATAAGTTTTCTGGATTTGGAATTGGTGATAAAAGTCCTGAAAACTTGTTTGCATTTGTGGCTAAAAGACCACAAGCTGTGAAAAAGTGGAAGAAGACCAAAGTACTGATTGTTGATGAAGTGTCAATGATCGAAGGACAATATTTGGATAAGTTTGACTATGTAGCCAGAAATGTAAGAAAAAGTAATAGGCCATTTGGTGGTATTCAGGTGATTTTCACTGGTGATTTTTTCCAGTTGCCACCGGTTAGTAAAAACGGCAAGCCAACAAGTTATTGTTTTGAATCTCAATCTTGGAAAAGAGCCATACAAAAGACCATTTTGTTAAATAAAGTCTTTAGACAAAAGGACAACTCTTTGATTGAGATGTTAAATGAAATACGTTATGGTGAAAGAATCTCTGTGGCCTCCAGAAATTTGATAACTTCTTTAGATAGAGCCATAGAGTACGATGATGGTTTAGAAGCCACTGAATTATACCCTACTAGAATGGAAGTTACAAGTGCCAATGCCAAAAGAATGCACAGCTTGAGTGGTAAAGAAATTGTGTTCAATGCAGTAGATTCCATCTCACCAGAGGTTAAAGATAAAGCAGCAGAGAGAAAAAAGCTAGACTCAAGTTTCTTGGCTGAACCTTCATTAAAATTAAAAGAAGGATGCCAAGTGATGTTGATTGTGAACTTCAGTGATAAATTAGTTAATGGGTCTATCGGAAATGTATTATACTTTTTACCAACAACTTTGTATACGTCAATTGTGACCGAGTACCGTAACATAGAGGATCAGCAGGCCATTAAAGAAATTAGAATGATATCTGACTGTGTTGGACTAACAAATATAAACGATGTTCCACCTCACATTATTGAATATCAGGCTAAAATGCTAAATTTGGATGCCAAAGGAAGATTTGATAAATTTATAAAAACAGCATTGAGATACAAGAAACATGACATGATGCCAGTTGTAAGATTTAAAGTACCGAATCAAAGAGATGAAACCGAAATTATCAACATACATTCATTTGCTCTAGATGGATACAGAAATAAAACCGAAAGACAACAAATCCCATTAATCTTGTGCTATGCCTTATCTATACACAAATCGCAAGGCCAGACTATTCCTAGATTAAGAATAGATTTGAAGAAGGTCTTTGAAGTTGGCCAAGTGTATGTAGCCTTATCGAGAGCTGTGAGTCTGGATGCTCTAGAAGTGAGAAATTTCGATCCAAGCAAGATCAAATGTGATCAAAAGGTTAAAAAGTTCTACATGTCCATGAAAACCCTAGAATAGAGTTTGAACAGCACATGATCTTGTTTAAGAAAAAAAAAAAGGGCCCCATCTCTCTTGATGTTCTATTTTTAAACTCCTTTTTCCTTTTTTTCATAAGCGTTCTTTCACCTTTTTTTCTGGGTACCTTTATAAGCAAAATAGAGTATTTATTCAGTAGGTAGCTTTTTTTCAGGTTTTTTTTTATTTTGAAAACGTATAAATTGAGGATTTTGATCTTGTTTAAGAAAGCACCCCAGAGTAAACAAATTTGGACAATATCCCCAATAAACAACCCCCCCCCCTTGATTTAATAATGTCAATTAACGATATTGAACGTCACAACTTTCAAGTTTTCAACCAAGATTTCATAGTTGATAATAGATTTCAACTTATAAAAGAGATCGGACATGGAGCCTATGGTGTTGTTTGTTCAGCAAGATTCATGGAATCACCAGAAGATACCACGATAGCAATCAAAAAAGTAACGAATATCTTCCAAAAAACTTTATTGTGTAAAAGATCATTGAGAGAATTGAAGCTTTTAAGACACTTCAGAGGACATAAAAATATCACATGTTTGTATGATGTCGATATTGTGTTCCAAGATAACGATATAAACAAAGAATTCAATGGTTTATATCTGTATGAAGAACTAATGGAATGTGACATGCATCAGATTATAAAATCAGGACAGCCTTTAACCGACGCTCATTACCAATCATTTATATATCAAATCTTATGTGGTTTGAAGTATATTCATTCTGCCAAGGTTTTGCATAGAGATTTGAAGCCAGGTAACTTGTTAGTCAATGCTGATTGTCAATTGAAGATTTGTGATTTTGGTTTGGCCAGAGGCTATGATGAAAATCCAGTAAAGAATAATCAATTTTTAACAGAATATGTTGCCACTAGATGGTATAGAGCACCAGAAATCATGCTGAGTTACCAAGGTTATACTAAGGCCATTGACGTTTGGTCAACAGGTTGTATCTTAGCTGAACTGTTAGGTAGTAAGCCAATATTTAAGGGTAAAGATTACGTAGATCAACTGAATAGAATATTACAAGTATTGGGTACACCATCAGAGAGCACTTTGGAAAGAATAGGTTCTAAAAACGTACAAGATTACATTCATCAACTAGGATACATACCAAAAGTACCTTTTAATGAGCTGTATCCAAATGCCAACCCAGATGCTTTAGATCTACTTGAAATGATGTTAGCATTTGATCCAATGCAAAGAATTACAGTTGATGAAGCTTTAAAGCACCCATACTTGAGTATTTGGCATGATCCAAACGATGAACCAGTTTGTGCTTCAACATTTGATTTTGGTTTTGAAGTAGTAAATGATTTAGAAGACTTGAAATTGATGGTTGTTGATGAAGTTGACAACTTTAGAAACTTTGTCAGACAACCATTGATGGAAAATGAACAAGAAAATGTGCAAGAAGAATTTGGAGAATCTCAGCAGCCAGTGAACAGTAATGTTGAGGAATCACATATCAATAACGGATCTATTGAAATTTCAGCTGACAACTTGCCAGCACATAAATCCACTTCTAATGAAAATACAAATTCTGAAAGATTGCAACAAGATTACAATAATGTTATCTCTGAGTTTTTAGATTTAGAAAAGGAACTAGAGTTTGGGTTAGATGGCAATCACTTTGAACATTGAAATGCTTGAAAAAAAAGGTAAAAATAACACAAATGCTTATATAAAAATTAACTCTTTAAAGCCATGATATTATGTCTAAATTTTGTTTGCAAGGCTTCCTACTTGATTCTTTTCAAAAATAAATCATATAAGATTACAATTGCTTGAACTTTAAGTGGTAATCATAGTTGTTATTTTAATTATATTAGGCAATGGTAAAAACACAAATTTTATACTTTTAATATAATATGTAAACAAAATACGGTGGTCACGTGACTAAGTATAAACAATGTGAATTTTTTATCTCCGAAGAATCTACATTCCTCAAAATCGAACGCGATAACACACAGATGTGTGTATTTAAGAGTGCTTTCTCACACTCAACCTGCCAACTAGGTAAAAGACATTTCGGTCCATTCAAAAAATCTCCTAAAACAGGAACTTATCCGCGCACTAGTAATCTTCTTATGTCCTCCTCGCTTTTAACAGTTCCATTTCGTTTTGGCTCATTTTTTCTTTGCCCAATAAGGAAATATACTCACTAGCAGTTCCTTATAGGGGTAACCCTTACGCGGTTTAATAAAATTTTACTTATTTATTTCTTTTCTCCGTAAATAGTATCTAATACCTTAATGATAATTTTAAAATTTTTTAAAATAATTAGTGCTAATATGTTGTATTATGTTGAAGAGATTCAAAGCTAAAACCAAAATTAAAGAAACAGGAAAAAAAAAAGAAATAGAAGGATATTCATCTTTTGAAATTTTGAACTTATTTGTTTCTTTCTTTATGCCCAACAATAACAATAACACAGGGAACTACAGCAGTATTCCAATTTCCGAATTAGAAGCCAACAATAACATGCCTTCAGATTCTATAAACAACAGTAGTTTCACAGAAACTATTTTGTATCAATTCAACAGATTGAAGTATGTTTGTTTATACTCTATATTAATAATCTATGGTTTAGTTTTATTATTCACCGTAATCAATAACTTTTCAGGTAAAGAAAAAGTTGAATCGACTAAAAAGATCTTAGATTTCAACAAGTCTGTTAATTCAGTCAATGGATTAAAAAAAGTTAGCTTTGAGTCAGTTAGAGCTAATGATTTGACTCCTACCTACAAGCCTTTACAATGGTTGAAAGAAGGTGGTGTTGATTCTGAAGATAAAGGTTTATATTCGACCCTTATTGACGATAAGTATATGGTTAAATCTGTTTTGGATGAAAAATACGAAAAATTGCTATTCAAGGGTAAGTCTTTCAAGTTAGACGACAATGATACTGATGCTAAAGAATACAAAGTCGATAGTTTCATTTCATCTCCTGATTTGAAGTACGCATTGATCAGAACAGAGTCTCTAAGATTATGGAGACACTCTTTTATTGCTGACTACTATATTTTGAATGTTGAAACCAAGAAACTAGACAAACTTCTTTCCAGCGTTTCTATGGTTGCTTTCTCCCCAGATTCCACCAAAATTGCCTATGTTTTGGAAAATGATTTATATGTCTACAATATTTTGACTGAAAAAACCACAAGAGTTACTACAACTGGATCCAAAAACATCTTCAATGGTAAGGCTGATTGGGTTTACGAAGAAGAAATTTTAGAATCTGATTCTGCTTTATGGTGGTCTCCAAATTCTGATTACATAACCTTCTTAGAAACTGATGAAACCGAAGTTCCTGAATATTCCATAAATTATTACATTCAAAAAGACGGTCAAGATTACCCTGCCTACCCAGATTTAAGAACTATCAAGTACCCTAAGCCTTCTTCTCCAAACCCAATTGTTGATATTAAAGTATATTCTTTGAAATCTGAAGAAACTGTTACCTACAAATTAGATGAACCTTCTCAATTGATCAATGAAATTGTCTACTTAGGTGAAACTAAATTTATTGCCAAGGTCACTGACAGAATTGCTACATACATGAAAGTATTTGTCATGGATGTTCATGGAACCGAAAAGAAGTTACAAAGAAAACAATTTGATGCTGATGAATGGATTGAATTAACTCACTACACTACCCATGTTAAGCCTTATCCAAAACACGGAGTCACTACAGATGGTTACTTGGATGTTATTCCAATTGATGGTTTCAACCACTTGGTTTACTATCCAAATTTGGAATCCGAAAAGTTTGTTCAATTAACTGCTGGTGAATGGGAAGTTGTTGATGGTGTTACCTCATTTGATCAGCAAAAGAGAATTGTTTGGTTTATCAGTACTCAAAAATCTTCAATTGAAAGACATTTATACTATGTTTCTTTAGATGAGCCATTAAAAATCCATGAAGTTACCGATACTTCTAAAGATGGTTATTATAGAGCTGGCTTTAGTTCAGGTTCAAGATTTGCCTTATTAACTTATATGGGTCCTGAAGTTCCATACCAAAAAGTCATTGATTTCCAAAAAGCTGATGAACCAAAAACATTGTACATTTTGGAAGACAATAAGAAGGTTCATGACAACTTGCCGTTATACGATATTCCTGAAAAGAAGTTCCAAAAGCTAAACATTGGTAAGGATGATAACGGTGAAGATATCATTTTAAACTCCTTTGAAATTTTACCTAACAATTTCAACCCTAAATTGAAAAACCACTATCCTGTATTCTTCTTTGGTTATAATGGACCAAATTCCCAACAAGTCAACAAGGTATTTTCTGTTGGTTTGAATCAAGTCATTGCTTCTCAATTGGATGCTATTTTTGTTTGTGTAGATACCAGAGGTACTGGTTTCTTGGGTAAAAAACACAGATCTTTAGTCAGAGGAAACTTGGGTGAACATGAATCTACAGATTTCATCAAGGTTGCCAAGATCTACTCTGAAAAAGAATATGTAGACTCAGAAAAAACTTTAATGTATGGTTGGTCTTATGGTGGTTACATGTCTTTGTACACTGCTGAAAAAGATGCTGGTGAAACCATCAAATACCACATCTCCGTTGCTCCTGTTACTGATTGGTTATTATACGACTCTGTCTACACAGAAAGATACATGGGTGACAGAGAAGAAAATGCCTTTAACTACTACTCTTCATCTATTAGAAACATGTCTAGAGTCTTCAGTGCTCAAAGAGTCTTGCTAATGCATGGTTTGGGTGATGATAATGTTCATTTCCAAAACTCTGCTCATTTCATTGATAGAGCCATTCAAGCAAAAGTCAAGAACTTTGATACTAAAGTATTCCCTGATTCTGACCACTCTATAAGCTATCACGGTGCTTACAGTATAGTGATGGATGAGATTATTTCTTGGGCTGGTCAAGCTTTCAATGGTGATTTCAAGGATAGATGGAATTATTAGATATTGTGCTAATATATTTAACACCAACGATCATCCTGTTTAGGGGGGTTTTTATTGCAAATATTCGAGACGTTATTTCTATAGCTCCTAATAGAATGCAACGTATCTTCATAGTGAAGTGCGAAAACGAGTTGTGAGAAAAAGGATAATTTCGTTTCTTTTTTTTTAAAAAAAGTTTTTCCGAAATGAACCAGCGGTCAATATAGTGCAAAAAAAAAAAGTCAAAATTGTTCACTGTGATGCTCTTCTTAAAAATATAGCCGATTGCACTTATATTTATTAGGACTTATTGTGCACGAAATTGAATTTATCGAACTTGATTCAGTTAGATACAAAATTGAATGTTTATATATATTATTCCAAAAAAAAAAAACCAAAGAAAAGTAACTTTACATAACAAAAATATACATCACACTTCACTATGTCGTTAGAGAAAACTGAAACAAGCTCAGTGTCTACTACAGAGTCAGACAAAAAGCCACAATCAAATAACAAAAAAGAACTATTTCATTGTTTTCTTATTGCTTTAGTCGGATGCACCTTTGGTCAAGATATGGGGATTTCACCAACCTATCAATTCCCTTCATTCAAACATAACTTCAAAGTTCACAACACATGGATCAATGGGATCATTGTTTCCATTTTTAATATTGGTTGTGCTATAGGAGGTATAGTGCTATCAAAGTTAAGTGATTACTACGGAAGAAAATTTGCAATTTGTGTTGCAAGCTTCATTTTTCTGATAGGTTGTATGGTTCAATTGATTCCAAGCTCCCATTATGGCCAAATTATTGCAGGTAGATTTATTACCGGTTTATCAGTTGGTACCACCGCTGTTGTAGCTCCTAGTTTTATCACAGAAACAGTTTCTGATCCTAAACTTAGAGGATCTGCTGTTGTACTATACCAATTTTGTGTTGTTTCCGGTATTATTTATGGTAACATTGTTACCTTAATCACCAGTAGAAAATATGATTTGAATTCTAACTTTAACAACAATCAATGGAGAATACCTATTGGATTTGGTATGGTATGGGGGCTAGTAGTGCTCGTTGGAATGATCTTTGTTCCTGAGTCAAAAATTTACTACAAGCAAAAAGAACAAAAAAATATGAACAAAATCATGTCAAAGGAAGAAAAAGTTCAACAACAGCTTAATAATGAGTCTCATAGTTGGAAAGAAACCTTTGTAGGAAAGCCAAGATTAGGTCTTAGACTTGTTATTGGTTGCTTTTTAATGTTCTTTCAACAAGCCTCTGGTATTAACTACTTTTTCTATTATGGATCTGTTTTGTTTTCATCTGTTGGATTGAATGATTCTTATGAAACTTCTATTATCTTTTCTTTAGTGAACTTTTTGGGTACAATTGCTGGTGTCTACTTTGTTTCTAGAGCTGGAAGAAAGATAATTTTCTTATCTGGTTGTATAGGTGGATTTGTTTCCATGATAATTTATGCCTCTTTAGGTTCATTTGCTTTGGTTGATTCTAATGGGGTTATGTCCAAGTCAGTTGGTGGTTGTATGATTGCTTTTACATGTATATTTATTATTTGTTTTGCTGTTTCATTAGGCCCAATTACCTTTGTATTGGTTTCTGAATTGTATCCAGTTAGAACTAAGTCTTTATCCATGGGTATTGCAACAAACTGCAATTGGTTGACAAACTTCTTAATCACTTTGTTGACTCCAACCATCACATCTAAAATTGGTTACAAATATGGATATGTATTTGCAGCTTGTTTAGGTGCTGCAATCATTTTTACTATATTTTTGGTTCCAGAAACCAAAGGGTTGTCTAGTGAGCAAATTGATGAACTGTTTATGTCTGAACAACAAAAGGAAGAAAAGGCACTATTCATTTCTACTTTATCTTCCAAAAACTATGAAAGTGATGATATCAATGTTGAGACTAGTCGTGATGAATCCTTAGAAAAAGACATTTCTCCTGATGTCAGTAATGAGCAAATAAAAGCCACAACTATTGCTTAGATGGAACTATTTTTTTTTTT
>ERZ794946.765-NODE-765-length-11923-cov-3.970593_pt1 | contig 11923 bp, 10 predicted proteins | sample MGYA00433072_ERZ794946 | MGnify/ENA primary metagenome ERZ794946 (study PRJEB30137, sample SAMN04331413) | food metagenome | isolation source: Y3 must sample point D1 replicate A | place: Australia: South Australia | collected 2014 ...
GGGGTCCATCAGCCGGTACAGTGCTGCTTTGACCCTCGACCTGCTCGAAGACATTGGAAGTCGTGTCGAGAGACAATCTTGAGCATTGGGCGCGAGAGAAACTAACATATGATCACTTCTCCGACTTGGCTTTTCCAAACCAAACACACCAGGTCGTTTACACTCCTATAATCACATATTCGCTCACCATTATGAACAACCATACACACCGTCCACTTGGAGCCGGTCATGATCATCTATCTGCGATGCCAGCTGAGATCTTACACGAGATCTTCAAGCACGTTCTCCAGACCCCGTCGCAACAGGTGCTCCCTAACCCCTTGTCGCAAATATCGTCAGGGATCGCACCGCATGTGTCCGACCTCCTTTTGAAGAACTGCACAATGCAGCTAGAGTGTCGCCATGAACACTCCCACCACTTTTGGGCCACCTCGCTGTACCGCTCGTCCGCAAAAGGTGACATCCTTCGTTCCCCTGACCTCCCTACCATCAAAGGCTCGAACGCGCGCTGGAGCAAGTTCCGCCAACTCTGGAAGCATGTCGAGATTCTCAAGGGGGTGGACTCCTTGTACATCAAACTCAACCATGCCGTGGCTTTCACCATCCTCCTTCATCGCAACCAACCGCCAACCATTACCTCTCACACCCGTCGTCGTCCAGGGTTTCAACCTGATCTGAGGCACTGGAAGGAGCCTGCACGTTGCTCGGTCGAATGGGTCGAGCTCTTCATCGAGGATATGCGCAATCAGTGCACCGAGTACCGGAGGCCCGGCACCCGCGTCGACGATGACCGTGATGTTCACGCTGGCGTCATGCATGAGATGGATCTACGTCAACCCTGGCCTGGCCATCCCGTCCTCCTGAGACAGATAGATCGATCTGTCGCCGTACCCAAGATCCTGAGTCTTGACCAGAGAGAGTCACTAAAATACACCTTCTATGGACAGAAGTGGGTAGAGGAAAGACGTTTCAGAAAAAATCGAGAAGTGCTCTACGAGTATCGCGCAGGGTCTTTCAAAGTTTGGGTTGGTGAACAGATGAGGGAAAAGGCAGAGGATGATAAGAGATTGGTGAGAATGGAGGAGGGCCATGGGGCATATCACAGCAAAGCCCTAAGACGCCACTCGTTCTGAATGGCCTGGATAGGCGCTGGACACCTCATTCGAGAGCACTAGGAGAGCGAGTGACATGACAGGCGAGGATGATCGCTTCTTTGTTTCGCATGATGCAGGCGCTGCTCTGGGTTGTTGGATCGTGCAATTGAGACCACCGCTTATTCAAGCAAATCGAGATCAGGCAGCCACGTTGAGCATTGCAATCGTCTTTATCGAAACATCCGAACATGTGTTGTTTCTGAAACCACCTTGTGAATTCTTTGTCATGATTTGCCTGTGGGACAATGATCTGAGTCCAGACAAAGCAAACTCCGGCCGTGTAAAGTTGGCTCGACTAGCAACATGTCACAGGCATCGTTTGTCTCAGCTTTTCGTAGATGACACTCGCCTTCTGCTTGGGGCTTCCCTCGAGCGTGACTTCTGTCGGACTGACCCAGCCATCCTTGGTACGGAAGTAGATGCGCTTCTCTTTATCATGCTTGAAGGCCGAAATGGCGCCAGGGTCAAGAGGATGGTTGCCAATCCTGATGATGGGACCCTTCGCTTGAACCTGTTCCCAGCAAGCATCGGTCGTGTCTTCAAATCCATGAAATGTGATTCGCTTCGTGGGTGCGAGGCCTGTATCCAAAGCAAATAATCGGCCAAGCACTCGATTCCTGAGTAGGATCTCGGAGGAAGGCCAGCGGAAGTTGACATGACGGTCTTCTGGTATGATCTTCCGGGCATGACGAGGGTACTCGGCGGACCCGTCCATTTGTCCAAACAGATCGTTCTTTGTGTTCTTAAGACTTCGGCTCGCTGAGGGCGTGATGCTGGTGTCCGTAGCGAAGTTGCCGTTCATGATGTTATTGTAGAGCATGTCAGCGCCGAGAGGACCGATCCAGCCAAGAACCGAGTCTAGGGTAGCCGTCGCTTCATCTGGTATGGATAAGCCGGAAGAAGGAGTCTGGTCAATGATTCTACCCTGGTCGAAATGCTTGGGATGTAGCGTTTGTAGAGTGACTCCAGTTTTGCTCAATCGCCGTAGTAGTGTGTGATGTAGAGGTGCTGGACCAGGTAGGCTGGGTGAATGTCAGGATCACGAATAAGGTTGCATGTTGATTCAGTGCATATTTACTCGGGAAGCATCGAGGGGTGAACGTTGAGACCGCCATACTTTGCGGCGTTCAGAATGCGCGGTGGAACAAGCAAGCCAAAGGAAACTGCGACCACCATGTTGAAAGGTTGATCATCGGTTTGAGGAGGCGTCCAACCAGTGAACGTGTCTATCTGATGTACATTGAGGCCCAACTCAGTAGCAGCTACACTTTTGATTGGTACTACATAGACTGAGCATTTGGAAAAAGACATGCGATGTGGCAAGAACTTACCTTCACGAATCTGCTTCAGTCCTCTGCCAACACGCTTGTCTTTTCTACACACGACATCAATGGAAGCAACCTTTTCAGGATTTTCTTCTCTGATCTTGTTCAGTGCCTTCAGAGAATATATGCTAAACTCGTCAGCGCCGCAGAACAGGACCCGCAGAGGATCATGCTGAGGCTTGTCTGAAAGATAGCGCCTTGACGCTACACAAGATTGACGTGTGAAGTGCCCGCTTCTGGCAGCAAGTGATGCTACGACACTCACTCGCGACAACATTGTTGATAGCTGCTTAAGGTAGTATCCTTGTGGTCGTCAGTAATGGAGTTGGTCGCTGGGCGGAACATGTCAAGCCACATCCGGGAAGCGCACGTGATCGACTTTCAGCGCCAAGGCTCGCTTGTGATTTCGCCAGCTTTGTGGGAAAAGTTTGCGCAACTCCATCTTTTGTGACGACCTGAAGAGCATCTCGACAAGCAACCGCCCTCTCGCCCAACGACGACGTAAAAATGTCCACCACCCAGAAGACCCAGAAGCCCAAGGCTGGCCGTTCCGCCATCGCCGATGTTGTCGCTCGCGAGTACACCATCCACCTGCACAAGCGTGTACGTTCAGTTTGATGAAGTCCATCAATGGCCGCTCTCCAACATGAGCTGGTATCGGACGGAAGACTGATTCCGGATTTTTCTAATATAGGTCCACGGTGTTTCCTTCAAGAAGCGCGCTCCCCGCGCCATCAAGGAGATCAAGGCTTTCGCTGAGAACGCCATGGTAAGTCGAAGACCCTCTTCCCTGTCTGCGATTGTGTCTTGTATACGCGCAGAGTTTTCCGAATGCGATGCGACTACCAACTCACTTGCGACGCCGCCTTTCCAACTCCAGAGGCTAACCACTTTTCACTTGCAGGGCACTCGCGACGTCCGCCTCGACCCCCAGCTGAACAAGAAGGTCTGGGAGTGCGGTATCAAGGGTGTTCCCTTCCGTCTCCGCGTCCGCATCTCGCGCAAGCGTAACGACGAGGAGGGCGCCAAGGAGAAGCTCTACTCCTACGTCCAGGCCGTCAACGTCAAGGACCCCAAGGGTCTCCAGACCACCGTTGTCGAGGACGCATAAGCGTATCGCCACGGCATGCTGGATTGAACTTGATTGTTTTCACAAAAGGGGGCGCTGGTCAATGGATTGGGAATGAACAACTGTTTTACATTTTTTACTGAGCTGGGATGCATCGGTTTACGGCCATAAACCATCGAGTCACGATATGGCGGGAAAAGCAAAGTACTTTTCTTGTTGCTTCAAAATACCACAACAAATCAGGAAAAACAGTTCGACCCTTCCTGTATAACTTTCCTCTTGTGAATTTCCATCTTGTCTTGAAAAGTCTGCAACGATTCGACTCACGACTTCTTCCTCGTCTATCTATATCCAACAAGTCCCTATTGTCCATGTCGCTGGCATCTCGTTTCCCAAGAATGTATGTTATGTATTTCGAGTCTTTCGTCGTTGGCGATGGCTGTCACCGCTGTATGACCTATGCTCACTGATTCATACTGACAGGCCGACAGCTCTGACATGAATTGGACAGTTTTAGTGCTCTTTGTATGCCTACGGCCGAGTGTTGATTGTTGCGAGGTCAGATCGTCCCAGCTCGATTTCGGAACCGTCGATATAACGTTCACACACAAAGATCACAGCTGCATGATTCAGCAGTACGAGGGGTCTAGATACCTGGTTATTGGTAAATCAGCCGTTGCTATATGGCTGGACTCGTCCTTGCGAAACCACTGATTCATGGGTCACCTCTTTTAAGGTGAATTTTTAGGGTTGGACACAACGTCTACTGGTCGATGACAATTCTCCGAATTGTTGGTTCTTGAATCAGAAAAGATGAATCATCCTAACCTATCTTTGAGATCTGTTTGCTGAAAAGACAAGTTGCTGCAACTTGCACGTTTGATGCAGGCTACCCACCCTCTGCTCATAACGATTCCACCAACGACTCCCGCGGCTTGGCGGTGAGACACTTACATGCCTCGCTGCTCCATCCCAGTCTTCTCCGAGTCAGAAGATCAACGAACTCGCTTTCGCAAGTAACGGATAGCTGTACTGCAACAGTTTTGATGGCGACAGGGCAACCACTAGTCGTCATGGTTCAAGCTTGTCGGCTCATAGAGCCCATGTCCTCTGTGTTATACCTTTCTGTTCGATATCATCCATTCAAACTTAACTTCCTACCAAGCGGTTCACATCCGGTCTCCGAAACTCTGATAATACACGCAATCGATCGTTTGGAGACTCCAGGATGTCCTCTGCCAATTCCATCTTGACACGCCTTGCAGAAGTAGAAGCTGAAAAGCACCTTCTCCAATCACAACTCTCTTCTGTTCGCAAGAATAGAAGTCCAGAGAGACCCAAGAGACAGACGGTGTTCCTCCAGAGCTCAAACAACGTCAAATCTCCGGCATCCACACTTGACAAAGTCACAGGCTGGCTCAATAATGACAAGCCTGCACAAAGATCATCGCACTCACCTCTATTGGACTTCTTCACACAACACGAGCGCTATCATGTGGTCTTTGACAACATCTATCAACGACTAGAGATCAAGGACATAGTTGCTGTGAGTCGAACATGTAAAAGGCTATCGTCCTTCTACAGCAACATGTTGCCCTGCCGCTGGAACATAAATCGACGACTTGCACGATTCGTGAATGACCCAAAAGAGTTCAGGTCACGACTAGGACAAGCTGATGCCTTGATATCTGGAACGTTCGCTCTACTATTTTTCGCGCAGCTATACTGGCTAGACTCTGGACTCGATATCTACGTACGGCAAGGAGCCAAAGCAGACACATTGATTCGATATATTGGCGAAGACAAGAGCTATGAATTTGATCACAGTTATGGATGGTCAGACAACGATCAACATCGCACCCTCACCAAGGTAAGTCTTTGTGACTCTGTTTCAGAACTCCACGCTCACAAGACAAAGGTTCTCATCTTCCGAAGGACGGTACCGCCTGGATCACCACAAATCAGATTCCACCTGACTCGAACGCTACCCTTGCACAGCATCTTGACTGATTGCGCTTTCTCAACTGCTCACGTCAACATCATCACATGGAACAAGGCTTACTGCATGTTTCCGAACGTCACCTTCATCGATCGCCGCATGTACTTTCTACACAATCCGGATGAAGCTCTTGGACAAATCTTGAGCAAATACTCGGCCCATGGGTGGCGTACATCAGAATGGGTAGACTACGATCAGACTAAGGGGTGTAACAAGCCAGGGATACGAGAGAACTTTCGAAGAGTAGGCGATTCGTCTTCGTGGGTTATACCTCTTAACCTTCACAAAATACGGACACCTGAAAGTTCGGACTCGATACTAGAGAGTTGCACCTTCCAGATCTTCCCCGATTCGGGACCCCAAAAGTCACGGCATGCTGTCACAGGACTCAAGACTTTCAGCATAGGCGCACAGATCTTCTCATGCTGCATGCTAAAGCATAATTACACATTCCACACGCCAGATGCCAGCTGGAGCAGATTTCTTCGAGAAAACCTCAGTCGAATGATTATGCTCGAGATACTCAAGACTGGAGATGCTGATCTCATTGCCAGAACAAGGCAGCCAGACTTTATGCTCGGCGATCACAAGTGTTGTCCACTGCTACGCACGAGACCACGATTCCAAAGACCCGAAGGCTGGGAGTATGTTGACCACATGATACCTTCTTGGCTCGAAGAGTGGAAATCGGCTCGGAGAAATAGAACAGGCAGTATCGACCTGACGCCACATCCCTTGACTGTCATACGTTCGAAGAAGCAGCCATGCAATGTACCCCAAACATCGGATCTATCTTCGCCACCTCCCTTGCTTCCTCCACGCGCAAGAAGTATGACAACAAGCAGGTTGCCATCCAAGACAGTACCACCTCTGAGCTCGAGAAGTGACCACTTCCCTCTGTCGCTCAGAACGACTCAACAACCTCCCCCGAGGCTCCCTCGGTCATCGTCGATCAGTCACATGAACATGCCACAGACTATAACAACAAAGCTACCAGCTCTGAAGCCATCGCCACGCCGTGTTGTCTCCGCTCAAATTCAATCTTCAAAATCCGAATCCATGCTCTCTCACAAAAAGTCTGCTTCAACACTTTCCTTCAATCCTCGACCTAGCCACATTCCAGCTCCTGGTAATGTACGACCGACTCTACACCCACTTTACAGGACTGCAACATCACCTCAGAATACAAAGTCCAGTAGATCATCTCAGACCACCACACCGGCGACATCGCCTCAGAAGCAAAAAGGCGACTACTTTTCACTCATACACAGACGACCCAAAGCTCCCATGCCTCCACCTCTCATACTATCTCCGACCAAACTCGGCCCTCTGATGCCTGATCTCCTGACACCGCCCCCCGACATGCCACTTCCCGACGTCCCTAGCGAGCGTCAACCAAAAAGATCGCCTCTGCATTTCCCATCACATCTACCCTGGTCACCGTTCGAAAAGAAGTCACGCGGTCTACCCAGCAAATCTGGCTGGATAAGCGCTGCCTCATTGAGTTCCAGCTCGACCGGGCCCGAGAAGATGATTCCTGGAGAGATGAATTGGATCTGAGATATCTTGGTATTCTTTCCATTTGTTTTCACAATTGTTTCCTATACAAGGCCTTTTTCATACACTACGCACAAACACTTTTCTATTTGAGTTTTTCATATCATCTGACCTTGGTTCATCCAAACCTCTCAATCTCTGCACCAATTCATCGTGTTTGGATTCACTATTTTTTCCCCGAACAGTAGTTTATTCGCAGTTTGCATCTTATACTTGTTGGATATTCCGTTGACGTGTCATTCGGTGTTCGATCATACCTGCCTCGAGGAGATGAGATAGGTGATACGATCAAGTCATCAGGAGGTGATGAGAAAGCACCAGCAGTAACAAAAGCCAAGAAAAACAACAAAGCATCCTTGTCAAGAAAACAACACACCTAACGAAAGCAAAACCAAACCAACAATCTCACAAAAAAGGTGCATTAGAATATATAAGTGTAATCATAACCACATAAAAAAGCCCCCAAAAAAAACTTCCCCATGCTTTTTTTTCCCTCTCCACTTGTTCTCAACATGATCTTCATGATTGTTATATCTAAACAAGATATCTGTATTCCGGATTCAAATCTCCCATTTCCGTTTTTTCGTATTCGGTGAGACCGACGTCGGTGGCGGTTTTGTCTCGTTGGCGGTTTTGGGATATGCAGGCGAAGTAGTAGGCGATGCAGCTTACGATGCTCAAGCAGGTGAAGGCGATGCAGATGCTGTAGCCGGGTTTGTACAAGGGGGCGTCTTTTTTGAGGAAGGAGAAGACGGCGATGATGCCTGTGGTGTTGAGGTTAGTGAACATGTCCGGAGAGAATAGGAGAATTTGGAAGAGGAAATGGAGGAGGATGGAGTATGCACTTACCACCAATGTTGCCGAATGCCACTTGCCATGCTGATCCGACACTTCTGCGGTGATGTCCTCCCAGGTTCATGTTGAAGCAGCACACTATAATCGGCATGGCGGAATAACAACCCATGGCCACAAGGAAGAGGGCTGCGTATTCAAGAGGCCTGTTGTCATGTACAGAGAGCAAGATGGCGAATCCAGTGATGGCTACACAGATAGCGAAGATTGCATAGCCCAAGCGGTGGCGTGTCTTGTCGGAAATCCAGGCCAAAATCATGGCAAAGGCGAAAGCGGCCGCCCATGGGGGTACACTGTGCAACTGTGTCTGGATCTTGCTATAGCCATAGCCGTTGACAATAGACGGCGAGAAGTACGCATAGCTGTACGCCGGTACGATGAGTCCAAAGTACATAAAGCCTCCGAGCCAGATCTTGTAGTCCTTGAAGACATTGGCGACATCTTTAGCGCCCATTTTGCGTTCCACGGCCGAGGCACCTTGTTCGCTGCGGAGACGGTTTGTGACGAAGTGCTTCTCCTCCGGGGTAAGCCAGTTACTGTCTTCGGGGAAGTCGGGGAGGACGAAGAAGAATGCTGCGCTGACGACACAGGTGAGGATGCCTTCGAGGATGAAAATCCATCTCCAGCCTTGGTATCCAGCAATTCCGTCCATCTTTCCAATGGCTGCAGCAAGCAGACCAGCGAATGCACCAGCAAGAGTAGTGCTCGAGAAGAAGAAGCTGTATCTTCTCTGTGCTTCCGTTCTCAGGTACCAAGTGCCCAAGAGGTAGAAGCATCCGGGAAACATGCCAGCCTCGAAAAGTCCCAGGAAGAAACGTGTAGCGAGCAAGCCAGAATAATTTTGTACCACTCCTTGCAATGTTGTTGTGAGGCCGAACAGGAACATGCAGCCCGAGAGCCAGACATGTGGCTTAAACTTCTTGAGCAGAATATTGCTGGGGATCTCGAAAAGAATATACGGTACGAAGAAGATGACGAGGGCGGTGTTGTATTCGTCACCTTCGAGATGGAGGTCCTCGGACATGCCTGCGACATTGGCGTTCGCGATGTTGACTCTGTGAGCATATCTAGTCAGGATGTGTTTTCTATTTTCCCGAGGCCTAAGCGCGACTCACCTGTCCAAGAAGGCGAGCAAGTAAAGGATACACAAGAATGGTACGACGTGAAAATCAATCTTCGACACCAGCTTGCGCTCCGTTGTGTGTGGTGGGCAGACGAGTGCATCGTCGTATGACATGCCTCGTTCGCGGTCGTCAAATGAGGCTGGCGAGCCGCCATCAATGTCCTCTGATTTCATCGAGTCAGTCATCTTCGATGCGCGTGTCGCAATGGCGAAGATAGTCTTACTCTCTCGATAACCCATGCTGGGCAAGGCTTCTTTATATATTCAATGCTTTTCAAGAGTGAGGTAGGTCCGAAAGATCAACTCGGCCGTCGACGAAATGAGTAATCGCACCGCAAAGCAGTTACGTGCGATACAGCGACTCGAGCTTATAAAGATGGAAACAAAAAGGTGAGAGAGGAGATCAGCGAGATGTGGAAAGATGACTGTACTTGTGCCCTTTCCATTCTTCCGACACCGCGCATATGAATGCGAGGTCCTCCATCCTGCCACACGAATTTGATCGTTTGACCTAGCAAAACGACACATGCAGGCCTTCAACTCGCGTCTCTATTCGTTCCCATTTTCCAATCCATCTCCCCGCAATAATGATCGACACAGACTGTATGGGGCTATCCTTGGCGATGACGGCGGAATCCTTCCGTAAAGGGTTGTAGCAGTCGCAAATTCACCACCGTGCACTACTCAGTCGGTAAAGCGCTAAAGCAGATCTCAATGACGTTGACGCTGTGTTTTTCTGCTGGGAAGAAGTCCTTTCATCAGTTCAAATGCTGCTTGTCTTGAGGACGGGCTCTGGCGGGCTCCGTCTCTGTATATTGATGTTGTACCGAAGGATTGGATGGTGGCTTCAAGAAGAGCGATGTTCGCTGACAAAATGATAGGTTGCGCCGATCTCGGCAAGTCCGTTCGTGTAACAACACCTTCCTATTTCTGCCTCGGCATTGTGCCTTCTTTGGGTTGTACAAGATACTCAGAGACGTTCACTCCATCGTCGAAGTTAGCTGTCAGCTGAATATTCGAATGCTATCACGTATAGCGGATATACTCCGCTCAACAACGTATCGGGCAGTGGGCACTGCACTAGTCTACATGCTTGGTAGCGGCGATTCTTGTAACCTTGGACGCTCTCTAATAGTCACATAATACTCCCTGCTGCAAGATGAACACATCACAAAGAACAAGTCAGCAAGGGTCGGCCACTCGAGCCTGCCTACATTGCAAGAAGCGGAAGAGGCGATGTGACAAACAGCTCCCAACATGTTCGAGCTGCAAGTGGTATGTCATCTTCTCCGCGAGCTCTTCCACGATATGCTGAAGTGCTCTCGAGGTTGTTAGCCACTTGTCAGTATGAAATGCCTATCTCTTCCGCCTCAGACTTCGTAACTCTGGGTAGCTCTCGGAGTGGCCCGTCATCATTGCCTTGGGTGTACGGCGAGCCTAATCTGGTTGCGACTACAATTCACGATTATGCGACAAAGCTATTTGCATCAGTACAGCGACTTGATGCGATCCTGTTTGATTACTTCTCGCGTGTACACCAATGGATGCCGTTTATCTCGCGACAGCGGTTCTACGGACGACTGTCAAGACTTTCACATACACCTGATCATAGCTTTGTTCTCCTGATATGTTGCATGCACTTGATACTTTGTATTCCCCCACAGGTGGAGAAGAGCCCATCTCGGTCTGTCGAATATATGGAGGTCAAACGTCTACTCGCGCTGGCTGAATCTCAAGGACCACTGACGACTGATCTCGTACAATGCGGCCTGATAGTGGCGCTGTATGAGATGAACCACGGTGCATTTGACGAATCATATATGTCGCTCGGGAAATGCACTCGGGTTGGTATTGTTCTCGGCTTGAACCAGTTGCAAGAACGGGTGCATGCGTCGCAAGACAGCTTGTATGTTATGTCAGAAGAGAAAAGAAGGACTTGGTGGTCAGTCATCATCCTTGAAAGGTATGAAGGCTCCCCCACTGTCTGCAGTATGCGTTCTAATGAAGTCCAAGAGTTCTGCGACTGCAAAGACCAGAATGGCCGACCGCTGTCAGGGATCCAAACTCGAACGATCTTTTACCAATGGACGACGCCGAGTGGGATCAACTTCGTCCTGATGACTCCGGCGCATCGACTCAACATATGTCGCAGAATGGTTCTCTGGAAGAATATCCCAGGGCTATGTTATCACTCTCAACGCCTTCACAGGTTCGTGTAGGATACTTTGCGCGTCTGGCGCAAGTCTCACACCTTCTCGGTCTGGTCTTGAGGAACAAGTTCGATCCTACACCCGATGAAGCTTTTAATGCACAAGAGACTCAACAGTTACGACGAACCACAGCTGTTTTCGCGGAGCTTCTGCCAAAAGAAGCCACTGCTGCAGACTGCTCCCATTATTGTGGCCCCATCGCAATATTGCAGAGGTACTTGGTATACTGGACCTGAAGACTGTAGCTTCCGCTGACGAGCGTAGTGCGCAGCTCATCCTGGAGCAGGCTCACATCAGGAATGACCTCTTTTCTGACTTCAACCTTGCTACCAGGGTTCTCTGCGCGGAGGTGATTCGGCTGGCTGAACAACTGAACATCGAGCTCGCTGAGACGCAAGCCGATCTTCTACGCCCTCTAGCCATCTATTCTGTCTACCAGGTTGCTCAGATCTATGTCCGACAGTATCGAAGAGATCCCAACCCCGACTATGAAAATGGTATTCATACCCTCTTAAAGACACTAGGCTTCTTTGAGCAACGATGGAGAGTCGCAGGTGAGTTGTTCCGATACTTTCAGGCCTAGTGTATCGCAACTAACGTCCAAGTAGGTCTGTACAAGGCCGAGATCACGTCA
>ERZ794946.766-NODE-766-length-11922-cov-3.446111_pt1 | contig 11922 bp, 10 predicted proteins | sample MGYA00433072_ERZ794946 | MGnify/ENA primary metagenome ERZ794946 (study PRJEB30137, sample SAMN04331413) | food metagenome | isolation source: Y3 must sample point D1 replicate A | place: Australia: South Australia | collected 2014 ...
CCGAAATCAAAAATATTATCGGAATTAAAGAGGCAACAGGGAACTTATCACGTGTGAGTCAGATCCAAGAGCTGGTTGATGAAAAGTTTATTTTGCTGAGCGGCGATGACGCCAGCGCGTTAGACTTTATGCAACTGGGAGGCTCGGGTGTCATTTCTGTCACAGCAAATATTGCTGCCCGTGAAATGGCGGAAGTCTGTACGCTTGCTCAGCAAGGTCGTTTTACAGAAGCCCGGCACCTGAATCAACGTCTGATGGATCTGCATCACACGTTATTTTGTGAACCCAATCCTATCCCCGTTAAGTGGGCAGCCAGGCAGCTGGGATTGATCGCGAAAGACACTTTACGTTTGCCGATGACGCCGTTGACTGCAACAGCAGAGCCTGTCATCACCCGGGCAATGCGTGAAGCAGGTCTGCGATAATTTAGGGAGTTTCAATGGCTTATTCAGTTAAGAGTTCGGCAGTCGCCAGAGTTGCCGGTTTGTCAGTGGTTTTATTACTGACTGCCTGTTCTCATGATCAGCATTATAAGCGGGAAATTAACGGCAACCTGGATTACCTGAAAGCGACAGGATTGCAGGATCTCAATACCCCTTCAGGGATGATTTTACCTCTGGAGAGTGGCCAGTATCAGGTCCCTGCGGGAACCATTAAAGGGGCTACGGGTACACAGCTGGATATCCGTCCGCCGGCCCAACCGCTGGCATTACTGAATGGCAGCCGGACGCAGCTTTCCGGCAACAGTGCAGTACTTATTATTGAAAATCCGCAGTCGGATACCTGGGATCAGGTCGTCAGTATTGTGCAGGTACAGAAGTGGGGGATCGCACAGCGTGATGACGCGACGCAGCAATTAACCACAGAATGGATTAACTGGGATCGTCCGGATGAAGACCATCAGTACCGTGGCCGTTACCAGATAACCGTCGACAAGCAAAGCTATCAGACGGTGATCACTGTCCGTTCGCTGGAACTGCAGCAGAAGGGCGTGGCTGTGACAAGTCCGGAAGAAATTCAGCGTTATAGCACACAACTGCTGAACACGATTTCTTCCGGACTGAATGCGATTGCGACGGCGCGTGCCAATGCCTCCGGTAATCTCACCGGCAGCATTGATGTGCAGAGCGGTGCCGATGATACCGGATTACCGGATCTGATTATCCGTGCGCCTTTCAATACCGCCTGGGAACGTTTACCTGCAGCATTGCTGCGTGTCGGTATGAAAGTGTCCGATAAAGATCGTTCCGAAGGTAGCCTGAAAGTGAGTTACAGCGCACCGGGTAGCAGTACCTGGAATGCGTTAGGCGCGAAAGATCCGGGCCTGGTCAATGGTGATTACAAATTACAGTTAGGTGATTTGGATAACCGCAGTAGCCTGCAGTTCATCGACCCGAAAGGGCATGTGCTGACCCAGTCGCAGAATGATGCGCTGGTTCCTGTGTTACAGGCCGCGTTAAATAAATAAGTCTTTAAGGCCGGAGCTTCTCCGGCCTTTTTATTTTTGTTTTAGCATAGTAATATTCCGCAAGGTAAACGATTGCGTGGCGTGAAGATTCCGAGTAAATCAGCAACCGTGCGTAAGTTCTTTCATGTTTGGAGTTAATAAGATGCAAAAGCAAGCTGAGTTGTATCGCGGCAAAGCTAAAACAGTGTTCAGTACTCAGGATCCTGACTTACTGATCCTGGAATTCCGCAATGATACATCAGCAGGAGACGGGGCAAGAATCGAGCAGTTTGACCGCAAAGGAATGGTTAACAATTTCATTATGCAAAAGCTGCAACAGGCCGGCATTCCGACTCAGATGGAAAGATTGCTTTCTGACACTGAAGCATTGGTGAAAAAGCTCGATATGGTTCCGGTAGAGTGTGTGGTGCGTAACCGTGCCGCCGGTTCCCTGGTGAAAAGACTGGGTGTGGAAGAGGGTATCCCTCTGAATCCGCCGCTGTTTGATCTTTTCCTGAAAGACGATGCTCATCATGATCCGATGATCAATGAATCTTATTGCGAAACCTTCGGCTGGGTAAGTCAGCCGCATCTGGCGCGGATGCGTGAACTGACCCTGCAGGCAAACACGGTATTGAGCCAGCTTTTTGATGACGCCGGGCTGATTCTGGTGGACTTCAAGCTGGAATTTGGTCTGTTCCGTGGTGAAGTTGTGCTGGGTGATGAATTTTCACCGGACGGGGCACGTCTATGGGATAAATCGACGATGGCTAAAATGGATAAAGATCGTTTCCGTCAGAGCCTGGGCGGAGTGGTTGAAGCCTATGAAGAAGTGGCTCATCGTTTAGGCGTGCCGCTCGATTAATTTCCGCACCGCCGTACGCTGAAACGCCGGTATTGCACTGTCAGGTGCAACCGGCGTTTTCTCTTTTATGTGTTCCCCGCCGGCTATTTTTCTGTCTCTTGTCATTGCATGGGTTCCGATACTGGTCATCCTTCTGTTCACCCACTAAAATCAGCCAGATGTAATAAAAAATAACAGAGGTAACAGATGCGTTGGCAAGGGCGACGGGAAAGTGACAACGTAGAGGACAGACGCGATCAGTCCTCTGCAGACAACAGTGGCACCGGGGGTGGCGGTATCCGTATCCCGCGGGGTAAAAGCGGTATTGTGATACTGATTGTGGTTGTGGTGGCCGGCTATTACGGTTATGACCTGACGCCGTTGCTCGGTGGCGGAAGTCCTCATAGTCAGGTCACCACCACTTCACAGACCGCCGGAAAACCACAGCCCCATACGGCGGCTGATGACCAGGCGGCGAAGTTTACTTCGGTGATCCTCGCCTCGACAGAAGATGTCTGGGGGCAGATTTTTCAGAAAATGGGCCGGCATTATGTGGATCCAAAGCTGGTGATGTACCGGGGACAGACCACCACCGGGTGCGGTACCGGGCAGTCGGTCATGGGGCCTTTTTATTGTCCGGCAGACCAGACGGTTTATATTGATCTCTCCTTTTATGATGAGCTGAAAAATAAACTGGGGGCCGGAGGAGACTTTGCTGATGGCTACGTCATTGCCCATGAAGTCGGTCACCATGTACAGAAATTATTAGGGATTGAAGAAAAGGTCAGGCAACAGCAGCAACAGAGCAGCAGAACGGAAGCCAACCGTTTATCGGTGAAGCTGGAGTTGCAGGCCGATTGCTTCGCCGGGGTATGGGGACATTATATGCAGCAACAGAATGTCCTGGAAACCGGAGACGTGCAGGAAGCGCTGAATGCCGCACAGGCCATTGGCGACGATAAACTGCAACAGCAGAGTCAGGGAAGGGTGGTGCCGGACAGCTTCACTCACGGAACCTCACAACAGCGATACAGCTGGTTCAAACGTGGTTTTGACAGCGGAGATCCTGCACAGTGCAACACCTTTGCGACCCAATGACAGCACTGTTCTCTGAAAGTGAACACATGCGGCGAACCGGGGTTCGCCGCCTTTGTATTATCAGTGGTGACCCCGACTGGGTTTGCCGGTCAGCACAGACGCTGAGACAGGGGCTGGCGGGTGACTGGCTGACCGTCAGTACGGCGCCTGAAACGCTTTCCCCCTGTATCCCCCCGGCAGCGGTTAGGCAATGTCTGGGCCGCGAATTTCGTCATGCGATTTTTGATGCCCGATCCGGCTTTCATGCGGAAGCGCTGGCAACACTGGCCGGGACCTTGCTGGCCGGCAGTTGGTTGCTGCTGCTGCTGCCTCCCCGGGAGCAATGGCCGCATTGGCAGGATCAGGACAGCCTGCGCTGGGCCGATACCCCGGAGGCTATCGACGTGCCGGGGTTTATGTGGCATCTGCACTCGGTACTGGCCTCGTCACCGGACGTCAGTTACCTGGAGCAGCACCAGCCGGGCAATGTCCCGCCGCTTCCCGACTATCAGGCGTGGCAATGCTGCGCCCCGGCGCAGCAAACAGAGCTACTTCAGCAGTTAAATGCCTTGCAGCGGGGTGTGGCGGTAGTCACCGCTCCCCGTGGCCGCGGGAAATCTGCGCTGGCGGGGATGCTGGCCCGGGATAACCCGGGCGCATTGATCTCCGCCCCCGCGAAAGTCTCCACCGAAGTTTTACAGCAATTTGCCGGTGAACATTTCAGGTTTATCGCGCCGGATGCCCTGGTCGCTGAAGATAAGAGGGGAGAGGGCTGGCTGATTGTCGACGAAGCCGCTGCCATCCCCGCACCGCTGTTGCAACAGATGGTGAGCCGGTTCAGACGTGTGTTGCTCTGCACCACGGTACAAGGTTACGAGGGGACAGGGCGCGGCTTTTTACTGAAGTTTTGTGCCGGATTACCGGAGGTGGTTCAGTACAGTCTTTCTGAGCCCCTGCGCTGGGCAGCCGGTGACCCTCTGGAACGTTTTATAGATGCACTGTTTCTGTTTGATGACAGAACCGATCCCCCGGCCGGAAAGGGAACCGGGATCCGGTGTCTGCCCTCTGCGGCCTGGTTATATGAACCCGCGAAAGCACAGGCCGTATACCGTCTGCTGACGGCTGCCCATTACCGGACCTCCCCGCTTGATTTACGGCGGATGATGGATGCTCCCGGAATGACATTGCTGGTCGATGAGACGGAAAGCGGATTGCGGGGAGCCTTATGGCTGGTGGAAGAAGGTGGGCTCTCACAGCCGCTCAGTGAGGCCATCCGGGCCGGATTTCGGCGTCCGAAAGGAAGTCTGGTTGCGCAGTCTCTGGCGGCTCACGCCGGTTTCTCACAGGCGGCCAGTATGCGCTCTTTACGTATCAGCCGCATTGCCGTTCACCCACAGGTGCGGCGTCAGGGAAGAGGTCAGGCGCTGGTCATGGCAGCGATTGCCGCGGCGGAGGGCTATGATTATCTGTCGGTCAGTTTTGGCTATACCCGGGAGCTATGGCATTTCTGGCAGTCATGCGGATTTCGTCTGGTCAGGCTGGGGACACAGCGTGAAGCCAGTAGCGGTTGCTTTGCGGCCATGGCAATCCTTCCCCGGACGGCGGCGGCCGGTCAATTGGTGATCGCGGCGGAGCAGCGGATGTCCCGTGACGGGCCGTATATGCGAAAGCGCGGGTTATCTGACCCGGATTTTCCTGTCGCTGAGGAATGCAGTGATAATGAATTCAGTGATGAGGACTGGCAGGAGCTGGCGGCTTTCGCCTGGGGAAGGCGGCCGTTTGAATCGGCTTTCCCTGCACTGATGCGCCTGAAGGCCGGTATTTCACAGCCTCCTCCCGGTCTGTTTGCGCTTGCGGCAGAGGCCGGGGATATCAGCGAACAGCAGTCGGTCGTGGCGGCAGGAGGCCGAAAGGCCTGGTTACGTCTGCTGCGCCAGGACGTCGCTCAGGTGTTATCGGAGCTTAATGAGCACAGGGCCAGGCAGTTTGCCGGACAACTGGAGGCTTTGCAAAACGTCTGATCGACAGGAAACCCTGTGTAGCCGGACCGGAAAAAAACGAACGAGAGTGAACAAAACAGGCCATAAACAGCGATGTCAGAAAATCATCGACAGCGCCCGGCAGGGGGATTCCGGTCTGCAGCCGTGGCAAACTTCCGGTGGCGAACACCGCACAGTAAAGGCAGGAGAGAAACACGGATATCCGCAGGGGATATCCGTGTGATGGCCGATCACTTTTTCTTTGGCCAGTCGTCATCGTCGTCCCACTTATCGTTGAAGTCACGATGTGGCGGGAGTTCAGGTTTATTATCCAGATACTTTTTCGTGTCGACGCGTTTCAGGTCTTTATAGACATTCACCAGAATGCCGACCATAAACACAATAATAAAAACCCACCAATACTCTTTTAACCATTCCATGACGTGACTCCTTCAGTCATCAGGCAATCAGCTGGTCCATAATCCTTTGGTACATCCGGCTGAGAGTTTGCAGATCAGATGCTTTTACACATTCATTAATTTTATGGATGGTAGCATTGACCGGCCCCAGTTCCACGACCTGCGTTCCCATCCGTGCGATAAAACGTCCGTCAGAGGTACCGCCGTTAGTCAGCAGTTGTGGCTTGATCTCATTATAGTGCTGAACTGCATTGACTACCGCATCGACCAGTTTACCTTTCGGGGTAAGGAAAGGCTGACCGGACAGATTCCATTCCAGCGTGTAGCGAAGCTGATGGCGCGTCAGCAGGGCTTCAACCTGTTCCCGGATCAGGGTATCGGTCAGTTCCGTACTGAAACGGAAGTTGAATTGTACAAAGAGATCGCCCGGGATCACATTGTTGCTGCCGGTACCGGCCTGAATATTTGCGACCTGCATGCTGGTTGGCGGGAAGAACTCATTGCCTTCATCCCAGCGGGTAGCGACCAGTTCATTCAGTGCAGGCAGTGCCCGATGTACCGGGTTATCAGCAAGGTGCGGGTAAGCCACATGCCCCTGCACACCATGTACTGTCAGATTCGCCGTAATGGAACCCCGACGGCCATTTTTTACCACATCACCGACGACTTCGGTGCTGGATGGCTCACCGACCAGGCAGTAGTCCATTCGCTCCTGGCGGGCCATCAGAGCCTCGACCACTTTGACCGTGCCGTTGATCCCGCTCGCTTCTTCATCTGAAGTGATCAGGAATGCCAGACGGCCACGATGGTTCGGATTCATGGTCACAAAGCGTTCAGCGGCCACCACCATGGCAGCCAGTGATCCTTTCATATCGGCAGCGCCACGGCCAAATAACATACCGTCGCGGATGGTCGGCTCAAAGGGCGGGTTAATCCAGTGGCGGCTCTCTCCCGGCGGGACGACATCGGTATGGCCTGCAAAGGCCAGTGTTTCGCCTTCGCCCCGGGTCGCCCAGAAGTTTTTGGTATCTCCAAAATTCATCGGTTCAATCCGGAAACCGATCGCTTTCAGGCGGTCGATTAACAGCGACTGACAGCCGGCATCCTCCGGGCTTACCGAAGGACAACGGATCAGTTGCTGTGCAAGTTCAATAACGGGGCAAAACATTATGTATTCTCCTGAATAAACGTCAGGTAAGTGGAAGGTGAAAAACCGGCGAGCAGTTTACCGTTCGTCGCACACAACAGCGGCCGTTTGATCACGGCCGGGTGTTCCAGCATCACCCTGACAGCACTGGCACTGTCCTGAACAGAGTCACGGATGTCTTCAGGGAGTTTTCGCCAGGTCGTACCTCGCTTATTCAGCAGTGTTTCATAGCCTAGCGCGTCAACAAATGCCGATAACCGGCAACTGTCGATTCCGTCCGCACGGTAATCATGGAATCGGAAAGCGATGCCCTGCTCTTCCAGAAAGCGCCGTGCTTTACGCACCGTATCGCAGTTTTTAATGCCGTACAGGGTCAGCTCGGGGGTGGTTTCATTATTTATCATTCAGGGGAACAACCTGTTATTAAAAGTGCTGCCAGCCACACCGGAGAGCGGGTCTGATAAAGCGTTTATTATATCTGCCCGTGATAATGCCGTATCAGAGCCGTTTAATCTACCCTGCGCTCATGGCGGAGGCCCTGGCGGATCGGGTGACGGAGACGGTTTTTTTAGCAGATAAAACTGTGCTGAAAGAAGACCGGCATTGATCCTGCTGCCATATCGGGGCTATACAGCGGCTATTCCTGCATTCAGTCCCGGGGCCGGGTACAGAGTGCTGCAGAACATTGTCTTACATTTTTCGAAAACAGGCGGTGAAACGCAGTTTTATTGATAAGAAACACCCAATATAACAATAAATTATATTAATTTTCCCCGAAGGTTGAAGAAAGAGTGTGATCTCATACGATTCAGGGGTCTTTACGGAGGATGTATTTAACGGGTAGGATGCGACGCCCCATTTTTTTCTTATGACAGAATTTTATGATGTTGCGTGGGACATTGTACTCAGTCCGTTTTTAGCAGAACGCAAACGATTACTGTTGTGTGGCAGATGGTCAGGACAAACAGGATAACTATGAAACATACAAAAAAAACAGCCGAAGAATTACGAGCGGCAAAGCGTAAATGGCTTAATTCACACGATGCCGGTTACCGTAAAGAAATGGGTAACCGACAGGTGCAGATGATAGCGATTGGTGGTGCGATTGGTACCGGACTGTTTCTGGGGGCTGGCGCTCGCTTACAGGCCGCCGGGCCTGCACTGGCTCTGGTCTACCTGGTCTGTGGTATTTTTTCTTTTTTCATCCTCCGTGCTCTGGGTGAACTGGTATTGCATCGCCCGTCGAGCGGAAGTTTTGTCTCTTATGCCCGTGAGTTCATGGGAGAAAAAGCCTCTTACGTGGCCGGCTGGATGTATTTTGTTAACTGGGCAATGACCGGGATTGTCGATATCACCGCGGTGGCGCTGTATATGCACTACTGGGGAGCCTTCGGGGATGTTCCGCAATGGGTTATCGCGTTAGGTGCCTTAGCCGTGGTCGGCACCATGAACATGGTGGGTGTTAAGTGGTTCGCCGAAATGGAATTCTGGTTTGCGCTGATTAAAGTCATCGCCATCGTCGTGTTCCTGATTGTCGGTGTTGTTTTTCTCGGCAGTGGTAAGCCACTGGCGGGCAGTCAGCCTGGTTTCCATCTGATCACCGATAACGGGGGCTTATTCCCGCATGGACTGTTAGCGGCACTGGTGCTGGTGCAGGGCGTGGTATTTGCCTTTGCCTCGATTGAGCTGGTGGGTACTGCCGCAGGCGAGTGTAAAAACCCGAAAATCATGGTACCCAAAGCGATCAATAGCGTTATCTGGCGTATCGGACTGTTTTATGTCGGCTCCGTGGTCCTGCTGGTGCTGTTACTGCCCTGGAATGCCTATCAGTCCGGGGAGAGTCCGTTTGTAACGTTCTTCTCAAAACTGGGTATCCCGTATATCGGCAGCATTATGAACATCGTGGTACTGAGTGCGGCGCTGTCCAGTCTGAATTCCGGCCTCTATTCGACCGGCCGTATTCTGCGCTCTATGTCGATGGGCGGGTCGGCACCGAAGTTTATGTCGCGGATGAACCGTCAGCAGGTGCCTTATGCAGGTATTCTGGTCACCATCGGGGTCTATATTTTCGGGGTACTGCTTAACTATCTGGTGCCTTCCCAGGTATTCGAAATCGTCCTCAATGTGGCGTCACTGGGGATCATCTCCTCCTGGGGCTTTATCGTGTTATGTCAGCTGAAACTGCGTAAGGCGATAAAAGAAGGGAAAGCAGAAGATATCAGCTTCAAGCTGCCGGGGGCTCCGTTCACCTCCTGGCTGACCTTATTATTCCTGTTCGGTGTGCTGGTGCTGATGGCCTTTGATTACCCTAACGGGACTTATACCATTGCCTCTATTCCGCTGATTATGATTGTCCTGATTGCCGGCTGGTTCGGCGTTCGCAAACGCGTTCATGCGATTGCCGCACAACAGCATGATCATCTGCAGAGCGCGCCGCAAGATAAGCTCTGATCCCGGGAACCTCCTGAGACGAAAAACCTGCCACTGGCAGGTTTTTTTATCGGTAACAGTCAGGAGATGATTAAAATAGTCACAGCCCGATCCTGCTAAGAGTCCGATGATTCTTATTGAGACGCACCAGAGCATTCCGGATCATTCCTGTTTGGTTCGTCGGTACCGGAAGATTCAGTCCGGCCTCCTTCCCCGGTGAAGTGTTATGCAACTCTATAAAATTCTTTTGTTATCGTTATTGTTCCCGGCAGGTGCCAGCCATGCGGTACAACCGGTTCAGACAATTATCTCGGGATGGGAATTAACCTGTGATAATTTTGCGGTCTGTCAGGGACGGAATCTGAACAATGATGGCGGATTAATGATCAGTTTTTACCGGACCTCTTCCCGGGTACCGGTAAGCTGGCTGCACGTTGAACTGCATCCGCACAGCGCGCTGTCTGCGACAGACACTCCGTTGATACAACGACTGAAGATAGATAACCAGCCTCTGGCGCCGGTTCCGTCGCAGGAGAGCCGTCAGGCTTTGCTGATTGATGATCCTGAGGCCGCGCAGCAGACACTGACGGCACTGATCCATGGAAACCGGCTGACCGCCGGCCAGCCTGACGGAAGCGGGATATCTCTGACCGCTCTGGCAGCAGTCATCGCCGAAGCTGACAAAATCCAGTCAGCCGTGCCGCCAACACCTGCTTTGCCGGAAACACCCCCGACACTGACCGTGGAAGGCAGTCAGCCCGCACCGGTCATGCCACTGACCGCGTCGGAAAGCAGAGATTTTGCAGATTATGCGATTTCACAGATAGATGTGGACAGTTGTCCGTTGGCCCCGGTTTTCCGGCAGATTAAGCTCGCAGCGCTGAGTAATACCCAGGCCCTGATGCTGATCAGTTGTGAAAGTGCGGCGTACAATACCTTCTACCAGGCGTATAAAATCAGTCGCCAGGCTCCGCTGATTGCCCGCCGATTGGGATTTCGTCTGCCGTTTAATTATCCGCAAGGTTTTGACCTGACCAATGTTCGTTATGATCCGCAAAACCGTGAGCTGACAACATTGTTATGGGGCAGGGCATTGGGAGATTGCGGAACGGCCAGCCACTGGCATTACGACGGGCAGAAATTTGTACTGGAGAAATTCAGCAGTGAAAGCGGTTGTGACCACTGGCACACCGCCAGCGACTGGCCGGTATTATGGTCATCACTGTCTGCGGACAGAACTCTGCCCGCAGACGCCGGAACCTAACGGCGGTGATTACGGACCAGTGCGGTGATCAGTTCGTTTACGCCATCACTCATCGGCATAAAATGGCTGGCACCGGTGCGGGCGACCACGATAAATACCCCCACATTATGTTCAGGTGACATGGCGATATAGGTCATAAATCCGCCCCCTCCGCCGGTTTTTTCCAGCAGTGCAGGTCTCGCGCCTTCCGCAGGCATATGCAGCCATCCCATACCGATGGCATCGGCCCGGCCTGCGACATCCATCCCGTTGACACGCAGCAGCGAAGAACGCGGATAAATCATTTTCTGCAGGTCCGGCGCTAACGGTGAACGCGGATGACCGGCAGCGCTCAGGAACTGCTGCATCCAGCGTCCCATATCTTCAGGAGTGGAATAGACGCCTCCGCTACCGATGGCGGCCAGCGTATTATCACACGGACTGGCGTTCTCATCCGGGATCATCAGCCTTTTACACTGGTCCGGTGATGGGGTGAACGTGGTATCTTTCATACCCAGCGGACGGGTGACCAGTGTACGAAGTAACTGAGGGTAAGGCTTACCGGCAGCCCGTGAAAGGGCATCGGCCAGGAAGTCAAAACCGAGGTTGGAATAGGACACTTCAGTCCCTGGTGAGTATCGCAGTCTGGCATGGGCAAGCCACGCCCAGCGCTGGCTGCGTACCGGCCAGACAAAGACCGGACGGTTCGGTCTGCCGCCCGGCATTTCACGGGGAAGACCGGCACTGTGGGTCGCCAGGTTGATTAACCGGATGCTGTTACCATGCCAGGACGGGACGACCACACCTTTTGGCGCATAGCGGCTCAGCGGATCATTAAAGTGAACCCGACCGGATTCGGCGAGATGAACCAGTACATCGGTCGTCATCAGTTTGCTCAGGGACGCTATCCTGACCAGTGAATCTTTCTTCGGACGGATACGATTTCCCGGACGGGTTTCTCCCAGGCTGCTAAAGACCCGCTGATTGCCATCGATAACCATGACAGCCATACCGGCGGCCCGGGTACCATGAAAAATCTGATTTGCATAACGGTCGGTAATCTGAGACGTCAGTTCCGGTGACGGGTTGGCTTGTGCCTGGCTGCATAATGAATAAAGTGAGCCAGCCAGCGCCAGTATAAGTGATGCGTGCTTTTTCAATCGATAATGTCCGTGGAAAATCAGTGGATAACGGGAAAGGGATAGTTTAAAGGGTTTAACGCTGGCGGAAAGAGGATAATCAGGGATTTTATGTATCCTGATATGAGGATCGTTACGCTTTTTAAAGATCTCCCCCTTTTCGTCACGAAAAGAGGGAGCGGGCGATTACAGCAGGG
>ERZ794946.768-NODE-768-length-11900-cov-4.788518_pt1 | contig 11900 bp, 11 predicted proteins | sample MGYA00433072_ERZ794946 | MGnify/ENA primary metagenome ERZ794946 (study PRJEB30137, sample SAMN04331413) | food metagenome | isolation source: Y3 must sample point D1 replicate A | place: Australia: South Australia | collected 2014 ...
GCCTCAATATCAACAAGTCAATATAATCATAGCGTGTAGAACTTTATGTTGTAACATCAACGGTACATTATATCGGACTATTTGGTGCATTGCGAACCTTTTGCGTCATGTAACAGCGTTCAAGCTGAAGCCGTAGTATTTCCCAAAACAAGACCATCAGAGTTCGCCTGACCAGACCAAGCATCTCTCAGACCCCAAACAGCCACACTGACACCAGCTCCCTCTGGAATATCTGCAGCCCCGATTCTAAGCGTGTCCAACGGGTACTCGGGGAAGAAGACAAGAGTAGCACTCTGCTCTCCTCCATTGACGAACAATTCGAGAATAGTGCGGTCGAGAACACCACTTAATGTCCAAGTGCCATTGTCGCTACCGCTGTAGACGCCGTTGGAGGAGAATTTGTCGGTGAAGTAGGGGTTCTCGGCACCCCAGCCTGCGTTTCTGCGTGATACCCATGTGGCACCGCCGGGGATGGTGCCACCTTGGACATTCTCGCCGCTGATGGATGAGGTGAAGGTGAAGTTGAGAGATCCGGCCAATGTGCTAGGAGTCAAACCGGTAACGTTTGCTTCAAAGTAGAGTGCACCAGAAGGCACGTTAGAGTAATCGAGCAAGATACTGCTGTTACCGAATGAAGAGTTGGAAGCAAGGACTTGTGAGAACTGAGAGCTGATATTGAAGGGAGTGCTGACGAGATCCCAACCAACTCCAGGAAGCTTCTTGAGATGGTTTTGACGGAATACGGTCATTGCGCTGCGCCAGCCTTCGTTGCCGGTGGGGACAACATTGGTGTATTGCCAGTTGCTGGCCCAGTCGATACTCAGACGCTTCTCAGTACCAGGGATACCGGAGAAGAATTGACCGGCGTAGTTGTCCTTGGCGAAATCGGAGATGCGAGCGACGGGGTCGACAGCCTCGAAGTGAGTACCGTTGAAAGAACCGGGGAAGTACTGGGAGATCGAGCCACCGAGGGGAGCGCCAGGGTTGATGGAAATGAACATGAGCCACATGGTCTCATCTGAGCCTTCAACGGGCATCTCGACCAAGTTGGGGCATTCGTATTGAGTGCCGAGAAGACCATGGTTAGAGAAGTTGGAAGCGTGGGTCCAGTTTTTGAGGTTAGGTGAGGTGTAGATGCCGACAGCGAATTCTGCGGCATAGACGGTGACCATAACCCATGACTCAGTCTGAGCATGCCAGAAGACCTATAATGCAATCAGCCGCTGCACGCGGTAGATCCTTGGAACTTTTATTCCTTACCTGAGGATCACGGAATTGAGTCGAGCCAATATCAATGACCGGATTGCCCTCGAAAGGCTCGAATGAGTAACCACCATCTTTGGAGAAAGCGATGTTCTGGTTCTGCGAAGTGCTGTTGTTCAAAGTGTAGATGGCAACTACACCATTGTCTTGACCAGGGAAGTAGCCACTAGTGTTGTTCACATCGACCACTGCGGAGCCGCTGAACACGAAAGTCTCGTTGTTTGGAGGAAAGAGAGCAACGGGCTGATTCTCGAAGGTATAGCCGTCGGTGGTTGCTATGAATATAATAAGCACACGGCGTAATCTCCTGCAGGTTGCTGACATTAAACTCACTAGCGTGACCCCATGATTGATTGCCAGCGACGAGGCCTGTCGGGTTGTCTGTGGTATGCGTGTCAATGCTGTGCTTGATGATCTGCGAGTAAAATTACTAACATTGGTAGTAGATATGGTAAAGGCCATCAGCGTCGACAAACAGGCCATTGGGATCGTTCTAGATGGTCACGTTAGAATTAAATGTCACGCAGAGAAGAATGATTCAATCATACCATGAAGCCCTTAGGCGGCGAGAAATGTACTTGCGGTCTCAGTGCACCACTGTAGTCACCGATTACGGGTGCTCCTATGGGTGTTCCCAACGTCGAAAGAGTGGTTCCATTCTGTGCGAACGCAGAGCCAGCACAAAGCAAAGAGGACAGAATAGCCGAAGTACGAAGCATTGTGAAGTTGTTGCTGATTCCTACCTTGCTGTCTCACGGCGACCTACCTCTTTTATATTCCTCTCTTGCAGATCTTCATTGCTGCGCCCTTCCAGTCTCAGACCTCATAATACTGGATCCGGACCAGTGTGGGCAAGTCGGATAATGAGGCCATGATCCATCACACGATCCATGCCAAAAGACAGTGCCGTGAGATGCCAATGCAGGAGAAGGGCCGAATTTTTGGTCAAAGAGTCGCTCCGCTCCCCAGCCGACCTCCAGGATCGGTGACGGCACTGTGGGTGAGAGTGGGGTGTAAGTTCGGGAAGCTCGGGGAGGCTTGGGGAAATGTGGATGTTTTGCTCGGCTTGGCTGATCATCTCGGTCCGATACCATCACCTTTGCTGATAAACCATCGGCTCGGTAAAGTTTTAGTGCGTCTTTAGATCAGTCGGCCTCACGACTACGAGGAAACTCGGGATACGGCACCAGTTCTTCATCTCTCGTCAGGCCTTCAGGTGGTCAATGGTCAGGCATGAGTCGTTTGCTTTGAGTTCACCCAGGGCTTCGGACAAGCAGAAGAATATTGGTAATCAGTGATATGAGATGGTATATACATGGTCGTAACTTTTTAATCTTTACAAATTATACATGGTCTTTCATTAGGTCAAGCGAAGCACTTCGTCAGCTTTGACTTAGTTGCCAGTCCACCAGGTGCGGTTGTTGGTCTGCTCAACAGTGTCCCAGACAAGCTGGCTGGAGGAGTTCAAAGGTCTCTCAGGGAAGACATTGTAGAGAGAGGACCAGGAGTCAATGCTATCGAAAGTGGCAGAGGCGCCACTAGCAACGTAAATGCCGACACCAGTGCTGCTCTGCATGCTAGGGTAGATTCTGGTTGTAAGAGCAAAGCGGTCGTTGATGTAAACCTCGACCAAAGATCCATCGACGAAGATGTCCCAAACAAGAGGCTCCTGAGTAGCGTTGCCGTACTCGCCCTGGATGGTGTAAGGGTAGAAGTAACCAATGACAGAAGAGTTGGCGAAGCCGTCGATCAAAGAGGAGTGAGTGCGATCAACGACGACAGTGTTGTTGGCGGGCTCGTAGTAGATGTTGGTATACTCGCGACCGTCGGGGCTGACACCGATTCTGACACCGCAAGGGCCAGTGGCGCTGGAAACGACGGCGCTGAGCTCCATGTGGGCACTGCCGTTTGCGACGAGAGTTTGACTGCCGTTGTAGGTGCGGCCGGGCCAGCTGTGCTGGGTCGACCCATTGCGGAGACCAGTGACAACATCCTCGAGAGGCTTGACACCAAGAGTCTGAGCGGTGAAGCTACCATCAAGGTTTTGAGAAAGGTAGGAGTTGCCCATTTCACCAAGAACACCATCCATGTTCACAACGTTCTTCACGGTGTGGACGAATAGCTCGCGAGGAAGAGAAAGAGCACCCTGGAAACCTTGCTGCTTGGCAGAGAACAGACCACCGCCTCCGGTGATGTCTTCAGGTGCCCATCCGTACTGAACACGGCGATCGTTCTTGGTGTCGTTGAAACTGGTGAGAGCGTAAAGGTTACCCCAGTCTCCAGCACCGCCAGAGATGGGTGTGAACTGAGCAGAACCGTTGGCGCGGCGAGTGACGTGACCCTCGTTCCAGAGTGCCCAGTGGGCAGATTCGTGGAAAGAGACATTGCCACCTTCGGAACCCATGTTGACGAAGTAGTGGAGGTGGCCATCTTCATCAGGAAGAGTGAAGAAACCAGAGACCTCGAAGTTAAAACCGTAAGAGCCAGTAGGGAGCACGGCGCCCAGAGAGGTGTTATCAGCGGGCTCGAAAAGCGAGCCAAGGAAAGTCCAGTTGGCCAAGTTGGATGCAGGCGCGCTCCAGAGAGGCATACGAGGGCCAACGCCCTTGATACCACTACCAAATACAGCGTAGTAATGGGGTTCTTGCTGGCCGAGGATAGCATCAAGGGCAGGCATGGGCTCGAAGAAGGGATCACGGAAACCAGTAATGTTCCAGTCACCAGGAGGACCCTCGATCACAGGGTTGTTCTCGTACTGCTCCCAGGTCTTGCCGCCATCGTGGGACATGGCCAAGCTCTGGCTCTCAGTGCCGTTCAAGTAGGGAAGAGTCCAACTCGTGGGAAGCTTGGAAACGGAGGTGTAAAAGATGAGGAGGGTACCATCGATACCACCGGTCATGTTGACAGGTTGGGCAGTACCAGAGAAGATACCAAGGCCGTCGTAGCTGCCATTGCCGGCAGGACCCAATGCCAGGGCATCAGTGCCCTCCCAACCACCAACGTCGGTCCAAGAGATCATGTCCTTGGATGTTGCGTGACCCCAAGAGATATTTCCCCAGTTAATATGCTCAGGGTGCCACTGGTAAAAAGCGTGGTAAATGTCCTCGGTAGGGTCATACATGAGACCACAAGGATCGTTCATCCAGCCAGCGGGAGCAATGAAGTGGTTCTGGGGTCTCCAGCGGGTGAAGAGAGTGTTGTTGCCCATGGAGTCGATCATGTCAGCGGTCAATGCCTGGCCGAGCGCAGTGGCGCCCATGAGGCCGGTGAGAGCAAAAGAGCTCTTCATTGTGGGAATAGAGAAGAGAGGGGAGAATAAGGAAGAGGAGAGGAGGGAAGAGGCAGACTTGCTTGATGAGAGATGATCTGAGGTGCGATGCCTTGATGTTTAAATATTTCTCCAGGACCCTTGAGATCTGGGGCATGAACGGGGAAAGCAATCATGAAAGTATAGAATTGAGTTGCTCCAGAACAGATTCTAGACATTCCGGCAAGGGTATGACGCCGATCGCGAGGGCATCAAGCCACCAAAAGTGTCGGACCGACACATAGACTCATCTGGGGCCCCACACCGGTAGAGCTATGGTCCTAGAGCAAACGTGCGGTTTTCTGTCAGTTGATGCTTCAGCAGTGGCCAGCATAGAGAAGAAGAGAGCCGAAGCTCTTGGGTGAAGTGTGTAAAGCACCCTGGAACAGAGCAGATCTGCGTACAGGATTCTGAAACCACTCGCGAGATTGTTACTCCATGATGAGCTCGATTGAATTCGGGAAGTTGTGCAAAAGAAAAATTAGTAGGTTCGTGATGCTGCCATCGCCAAAGCTTCTCAATCAAATATCGCGCAGCAATAGTCATCGAGAACGGACGATATAGCCGAGAGGGCAGTTACAAGAAGAGAAACATGTACCGTGCTTAGGCATGGCACGAATGCACGATGAGATGGAGATGGCCGTAGCTCGCTTGAACGACGTGATAGAGTTCGAAGGGCTTGGAGAATGTAGCGGACTGCGGGAGAAGAGTTAGGTGAAGACGGGAGCCCCGCATGGAGACAGCTCGTAGCAACAGGTTCGTGGATCGTGTATCCAGAAGTCCCTTGATCTGCTTGCAGACGGCATTTGTACTGCCTGCAGAGGCGATCGTAGAGAACAGCAGTTCTTCAGATTGCACCTATCTTATCTTGCATGGTACGACCCGTGATTGTGATTGTGATTGCGATTGTGATTGCAACTTTTGAAAACGGGCGGCTGTCGTCGGCTTGTGTGGAATATGATCATGTGCCATGGCAGAGAGAAGAGGCTGGTCAGAGGTTGGCGAAAGAAATCCGAGCTCACCTTATCACGGACCGAAACAAGCTGCGACGCGCACGGACCTCAAGTGACGAGGTTCGGCATCCGGGAGTTCAGGTTCAGGCTGGCGTTGTGTTTGTCCGGGGCGTGGAGCTGCGGGCTACGTGTTAGATAGTTTGATGGACAAAGTAGACTTGACCGACGACAAGACACGATGAGGCTCGCTGCCTATGCTGGAACCTCCGCGCTGGTGGCAGCCGGTGCTCTATTGAAGGCTTTCCACCAGCGGCCCAACTTCTACTCGGCCACCGTCTATCTGTCGCAGAGCAATGCCTGTGTTCTTGTGAGTTGGCCTCCCCATACCAGACACGTCTCACCCGCTAACTCCGTCGCTATCCAGATTCTCACCAACCTCGCTCTGGTAACCGCCTGCAGCTTCATCTATGGCCTCCAACGTCTCTTCTATGGCCCCCTCCGCCCCGTCGAGATTGAGCATCTTTCGGAAAAGGCTTGGTATGCCGTCCTCGACACCCTCCTGGCAATGCCCTCGTTGAGGGATGAGGTTGGAGGATGGATGCTCGCTGTCTTTGTGCTGCTATTAGCTGGCAAGGTCTGGAGCTGGATCGGCGAAGGTCGTGTTGACATACTCGAGCAACAACCGCCACAGAACCCCCGCCTCTTCCACGCACGTCTCGCTTCATCATTACTCTTGTCTACCGCATTCAGCTCTGGCATGCTACGATACTGCATTGCCACTGTCAAGGACGACCCTCGCCCGGGAATGATGGTCATCTTCACCTTCGAATTCGCCATTCTTTTGATCTTCTCCCTGTTCAGCCTCTTCCGCTACATCCTGGCTTTGGTGGAAGCACGTATATTACAGCTGCAGACAAAAGCCAAGATGGATGAACGGAGAGCAGAGATCCGCACAGAAAGAGAACGTCTGGAACGCGAGCGCGAAGAATCAACCGATCCGGATAGTCTTCCTCCTTTGCCGAGTGAAGAAGACGTGGATGAAAACGAGATTGATGTTCCAGGCTGGGAAGACAAGCGTCGCTGGCTATTCGGCCTGGAGCTTGCGACAGGTGAGATGCTCCCGTCTTCATCAACTCGATCAAAGCTAACACATCCCAGACTTTGTCAAGCTCATCATCTACACCATCTTCTTCGGAATCTCCTTGACCTTCATGGGACTGCCCATGCATATCATACGCGACGTCTACCTGACCTTCGCGTCATTTGTTAAGCGAGTCAAGGACTACAACAACTACCGCAAGGCAACTCAGAACATGAACAGCCGATACCCGGATGCCACCAGCGAAGAATTGACAAACGACAATACCTGTATTGTTTGTAGAGAGGTCATGGTGCCGTGGGGCCAGCCAGACGCCGCAGGGCAAGCCCCTAGACCCAGCCTCATCAATGAGGGTATGCGTGCGAAGAAGCTACCATGTGGTCACATTCTTCATTTGCGCTGCCTCAAGGCCTGGCTCGAGCGACAGCAAGCATGTCCCACTTGTCGCCGCCCGGTCATTCCTACTGGTGCTTCTACCACTAATGGCGCAGGAGCTGGTAATCAGAATGCAGACGGTGGTGCTAATGGCGATGCACAGCAAGGAGGCAATGCTCAGGGAGGTGCTCCCAATGCGGATAACAATAACAACGGCAACCGACCAGCTCAGCCTAGATTGCGCATGCTTAACCTCGGTCCGATCCGCATTGGTGTCTACAATGGACCTGCCAACCGCGTACAAGACGCTCTGAACCAGCGACGTGCACAGCAGAACGGCACTCCCACTGGTAATGCGACACCTGCTGTCACCCCAGGCCTTGGTGGCTTGGCTGGTGCAAGATCGGTCGATACTCAATTCCAATTCCTGCAGATCGAAGAGCGTCTGCTGCAAGAGACACGTCGCTTGCAAATTGAGCAGACTCAGCTTGCAACCGTGCGTGCCTTGGAAGCAGAGTTGGCCAGACTTCGCGCCCATTACAGCAATAACCAGGCTGGGCAGGGTCTTCCTGGTTCTTCGACGGTTGCAAGGCCGGCAATGCCTAACACCTTCCCACCCCCTAATATGATGGGACCTGGCGCTGGTTTCATGTCACCGCAAGCATTCCAACCCGGTGCAGGACAGGAACCGATGACCCAGGGGCACGAAGCGCTACCGCCTGGTCTCGTATTACCTGAAGGCTGGACTCTCACACCTCTTAATAGAGTCGAGGGCACTGCACAGCTCGGTGGTGGTATGCCACAGACACAACCTCCAGTACCTACGCCTACAGTGACGATTCCAGCACCTGAAGTTCCGGCCCAGGAGAGTGAAAGCGAACAATCGACAGCCCTGGCTCAACAACAAGAGACTGAGCAATCAACGGGCACGGGTGTTTCGGAGGCTTTGGTTCCCAGCCAATCTACCCAGGATAACGAGATAGTTCCGGTGGGACCTCCCCAAGCAGGCTCTTCTGGACCCAGTGAGGTGATGTCATCTCCATCGCCTCAACAGGGTGCCTCTTCGCAGAGTCAGGCCGAACAGCCAGACGCCCCAAGCATTGATGTTCAAGCCGAATCTGCTGAGCACGCTACTATGGAAGCCCCAGTTCAGTCAGATCCCAGCCCGCTAACCACTGGACCTAACGGATGGGGAGGAAGCTCGAGCTGGAACTTTGACAATGTCCAAGGCGAAAGCAGCAGCGAGCAGACAGCCACCGAAGAACAAGACCAACCAGCTGACAAAGGCAAGGGCAAGGCGGTAACGATGGAGGATGTGGAGGACGCAGAGCAGTAGACGAAGATGTATTTCTATATTTCACGACCATGGCATCGACAAAGGCATAGGACAGGCATAGCGAGGCGTTTCTGGAAGCCGTATCAAGGCTTGGTATTCCCCTCAAGCCGATAGAGAACGGCGCAATTTACATTTATTGTACAAAGATTCGAGACGTGCAGTCTCTCCAGAACGCCCATATATGACAAGATTCCATGTGATATGATACAAAGGTATACAGAGAAGGAGACAAAAGACGGGCGTACTTGTCTAGAAGTTGCGAGCCTTGAGGAAAGCCTCTATCCGCGGCTTGTGCCAACCTTTGATCATGACATGGTTGGTAAGTCTGTTGATAACACACTCGGCGTCTGGTACACCCAGCTCCATCTGGAGCGCATCGCGCAGGACATCGATGTTGCCGTCGATCTTCTTGACACGGGTCAATCGCATGTTGCCTCCGCGTTTCCTCAAAGTGTAGATGGGCAATTCATTCGAAGGTGTCCTGGTGACAAAGTATGGAAGGTTGGGAGCGATTTCTGACTCGGGAAGAGTAGGAGTGTCGAGAGTCGCAGGTGCGTCCTTCTGCGAGACACGATCTGGGTAGTTGCGGATCTTTGTTGGTTGCGAGGTACGGTGTGAGGCGTGTGATGTGAGAGGTCGCGGGATCGACTTGAGCGATGTAGGAGGGTATGATGGAGAAGCGGAGCGCGAGGCGACGAGGTTGGGATCCACAGTGGGAGGAGTGTATACATCTTTGGAATATACTGTCAGTGCATGTTGCGGGACTGCGAGGTGTGTGCAAAAGATGTACCCGATCGGATGGTGGAGGTGGAGAAGCGCAGGAATTGGCGGACAGTGGCCGGACGCGGAGGTCCCAAGGGGCGCAGAAAGGGCATGACGGGTTGCATGAACGACATGGTTGTGGTGGTGATGTGCGATACAGGGCGGTGGTGGTGGGCAACTTTTCTGCTGCTAGGTGTCGGTCGATGGCGCCAAGCCATGCGGTGCGGAGGTTCGGCGGCTTCTGCAGCCAACGCGAGAAATTCAGTCAAACTGGCAGCGACGACCCAGACAGCGCCGCCGTAACTCACCACTCCGTCGACCATCTTTCTCGCCCAGCGCATTCAATCATGGCCGCTACCGCCGACGCTGCTAAGCAGCAATCGATTCTGCCCACTCTCATCCCCCACCTCGACCGCCATCTCGTCTTCCCTCTGTTGCAATTCCTCGAGGACCAGGAGGATGTCGACGAGCCCTCGCTCGAGCACAACAAGCTCAAATTCGAGCTGCTCAAGCACACCAACATGACCGACTTCGTCGGCGACCTGTTCGCCAAGATCAACAACCTGGACGAGCGCCCGGAGGAGTACGTTCAAAAGCGCGATGAGGTCCTCAAGAAGCGCGAGCAACTCCAAGACGAGTGCTCCAAGATCCAGGACCTGCTGGCCGATACCGAGGTCGTCAACAACTTGCGCTCCGACAAAGTCCAGAACTTGAACTACCTCAAGGAGAACCACGGCGTGACCATCGAAATGGTTGACGCTCTGTACGAGTTTGGCCAGTTCCAGTACAGCTGCGGCGACTACAACAGCGCCTCTGAGCTGCTTTACCAGTTCCGTATTCTTGTACGCTCAGACTTTTGCAAACGTCTCAATCTACCCAAATACTGACACATCTCGCAGAGCACCGATAACGACAAGGTCTCGGCAGCAACATGGGGTAAACTCGCCTCGGACATTCTCACCACCAACTGGGAATCCGCTATGGAGGAGGTACAGAAGGTCCGCGAGAACATCGACACACGCCTGTTCGCCAACCCCTTGGCCCAACTCGAGCACCGCAGCTGGTTGATTCACTGGTCGCTCTTCCCCTTCTTCAACCACGAGCCCGCCCGCGATCAGCTCACCGACCTCTTCTTCTCCCCCACCTACATCAACACCATTCAGACCGCTTGCCCCTGGATCTTGCGCTATCTCGCCGCTGCCGTCATCACCAACCGTAACCGCCCTGCTGGCAAGAACGGCCAGAACTCGTACCAGAAGCAGCTCAAGGACCTGATCCGCATCGTCAGACAAGAAACCTACGAGTACAGTGACCCCGTCTGCGAGTTCGTCAAGGCTCTCTACGTCGACTTCGACTTCGAGGAGGCCCAGAAGAAGCTCGGCGAGGCCGACGAGATCCTGCGCAACGACTTCTTCCTTGTCGCTACCAGTGACGCTTTCAAGGATGCCGCCAGACATCTCATCTCAGAATCATACTGCAAGATCCACCAGAGAATAGATATCAAGTATGTGCTTCCCTGACAGTATCTGCCTACGACAAATTTACTGACACCAATCTCTAGGGACCTCTCCAAGCGTCTCGGTCTGTCCGAGGACGAGGGTGAGAAGTGGATCGTCAACTTGATCCGTGACACTCGCGTCGACGCAAAGATTGACTACAAGGAGGGCACCGTGGTCATGAACCACCCGCCACAGTCAGTGTACCAGCAGGTCATTGAGAGAACCAAGGGTGGATTCTTCCGCACTCAAGTCCTCAGTGCCGCTGTTGCAAGGTAGATTGGAGATGTGAGCGAAAAGTAAAACCAGCAGCAGCAAGAAGCAAAAAAAGCAGCAAAAGTTTTTCAATTCCTCTTTCACGATACCTCAGATCCTTTTGTTTCTCAATTGCATGAAAGGGAAGGACGAATATTTTGGGGGCTGGGGTCATACCTTTTCTGTGTTACGATCAAAGCTAGGCGTTTCAATTTTCAGTTTTTGGGGGGATTATCGATCAACACACAAAAGGAGGATGGGGAGTTGAGCAGAGTTCCGAGTTTAGAATGAGCTCACCCCTCGAAGATGTGTAGAGTTTGATGAATATACGGACATAGACCATCTACATTTCCCCTTTGCATAGTATTCTTGTCAAGTCACAGAGTGTAAAGACCGAAAGAGTGTTGAGGAATGTGAAACAAAGATCAAGTCTCACGAGTAACATGGGTTTTCTTCATGACCACATTCTTATAAGGACATGCTATTGTGTTGTTTAAGCAAAGGTGAATATCAACATTTAGAGGTTCTTCAAATTCGTGGCGTTGTCGGCTGCTGCGCCACTTGCAACGCCACACATATCTCCATCGTACCTCTTCCATCTCTAAATTCCACCAACATCGCCTTTCTCAGACACCGAGATACGACATACCGCAATTCACACATTCACTTTTCCTCGAACGACACAACATCTATCCTATTGTCAAGACATCTGCATCTGAAAAGACACCACGATATAACGAATCCACACAACACAAAGGAAACAGACATCAAACAAGAGAAGAAATGTCGGCATCATTGGCGCCGGAGTGTAATGAGGTCAAGGAGTAAGTTACTACTTGAAGAGCGATGTGATGTACTTGTTGTGTTCGACTGCAGTTGCTTGTATCAGTTGAAAGAGGGGTTTAGCTGACATGAATCTTTTCGTCTCTAGGCGCTACGACAGTTGCTTTTTGAAATGGTATAGCGAGAGTGAGTTATTGCCGTTTTCTTTTTGTTTCTTCTCATCTTTTGCTTCTTCCTTCTTGGATATCAGTATCCGTCTTCAACCTCTCCT
>ERZ794946.770-NODE-770-length-11884-cov-4.019106_pt1 | contig 11884 bp, 6 predicted proteins | sample MGYA00433072_ERZ794946 | MGnify/ENA primary metagenome ERZ794946 (study PRJEB30137, sample SAMN04331413) | food metagenome | isolation source: Y3 must sample point D1 replicate A | place: Australia: South Australia | collected 2014 ...
CATGGACGCAGGGAACGATTCAATTGACTCAAAGTCCATACGAAGATCCTCTGTTTCGAGCAGCTCTTGACTGATCGTTGAAATTGGATTTGACAAAGCTCGAATGGTGATATATATATAGTATCTATCGTTTCTGACATCTATGAGTGTTCTATACCTTCAACTCCTTTCCAACCTCCTCAATAGCCTTGACCAATCCCTCCAAAGTACCACGTCTAGTCTGACTATTAACCACAACACGGAAAAACTTGCCGTCCTCTCCCGGCGCATAATCAACCATAAACCCTCTAGGAATCAATTTTTGCGCAATCCTTTCCGTCGTCTTTGAATTCTTGTTTCTGTGACCTACACCCTCTTGTTTGTTGTAGTAGAAGCAAACTTGCCAGCATGGAGGCGGGTTTTCGGAGACCAGTGTGAAAGCAGGGTTTTCTTGGACCAGAGAGGCCAGAGTGGAGGCTGCGGTGAAGGCGTTGTCGATGGAGGTTTCGAAGCCGGAGCTACCGTAGTAGATCCAGGATAATGCGAGTTTGAGTGCGTCTCCTCTGCGACCGCATTGTGGTGTCAAGTCTGCCAGATCGAAAATCTCTGCTTCCGGGCGTTCTTCTTGGACGGAAGGTTTGGAGTTCAGAGTCGTGATATCAGCGGCGGATTCATCTCCCTCTTCCTCGGGGTTGTGGAAGAGGTAGCCAGCAGGCAAGGTCATGGCACGCTGGAATTGTCTCATGTCTTTGCCGAGAAGGAAGGAACAAGTCATCGGTACTGCAAGCATTTTATGCGGTGTGACGCCGATGCTGTCTGCGCGGTGGATATCCTTGACCTTGTGCTTGTGAGTGGCGCTGAAGATGACCGGACCACCCCAGGAACCATCGATATGAAGCCAGAGTTTGTGCTTTTCGCAGACGTCTGCGATGGGGCCGATGGGGTCGTAGCTACCAAGAACAGTGGTTCCGGCAGTCGCATTGACGTAAAAAGGAACATCGCCGGCATCCTTTGATTTCTGAACAGCAGCATCCAGGGCTGCGGGATCCATTCTTCCTTGCTCATCTACGGCAACGCCAATGACGGCGCTGCTTCCAAAGCCGAACATTTGTGCAGCCTTTTCCAACGAGTAATGTCCATGTGCTGAAGTGAACAGAGTAAATCTTCTTCCGTTGATACCGTCAACTTTTGTCTCCGGATGCAGAGTGTTTCTCGCAATAGCAATCGATGTAGCATTGCTAGCCGAACCACCAGGTTGGGAAATACCACCACCATGCGCACCAGTGAAACCGTAAAGACCGGCGAGTGCTTTGGACGTCTGCTTCTCAATCAACGTCAATGCAGGAGAAACCTGATAGACGTGGAGGTTTGTGTTCAACACCGCAAGCAGTAATTCCGTGACCACGCCAACAGCATTGGTGGATGCGTATAGTTTATCCATGAATCCTTGATCCCAAGTGTTGACGCTGTACTTCAGAAGTTTCTCGACTACATCGAGAAGCCCCTTTTTCCCTTCAGCATTTTCCGGAAGCTGAACATCGAAGAGCGACTTTAGTTTCTGAGGAGGGTGGTGTTCGACGAGAGCGGTGCGGGGACCTTGGCCTTCGACTTGCAGACCATGGCCAGTATGTTTGGTTGCGGCATCTTCGTCGGCGGATCGAATGAAGGGGATAATGAGTTCTTGAATCGAGTTGAGGAGCTGTGAGGTCCATTAGCGATTGCGTTTCCTTGCATGCGTGGTTTAGAAGCTTTGATGATCCATACATCCTGAACCTCATCCGCTCTCTCCAATGGCTTCTCCTCTGCCGGTCTGGAAGGTAAAGATGTCATGGTAATAATGCAGAACAAATGCAATGGACTCGAAAAGTGCAGGAAGCCCTCGAGTTATATGCTGTTTTGTTGTTTTCCAATGACACCGACATTGAGAAAATATGTGTCTGACGACATCTCGCGTTATCACCGAATATTGCCGATCACTTACCACTTTTTGACTTTCCGAGTCGTGAGGGTCGGCGACATTCGACCTCACCTTCTTCTGAGATATGGACTAAGCATTCTTACTGTACTTGAACCATTGATGATATCTGATCTGCGGTGAACGGTCAATGAGATACAAATCGAAGAGACAAGTCACAACGATAGTGAAGATGAGAAATCGGTCGAGTCAGACATGACAAAGAAAAGACATTTCTTGGGTAATCTCCTATACACCGAAAACACAAAGAACAATAGCTAGATACCACTGTATGATGAAAACTCCATTTTCCCAATCCTATAGACATGTGACGATTACACCTTGGTGCTGCTGATCGCATTCGCACCGGAAGCGTGCTTACTGGCATTAGAAGAGCCAGCGGGTCTACTTCCAGCAGTCGCGGCTTTTTGTCTCGCTTCTTGCGATCTGGCCTTATTGGCTGCGTGTCTTTCTCTGGCCAATTGGATGGCTGATTTCTTCTCTCCTCCTTGTTGTGCTTGAGCAGGAGCGCGAGATCCGGATATCGGTGCCTTCTTGTTGGCATGTGTGCTGTGTGCATTCGCATTCTTCAGATTTGTGTCGACTTCTGAGAAGGATTGGAAACCGTCATTTGAAGCCTTGATCTTGGATTGCTTGACCCATTCGCCGCGTCTGCGTTTGTAGAGATCCATTTTCCAGTTTTTCCAGACGGCACGGCCGCAGGGATTATCGCGGAGCGCGGCTTCATTCTCGTTCAATTCTTCGGCGATGCGTTCGCGGATGAAGGCGAGACCGTGGGTGCCTTCCCAGATGGCATCCACGACACGGGACGCGCATCTGTCTAGTGCCATCTCACCAATGTGGCCAAAGAATTGTTGGATCAGTTTTCGGCGGGAGATGATGCTGGCGTTGTGAGATGTCATGGCTGCTTGCAATGTGCGGCAAATCATGGTGTCGCGAGACATCTTGAGTAGGGTCGATGGTGGCAGAGCAGCTAAGCTCTCGAGGATCAGGCTGCTCAAGGCACCAGGAACTAAGATCATGCATTGTGCGAGAAGGGAGCCTTGGAGCTTGATGGTGTGCGGGTTTGCGCGCTCTTCGGCAATGTGTGCAGGCATACCTTCAGGGACTGCGTTCCCATTCTGTGCCGGCTCATCAGTATCGGGCTTCAGCAACTTCACAATGTCGAAGCCTTCGGGACCGTTGTATGCCTCGCTCAGTTGTACTGCAATGACCTGGCTGTCAATTTCTCTCACAGCACATCTGGCGATCAAGGTCTTGACAACTGCGAAACGGTTGCGCTCGAGCAGACTGGGAATTTGAGGGCAGATTTGCTCGTGAGCCTCCATCAGATCGTCCTTGCTCAATCTTTCGAGAACTTTGCAGACGACATAACAGGCAATTTCATTACGGGCCAGAGATGCCATGCGATCCTTCAGGAGACCTCTATACAAGCTCTTGAACATCTTTCCGGGAGCGTGTTCGACGATGCATTCGATAAGGTGAGAACCAATGGGGTCGAAGAGAAGGCCGTTGATGAAGCTAGCGCTGTCGCATTCAGGAGTGATTGGGTCGTCGGGAAGAAGAGTGCGGAAGATGGAGGTCTCGTCCTTTGCTTTTGACTTGCCGAAGTGAGTAAGCTCGATTCTCATCAAGAGCTGCAGAGCAGGGTTGCCGAGTTGGTGTGTGGCGAGGGCGCGAAGGCTAGTCGTGTCCAGGCCAGAAACACTGGCAGTCATGAGCTTTCCAAGAGCCTCGGTGAAGGACTTGGGAACAGGGCGACGATCTTCCTTGTCCTTTGTAGTTGTGGCATCTTCCTTGTCGCCATTGACGGTGACATGTTCCTTCTTCTTGCTTTGCATCAAAGATTTGTTGGTTGAGTCTGACAAGGGCTCGCCAGCCAAGACGAGGAGCAAAACGCGGAGGGTGTGAGAGGCGAAGCGATCGGTCATGAGGAAACCAACGTTGCCCTTCATCTCTCCGAGTGTGAAAAGGAAGAGGTCTTCCATGCTGACGTAGATTTCGCCATCGTCGGTGGTCAGGTCTTGGGCCTTGGGCGGGTGGAGCAATTCTTGTGTGACGGCGGGCGCGGCTTGGATGAAGAGCTTCTCACAACAATGCGAAGCGAAGCGGTGTTGGAACAAGTGCATGAAGCTGCGATAACGAATCAGTAATGCGACCATGGAAGTCTTCGTAATGATCAACTCACTTTCCGCTGAACTTTTGGAACAATGTCTTGAGCTGAGCAGGTGTCGACAGTTGGATCAATCTCTCCATCAATCTCGAGCAAGACTGGCTGTTGGCGATCTTGAGTTCCTTGCCATTGGCCTCGCGGTAGACGTTGGCCAGGAAAAGGCTTCTCTCCTCGGCATCGGCAAAGTTGTTCATCTCGAGCATCTCGTCGGCGCGCTTGAAGTATTCCTGCTCGTCCTCGTCCAGCATACCGAAGAAGACCTGCTCCTGGGGCGGGCCTTGACCCTCACCATCCTGATCATCGCCGTTGGTGTATGCGCCATCCTGAGGAAGTCCGACAAAGTCCTGCTGTTTTGCGGCCTCATCGATGGCATCAACACCGTCGACACCGTCTTCGGTTCTCTGTCGCTTGGGCTGTGCGAAATCTTCCTGGACATCCTCCTCTTCTTCAAGCTTTCTCTTCTTCTCCTCGCCTCTGCGGCCTCTCTTCTTCAACTCGCGAGGCATCTTGTCAGCACGGTGATGGTCGACGGTGTGATGAGATGGTCCTGGGCAGTCGAGTGATGTGGATCTAGGGGCCAAGGCGAACGGAGAGTGATAACCAGTAACGCGATGACGTTCACCAAGTCGGTTGACACTTTTCGCCGGCAATGTTTTTTTGATCTTTCGAGGATTTCCAAACCTCCGATTGGCTGATCTTTTGCGGGGCGACAGATCGTGCACTGACCACCAAACTAGATCCCGGACTCTCGGGGTCAAAGATGTGACAAGTATCAACCCGTTGACTCTGTTCTTCCGATGCACTTGTTGTGGAAAAGTAATCTGTTCTGTCTAGATGACGGCGAAACACGATCTTGTTGTAGAAACTACCAACTGATGATAATCGTTTGGCCGAAAATCCTGCAAGCCTTCGATCGGCCATCTCACTCACCCCTCCATGCAAGATCTCCAGATCGAGCAGCCGCTAGATTTCAGATTCGCTAAACGTGCCATCTGAGATCAGACACGAGGCATGCCAAATCCTTCTGCCTCGAAGCCATCACGACTGTTCTTCTGACAGGCCACTCATCTCGTGTCAAGTTCAAGTCGTCGTGTCTTCAGTCATCTTGTTGGATAGCTATTCATCGCTTGCATCCATTGCAGCTGAAGAAAGACGTTGGCGGCAAGCGTGGTTGGCTTGTCATGTCGGCTGTCTCCTGCATGCGACGAACATGTCGACTGCATCGCTCACCATGCATGCAGCCCTCGACAAGGACACGGCGTGCAGCCTTCTGTTTGGTTATGCAAGCCCTGCTGTATCGATCGGTGTGTGACTATCGTGACTGTCACTTTTCAGATCGTCCAATCAATGTCATCCATCAACTTGTCTCGATAACCGAAGCTGCAGACGGGACAAGGACCCCTTTGATCCAGACCCTCGGTATCACCGTACGTTCGATTTGGTTTGGCAAGATAGATCATCTTTGAAACTTGGTATTCATTCTCATATAAACGTTAATGCTTTTTCGCTCCAAATATGTACAAAACCCAATCCGCTCGTGTATGCCAGCTGTATGTTCAAAAGTATTCCCTCAACTTCGGAATAAGCAGTCAATTATTTCGGCAGTTATGCCTGCACTCCATTGCCGTTGGTGTTGGATTCAATTATAGCATCGAGTGCAGTCTGGAAGACCTTCTTCAGAGCTTCAGTGTCTTCAAGACCAACACTGAAGCGAACAAGGTTGGCCTCGACACCAAAGCTGGCAGCCCAGTCGAGCTCGGTGTAATGTGCTAGTAGGGCAAAGGGTGAGCTGAGAGTGAAATTCGTGCCCAATGAAGGCCCCTTAGCTGTGTCCAGATTATCATAGAAGACCATAGCATCGTCCATGGAGTAAAATGTCGCAGATAGCAGGCCTCCATACCCACCATTGGGTAGTCTGCATGCATCATAGTACTTTCTCGTCGGTGCGTGCTTGGGGTAGTTGACTTGCTTGATGCGAGGATGTTGCATCAAGACTTCGCAGATGGCCTCGGCGTTGGTGTTAATACGGGCGATGCGGACCACAAAGTCTCTGCTGTTGCGTTCGAGGAACATGGCGTCTTCCTCGAAGAAGTTGTCCTCGTAGTCCTGAGCTAGGTATTTCTTCAAGGTGTCGTAGTAACGACCTGCGGGGTTCAAGATGGCAGATCCTCCCATGACATTACTATCTCCTGAAAAGACCTTGGTCAAACTGCTTACAACGACATCGGCGTACGGCAAGACATGGACGTTCAAGAAATTGCCGATGGTCTCGTCGATGACAACAGCAAAGTCGTACTTGTCGGCCAATTGACGAATGCGTTGCAAGTTGGGACACTTCAACAACGGGTTGCTGGGGAACTCGCAGAACAGACCGAGAAAGCGCTCACCAGACTCGAGACGCTTCTCCAGGTCATCCAGATCGTCTTGCTCGCCGTTGCCGTAGAAGAGAGCGCCAGGACCCCACTTTTCCAGAATCTTCAATGTGTCGACGTATGGGAAACCATAACTGATGCTCTTGTTCTTGGGGCGGATTGCCATCATGCTGCGATGCGTGTTGAAGATGGCACTCATTCCTGTGGGGTAAAGGAATACATCATCGACCGAGAAGCCTTCGGCACTTCTAGTACGCTCGACATCTTCGGGGTGTTTCAAGGCCTCCTGCAAGTCGACGTCCGAAGTCAAGGATCCAGCAATGCGACGGCGGATAGCAAGCTTTGCTTGTTTTGCGAATTGGACATTCAAGTTGCGACCGAAGCGTTCCTCGACGAAAGCGAAGGGGTCGGTACCGTCCTTGTCGTCGTTCTCGGAGGGGGGTGATTGGTGGGGAGTGTCAATTGACATCTGGCGTTGGTATCGGCGAGGACCCTTGCGCGGCTTGTCGTAGATGGAAGCCTTGTCGACCATGGTGCCATCGAGGAGATGCTTCTCGAGGAACTCTGCTCTTCTGCTGGATACACCATCACCGCTGTGTTGCCAAACTTGCTTTGCGACGGGCCAATGCTCGGCGGGGTAGAGGACGGCGGAGAGACGGGGTAGAACGCGTTGCGACTCGTCATGCGATTCCGTCTTCGGGTTCGGTACGAAGTCGATGACACGAGCGGAGCCTTGTGAGTCGGGAGCCATGCGATGCATGAATTCAAGACAGCGATTGGCGACCTTGTGAGTGGGGAACAGCATGGCCTTTTGTGATGGGTTGCCATGGCGCTTGACGATTTCAGTGGCAAGACGGTCGATGCTCTTGTGAATGAAGAATCGTGGGTAACCACACTTCATCTTGTCCATGACCCATTTCTGGCCCTCTTCGTATCCTACGTTGGCCGCCCATGTCGGAAGAGACACACTGACTGCCTGTGTTGAGTGTTAGTCGAAGCCGTATACCGGGGAATGTGGGGTGGCTACATGGGGAGTGTCTGCGGGAATCGTCTCGCCAACATTGTCGTTGAACTTGAGAGGGACTGGCATGATTGTGTTTGTGTAACGAAGTCAAAGAAAGGTTGGAAGAGAAAGGTCAGCAAGGCCAAACAATGGATTATCTTGATGACTCTGACGGAAACGCCTCTGTGAAGTGCCCCACACCGCGCTATCGTCCCGCGATGTCGGCGATGATGCCTTATCGCTGCCGCTTCCTCATGTGAACACCATCTCAAGCTGATATTCTATCTCCACAGTCTTCACTCGACCATTCGGATATCCCACGACTGTCTTGATCATCACTTTTGAGTCTTGTACTTGCATCTATTCAGTTCTCGTCCAATACGACCATCGATTGAGGCTACTGCGGCAGATAAGCATGTTTACACCGATGCCTATTTCTTGCATCTTTGCAATTGATTGCAACAACACATGAGAGAGTATACATGTAGCGAGCCCGCTTCTACTCCTCTGTTTCAACCCAAAAGCTCTTCGACCTAAATCACTGGCCGCCCTGACTCTGCTTCGCACCCTCAACACCATTGAACCAACTCACACGATTCTTGCAGAACACCTCGAGCTGAGGCTTAAGCTTAGTCTCGTGCAACTCGAGGTCATCCACAGTCCCAATGCGTGGCAGAGACATCTCAGGGTACCCAGAGCTTCTTCTATACATCAGTGTTCCACAAACCGAACAGAAAAAATCTGTCATGTAGTTGCCAGATTCGATGGTCTTCTTCTGGGAGTACTTGGTGAGCTTTTCCTCGCCGCGTATGTGCTTCATGGCCGTATTGTTGACTGCAAAGCCAGAGGTGAACATGGAGGATGTGAGTTTGCGGCAATCAGTGCAGTGGCAGACGAAGGCAAACAGGAAGTCAGGACCCTCTACTGGCTATGACTTGTGATTAGTGAAAGCATACAGACGATGTGAGTATATGCTTCATACCACTTCGAGTTGTACAGTGCCACAAAAGCAGGTCGCAGTAGCAGTTTGAACCATGATGGAAGTTCGAGGTGAATTGAGCCGCAGATTTTGTCCAAAGTGGCTTCAAGATAGATTTGTTGAAACCCAGAGGTAGTCTGCGACCCGCCTACTTATATTCCACTCGCATGCTTCTGATACCGACAACTGACCATAATTGTGAATGTTGCCGTGGTCTTCCGACTAAACCTTCCGGATGTAGATACTCCGTTCGGCGAGCCTCCGAACCGAATTCCGTCGGTCTGACATACTTGAGGGAGGGTCTCACTTCTCCAGCTTGAGTCTTGTGTGTTCTGGCGTTACTGTTTAGGAAACATTTTTCCCGGATCGCAAACGCTTCAAGGTGTGTCATCCTCCGGACGCGTTAGCTTCGCGACCTACGGGGATACCGTAGACGATGACTCTCATGTGAAAAGCGTGCATACTAGTATTGCTTGATAGAAGTGTCGTGTTCGTTCTGGACGATGCGTCTGTTACGGCCAGTCACGGCGAAGTTGTTCCAATCCGGGATGCGGGTATCGGATGCTTATCGCGACCGCCTTCTTATCTCCACTGCGGCAGAATCGACTCGAGAAAAAGTCGAGCTTGGCATGATTTGCGCCTCACGGTAGCTGCGATTTATCCTGTCGCAATCATTCGACATACACAACATAACTATGGCAGTCCCATCAAGCAAGAGAAGAAAGCTCAGTCACTCACCGTCGCCCGTCGCAGATGACGACGCCTCGATCGCATCCGGAAACCAGGTCGAAGACGTCGAGGAAGATGATGTGAGCCAGGACGACGACGCGGAAGACGCAGACGTCGGCGCAGATGATATGGATGAGAACGAGGACGAGAGCGAAGAGGAGGAAGAGGTACAAGAGAAGGTTGTAAAGGCCAAGGACAACAAGGCGCAAAAGGCAAAGAGCAACAAGTCGCAAGCATCGTCACTCGAGGCAAGCAGCGCCGCCTACACCGGAGGCACCTTCAAGAGCAACATGTTCAAGCTACAGGTCGACCAGATGCTGCAAAACATTCGCCCAAGACAGGGAAAGAGAGAGGCCACAGCCGCCGAGGCTTTGCACAAGCTCAAGAAGCAGATGGATGCGATTCCCAACAGAGAGCCTCTTCCTCTGCTCGAAGCCGAACGCGACATGATCAAGAAGTCAAAGGTCGCAATTCCCTTCCCTGAGCCTCGTCCTGCTCACGACGTCAAATACAAGCTTGCGTACGAGAAGCCTCAGAACATCAATGTTGTCGGAAGTTTCCCTCTCAAGCTGTCTCTTCGCGACCGCCAGGCCCCGCTCTCGATTGATATGCTCGTCACCATGCCCAAGTCGCTATTCCAAGAGAAGGATTACCTGAACCACCGCTACTTCTACAAGCGTGCTTTCTACCTCGCCTGTATTGCTGCGGGTCTCAAGTCATCCCTCAAGGACTTTGTCTTCCAATTCGTCAATTTCCGCAACAACCCTCTGCACCCCGTCCTGCTGGTCCAGTCCAAGGAGTCGACTTCCGAGAACAACTGGCGCATCAACATCATCCCTGGCATTCCCGAGGGTACCTTCTCCAACAGCAAGCTTCTGCCTAGCAAGAACTGTGTTCGTCCCGCTCAATCTGGCGATGATGACCAGGCTCAGGACCTTCCTGCCACACCATTCTACAACGCATCCATCCAATCCGACAGCCACATCACCTCCTACCTGAAGTTGCTACATGGTTCTTCTGCTTCCTGTGAAGGATACACAGACGCCTGTATGCTTGGTCGTGTCTGGTTGAGACAGCGCGGTCTTGCTTCCGAGTCAAACAAGGGAGGATTCGGCAACTTTGAATTTGCGGCTACCATGGCCAACCTCCTCAGAACGGGCGCTGGCTCGGGCAAGCCTGTCTTGTCGAGCGGCTACAGCAGTTACCAGTTGTTCAAGGCTACTCTTCAATATCTTGCCGTGAAGGATCTCGCAAAGGAACCCGCTCTTCTTGATGCTGCTGGTCTATCCGTCACGTCTGAGAACGGTCAGCCTGTCCTCTACGATGGTCCTCGCGGCCAGAACCTTCTCTACAAGATGACTTCATGGTCATACCAGCACCTCCGCGCCGAAGCTCGCACCACTCTCAAGATGCTCGGCGACAACCTTTTCGACCAATTCGACGCTGCCTTTATCCTTCGCTCTGACAATGTTCTTACCAGATACGACATGGCTGTGCGCGTGCCCTGCTCAGCTCTGACCGCCACCGTCTCTGAGGATCGCCAGGCGCTTGAAAGATACGCCAAGATGTACAAAGTCTTTAGCCAGGGTCTGGGTGATCGTGCTACTCATGTCACAATCCACTCTCCCGAACAGGAATCATGGGGCCTCGGTTCTGCCAGACCCAATATGGAGCGTAAGGGTGATCTCCTGATCACTGTCAACCTCGATTCTGCCAATGCCTCTCGTGCCGTTGATCACGGTCCTGCTGCCGAGCAGAAGAAGGAGGCTGCTGCTTTCCGTCAATTCTGGGGCGAGAAAGCAGAACTCCGCAGATTCAGAGATGGTAGCATTCTGGAGAGTTTGGTCTGGGCTGCCAACAGCGAAATGCCCATCCTCCAGCAGATCATCACATTCTTGCTTTACCGCCATTTCGGACAAGACGCAGCTGCGAGCGCCGTTTTTTCCGGCGATGAAAGCTCCCGATTGATCAAACAAAGCAACGGTCTTGCTGCTTTCCAACCTTTGATGGAAGCCTTCAAGACTCTAGAGAGTGATATTCGTGGTATGGACGACTTGCCACTCACCATTCGTTCCATCTTGGCTGCCGACTCTCAACTCCGCTACTCTTCCGTTGAGCCCCCACTTTCAAGCCAACGTCAAATGAAACGCCCTGCCGATGTCGTCCTCCAGTTCGAAGGATCTGGTAGATGGCCGGACGACCTCGTCGCCATCCAGCGCACCAAGATTGCCTTTTTGCTCAAGATCGGGGAGCTTTTCGAGTCATCATCGGAAGGTGTCACCAGCCGCATCGGCCTTGAAAATGAGGGCGAGGAGATTTTGAACCAAGCTTTCCTCGACGTCATCTATCCCACCGGCTTTTCATTCCGTATACGCATTCATCACGATAGAGAGCAGACTCTTGTTGAGCGAATTCTCAAGTCCCAATCTGCTGCACCCAGCGAGAAGGAGACCGCAGCAATCGCTCTTGCTACTTACAAGCGCGTCTTCATCAAGTCACCAGCACACACTCAAGCTCTGCAAAAGCTGTGTACGAGGTATCCGGTGCTCTCACCCACCGTCCGTCTTCTGAAAAAGTGGTTTTCAGAGCACCTGCTCAGCAACCACTTCTCGGAAGAGGTCATTGAATTGTTCGCTATCAACACATTCACTCGCCCTTGGCCATACAACACACC
>ERZ794946.771-NODE-771-length-11882-cov-2.891942_pt1 | contig 11882 bp, 4 predicted proteins | sample MGYA00433072_ERZ794946 | MGnify/ENA primary metagenome ERZ794946 (study PRJEB30137, sample SAMN04331413) | food metagenome | isolation source: Y3 must sample point D1 replicate A | place: Australia: South Australia | collected 2014 ...
CTCCGCCTTGAGTACTTCAATGAATATGTTAATTTGTGGTAGAGCTATTTCAGGTGTTGGTGGTTCTTTGATTCAAAATTTGGTTTATGTCGTCGTTGCTCAAGTCACTCCTCCAGGCAATTTAAGTACTTGGACTGCTATTATTGGATTGGCTTTTAATGTTGCCTCAGTTGTTGGTCCAATTATTGGTTATGCATTCACTGATGCTTATTCAGCAGGTTGGAGATTATGCTTTTACATAAATTTACCTATTGGTGGTGCAGCCATTGTTTTATTTATGTTTGCATTCAATCACGCCAATGACAATTACTACGATATTATTACCAAAACACCTGCAAAAATTGCCAAGTTCTTCAAAAGCTTGGTATATCTACAAACTTGGAAAAACTTCTTTTTGACTTTGTTCTTCACCTATGATTTTGTTGAGTTTGCCACTTGTTCAACTGGATTTATTTTAATTTTTATAGGCTTAACTTATGGATCAAGTCAAAAGTATGACTGGAATAACTACAGAATTGTTATCATGTTGACCATTGGTTCTATTTTGTTCATCTTTTCTATACTATGGGATTGGATTTTGTTCAAAAAAGTTACCAACAAATTTGACAGAGAATTTACTCCTTTAATTGATCCATTAGTCTTTAAGAAATTTGGTTTATTCTCTGTTAACATGTGTACTTTCCTTTCTGTTTCTGGATACATTATGGTCGTGCTATTTTTGATTCAATACTATCAACTTGTTTTGGGTAATAGTACATCAGAAGCCGGTTTAAAAACAGTTCCTGTTTTAGTTTCTTCTTCTATCACCGTTGTTATTGGTAGTGCTTTTATCAAAAGAACAGGTAGATTTAAAGTAATCATTGTTCTTTCTGCCATTTTAGGTACTGTTGGATGTGGTTTATTACAATTGGTTGATTTCACTATGCACATAGATAAAATCATTGGTTGTACCTTTTTGGCTGGATGTGGATTTGGAGGACAAGTTCAATCAACTATGTTAGGCTCTCAATATTATGTTGATAAGAGTACAGATGATGAAGAAGTCAAAAACAAACAACTAATTAACTTAACTTCGTTTTACTCAGCTGTTAAATTGCTAGCCATGGCAACTGGTTCTGTTATTGCTAATACCTTTTTTAATACCAGAGTTTACAGAAAAGTTTACCAAAATGATACATTATCTTACTTGCACGACAAAAAAGTTGATGATATTATCATCTACAGATTAATTGAAGGTGGTACAAAGGATGCATTAGGAATGATCATTAAAAATGCTATAAAAGGTGTTTACTATATCAGTTTAGGTTTCTCCATTGCCAATGTCATTTGTTCCATGTTTGTTACAAATCACAGATGTGTTTACAAATACGACAGAAAAGCTACTAAAGAAATTGAAGATTTGAAAATTGAAACTGAAAGCTCAGTATAAAAAATAATAATAATATTAATATCAATTTAAAATTTATATATTTCAATAATTAATTCTATATTACAGTTATTTCTTTAATTCAGAAATAAAACCCAAAAACTTACCCATGTTGACATCAGTTCCAAATTTGTAGACGTATCTGGAAGCCAAGTAAACACTGATCATAGCGTTTTGATAGTTTACTGGGATGTTATTTAAAACAGCTTCCTTGGATTCGGTAGATATTTCAAATAAGACCTTTGGAATGATTTTTTCTATTAATAAGTGGTTTCTGAAATCAGTTTGGGAAACAAATAATTCATCAATGGAATCCAATAAATCGTCATTTAATGTGTTGATGGCCTTTGATAACTCATCAGACAAAATGGAAATTGGAGTGCCAGATGATTGGGAAATCTTCCATAATTGTTCAAATTCTAGTCTGGCATTTTCGGAAATAGTACTTTGAATGTACTTGACATATTGATCATAGTAGCCATTCTTATTGGCAACAAATCTATCAACAAAGTCGGAATCATTCAAACTTAAAGAGGCTAAGACTTCTAAAGAAGAAGAAGTAACACCACCCTTGTTAGCAGAAGAATCCTTAACTAAAGTACAGCCAGCAGCTTCTAACTTTAATCTACAATCTTGAGTGATAAACAAGTTAGCACCTTCAACAATGACTGGAATTTTTGACTTACCTGTCTTAGAATCGATGTACAAATCAATGTTGTTCAAGTTGATGGATGCTGGTCTACCACCACAAGGAACAAATACATCAACGTTTTCAACAAATTGGAATAAGAATTCTGAGTGGAATTTGTTTCTGAAAACCATACCATCAGCTATGGTGACCTCAGTCTTAGTAACAGGGCTTGGTACCTTGACATTCTTATCACTGATTGAAACAAAGAACCCGTTCTTTGATAGTTTTGCTTTATCAAAGTTATCAACTGTTTGTCTGTTCTTGGCCAATCTTCTCAACTCTTCCTTGTCTAAACCATCAATATCAACAATGGTACCAGAACCATCAACAATACCAACATAAACTTCATTGTCAGAAGACAACAAAATTTCATTAGAACCTAAATCACCATCTGGACCACCAGTTTGGAATTTCTTTAAAGTCTTGTCAAATAGACCCTTTTGTCTATAGATGTTTTCAACAAAGGATCTTACAGACAAAGAAGTCATACCATATTCATCATGAGGAATACCACCCAAAGAAGCAGATTTACCAGTTAAGAAAGATTTCCACCATGAACAACCTCTGCTCTTGGCATATTCAGTGGCAAAGTCACAAAGAGTAGCAGTGTTTTCATCTGGACCAAAGAATAAAATTTCTTTTTGTCCTAATAAATCAACATATTTGTCACTACCGAATTCTAAAATATCGATGATAGAATCGCAATATCTTTCAAATGCAATCTTTGAATCTCTTTCGGTTGTGTGACCAATCTTTAGTAAAATGACACCTTTTGAACCAGATTCTGGAATATCCTTGTTTTTCTTTTGTTGAGTGTATGCCAAGTTGTAGTTTTCTTCCAACATGGCTCTCTTGTTGATTTCATATGAAGCATCATTGTAAGATTTTACAATTCTAATACCACCTCTTGCAATGTCATGGAATCTTATGTGGAAACCTCTAAAGTGAGAACCAACAACAAAGAAAACACCGTAAGGAATTTCAGGGAAAATCAATGAATTACCATCAAAGATCTTGGAAGGATCCAATCTAAAGGAAATGGCTAATTTATCATTGGAGAAGAAATTGGTTTTCAAAATAGCATCATTGAATGTTTTTAGACTCTTTAAAATTAAGTAATCAGCAGATTGATCATCAACATTAGATTTCAAGTAGTTGTCAAATTCCAAGTCGTCTTGGAAAGGTTCAATACCATTGACTAATCTTTGATAAGAAATAGTCAAGTTCAATCCAGAATCGTTTTGATCTTTAGGATAGTGTTTCAAGGCAAAGTTCTTGAATAGCTTAACAACTAACTTCTTGTATTTGTTCAAAACATTTTCAATTAACAATTCAGAGAAGCATTGTTGTTTTAAAATTTGTTGATAAGAAGTTAAAATATCAGCAATGTGTGAGTTAGAAGCATTTTTGTTTTCAGCTAAAATATCAGATCCATTGTTAGTGAATGACAATCTATCAATGAAATGGTAGATAAAGGTGGATGCAATGTTGAAGTAAGAGCTCTCTTGTGGAGATAATCTAAAGTTCTTGTCTTCTTCAGATTCATCAGCCTTTTTAGCAAAAGCGTCATGAGCCAAAGGTAAACAATATATCAAAGAAGTTTCCTTCAAAATTTGGTTCAAAGTAGTCATCAAATCGCTGATGTGTTCGTTGTCTTCTCTGTTAAAGTAAAAAGAGAATAATAGTAGGTCATTAGTGTAAGATTCTATGTGGACTTTAGAAAATGTAATATCATAAAACTTCAAAAGTTGGCTGAATAGTTGGAAGAATTTGGTTGTGCTGTTCTTGCTGTATGAAATAATTAATCTATGTTCTTGTGTATTTTCAGCGGAAGTAACAAATTTCAAAAATGGACCAGACTTCTTCTTAGAGATAGAATTAGAGTTGTTGATACTTTCAACAATCTTAGAGTTGAACTCTGACTTTACAGCATCTTTTGAATCAGTACTGGCGATGATAATAGAGATATTTTCCAAAGAAGTAGTGAATACTTCAATATGGAAGTCTTTGGTATTATTGGCATTCAAATCCAAGTAGTTTTTATCTATGGCAGAGTTATTAATGATTTGGTTGCTGATGTAGATTTGTAAATCACCTTGTTCTAGGAATTCATCAATAACAATGGCAGAAGCATCTGAAATAGATTTTAGTTGAATTTCTCTCTTTTTCAAGTAAACCAAGTTGATCACCTTAGATAAAAGAATCAAGCCTTCATCATTAGCTTTGTTGGTGAAGTACTTAGCAAAGCTGGAGAAATCATCATTTGATTTGTTAAAGATATTTACAAAGTCGTTAAATTCTTGTTCCAAAATAACATCTGGAATAATTCCTTGTCTATCGATGATGTCAATGATCAAATCGTTGTCCAGAGAAGGAGTAGAGTCAATGGTTTGATAGTCCTTGACTGAAGAAATAGAAAGAACTGAAATGTCTGGAATAGCAGCAGTAGTCATGTTAAAAGGTTGAATTTTTTTTTTAAAAAAAGTGTATTTAAGGTTATGTGTATACCTGGGATCTTCTGATAGAGAAAATGTTAATGTATTTGTATTCTGGTTACTTATGTATATTTATTTGTTAAACTAAACTTTGAAACTAAACACTGAAACTGAACTCTGAATCTAAACTCTCAAATCCCAGTCTTGAAACCTCATCTTATATAGTAATCATCTATGTGATTTAGTAGCCCCTAAAATTTAAATATATGTGTTTTTTTGTTCAATACCACATGTGTGGATAAAGGGCATTTCATCGAGGCGGGGAAAGTAAACAAAACTAATGACACATTTGATGTACGACGCGCAAAAAAAAAAAATTGGTGCTAAGAATATTATGGAGAACACACTGAAAATAGGAGGGACGTAATTTGATGATAGGAAATTAATTACCACTTAAATGAGTAGATGGGAATTTTTAGGTTGATTTTTTTTTTAATATGGAATTGAATGTTTTCGGTACACAATTATAGTTTAATTTAGTGGTTATTGGTACAAAAAAAATGGCTCATCTTGTAAGTTATGATTATCGTTTTTTAAGCCAGGAGATTGATCTCCTGGCTGTAAACAATGTGATTTTGGTTTTTGTGATTTTATGTGTGTATAAATTTCCGCTTGGGAGGTGGTTTTTTTTTATTTTGGCCCGTGAGGAGATTAATTTCCCCCTTTGATTTTTCCTGAATTTTTTTTCAGTTTAATTAACTGTTGGGGTAGAACACGGCAGCAACTCACAAATTGATGAGAAAAAAAGCTATATATCCTACATATCCTTGTTAAGCTTGAAAAAGTAAATTTAGTGACTTGGCAGCTGGTATTTTTGTGTTTCTGATGTCATCACGTGATGCAAGTGCAGAGGTTTAGTTTTTAGTATTGGTCTTCCTGGGTATCGCTTCAAATCGTACTTTTGTGTTTTTGATGACATCACGTGATGCAAGTGCAATGGTTTAGTTTTTAGTTCCGGTCTTCCTGCGTAGCGCGTCAATTCTTATTTCCACATGTTTTAATATCATCATGTGACCAGCATTTAAACGTTTCTTTTTTTTTCCTGATGGTTTTGTATTCTCCGATCACATGTTTCCTATTTAGGAAACTTGTTCTTTCACACACCAAATCTCAATATGATATATGTAGTTTTTTTTTTTTGATTTAGGTAAATATTTCTACAGCAAAAAGAAAAAATAAGGCGTGAAAAAGTATTACCCTTAGACAGACTGAAATTTTCATTTTTTTTTTAAATAATTATTGCTTTAAAAAAGATTTTTACAGTAATTTTAAGCTGGTCTCTTGATGTAATCATGAATTTAGACAATTTTATTGTAAACCAAATTCAAATTGATAAGCAAATTGCTGTGTTTCAATTTATTTGCTGATTTTTCTTTAACAATAACAAGGTTTAGTGTTCAGTTTCGACCTAAATATAAAGGCAGTTCGCTATATCAAGCATAAATGAATTCTAAAACTCCGGCTTCGAAAATTAAAGTCATCAAACATGATGATTCTAACAGAAAAACATATAGACGTAAAGATCAATATAAATCAAATGACAAATTTGAGGATAACAATAACATAAACATCAATGATGATCCTGAAGATTCAAATTCAAAAGACAATAATTCAAGCTCATTGTTACCTTTTATCGAAAAGATAATCGCTACACCATTACATTTTATGAAATTTAATTCAAATAATAGTAAAAACACAGATGACTCGACTGATCAATACATAATAATAGGAGATAAAGGTTCTTCTTTGCCAAAAAAGAATGTATCTGATAAACAAAATATTTCAAATCAAGCTCAAAAAGTTGATGAAACTCCTGTTTATAGACCTAAATCTCTTGCCGAAAGTCTACTCAATTATATCACTCCAAGCAAAAAGCGTAAGATAGAACAAGAGTCTGAATCTTCTGGAACAATTCCAGCAAAAAAACAAAAAGTTGAATTTGATGAAAAGAAGGAAGATTTGGTTGATGAAAAAACTCCAGTAAACAGTGATATTGGCGAAGACATTGTTGATGAAGACTTGGGTGAGGATATACCTGATGAAGACTTGGGTGAGGATATACCTGATGAAGACTTAGGTGAAAATATAGTTGACTCTGAAATTGAGCAAAACAAAAAAGTTATAGAATTAAAAAAAGAAGAAACCAAACCTAACAACAAAAAGAAAGAACCAATAAAACAAGAAGTCAAAGAAGAGGTGAAACAAAAACCTGTTCTTATGAATGACACACCGCAACCAAAGCCAACAAAAAAGCAAAACACCAAAAGATATCAACAAAGTATCACAATTAACAATAAATTTAAAGGAAGACCACGGATCAAGATATGAGCCCAAGATATTGACAAAAAATTGGATACTTGGTGATAGAAAAATAGAAGACAGCTTTTATCCAAGAGGATTAGTTAACCACGGAGTAACATGTTACATAAACTCAGCCATACAATCAATGTTGCACATACCTGCCTTGCAGAATTATTTGATCGACTTATACTTTAATAGAGAAAAATATCCGGAAATCTCTACAAACAGTGTTACATGGCAATTGGCTGAAACATCCAAAAAGATGTGGCAATGGACAAGTAATTCTGTGATCAATAAAAAAAAGAATGACGACACAGATGATGACTATGTTGGCAATTTGAGAATGAATTATAGATTAGATCCTAAAAAGTTAATTAGTAGATTGGAAGATATCAATTGCATGATGTCAGAGTGGGAACAAGAAGATTCTCATGAATATTTCATGTCTTTGATGTCCAGATTGCAAGAAGATTCAGTTCCTAAAGGGAAACCATTGAACGAATCTATCATCCATCAAATTTTTGGTGGGAAGTTCAATCAAAGAATAAGATGTGGTGAGTGTGGCGAAATCAGTATTACTCAGCAACAATTTTATGACTTGTCATTGGTCTTAGCTGCTGCTGACAATGCAAAAGTTAGTAATAATAATTATGAAGCTACCAGTAGCGATGATGAAGCTGAAAAAGTTATAGAATTAGAAGAGTGTATAAAACAATTTTTCAAAGATGAAGTAATTTCTGATGGTTACAATTGTGAAAAATGTGGAAAATCCAACAAAAAGTCTGTTAAGACTACAAAGATTCAAGAGGAGCCTGAATACTTATGTGTACACTTGAAGAAGTATGAATTTGACGGTAGTGAATCAAAGAAGATGAAACAAAAAGTTGAATTCAATAAGTATTTAGATATGAATCAGTATAAATTAAAAGACAAAAACTCCAAAACTCCATCAATTTATCAATTGATATCTGTTACTTCTCACACAGGTAGATCTTTGAGCTCTGGTCATTATACTACTAAGGCTTTGCAACCAGATGGTAGTTGGGCCAGATATGACGATGATTTGATTGAATCCATTACTGAAAAGGATGTATTAGAAAGAACCAGTGAAGCTTATTATTTGGTATATGCTAGATTGACACCACTGCAAGACACAAAAAATGACCTTCTTACATTTGATATTGGAAGTGCTGGTAAGACAAATATCAAAACTAATGCATCTAGCAAATCACAAACCAATAAAAAAGATGATTTTAATAAGAAATATCATTCTTCTCACAATCAAAAGAGAGATAATAATGGTAAATTCACCTCCAAGAAAAAACATGGTGATGATGAACATAAAAAGGTTTTGAATAATAGATTGAAAAAATATAATAACAAAAATAAAAAGAGAAAAGAAGGTAAATCTAGATCAAGACATTAACCGTCTAGAGTTATATTTCAACTTTAATAATTAATACAATCAGTACTACATATTCTTTCTTTCTTTTTTTTTTCTTTTTATTCTTTCGATATATAGAGTAAGACTATTTACAACTTAGCAACACCTGCATTAAACCAAGAAAAAAAAAAAAACAATCGTAATAATAACAATGAAATCTTCTTTTAATAGTTATGAATTGTATGGTTAACGAACAATTTCGATACCCATACTCTTAGCAACACCTGCAATATTTCTACAAATTTTCTCAAGCTCAACATTCTTATAACATTCATCGGCTTTTTTAATCTTGGCAATTTCGTAAACATGTTTATAACTCACTTGTCCTGAAACTTCTTTACCAACTACACCTGTGCACTTCTTTATATTGGCAGCTCTCATCAATAGATATCCTGTATGTGGTGTTGTAAACTTGAAAGAGTATGATCTGTCATCTTTGATTTTGATTTTGACAGGAATAGGCACATCAGCCATGAATGGAGATGTTACTGCATTGAATTCCTTGCAGAAATCGATGGCTTTGACACCCTTTGAACCTAGAGCTGGACCAATTGGTGGGGTTGGAGTTGCTTTTGTTGCATTAATTATAAGCTTGACAGTGTGCATTTATATTTTTGATTATTAATTTTTATCGGTTTATATGATATAATTATTGCCAACTATTAAGCTTTATACTCTGTATAGCTAATTCAATAAACCAATAGACGAAAAGGTGAAAAGTTCCAAATTTTTCAATTCAAAGAAAGCGGAAGAAAAAGTAGAAAATTTTTTTTTTTTGTTCAAGTAAATCACGTGCAGTATTAACATAACGGAACTCTTCAATCTACAGCTTTATAGGTGAAGTGAACTATAGATAATTAATTATATTTGTTGAAATCTTGTGTTTTATATACTTGTAGAGTTACATAGATGAGTATTCTTACTTATTCTTGTTTTTTTCCAAACCAGCAATATGTGCAACACTTTGGTCAACAACTGTGTGAACATGATTTTCTGGGTAATTAACAACAGTACCTTCATGGTTTAAATAGCACATTTTAATACTCTTGACAAATGGATCTTCCATGATTTCTTCAATACTTGCTCTTCTAGCAGGAGCTAACTCAATCATTCTACCAATAACGTTTCTTGAAGCTTCAGGTAACTTATGCAACAATGATTGTGGACCTATCTTTAAATCGTCAGGATTACTTGGATTATTACTGCTTTCTGGAGTATCAACAACTTCGTAATATTGTGGTGGAAGAGCGGGTTTGGCAACTAGTTGAGACAAAGAATCACAATCTCTACCTGAGCAGAACAACTTGAAAGAAGGATCTTTTAATTTAGGTATTTTCCATGGGAATTGTTTAATTGTCAAACATACAAAAATCATTGCAATGGACCAAATATCAACAGGTCTTGGATCATACTTGGAAAAGATACAAACTTCTGGAGGTAAATACGGATCTGACCCAACAATTCCAGAAGCTGTTACTAGCTTGTTACTCAATGGGTAGCTAAAGACTACTGCTGCACCAAAATCAATTAACTTGACTATACCATTTTTGTTTAAAACACAGTTATCTAATTTCAAATCTCTATGGGCCAAACCAATGGAGTGCAAGTATTCAATACCATTCAAAATTTGTTTGAAACAACAGCATGTTTCTTCAAATGACATCTTATTACTGGTGACTATAGCAAAAAGATCAAAGTCACAATACTCCATGACTTGCAACATTCTATTGTTTTCATAAACTAGCTCAATTGTCTCAACAATATTTGGATGTTTCAAAGATATACCAATACAAAACTCGGCATTGATTTTTTTAATGTAATCCCTTTTCTTTTCACTTTCGTATTTGGCTCTGAATTCCTTGACTGCAAATTGCTTTTTGTCTATAATTCTAACAGCAATGGATACACTACCACCAGCACCAGCACCCAATTGATCTCCTGTTTTGTTGTATCTTTTAGAGAAAGGTAAGTGGGCAGTGTGTTGTAGAGCTTGTTCAGTTAACCCTTGAGAAGCTTGTGAAGATCTTCTGGGTTTGCTTTGATCAGTATAGTGAATATTATTGCTGCTTTGATACAAAATGTCAGTGTTTCCCAAAGATGAAGGTCCTTGGAAAGTAGAACTAGATACTGAAGATCTAGAATCTCTGGACTCACTGATGCTGCTTTTGTTGGATTTTGGTTGGTCGTGGAAATTGTCTCCTGTGGTTACTGGAGATGATTGTGTACCATTGGACTTAGGTTGCTTGACTATAGCATGGGTATTAAAAGTTGAAACACTTGGTTGAGCATTTGTGTTGTCATTATTCTTTTTGAAATATCTGGCAAAAGAATGAGGCATTTTCCCTGAGCTTGGCGTTGAACCAGCAGATGAGAAAGAACCACCACCAGATGTCTTAACTGCCAATCCGTTTCTTTGGTTATTATAAATACTTTCTTGTCTTGTCTTTGCAGGAGAACTGATGTCACCGTGTTTATCACCATTCACTGATAGGTTACCATTACTGGAGTTTTTGCTGTTTTTCAAACTTGAAGTCAATTTTGAAGCAGCTGGAGATGAAGATGTTTTTGGAGATGAAGACATATTTTGGTCTTTTTTGGAATTAAATAAAATATTACCTATAGATCCGGTTTTACTGATCATAGTTGTTATGCTTGAACTTGCAGGAGATGAAGAATGATTGTTAAAAGACGGTTTTCTATTGAAAGATGAAGAGTGGTTAATTGTCTTAGAATTATCTTTGTAACTTCCATTACCAGCAGATGAAGAATTATTGAAATAAGTATTGAATGAACTTTTTTTTGCAGATGAACTACCACCAAACCCATTTTCATTTGACCATGACAAATTACTCATTTGTTTTTCGTGTAACTTTTGTTTTGACAAAACAAATCTGGCTTCAACATTAGCAACTTGAGGGGATCTAATGACATTTGAATCAATTTGGCTGACGTTTGCTGGCATTAAATCTACAAATGAACTTGAAGTTGAATCAGAACCTAATGATCCGTGGTGACTAGAATCGTTATCCGTATCATACTCAGGCATGTTCATCAGCTGGGCAACAATGTTTTTATCAAGACCATTCACGTCTTTTGGAGGAGCAGCAGCATTGAACCCAGATGAAATGTGATCTGGAACAGAATAAGGAATAGAGGAAGATAGTGAGGGGTAGTTTTTCTGGGAAAATGAAATGTTGTGATTTCTTCTGCCTTGGATATCGTTATTGTTAACACTTGATACCAAAGAGTCATTTTGTTGAACACTTGAACCAAAGGCTACTGTGTGTGCATTATTGGTCCTGATAAAAGATTGTGAAAACGGAGAATCGCTGTCTAAATTTATGTTTTGATTTTTCGTCGATCCAATTTGCATCCCGTTGAACTTGTTGTTCACATTAGAAAAACTCTCGTCTTCGCTGATGCTGTTAGATCCTTCTGACGGTATGTTTTTTTCGATTATCCGAGTGCTGGCATTGTTGTTGTTTGACTCTTCTATAAAATTTGAGCCGCTATTAGAGTCGTGTT
>ERZ794946.774-NODE-774-length-11860-cov-3.945362_pt1 | contig 11860 bp, 15 predicted proteins | sample MGYA00433072_ERZ794946 | MGnify/ENA primary metagenome ERZ794946 (study PRJEB30137, sample SAMN04331413) | food metagenome | isolation source: Y3 must sample point D1 replicate A | place: Australia: South Australia | collected 2014 ...
AATGTTTGGTGCGACTTTTGCTTGTGTTGGTGATACAAAACAAGATTATTGTTGCAAACTGAGTGGTGAGAGGGAAGCATGTCCTTAGACACGACGACACATCATCAAAGGGATGCTGCAGTAACAGTACGCAAGAAACAAGTGTACTAGGCTGGCACAGGGAGTGTCAGATTGGGGGAGAAAAGAAGACATATTTCTAGGCAGGGTCATACCCGCAGCGAGAGGGTGTTGGCCGCTGATGATTTCAGACGCTTTGAGAGTATCGTGACATTGGAGAATTAATAAGAGCGGCTTTCAATTTCAGGTACAGGGTAATGCATAAATTAGGCTCTGATTAATTGTATTACGTCGTGTTACAGCTCTATAACCATCACCATAGCAAAATCCAAAAAGTGCCTGCCTGCATGCCAATTCGTAAGAGATACACCGTCCAGAGAACGAGATATCAGAGGCCGTAGATATGAGGCCGTCAAATCATCATATATCACTATGATCCAACCGTCATTATGTTTCGTGTGAAACCAACAAAAGAGATGTAAAAGGCAAAGGAAATCAAGAGTAAAGAGATCGGAGGTCGAAGGGAATTGCCAGTATCGCGCAGTATGAACCAAGTCCAATGGAAGTATGCGGTCGTGGCGGCATGTCGTTAAAACATCAAGATGCGATCGGGATCTTTGTGTATTGCTGGATTTGGAGTGTCCAGAGATGTAAGGATTATCGGTAAGTTGCTGCATCACCTCTGCCTGGTGGTGAGCCTTCTTGCCTCCTAGGACCAGCTTCTCCAAGGCTTTCGTCGGGAGAGAGTATATTCGGATATCGTGATGGACCAGGGCGATTTGGGCCTGAAGCAACTTCGGGAGGCTCGCCGTATTCTTGCTGCAATCGCCGTGTCTCCTTCTCGACATTCGAAGGACGACCTCGCTTCTTGCTAGACGAACTCTCGGATTCACCTGCGCTGACGGGCTGGTCGCGTATCTGCGGCGTCATGGCAATTTGAGCAGCGTGCGTTGCAATTGATAATGGACCCGGTGCAACAGCACTGCTACTGCTGCTTGCGATCGGAGGTGCGCGTTCGGGAGGTCGAAACGATTGCCCATGTGCAAGCTCTTGCTGAGTTCTAGCTGCCTTCTCTGCATTGGTGGGTCTACCACGTTTCTTCTTTGGTGGCTCGGGTGGTTGATTGAGTATGTTGCCGATAGTAGACATCGGTGGCTTGGGCACAAGAAGACGGCCACCTGCAAAGGAATGTTGTTCCGGACTGAATGGACGTTTCAGCGACGATGCTGGGACGGGCCCCTGAAGACTTTGAGATCTCATATGGCCCGAAGCAGGTCCCGACGGTCCAGGTTGATTCATGACACTGTAGAACCAGTTGTTGCATTGATTAACTGTTCGTCCTGGAAGAGCTAGTCAGTTCATGAGCCGCTTCGCGTAAGCGCAAGATACATACCCCTTGGTAGCGCCACATTACCCCAATCTGGATTGATGCCGTGCTGTCGTATAAACTGGACAAGCACGTCCGGATGGATATTGCTGGACTTGATGATCTCGGCCAGTATCTCGAGTTGCTCGTGCGCGTTGAAGCTCACGTCCCGAGGGTTCATTCTGTAACGAGCCGGAGAAGTAACGAAGAAGAAGAGAAGAAGGCGAACATGTATTACAAAGAAATAGGGCCAAGTCTCAGATATGAGAAAGGAAACGAGTGCAGCTGGTGAAACGAAAGTGCGTCAGTCAGACGACGAAACGGAAAAGACTGCTTGCCTTGAAAGAAAGCATAGAGAAGTGCGAGAAAAACCTCACAAGGCGCAGAGAAGGAAAGAAACAACTACAATCATTAAGCATTAGGGAAGAAAAAAGGCGCGAGCATGGAACCAGAGTGGAGAATGGGGTTCGTCAAGGCTCAGAGAGGGCTGGGATCTCGGTTCTAGAGGGCGAGGTTGATGCATGCAGGTACTGCATCCTGGCGCACATCTCCCTGCAAGATGGATGTCATGCTTCACCAAGGCCAAACGATGCCGCCAATCCGGGTTGTGTGGGTGATCCTCGAGTATGGATATAGTAGCCACACTCTGCAGACGTTTTCCCCGTAGATGATATAGACCTACCTGTTCCCAGCAAACTGTTTGTTGCTGCTGTCGGAACAGACCAGACCATGTGCGCGATCCGGAGGCTGGGTTTGAGTTGACTTTTCTCGGCTTTGAGAGTCCCGCGCTTTTGCGATGGGTCCGCTCGTCCCGGTACACGGCAACCCAACATGAAACGCTCGGCATGTTGGCTCTGTTCTTCTCACCTTGATTGCTAGAATTCAGCCTTGTCTTTACGCTTTAGCACATCTTGCAAACCATGACATCTGGTGCGGGGAGTTCGTTCAATCCGCCCAGGAGGCACGGTCACACGCGGAGAAGAACAGCCATCACCACGAACGAATTGTCGACGTTCAACCTCTGGATGGTCTAATCGCGACAGTCGGCGAGCACACGACAGTACCTAGTTTCATCCTGCCTTGCGAAGTAGGGCCTTGGATCTTCGCTTCGACGCAAAATTACGCGGATTCTCAACCCGGGATGCCTTTACGCTAAAGCAGAGGCCTCGTCAGTTCTTACATGAAGCCACGCAGTTACAAAGAGCAACCGATTTTCAGAGTATCTCCTCGTCGGTTCATTGGTTCTTGGCCGTGGGTCATTGAGATTCGCAGACAGACGGCTCCTCACTGCACTCCAGATTGCCGGGACCGCCAACCCTGGTTGTACTGCGAGTTCAAAATTTCCGCGTCGTATCAGAACCTGCATTGCATCGAAACACATGCAAGTGCGCGCCTGGTGGATGTCTTTTCCTCTCCAGAAGAATTCAACCAAGGTTTCTCAACATTCTTGCTGCCAGCTCGCTTCGGCTCACCTTGCACTTGTACTCGAGTAGTCTCGACAAGCACTACAATCCGCCTAAACTTTAACCTACAGGTACGGCTTGGGCAATGTTACTGCATGCCGTACCTATGCTAGCATCCAACTATTCAAGTAAGTACAAGTATCTGCTCTACGTTTGCAAAACTTGTAGGGCGCGCTGGTTGCATTGCAAGTGGACAACTATGAGCCTCCGCGGCAAACATACCTCCCTGCAGCTCAAAAGATGGAATGAGCCAGGTGGTGGCTGAACTGACACTAATCTGACTCGATCAATCGAGACCGAGACACATTCAGATGGTTTGCGTGCTCGATATAGACAGCATGCTGTCTTGGAGTTGATCGACGTGTGTTTGGCTGTGGCTACTTGCACAGTACCAGGGTGACAGCCGTGACCAGGTCTTTGGTCAGCGCGCCAAGCTTCTGGCGAAACGGTGGATGAGTTGAAGAAGATGGCATGGCGTCCATCTCATCCATCCCTGCCGTCAGTCGCAACACGACACAGCAAACCTCTCTTATTCCTTTCATTGCACAGTCCGTGTTACTGCGATCGACGGAGGGTAATGAGAAGGCTGCCATAGGGAACTCCGTCCAGCTGTAGTCAATGTATGTGAAAGTGGCCATCAAGTACCTACTCTAGATTCGAGACCTAAATCGCATTTAGAGAAACGTTCATTTGCAAGCGTTCATTACACGAGCCTATTCGCCTGCCGTCTGCGATTCCATCCATACCTCCAAGAGCTCGCCACATGCGTTGAGCACGTTTCCCACTTTCAGTAATTCGGCGAAGCCAACGAGCCACGCATCGTCGTCTACATCACTCGTACTTCCGTCTCCTTCCATACAGCGCCGCCGGCCCATCGGGATGCGTTTTGGCTACAAGAGTGTCGAAGAATCCGGGGCTGCTTAAATCCTGTCAATTCAACACCACGAACGACCTTCTGGTTTTGCGCGACGCACGATTTCGCCAAATCACATTACCGCCATGCCCGGCCCGCGAGATGCCAGAGGCAAGAGCCTCACGACCGAGGTGGAAAAGATGGATTTAGCAGTGGATACAAGCGAGGGCGCCGCAACACGCGAATCTTCTACTGTCGCCGAAGACCAGCAGGCGCGTCCCATGTCTAATGGAGGCACTCCCCGCAGAGTCAAGACAGAAACGCCTTCCTCGAAGTATCCAAGCGCTACACAATCCCCGGCGGTCAAGGGTGAGCGCGAAGAGACGATAGGTGGCGATCTCAGCATCAAGATTGAGCCTGGCAAAGCCCCAAAGCTGTCTCGCACAATGTCGCATAAAATCATCACTGGCCCCCGTCAATTATACACCGATCTGCCCGACTCTACTGATGAAGCCACTTCGACCTTCGAAGTCCTGCCCGACTGCACCTATGGCGCAAAGCATCTTGGCACCACAGAGCAGGCGCTCGAATGTGACTGTGTCGAAGAATGGGGTATGTCATAATGCGCATCCGCCATAGCTGCTGTCAACTAACGCTACTTGTAGACGCGCACACCCAGTCCAATCATGCCTGCGGCGAGGATTCGGACTGTATCAACCGGGCCACCAAGATGGAGTGCCCCGAGGATTGCGGTTGCGGAGACGGCTGCGAAAACCAGCGCTTCCAGCGCAAGGTGTACGCCGATGTTTCTGTCATCAAGACCGATAAGAAAGGCTTTGGTCTGCGTGCTAACAAGGACCTCAAGCAAAATGACTTCATCTTCGAATACATTGGCGAAGTCATTTCAGAGCCCGCCTTCAGACGGCGCATGCACCAATATGACCAAGAGGGCATCAAACACTTTTATTTCATGTCGCTCAGCAAAGGAGAGTTTGTTGATGCAACAAAAAAGGGCAACCTCGGCCGATTCTGCAACCATTCGTGCAACCCGAACTGTTTTGTCGACAAATGGGTTGTTGGCGATCGACTCCGCATGGGCATCTTCGCCGAGCGCCGCGTTGAAGCCGGAGAAGAACTCACTTTCAACTACAATGTCGACCGCTACGGCGCCGACCCCCAACCCTGTTACTGCGGCGAACCAAACTGCTCCGGTTTCATTGGCGGCAAGACACAAACCGACGACCGTGGGACCCAGCTCTCATCCAACATCCAAAAAGCTCTCGGTATCTTCGGCAATGAGGATTGGGAGAATGCCGCTCACACCAAAAAGCCGCGCAAGAAGAAGGCCTCTGAGGACGATGAAGAATACATCGATAGCATCGAGCTGAAGCAGCTTGGTCCAGCAGACGTCAAGGCTGTCATGGGTGAGATCTACAAGAACCAGGAAAAATGGATCATCGTCAAGCTTCTGAACCGTATACAAAGCTGCGACAACGAGAACGTACTCTTCAAGGTAGCCAAGATGCACGGCTATGTCATTCTCAACAAGCTTCTCAAGACCTACAACGACGACACCAACATCCTGTTGCAAATTCTGGACATTCTTAACAAGATCCCCCGCTTGACTCGCAACAAGATTGCCGACTCCAAGATCGATGTCACCGTCGAGGGCCTGCTTGACAACGAAGACGAAAGAGTCAAGTCGCAAGCTGGAAAGATCTTCGACGAATGGAGCAAGCTTATAATCGCCTACCGCATCCCGCGTGTGAAGCGAGACCCCAACCTATTACAACAAGACAAGAGGCTTGATCGTTCTGAGAGAAAGGCTCGCGAGCGAAGCAGATCTCGTTCGCGCTCAAGATCGATTGAAGCACCGAGGGCTCCCAAAGGACCATCTGCCAAGGCAACCCCTTCAGGCCCGCGTGGAGGAGGCCCGCACCGTGGAGGCGGTTTCTTCCAAGGTGGCTCCAGGCCTCCCTTCAGATCTCGACCCCATCCTGTTGAGCTCCCTCCCGGCTGGTACGTCGCTTTCGATCAGAACGGTTCTCGCTATTATTACGACGGCAATGGCAAAGTGCAATGGACACCGCCCACACAATCAGCGGTGAATGCACCACCTCCACCGCCGCCCAGAGTCTTGTCCGAAGCGCAGAAACTCGAGGATCTGATTCAGGGTATCGTTAACAAGAAAGAAACACCAAACACTGACAAGCCTTCGGCCACTGCGACACCGACCGAGACACCTATGAAAGCCAAGCCTGATGAGAAGTGGCGTTCGTTACCCGAGGAGAAACAGAAGAGGGTGTATGAAAATACGGTTTGTCACGAACATGCACAACAGTGTCGACACCTTGAAGCTAACATTCATGTAGCTCTTCCCATCCGTCATCCACGTCGCAAACAAATACAGGGGCAAACTAGACAAAGAGGATATTAAGCGCTTCGCCAAAGAATGTTCGAAAAAGCTTGTCAACTCCGATTTCAAAAACAAGCGTGTCGCCGATCCATACAAGATCGACCCAAGACAAGAGAAGGCAGTCAAGAAGTTCGTGACAGATTTCTTCGAGAAGGCTGTCGTGAAGAAGAAAGAGCACGACCAACGCAAAGGACAAACTTCAAGCCAAGGAGACACGGAGCCGATGCAAATCGATTCGCCCAAGGCTGCCGACATCGACGAACCCACAACTCTTGCCGACTTGGACGATGGCAACGACCTCTCTGCTATGACAAGTCCGGCTGTCTTGAAGCGAGCACGAGAAGAGGAAGGTTCAGCAGCAGGTGCCTCAGAAGGAGATGACCAACAAGGCAAAAAGGCAAGGGTCTCTGCACCTGCACCACCTCCCCCTCCACCTCCGCCAGCTGGAGATATGCGTGATGACGAAATGCAAGGGACTAGCGAAGACTACTCTAGTGGTGAAGGTTTCTCTATCAAAGGCGCTGCCGGCGGACTTCACCAGCGCACAACAAAATACGCCCAGTCACCCATGCAGGTCGCAACCCCACCCACAACAAACAGTCCGGACGAAGACGAAAGGGAAAGACGGCGCAGGGAGTTCAGCGGAGTCAACGCAGAGAGGATGAAGCACTTGGGATTTCTGGACAGGTCTAACGGTCGCTGAGAACAAGGATGAGCATTGAGGCCTTGAAACAACTGCATGAAAAAACATTCATCCGGATCGAACACGGCAAGAAATGGACCAGCACAGTGTTGGGTCACCCAAAGAAAAATGAATCGTAGGAGCACAGAACGATGCTTGAATCAAAAGTCCATGAAATGATTTTCTGGTCAAAGAGTCAGATTTTATTGGAGAAACCCCATTTCGCATGATCACTGTGCCTGTCGCTGTCAGCTGTAAACTGGTTCTCTTTCAGTAGAGGAAGTTGCGACGCTCTTCTTACCCATTTCAACTTACGCATTGACTCGTACTGTCTGTCAGCCGACTGAGCTTTGTTGGGCGCCGATTCTGCGAGTTGTTGTGTTGTCTCATATGTCTCGCATCACACGAGTCTTTATGGGTGCACATATGAGACGTCGTCCAAAACCTGTCTTGAGCAAACTGCGCCAGCGTCCCTGCATAAGACTAGAGAGTCTCAACATCACATGTCTTGCAGTCTCTCAACTAGGTCTCTTCAACCCGGAGTCTTGAAGACCGCTTTATTGCATTTGTGCTCCCTTTGTTCTCCAGACAAAACCCAAGATATATGTTACGATAACACAAGCAACTCTATATAAGATGACGTCCGCTGCCATAATTCTAACTTAGTTCTGCTTATAGCATACAGATCATAACACCCATGGCAGAACTACCTCAATTTTTGCGCCTGGAGCCCTTTGAGCTACCTCACGACACTCTTTCGGCATGCACGTATCTGTTCTTCACTCCCAAGACTTTGGCAGCGGGAATCCAGGCTGGCTGCACCCCAGGCGAGATTATAAACTATCTCCAGAGCCACAAGCGTGAGACGGTCGAGGACAAGATCTCGGACACTATCCAGGGTCGTCATTCTGTCATCTTCCACGCTGTCAAGAGAAACCTTTTTGATATCGTGGAACTTCTTCTGGAATATGGTGCCGATCCATGTGCAAAAGACCCCAACAACATCCCTTTGCTTGCAGCAACCATAATGTGGACCAAATGGACCTACAAGAATGCCGACAAGATGGTTGCACTTCTGCTTTCCTATGGCGCCGATCCGCGCTGCGTTCCGGAGAACATGTGGTCAACGTACATCCAAATGCCGACTGCAGATCACAACAAGGACAGTTCTCCTCATGCCTCGGCCACCTGGGTGAAGAAGCAACATCGCCTCATTCTTGTGGAAACTCTGAACCTCACCATTCGGTATCATCTGAACCGTGCCAGCCTCACAAAACTCGCGACAGCAAGACAACGTCAGCTGGCTCAGCTCTCTGGTTGTCCGCGTATCCTTCACTTACCTTTCCATATCATTGGACAGGATCATGCACTCGAAGCCGTGATGAACAAGATCATGGCCTACGATACGATGCACAGGAAGCGACCGCTAGTCCTGTCATTTGCTGGTCTGTCCGGTCACGGCAAGACGGAGCTCGCGACCAGCCTCGGATCACTTCTCGGAACTGACATCTGCAACGTTGATATGAGCAAAACGCACACTGTGATGAGCTTGTTTGGTGCTGCTGCAGGGTATCAAAGATCTTCGGGTGGATCGCCTTTGAACAACTATCTCGCAAGTCATGGGGGACAGCGATGCGTTATTTTCTTGGACGAGTTCGATAAAACCAAGCAGGAAGTACGCGAATCTCTTCTCACGATCTTGGACACTGGATAAGTTGTTCCTCATAGTCCCAAGAGAATTGTTTTGACTCTCAATACAGAATTGGCATGGATCTGCGCTCGAATACAGTTCTGGACGTGACCAAATCCATCTGGGTTCTCGCCTCGAACAAAGGCGATGATTTAATTTCGAAGTTTTACGACAAGAATCTCAAAGGCAAGAGTGACAGCGAAAAGCGTCATGTATCTATCAAGCCACTACAGCATGATCTCTACAAACTCTTTATCGAAGCGTACACGGTGAGTTGGGCTTCTGAATCAGCATTTAGAGTATTACTAACGTCTGTAAGCCTGCCGTGACAGGTCGTATCAGCAGTTTCCTGCCGTTCTTCCCATTCAGCCGCGATGAGGCTGCGGTCATAAATCACAAATTCCTCAGAACACTAGGAGACGATGTCGTCCTTCCGATTGATCTACACAGCAGGCCCCCACGCCCTGTCGGTCATGTCCATCTATCACTTCTGAGGGACGGAGACTTGTGCAAGTTTCTTGCCGAGGACTACATTCGTGAGCTCGGAGCAAGATCGATTCAAAACCGTGTCGATGGACTTGCTGATGACTTGTTCATGCTGTACAAGGATTCCAAGGAAGAAATCACAGAAGCAACGAACAGCGGGCCTCATATCAAGTACACGCTGCAACTTCATCCAGTTGCCGATACCTTCGAAGCCGCTATCCGTGAGGATGGTACGACTTTCATCCCGTCTGACTAACTGACACTGTGGTCTTGTTCTTGCCACGCTCGAGCTGCTAAGTCACCAAATATGCTGTCAATCACTTCTTGGGTGAGCTCAGCACTTGCAGATAAGGTACTGCAGTTTTCTCTCTTTCTTTTTTGCGTCTCAATTGAAGAGAACCTACTATTCCATAGAAGGACAAAGTTCAGAAAATTGCATCATTCATCCTTGACATTCGGTTTTGTGACTTTAACAGATTTTCCTTCTCTCCAAGTGCCGTTTGTGGAGCTCTGCCGCGACTCTTGGAGACTAGGCAAGGTTTCAGACACATACAAGTCCGACCAGCATGACCTTCATATCAGGCAGCAAAGAAAGCTCATTAGTGGGCGTCCTGAGATGGGAAGCTGCTATATTGAATTATCTGAAGCTTTGGTCCTTCCAGAATCACCGAGAACAGACGGAGAAATAGCAAATCGGGCCGTTGTTTATGTAACATTTGTAGCCGTCACATCCTGGACGTTTAGGAAGATGTTCTTGTTGCTCGGAGGAAGCGCCGAGTTCTGGTCGTGGTCGCAGTCGAGACTCGAGTCACAAGCGAGATTCCCTGCCATTTTGCAATTCAAATAATATCACTTCAACGTCCACACATTGATTCGTCTCTACACATGCAAGCACCAGTTCATGTGTGCTGAACGATATATATCGAGGCTGCCTGGAAGACATCTCAATCTTCTAGAGCTGACAACGGTAAGTCTCTCAGCTTAGGGCTCACAACCGGAATAAGATTTCAGACTTTGGCTACCGAACATGTCCGGGAGGCCGTTGCATCCTTATGTGACACGATATCGTGGGGCAATAAGAACTTGGAAACCAAGACCCAAAGGTAGGCACTACCCTGGAAAAACGGGCGACTGCTAGTCTCAACTTCTGACCATCCATTGCGACTTCCACGATGGTGGCTTTTGAAGGATTCCAAGACAATCCAGACGTGCTTTTCTTTTCCCGTGTGCGAATGCAAGGGCACGTCCATGGTTCCTTCCAAGTACGCAAGACTAGCTTATCCAATAGTCTGGGATATCAGGGGCTATGGCGTACACTGCCCGGCAGACAACCGAAAAATACTCCAAGCGGCTGCTGATGGTTCAACGTCCTAACACATCCGCTGGAATGATATTGGTCCTTGGATGAGGATGGCGTGCAGCGTGTGGGCGCGGCTCAACCGCCTTGCAGCCGGCATGGCAGGATGGAGTACCTCATCATAAACTACGCATGTACTCCTTTACCTCTCTTCTCCACTCTCTTTTGGTCAACTGGAGTATTCTCCGTGTTCGAAGCATTATATCAACATATATAGCCATGGTTCAGTGGGGCGGTTACGAAGGCACGAAGCAAGTTATCATTGTTTCCGTCTTTCTTGCTCTGTCGTTTGTTGTTTTGTCTCTACGGCTCTTTACGCGTGTCATCGTTACTCGCAATTATGGTCTCGAGGACTTGGTCATCACAGCGGCATTTGTAAGTCAGCCGACGACATGGATTACAAGAGAAGACTCTGACACATCGACAGTGTTTCTCGGTAGCCCAAGTAGCGCTCGTGGTAGTTGGTAGGTGAATCCGCTCTCTGCTAAAACATCATTCAATGTTAACCGCCACCAGAGGTCCAGCACGGACAGGGTCTTGCACAGAGTGCTCTTTCAGCAGATGATGTCCAACTTCTCAAGAAGGTACGAGCCAACAAGCTTCATTCCCGTCATGAACTAACCCGGTGGACCAGACCCTCTGGAAACTCATCCCGACCTACCTGGCAGGCTTGACCTTGACCAAACTATCAATCCTCCTACAATACATGCGACTCTTCAAAGACCGAACCATCAACAGAGTCATCATCGGCATGCTAGTATTCGTTGCAGCATACGGTAAGTCTTGATGTCATTTACCTTGAGAGCACAATACTGACATGTTGTTCCAGGAACCTGGTCAGTCCTCGGAGCTCTATTCATCTGCTTCCCTGTCAAACGCTTCTGGGACCAAACCGTAGATGGCCATTGCATGATCTTCGAAGCAAAATGGTTCAGCGATGCATCCGTAAACATCCTCACAGATCTCATCCTGCTGAGTTTACCCATGCCATATCTCAAAGGCCTCAATCTTCCCAGACGTCAAAAGGCAGGTCTGATCGCCGTCTTTGCTCTCGGTGGCTTGTAAGTTTCCTCCTCGCTGCTCATACAATCTGTTTTGGTTACTGATACAGTCATTGTAGCGTCTGTCTCGTATCCATGGCTCGCCTTCGACCTCTCTATGTCATCGCAACCGCAAACGACGTTTCCCAAAGCAACGGCCCAGCAGCCTGGCTCTCGAGCATGGAAGTAAACGTCGGCATCATCTGCGCCTCCCTCCCCAGCCTCCGAGCGATAACCCTCCGAACCTGCTGTCGTAGAACAAAACACGCATCACCGCGGACCGATCACGCAGGATGGTGGCAATTCGACAAACAACGACCTGAAGATGTTGAATTAGAAGGAGGGCAGAGATACAATATGAGTAATTCGGGTGGAAGTGCTATTACAAAGATGGTAACGATACAGACGGATACGCAGGAAAGAAGGGATTCGGGTAGGAAATTGTCGATA
>ERZ794946.776-NODE-776-length-11853-cov-3.011188_pt1 | contig 11853 bp, 7 predicted proteins | sample MGYA00433072_ERZ794946 | MGnify/ENA primary metagenome ERZ794946 (study PRJEB30137, sample SAMN04331413) | food metagenome | isolation source: Y3 must sample point D1 replicate A | place: Australia: South Australia | collected 2014 ...
TACCTCCAAACATCAAATCCAAGCTAATAATGTGTTTTTGGTCCTGTTTGTTCAAATAATTCATATATTGTTTTTCAATTCAAACTCATGCTCCAATTAAGTAAAAAATAAGAAAAAAGAAACATTTCACGTTTTTCCAATGCTTTTCTGGTAGCGCTCTGCATTTTGTCCTCGTATTTCACCCCTTATTAACAAAAACCACGAATAAAACCACTCAATAAAGCCTTTTTGACTAATTTTTTTTTGGGAATTCATTCCCTGATGTAGTGCTCTAATCATTTGCCATAGTCTACATTTCTCTTAATTCCTCTTTCTCTCCTTTCCCTGTGTTCTTTCATCAAATATTTTAAAAATTACTCTTCAAAACAGTGAAAAATTTTTCTTCACGCTTAGCCAGCGCCCTTTGTTGACTGTAGGTTTTTTTTCAAAACAACTTAGGGATTTTTAAAATTCGTATCATTAGTTTTTTAAAAAAATATAGGTCTTTAATACAACCAAAAACATTGAAAAGTTATAAAACAACACCATATTTTATTCTATTTGTTACGAAAATTAAACATAAATTATGGGGATACCAAAATTTTATAGATACATCGCACAAAGATGGCCAGCTATTCAACAAGAAGTTGAATCGCATGAAACAGTACCTGAATATGACAATTTATACTTGGATATGAACTCAATTCTACACAACTGTACAAGAACACCTTCAGTTAATGTTATTTTAACGGATGAAATGGTTTGTCAAAAAGTATTTGCCTATATCGATCATTTATTCAACTGTGTTAAGCCACAATCTACCATTTATTTGGCTATTGATGGTGTAGCACCAAGAGCTAAAATCAATCAACAAAGATCTAGAAGATTCAGAGCTGCTCAAGAATTCGAAGAAGCCAGAGATGAAGCTATTGAGAACGGCACTTACATCCAGCCACCACCTGAAGATGAAAATACCTTTTATAAAAGTTCTATTTCTCCAGGTACTGTCTTCATGGCCAAGATGTCTGAGCAATTAAAATATTTCATTCATGATAAAGTATCAAATGATAACTCATGGAAAAATATCAATGTTATTTTTTCCGGCCACGAAGTGCCAGGTGAAGGTGAACATAAAATCATGGAATATATCAGATCCTTAAAGTCCTCTCCAAATTATAACATCAACACCAGACACTGTATTTACGGTTTAGATGCTGATTTAATCATGTTAGGTTTGGTTACTCATGAACCTTATGTTTCCATTTTGAGAGAAGAAGTCTTTTTTGGTAAACAAAACGACAAAATTGTTACATTAGATAACCAAAAATTCTACTTGCTTCATATTTCCATAGTAAGAGAATACTTGAAATTAGAATTTGATACATTAATTAAAGACATGCAATTTGAATATGATTTTGAAAGAGTATTGGATGATTTTGTTTTAGCCATGATGGCCATTGGTAATGATTTCTTGCCTCACTTGCCAGATTTAGAAATCAATAAGGGTGCTTTTGATTATATTTTACAAGGTTTCAAGTCCATTTTCCAAGATTTAACTGGTTATATGTCTGAAAATGCTGTCATTAACTTTGAAAAGTTTGGTGTTTGGGTCAACTTCTTAGCTAACATTGAAAAGGCTTTATTTGAAAAACAAGATGTTGATGTTACTTGGTTCAATCAAAAGATGATTGAGTTGTCCAAGGAAAGTGAAAACAAAAGAAATGCTATTGGTAGAAGTGTTTTAATTAAAGATCAAAAGAAAATTATAGGTTACTTGAGAAAGTGGGTTTATAAGAATGCCCAAACTTTATTAGGTCCTGAATTGTTTAAAAATCCCCCTATTTTGAATTTAAACAAGAACAATATTGTTTTAAGTGAATCTGATCCTGAAACTTTTGAATTACTAAAGACTTTTGCACACAAATTAAATTACAACTTGATTCACTCTGCTTCTACCAACGAATACTCAATCAAAATGTTCATTGAAGAAAAGTATCAAACCGAAACTGAAACTCAAGAAGACATGGAAGAAAGAGTTAGAGAAGCTAGACAAATTTTCAGAAATTATGACCATTCTGTTGTCTTTGAAGATCAAGAAACTTTGAATGAAAAGAAATTGATGATTGAAGAAAGATTTGATACTTGGAAAGCTGGGTACTACAAAAAGAAAATGCATTTAGATTATATCCAAAAACCACACGATGTTGTTGAACTTGCCGAAAACTATGCTGAAGGTTTGCAATGGGTTATGTACTATTATTACAGAGGCTGTGCCTCTTGGAATTGGTACTACAAATACCACTATGCTCCAAGAATATCTGATTTAGCATCAGGTTTCCAAAAGAAATTTGAGTTTGAGCTTGGTACTCCATTATTACCATTTGTTCAATTGATGGCTATTTTACCACCTTTGTTCAAAATAAATGTTCCATCAGCATTTAGACATTTAATGGTTGATGAAAACTCTCCTATCATTGATGCTTACCCTACAGACTTTGAAATTGATTTGAATGGTAAAAGACAAGCTTGGGAAGCTGTTATTTTACTTGATGCAATTGATATCAATAGATTAAAGGAGGCTATGGAACCTCATTATAACAAGTTAACTGAAGAGGAAAAACAAAGAAACACACATGGACATGATATTATTTTCATTTACGATTCTCAAGTCGATAATGTTTATAAATCTCCATTAAATGGATTGTTTCAAAGTTTACCAAACAATCATTGTGTTGAACAGCCTTATATTCTACAACAATTACCATTGGACAAAATCAAGTTTGGTTTACACGATGGTGTAATGGTTGGTAAACAATCTTTTTCCTCATTCCCAAGTTTACATTATTTGCCATTTTCTTTTGATACTGAACACAATGAAACAAGGGTGTTTAATATGGGTTCCAAGGATTTATCTGTTGTATTGCACTTTGACCAAAATGACATTTCAACTGTTAATGATGAAACCATTATCCATTCATACTTGGGTAAAAACGTCTACACCAGATATCCGAATGTCAGATTATCCAAAGTTCATGCCATTTCCACTGCTGAAGGAAGATTTGTTTTAGATAAACATGGTAAGGTTAATCAAATATCTCATAGGAATGTCAACAATTTCAACAGAGATGCCAGTAAGTTGGAATCCAACTTAAAGAGCAGATTTGCCTTTATCATAGGTAAAGTGAGATTTATTTTTGAAGTTCTTCCTGTTGAGGGTGTCATTAGAGCTGAAGATGGTTCATACAAGCTGTCATTCACCACACCTAATGAACCTGAAATTTATCCTTTCCAATTGATAGTTGATGAAGTTGGAAATGATGATATAAGATTTGTTGAAAAAGATCCTATTGCTATTGAAGACGAGTTCCCATTAGGTTCAGAACACATATTTTTAGGTGACTTCGCCTATGGTGCTCAATGTAGTGTTTCTGGCTACTCTGATGACAAAAAAACTTTGAAATTGAAGGTTGATACTTCCAGCGTCATTGACAATTCTATTCCATTTGTCAAGGCTGTTGCTGATACTGACAATAAAGCTTTGAAGTATTACCCACAATATCAAATTACCAAGAAATTGAATTTGTCACCAATTTTCTTCTCAAGAATCTTAGGTAGATTATATGTTGTTTTTAAAAATAGCAGAAACAACTTAGGTTTCAATTTGGTTGATATGCAAGATAACTTCAGAGCATTAGGTTATGCTGAAAAGGAAGTCAATTGGAGTTTTTCAGATATGGTAGTTACTTTATTCAAAGAATTTAAGGCCAGATATCCATTGTTGTTCAATGGTATTAATGACTTAATGAAGAGTGTATCCAAAAACGCAAGAGTTCCAAATATTGTTATCGAAGATCTATACAACAACAATGCTAAGGAATTTGAAGCTGAAATTTCTAGCTTTAAGAAATGGAGAGATGAAATTAAAGATAACTCTGTCTATGTTTCTGTTTTCTCCAAATCTTTGTCAAGAAATGGTATGGCTGAAGTTGAAAAGATAGCTATCATGAATGATAAGGCTCAAAGCAAGGTTCCAACTTATAAGAAGTTGGCCTCTGTCCCAACCAGCGCCATAATGGATCCAGAAGAATCTTATGGTTTATTAAGAACTCAAAGATTTGATTTAGGTGATAGAGTTTCTTATATTCAACATCATGGTAAGATTCCATATGGCTCTAGAGGTACTGTTATTGGTTATCTACATGAAGGTACTGTAACAAATATCCAAGTATTGTTTGATCAAGAAGTTGTATCCGGTAATACTTTGGGTGACAGAATTCAAACAACAAGAGCTATTTTATTGAGCAAGAGTGTATTGTTAAATATTTCCTCCAGAAGCTTAATTTTTAAGGATCCAACTGCTGATGTTGCTGACAAGCAAGCCGAACAAATCAACAAAGTCAGTGCTGAAGAAAAGAAGAAGAAAGCCAAGGAATTGTTAAAAGTTATTAAAGCAAACGATGCTAAAAAGCCACCTGCTCAATTAATTGATAAGACTGGTGGATTGAAGAAGAAATTGGAAGACCAAAAAAAAGCTGAAGCTGCCAAAAAGTCTAGTCAAACTACGTCTAAAAAACCAAAGTCTGACCATAAACCAAAGGATAAAAATGCTCCAAAGTCTGAAAACAAACCAAAGGCTAAAAATGCTCCAAAGTCTGAAAACAAACCAAAGGCTAAAAAGGCTCCAAAGTCTGAAAACAAACCAAAGGCCAAAAATGCTCCAAAGCCTGATGCCAAAACTGAAAACACAGAACAAAAACCTTCAGTTTCTGTAGCTTAAAAACTTTATATAGTCTAAAATTACATTACATTATATTTCCATATTTATTCCGTCATCGTTTTTCTGTTTATGCTTGTCAAGTTTCAACTCTTGGTCTACCTTTAAGAACTTCTTTTCAAACCCAGTGGATCTGTCTACTCCGTCCCAGAAAAATCCAGGTTTGATATTGAATCTATTTCTCGGTATACTAATGTTTTTATCTAATGGTGTGTATGCTCTGAATGAAGATATGGCACCTCGTTCTTTTTTGACTACTTTTTCAGTTTTAATAACTGGTCTTTTTTGTTGAATTTTTTCAACCTTTTGGGTTGATTGACGAGGCTGTCTTTTAGCTGGATATGGTTTAGAACGCCTCAGATCCTTGGTCTCATTTTTAGTCAACTGAATGGGGGTTTTTGGACTACTTTTGGATTTAGTAGCCAAATATTCTTTAAATGAGATTGTTTTTGATTGATTATCAGACATCTTTGTTTTGCCAGGGTAAACTTGTTTCATTTATTTCAGTGGTATACTAATCATCAAGTTACTGTACTGTATACATTTCAAGTGAACAAAAAAACCCAAAATAGAGAGAATAAGGAAAATTGCTTAAATCCGAATGTCGGACATAAGGTCTTATAATTTTTTTAATACTAATGCGATGTTACATATTAAACAGTCTTTTAATCAATGAATAAATACAACGAATACAGTATTAAATTTTGCTGTTAATAAATTGTATAAAAAAGCTTAGTTGGTTGGACTAAATATTTATATATATATTATTTGTTTTTGCTTCCAAATTTTGATAGAAATGCCTTATGTTTTGACCAAAATGGCTCTTCTCCAAGAACTATATTTTTTCAGATGAACTGGGTTTGCGCATTAGATGCCTTCTAACGCGTTAACATATAGAAAAGTTATTATTAAACAAATAGCTCAACAGAAACATGTTTTCATTAAACCAAAGGTAACTCTCATGGACACTTTTTTTAAAGAACTTGATGGGATGTCTAATGGTGAGTTATGGCAAGTTATTGAGTATGCACAGAATAGGCTAAAAACCAACTGTACTAAGAAAAATAGACATCTTTTGTCAACACAGCCTGAAATCAACACACAAGATGAATTTTTGGAAACAAAAAACGAAATTTCAGATATAAATATTACAGATTCAGTCTCCTTTGATGATTATAACGATGAAAATTTTGTAGTTGTAGAAACAAAGTTTTTGAAAGTAGAAGATGTTCAAAGACAAGTGAACAAAAATGAATTTACAAATACAAATGACTTGAAGAGGAAATTAGAAGAAATAGACAATTTGATCAATGGGCCAAATAAAATAAAAAAGGAAAGTAAATCAGAGTTGACAACTGGAATGAATTTAAAAACAGAATTTTTTAATGAACCTCAAAACATCAAAATAGCACCTTTTCAGCAATTTGATCCTAATGAAAAAGTTGATGAAAAAGATGTGGATTACTATCCAAATGTTGTGCTAGTTGATGAGCTTATACAAAAAGAAATGATTAATTTACCCACGGATTTGAGTAAAGAAGATCAGAGAAGAAAGAATCTAGCCACATTTTTACAACTTCATAGTCACTTTCCTGCTTGCAAAAAACTAAGTTTGAATTACAATCCAATCAGATTGATGCCCTGGAGAATTCAAGACTTTAAGATCAACGAAAATAGTGAATATGGAAGAGAAAAAGAGATTAAGAAAACTAAGAAATACTGGGAAAACAAGAAAAAGTGGGGGAAGTATAACTCCAAAGGTAATAATGATTATAACGACAAGTACTTTGAAAACTTCTACTTGTTTTTTGATAACATGAAAAATGTAGAGAACCCCCTAAGAACCGTTGACAGAATATCATACCCAAGCACTCTTGAAATAAATCAAGACAAGCATTATTTGAGTATTTATGAATACAACGAATGCAAAAAGATGTTACTGCTAGCTTTAGATCAAAGCATTCCTTTTCAAGAAAGAGGCTATTTGTTTAGAGAAGATCTACTAAACCAGCTTGTAGACAGTGGCAAGATGGACATCGACTTCGATACCTTGGTAATTAGTCACATGAAAGATATTATCACATATGAACAGGCTTAAGTCCGTTAAATGACGAAGTATTACTGCAAGGAATTAAAATAGCGAGTAGCAAATAGAGGTGGGGGGAAAAAATGGAAGAAAAAAAAAATACATACCATTCGCCCAAGAAAAAGCAACTCATACACCCCCTTATAAAACAGACAACAAAAACAACAAATAAGGCAAAGAAACCAAAATTTAAAGGAACAAATATATACGTAACCTTACACATAAACTATATACTAGAATATGAGTGAAACATCTTCTTTAAAAAGAAAAAAGCAACAGCAACAACAACACATTGTTGGGGTTCATTACTCGCTTGGTAATAAGATCGGAGAAGGTTCATTCGGGATTATTTTTGAAGGTATGAACCTTTTATACAACAACACCAACATGACAAAGTACGTTGCCATCAAGTTTGAGCCGAAAAAGTCAGATACACCACAGTTGAAAGATGAATATCGATCATACAAGATTTTGAAAAATCAAGCACATGTTCCAAAGGTATATTACTACGGCCAAGAAGGTTCTAATAACATTCTTATTATAGACCTATTAGGACCATCTCTAGAAGATTTGTTTGAATGGTGCGGAAGACAATTTTCCATCAAAACATGTACTCTTTTAGCAATACAAATGATTGATACTTTGAAGACCATTCATTCGAATAATTTAATTTATAGAGATATCAAGCCAGACAACTTTTTGATTGCTGAGTACCAATTGACTTCATACATATCAAATTCATCAAGTTCAAGCATCAAAAGTTACAACTCCTCTAGTCATAACAATGCAGGAAAGATTGTGTGCAACAATATAAACAATCCAGACAAAGATCCTAATTATGTTTACATAGTTGATTTTGGAATGGCTAAGCAATTCAGAGATCCTATTTCAAAACAGCATATTCCTTATAGAGAAAAGAAATCATTGAGCGGAACAGCAAGATATATGTCGATAAATACCCATTTAGGGAAGGAACAGAGCAGAAGAGATGATTTGGAATCATTGGCACATGTGTTCTTTTACTTCCTTAGAGGACAGCTTCCTTGGCAAGGTTTGAAGGCAGCAAACAATAAATTGAAGTATGAAAAAATAGGTAAAACCAAACAAGCTTCGACAGCTGATTTTCTCTGCATGAACGGGAAGATCCCGTGGCAATTTGGAGAGATTTTGACTTATGCCAGAAACTTGAATTTTGAAGAGGAACCAGATTACGAACACCTTAAGAAGGTTTTGTACTCTGTCTTTGATGAGTTGAATATTGAAAATGATGGGAGATATGACTGGATGGACTTGAACGGTGGTCGTGGTTGGGACATCAGATTGAATAAGAGAAATAACCTAAATGGTTACGGTGGAGGTAATACCAACAACAATAACATTGCCAATAATGGTGGCAAGTTCCGTCAACAACAAAATACAGCTAGACAAAAGCCTATGGATAATTTGAAGCAAATACAAAGAGATTCTCAGAAATTGGAAAATCAACAGCAACAAGCTTTGAGACAAAAGAAGTCTCTACAAAATGTAAATGAAACTATGAGCGAAAGAAGACGCAGTGAAGAGCTTAAGGCTTACTACTTCAACAGCTCCAACGATAATTCCGTTTCTATGAACCCAAACAGCGATGGGTACCAATCTTTTGAAAATGGAAATAAAATGAGATATTCAAGATTGTCTGCTGATCAGCAATATGGGTCCATTCCAAACAATAATAGATACAAGGGACAATTACTTCCAAATAAAAAACAAAACGGACTGATGTATGAAGAAGAGCAAGATCTTGAAGCCGGTTTGCTTCAAGACTATGAAGAAGAGGGGTATGAAGACGGTACTCTAGGTAGAAAACTCAAAAAAGTATTTTGTTGTTGTTCAATCATGTAATTTTGGCATTAAGCGATATTTTCTAGGCTTACTTTATTTTTTTTCTTTTTTTTAATCCTTTTTTCTTTCTTTCTTGTTCTTAGTTATTTTCTACATAGATAGTTTCAATTACGGATTAAATACAGCTTTATGATAGAGATCTTTGGATAGTTTGTTGTTTTTTAAGCGTTCTTTTTGAGTTTTTGTTTCATTATTTTGTACAATATATATATGTGTTTATATCTATATCAATCATTTGTATTTTTAATTTCATTATAATCATAAACCAGACCAGTATAAGTCATCTTCGATTTCTAATTCGTTACTCAATGGCAAGTTGACAGATGAGTTACCAACCAAAATTTGGTACTTACCAGCTTCTAAATGCCACTTGTCTCTGATCTCATTGAAGTATGAGAACGAATCCTTTACAGATAAGTTAAGTTTTACAACAGTTTGTTTACCCGGAGCCAAAGTAACTTTTTCAAATTCCTTTAATTCTTTAGGAACTCTTGGAGCTTGAGATTCACTTACTCTAGATGTGTATACTTGCACAACTTCAGAACCCTCTGCTTTACCAGTGTTTTTGACAGTGACTTCAACAAACAAGTCGTTGTCTTTCAATGAGGTCTTTAAATCTGATATTTCAAAGTCGGTGTAGGACAACCCATACCCAAATGGAAATTCAACTTCTCTCTTCATGTGTTCGTAAAACTTGTAACCAACGTAAATGTCTTCACCATAAAGAACTCTACCCATGTGAGAAGTAAAGTTCAAAAAGGCAGGATTGTCTTCATTTTTCTTTGGCCAAGACAAAGATAATTTAGCACCTGGATTAACATTACCAAAAATGACATCAGCAATTGCATTACCTAGCTCATTACCACCATAGTAAGATTGAAGGAAGACCTTACACTGATCAATCCAAGGAACAGTGACTGGAGTACCAGATTGATTGACAACAATAGCATTTGGATTTGCCTTCAAGATTTCAGTAACCAAAGTGTCAGTTAAACCTGGCAGGTCCATGTGTGGTCTATCATCACCTTCTGTTTCATATTCCCCGTTTAATCCAATAACAACAATACAATTTTTATGTTTCTTGGCTAAAGAAACAGCATATTCGATTTCTAACTTGGAATCAATGACCTTGTTGATACCAACTTGCAAAGCACCAAATGTAATCTCAGAAACTACATTTAATTTAGAAGTACTGATAGAGCCAAACTCAATTCTAACTTTGTAGGTTTGACCATGCTTTAATTGGACACAAGCTTTCTTTTCAATAGTACCTGACTTGTAGGCAAAATCACCACCTTCTTGATCATGCTTGTTGTCTATAATTAACTTGTCATCTAAATAGAATAAAGCGGTACCGGCAACTTGGCAACCAAATTCATAAATACCATCACCATCTTGACATGTGTAAAGACCTTCCCAATCACAATAAAACAATTTTTTTTCAAGATCAATGTGTGGATCTCTCATATCAGACATCTTGTTGAAAGATCTATCAACAACTTCAACTTTAAATGGTTTTTCTCCAGTTTCTCTGTGATTTTCTTTTTGATAAAACTTTACAGATAACCCCTTTTCACCATCCTCAGTTTCACAGTTTTCAATGAAGTTTGACAAAGTCTTATGAGCATCGCAACCTTTGGAATAAGGCAATGATTCTTTTTCAGTAACGTTTAAAATACCTTCGTAAGGAGATACGATGTAATAAGCATTTAAAGAAGCAGACCCACCACCTGTGTGGAATTTAGCTTTGGCATTTGGACCAATGATACATAAATCTTCTGCATCCGATTTTTTTAATGGTAATATAGAGTCTTCATTTTTTAACAAAACAATAGCTTCAGCAGCAATTTGTCTTAAGAATTGGGATGTTTCCTTGGTGTTGTTCTTGGTATCCTCATCAAAAGTAAAATCTGTAGTACCATAAACATCAACAAAATACTTGATCATGTTTAAAATCTTTAAAACTCTAACATCAATGTCATTTTCGTTGAAAATGGTACCATCTCTAGTTTCAGCTTTTGAAAACAACAAATGCTTAATAGTTTGAACAGATCTAAATTTTTCAGGACCTGGGAAATCAAAGTCTAGTCCTGCTTTTATAGATTCCATTGGGTGGGAGGAACCATACCAATCAGACATTACCAAAGCTCTGGACTCCCATTCACCATGCAAAATTTGTTTGATGTTTTTGTCAGATGTTGAACAATGGACACCTTGGACTTTGTTATATCCAGTCATAAAAAACATTGGATCGGCATGCTTGACAGCCAATCTGAATGGCTCCAAATAAATTTCTCTTAAGGCTCTTTCGGTAACCAAGACATCATAACCAAAACGATCTATTTCCATGTCATTACAAACATAATGCTTCATAGTAGCCATGACTCTTCCAGAATCTTGGATACCTTTGACAATTTCAGCAGCACTTAACCCTGATAAAAGAGGATCTTCTGAAATACTCTCAAAGCCTCTACCACCCAAAGGACCTCTTTGGATGTTTGTAGTAGGACCTAAAATGACTTTGGCGGATTTGTGCTCAGCTTCTGTGGCCATTACTTGACCAATCTCAAATAATCTTTTTTTATCAAAAAGAGAACCAAGAGCGGTACCACATGGAAATGCAGCTGTCTTTGTAGAATTAAAAGCTTTAGATCCACGAGAACCACAAGGACCATCCGTCACTTTGATTGATGGGATGTTCAAACGTGGTATTGGGACTGTGTGCCAATAATCTTTAGCCGTTAATAATTGGATTTTTTCATCAAGAGTTAACTTCTTAAGTAAAGTGTCTGGATCAAATGAAACAGTCATTTTGCAGTAATATTTTGATTGGTTTGATAGATACTCATGATGACAAATTAAGAAAAAAAAAAAAATTTACGAAAATAAAACAAGAAATAAACTGACATAACCTTATTTTATAGTTGAATTAAAGTTATAGTAAAGCAATGCTACGTGAGGTATTTAATTTATACTTTTCAGTTTGTTTTTTCTGTTCCTCTTATGCTTGGTTAATTAAATTTGATGCTGCACCAGGAAAAAAAAATATTTATCTTTAACTCCAGGGCAAATATACCGCTAAAAGTGTTGATTCCTCTTATCCAACTTAAATAAAAAACTGTGTTTCATAGTA
>ERZ794946.777-NODE-777-length-11837-cov-3.533611_pt1 | contig 11837 bp, 6 predicted proteins | sample MGYA00433072_ERZ794946 | MGnify/ENA primary metagenome ERZ794946 (study PRJEB30137, sample SAMN04331413) | food metagenome | isolation source: Y3 must sample point D1 replicate A | place: Australia: South Australia | collected 2014 ...
AGCAGAAGTGCCGGGTCAGTAACGCTTCATTTTGCCAGCTCGTCCCTTGTTTGCAGTGGCCAAGAGAGGGCCTTACGAATTGCAATTCTTTATAGCCCTGTCAATCTCACAGACCTGAGGTATTTCTCCCTGCACTCATGTCTTCGACCTCAGTGAACGAAACTGCCGGCGAAAATGTCAAACATTGACGAATCGAGATGCGATCATTTTCGCCGAAGTAGGACGTGGAGCTTGCGATTGTTTTCTGATCACGATTACTGGGTAGATGACTGTGATATATAGTGGGTCAAATTTGGAAGTTCGTGTTAAAGCTGCATGACAAGCAAGTCAGCCATGGGCGTTGATGATGGGAACCTGCGACCTTTTAGTGATGAAATGATAGTGAGTATGCATATGTACTGTATATCAAATGTTATAGTGGGTAAAGATGGCTTCCAAGACGACTGTCTGTGAAGACCGCGACCTCGGCTCCACGAGAAGTATACTATCTCATAATTTTCGTGCCTGTACCATCTCATCGGGAAGTATGGAGAATTACGAGATGGGGGCAATCCGAGATCGCTTGTCTTACTGTATCTCGTGTCTGCCATTACTTCTCTTGGATGAAGTGAGTTCGCACACACGTCCAGGGAAGCAATAAAACTTTCAAATCTTGACGGAAATTTGATCCCGCACGACATTCGCAAAGGAGCCGCCAGGGACGTGGCTGCCATGCCATTCGACGGTCTGGAAAGAAAGGATGGGCTGCCTGAAGGTCCAAAGGCAGCTGAACTGCCGGGGAAAAGAAGCAGGTCAGTGTTCCGCCGAGAAGAGACAGCATCTCGGTACTCTGTTTGTCAATCGTGAGTATAGAGTGGTATCGGGGATACAAGTGAAAATTGTGCATCAGGTACCTGTTGTCTCTACTCCCTGATCGTCACTTGGAGATCAGTGATCATCAGGGTGGTGAGATTGTCGCAATTGCTACCAAACGCTCTATCGCGGGTTGCTGTACCTTATACTGATGTTCAGCTCCAGTCTTTCTTTATTCCATACCTTCCGCATACCTACATCCGATTTTAACAAGCCGTCCTAAATGCTTTGCTTCCCATGTGAGGTAAGCATGCGAGATGTGCTGATGGTCCGCAAGCTCAGTGGTATGGCATCAAGTTGAGAAGCATTTGGAGCAGTAGCATGGCAAACGGAAACAACAAATTTGTAGTTGAATAGCATGGCTCGCAGTGTGTATAGATTTGTCTCTTCCTTGATCATAGCAGCCATAAGACCAGCGAGAGACTTTCGAGGCCGCAAGTCGACAAACCGAATACATCTCATACATTGAACAAAACGCTGTGATCTTGCGGTAGTCATCTTGAGGTAAGCAAAGGGCTCGAAGAAACGAAGCAAGTGGGTCACAAAATCCGTCTCCTTCTTGCAACAATCGGCCACCATCGAGGATGAAATATCAGCCTACAATATGGTCTCTTGGAAAGAGTCAGGGATAGAGAAAATGACATCTGTATCACGAACTTGCCTCGTTCCTTGCGTTAGACATTCTCCCCTTGCGTGCGGATAACTAGATAGGAGTACCGACATCGAACAACGACTACCGATCAAATAAAGTGACTTCACTCAGGATCTTTTGGACCGTCACGTTTTATTCTGATTGCACATTTATAGCGCTACTTCGCAAGAGAAAGATCGTTGGGCAGTACAAAGTAGAGTCATGGGATTGATCAAATAGTCAATCAGATGTCCTCACCTGTGTTTTAACCATAATTGATGAGTTCTCATCAACCAGGGTGTCCCTGCCATGTTCATGCACATTTGCCTTGCACAACGTCGTTTCATCTTCGCCGCTATGAGCCAGGTAGTCCTCGATCTTCTGGCTCTCCAAGTCAGCACCTTGCACGACGCTCGCTCTTTTCACAGTATTCTGCCTGGCCGAAGCTTTTTTCAAGACACTTTGTCACCGCTACTGCCAAAGAATCATCATGTTCATCGGCTTCCTGCCTCCACATCTCCATGACTCCACGGCGACAAAGCCCCCTCCCCCTCGGAAGCGCTCCCCGCAAGACCGCTTGCCCGTATCGATCTTTCCATCTAGCCCTCTATCCGCTAATACATAGCCTTCAAGCCCTGAGCATAGTTTACCTCCCCTCACAAGCAGTCTCTAAACTTTCAACAACATCTCTCCACTGCAAACGTTCATCTGCGTCCATGTACTCGTCTGATGCCACTTTAGATCTCTCCACATCCGCGTTTGCGGAGTGAGCAAGTTATCAAAGCTAGACCTCCGCACTTTTCCAACAGATCTGCTGATGCTTGTTTCATGTCATTTTATCCTTTCGTAGATCCTAGACTTGTAGACATGGTTCGCCCTTGTCTGTAGATCTCAACAGCACAGCCATTGACCTTGAACAGTTTTCAATTCAGATCTCAGAGATGCGAGCGAGCATACTTTTCGACTTGTACGTCTCAGCAGCGCAGACATAGTTTCTACCCTGTTAATCATTACATGGCGTGACTTCCGTGTAAGACTTGACACTTGAGGGTTAGTGCAGGGACGCGTCATATAGTAAGCTTGCTATGAAGCGTATTCTTTGGAAAGTAATGTTTTCGGATCATGCTGCTTTGCGGTTCCAGGTCTTGTCTAGATGAGAGCAGCGTTGTCGGTGTCTAGCATGTGACAGCGTGCCGGTGATGATGATGACGAAGGAATTTCGTGCCAAGGATCTTGTCATGTTAATGTCGGCATGATGAGGAAGGTGCAAAAGTCGTGATATCGAGCACGGGCTCTATCGTGTTCTGTCTGCCATGTCGCTTCAGAAGAGAGCAATGAGGCGTGAGAATAGAACCGCAAGGAACCCGATTGAGATCTTACCGCTCTTGGGAGACGCACAAGACCGAAGAGTGGGAGAAGAGTGTTTTCATTTGGATAAAAGATTCAAGATAGCACTAATAGACATTACAATTACAATATGACAACTTTTTCCTCTCCTCTCCCATCTTTGTCCTCCATGCCAAGCCCCATCAGGAGCACAACCAATCTCCTCCCTTGACGACCCTTACAATAATGAAACAGGCGATGCAAGATTCAACGTGACAGGGCTTCCGGTGAGGGGTACCCAGATAACCAAGGGGTCAGATCCAATTGTTTCTCTAACAAGTCCAGGAGCATTGCTAGTAGCGCCGACAGGAAGAGTGACAGGAATAGGGGCAGAACAACTGTTTCCATTGGCGGTAACAGTGACAGAGGTAACACTCTTTCCATCAGCAGAATACTGGTAGCTCAAGTTGGGGTTGCACTTGTCGCGAGCCATGCGGTTCATAAAGTCGATGCCAATATCATCGTGCTTGAGAGAGATGATGGGCCAATTGGTCAGACGAGACATCTCTTGGGTGACCACTTCGGTCCAGATTTGAATGAGAGAGAATTGGCCGGTGATGGAGCCGATGGTGGTGCTGTTGACATCTGCGTTGCGAAGATTGGCTTGGTGGAACATGAAAGGGTCGTGGTGAAGACCCATCAGATGTCGGACGTTGGTAGTACGGGCGTCGTTGAGCAGTTGAGTAAAGCCACCCTTGCCACCAGATGTGTTGACCCATTCGGCTGTGGTGCAGTCGGGAAGATCGCAGTTGAAGAAGATTGTGGTAGCCCAGCGAGGAATAATCTCAAGTCCATCGTATCCATTGCTAGCTACGGTACTGATCAAGGGCCAGAATTCATTTTGTTGGTTCATCAATACAGATCTGGTGTTATCACCAACTGCAGATGTAATACCGTTGGTCATCCAAGCTCTGATAGCATCGCCGTTGTGCATACCAGTGATAGCTGGAGGGATGAGGCCACCTGGTGACCATCTTGTTGCTTTGTTGATTCCAGTGGTGTTTGCCCATGCCTGGTTGAAAGTGATCTCCTTGAAGGTGTCATTGTAAGTTGCGTTGTTCAGCGATTCATGAGTAAACGTGTGGGAGACGTGGGCAAAGGCGTTCAAGTTTTCGGGCGCAGACAACCACTTGAACAGTGGATCGATCAGACAGCAAGCCTTGCTCCAAGTAAAGAGTGTTGGTGTGGTGGGCCAGATGTCGATTCCAGTTCCTAGCGGCTTCTGATATTCGAGTGGAGTCGAAGACATGTCGCCGGTGTAGATGATGGCAGGGTCTGGTTTACAAGTCGTTGTGTTCTCGTATGTGATACCAGCGACAATGTTTCCATTTCCGTTGTGGCCGAGTTCCATGAAGTAATTTGAGCCAGCGGGAAGTCTCGAGTTCAATTGCGGCGTCCAATCAGCGATCGCCTGCAGATCCGCTGGCCTCAGTCTGAACAAAGCATTCGATGGCTGATACAAAGCAGTGTTAAGATGAACATCATCAACTTGAGTGCTCAAGTAGATACGACGGTAACCGACGGTCAGGCCACGAGTCAGCCAGGCGATGTACGCATGTTGCAAGTAGTTGGAAGTCAATGCCCAATTGGTGGCCCAACTCGAGAACCAAACCATCTCCTGACGTTTTCCAGCTTGATGGATGACTGCAGCAGAGCTAGGGTTTGAGAAGGTGCCATCAGAGCTTGCCGCGAGTCCTGCAACCTCCCAAACATTGTCAGGGTCGGTGATGGTTGCTGGATAGTGCCAAATACCCTGTGTACTGATCGTGGCGCCTTGTTTGAGATTGGCTGTGGGGAAACCACTAGTATTCGTGAAGCTCAGCAGCTGCTCTACGCCAGCTGCACAACATCCAGCGCCAGGAATAGTAGGAGTGACGCCAAAGGCAGGTCCAGGATACACATCGATGCGGACCATTCTTGCACCAAAGGCACTTTGGTACGCATATAGCTGCTGGAATTGATCTGCGGTCAAAGCACTAGCCCAGTTGTTGCCGCCGTAATCGTAAGACACTTCACCGAGGATGATCAAGCCACCAAAGTTTCCTTGAGTGGCCGAGGAGTTGAGAGTTGGCAGTGTGATACCCGCCTGAGGGACTAGCTGGAGCTGGAATGGGATGCCATAGCCAGAGAGACCTGACGTAGCAGAGTAGGAAGACGGTTGGTCGCGTGCAAAGATCAGAATCGTGTTGGCGACAGTAGTTCCGCCAGTAGAATTGCTGACCTGGCCACTGACAAGAGCTGAGAATATGGAAACACCGACAACGAGAGTGCTGGCTGCCCGTGCCAAATAGCAACGGTCAGAGATCGGTATACGCATGTTTGCTCTCAAGTGGTATGAACCTGATGAACTCGAGGTCTGGGTTCCGAGATAGTTTTGTTGTCATGGCATGTTCTCGATCGTCTGCCTTTGTTGACCTCCAGGTCAGAGCGTCATTGGCTCACCACTGACTAGACAGTGTTGATGCCCCTCACTGAACCATAACGAGATTACAGCTTCGCAAAGTGCCTCTGCAAGTCATGGCGTCCCTCTTGTGCCGCAAGGCAATTCTCCAATTCGGACAAAATGACTGAATTCGGCTGACGAGCAATGCGCGCCAGTCATGTTTCCATCGAGGTGAGTTCTGGTTGTCTTCTTTCGCAACAAGTATTGGTGATACTGGTGGATGTTCGTCGATAAGGCTCTTTGAAGGTGGGGAGGGCATAATCGGGAGGTGCATGTTGTTCATGGGGATAAGGCAGCATCGTAATGCAAGCAAGATGGACGAGTACCGCTCGTACGTGCAGTGCAGCTGTTCAGGTTTTGTTCACTATGTGGTTAGCTCAGATCACATACCTTACACAAAACAAATGTTGGATTGTTAGTATCGTCATCGCATCCTGAATACGTCTTCCTCGGCGTTCACCACATCGCGCTCGTAGTGGTGGCGTGTACGTGGCCTGAGTTTGCCGTCTCATTTCTAACTTCACCTGTAGTTGCGTCGCAAGGCCAATGTTCAGTCAAGCTGATGCAAGATCGATATGTTTGAAAATTGCGGTAGTATTGATGCTTGTGGTAGGCTTCAAGTGCTCGCCCTTCTACAGCAAGTGATCTCCTCAACGAAAGTCTATACTTCCCGCGTCATCGGAGACAGTTTTCACCGTACGTATTGCGGAGGCTGGGAAAAAGATGCTGAAAATTGCTCATGGATCTTTGAATGTTGGAGAAGGAAGTCAAGTGGGAATGGTGAGCGGGGAAGTCACAGTTTCAAAGCCAAGCTTCTACGCAATTATGTACGGATGAGCGAGATATGCAGAGCTGTGCAGCAGATTATGTACCGTATACATTAATTAAACCATACATTAAATTACTCGACCTTGTCTTCGAACATCGCCACCAATGATGGTCAACTACACATTACAGTCCAGAATAGCCCGAACCACCATCCCACAAGACCAGCCTGTGATTCCTCAGCCCAAAGATTGCCCATACGTCGAAATGTTGGCATGAAGCAAAGTGTCTACTTGCACTTCACCATATCCGCATTCGACTGCCCAACCTCGGACGTATAAGTCGACCACAAATCATCGAAACTCGAGTATTGATCATTAACAATCACCAACGCGCCATAATACGGCGCGTCCACCAAGCCATCCACATCCGACATCAGAGTATTCGTGTTATCCGGATAACTATGAATCAACACGGTAGATTGACTGCGCAGAGGCACCGGAATGCTTGTGTTTCCACCATTGTTGATCCAATCGTCGTAAGTGTTTTCATAAGCATTGATCATATCGGCAATATTGTAGAAAGAAGAGTCGACAGGTACACCAGGGTTAGTCCAGACCAGATTTCCATGGGTCATAGTGTTTTTGACTTTGTTGTAGATGGTGTTCATGTAGTTGTAATCGTTGTAGGAAGCGGGTGTCTCGTCGACGAAGATGCCTTTGAGTGCGATGTTGGCGTTTGAGTACGTGGACCAGGATTGATAGGTGTCGATGTCGGCTTCGATGTCGGAGAGGGCGCGGTCACCGTAGCTGGTGTGCACGTAGCCGACCATGTTGACATTGCTGTAGGAGTTGATTTTGGAGACGCCAGCGATGTAGTTGGAGTCTGGTGGTGATCCTCCGGGTCCACTGTTCGGGTTGATGATAACATCGAATGTGACGCTGGGGTTGTTGGTCACCGCATCGTAGAGCGGTTGCCATGCCCCGGATGATGGGTATATGTAGAGAGGAAGCGCGACATGCATGTTCATCGCCATCTTGGAAGTCGATGTTTTGTTTCCGAATATTTTCTGAAACCGAGATCTAGAACTCGATGAGAACAAAGCCATTCGTTTTGACAGCGGCATCTTCGCAGATATGGTACCCGTACTCTCGTTCGCCAATGTTTGAATAATTTGAGAGATGTCACTCGTTGTGAGAAAACGTACGCTTGGGCGAAACGTTCAGACAAAATGGCTTTGGCGTCATAACGGGTACATTGAGTGGTTGTGGGAGCGAATCACAAGAGTTTCTTCGCTTCACTCCTCCTATTTGAGTTCATGAGAGTCGATTTAAAGAGTATTCGAAACCATTCCCACGTGCTACCTACAACGTAAATCCACACTGTCGGGCATTGAAAAGTCATACGAGCATGTATGCCAAGAACAAGGAAAAGTAAATTTGAGGAAATTGAACTCTGACATACCGCTACTCCCCTGTTCATCGTCCATGAGAGCCCCAAAATAATTATGCCCTTGACATTCCCCTTTCATATGTGCCCAAGCTGTACTTGCGAGGCATTGGATGACTGTCTGCTTGCAATATGTCCAGCTGGAAGTCTTGCCAGCGAGCCTTGGCATCTTCACCAGTATCCGCTGTATCGTCGTATTCGTAGATGTTCGACTCACCAAAATTGGCATTGGCTGGCGGGTGTCGACTGAGTTTGTGCGGAGAACGACGGGTTTCTGCCCAGCTGCGTTGTATCCAATACATCTGTTCGTGCTCTCGGAGGTATCGCGATCCGTGGAAACTGCGAAGGACGACATCTCGCAACTTGAGGCCTAGAGCGCGACGATCATTCGCCTTCTCGTACATACGCGCGAGGATCCAGGCAACATCTTCGGGCTTGAAAGAGTCTGGAAGCGGTGGTGGTTTGATTTTGTCATTCGTATACTTTGTCCACGGACCCAGCATACCAAGAATGCTCAGCTGCGCCCTTGCAAGTGCTTCCGGATCGTTGGGAGGCACGACTTCTCCGTAACGCTTCGTAGAGTCGTCTGGATCCGTGAGCACGAGCGCCGTGGCACCAACTTCCGTTGCGACAATTGGGATACCAGACAGTGCAGCTTCTCCAATGGCCAAAGGGAGACCTTCAGAAAGCGAAGAGTTCATGAATAGCCAAGCATCCTTGAGAACTTCTTTCGGTGAACCAAATCCAGCGAGGATAACTTTGCCGTTCAGATTACGATTGTTGATCAGCGTTGTGGTCTCCAGTGCATAGCTTGGCTGACGGTCTTGGGCACCATAAACGACCAACCTATAATCGCTAAAGCCGTACTTGTTCACGATAACATCCGCAGCTAGGACAGCATTCTTCACGTCCTTGATGAATTGGACGTTGGACAGCATCACACAGGTTGGCAGCTTGCTTCGTGTTTCCATGACTGGTTGGAAAGCATCCATGTTTCCGATACCGTTCACAATTGGGTCGATCTTGCGTGCGAAGAGCTTCTTGCTACCACGCAGTCCTTGATCCGTGCCAAGATCGATTTCCCAATCAGGATTGAAGACGGACGTACATGGCAGAACAATGTCCACATGAGTGTAAGCCAGGTGACAAGCTAGCTTAATACCAGCGAGAAGCATTGATTGGACTGGTATCGGAAGTAAACATTGCGCTGGACTGATGTTCAAACATGTCTCTCTCCACAAGATTGCATGATCCCAGATGCCCCAAGTAGTACCGCGTCGATACTTGAGTAGCATGCCGTAGAGACTGCTGATTCCGTGATGTGTACTCTGAAAGACGGTAGGACACTCTGCTGGTAGTTCAACCGAGTAGATGAAGAAATAGCAGATGTATAGGTCAAGAGCACCCTTGAAGTCGCTCATGGTTGCTTGCTCAATCTCGAAAAAGTCACGGTAGTTGCTGATGTTGGGATCATTGTAGTCAATCAGCCAGGCTTGAATCCAGGCATCTTGGACGTCTTTGTTGTCCCATGTTTTGTTGAAGTCGCACTTCTCAAAGTATCTGTTCATCTTTAGAACAACATTGCTGAAGGTGACCAAGTCACTACGAGTGTAGCGTCTCATCCGTGCGCCCTTGACAAATGATGTCAAAAGAGGAATGAAGATGAATTTGATATCTTCTTCTATTCTCGTTCCGTAGATCCTCTCATCGATCTGAGTCTGGAGCAGATTGTCAATCACACCGTGATATGGCGTTTTTCCGTCCAACCCCCAAAGCGGAAGAATTTTCAGAGAGTTGATGTTTTGTTCAATCTGGTACCTAGGGATACCGAAGTCATTGGCAGACTCCGCCAGACAGTGACCTCGGATAGTGGTATGTCCGTTGACCAAATCTCGTCGACAATTCGAGACACCACCAGGATTATCTGGCCAACACCCATTGTCAGAGAAGATTACAGAAGTGAGTTTTGAGGTATCGCGATACGCATCCTCTGGACGAGCTGTGACTTGATTTGCATCTTTTCCAAGACCCATGACGAACAAGTCTGACGCCTTGATAAGAAGTGGACAAGTCTGCGACGCCTCGGCAGATGGTTCGATGGCGGATATTATCAAGTCCAAATCTTCATCCAGGGCCTGTGAAGCTTCGAGCAGATGACCAGCGTCTCGAAGGCTCCAATATTTCTGAAGCAGAGGCTCTTTTCGAAGCATCATCTCGTCTAGAAAGCATGCAGACACTGCATCCAGATGAGGTGGTTTAGCCCAGAACGTCCAGAGTGCAGTCCTCAACACTGATGTCGGCAGCTTGCGATAGATGACCTTCTTTTTTGTTGGTGAATAGCCAAAGGGCATCAGAGACATAACCCACGAACGTGGCTTGGAAGGTGTATCTCCATGTTTTGGAAACCTGTGAAGCCAGCGTAATGGATGGTAGATGAGCAAGTCAACACTGTCAAAGGACAGATCTCTTGGTTTTTTTAGTAGCCCAAATTCATCCATCAAGATAGATGCCGGAGCTTCGACACCTGTGCATACTGCCCCGGTCTCATCAATGACTTTCGTTTCCAGATCTGCATCTCTTGCATGCTTATATACCCAATCGACTTCGTAGGTCATACCATCCAAAACTGCGACGACTCGTCTAATTTTGTCGGAAGGAACCCAATGCTTGACGTTATCGGAACCAGATCGAGGCTGCACGCTCCAGTATACCGAGATTGTAGGTGGAGTGTCTTCTGTATCCTCTTGAGTGTATTTGGCCCTAAGGATCTCGGTGTTGCCTTTCGGCCTCTTCTGATAGAGATACTCGAAAGAGAACTCAACATCCCCACGGAACAATCTTCCGCTGACAATACGACCGTGTTTATCATATGTGGAAACGACCTCGCGGCCTGATGCTTCCTTGGTAATCTTCCTAGTCGGCCAACGTTTCCACTCCTTGTTCTGATAGTCGAAGGTGGACGTTGTTTTCATCTTGTGATCACCTGGTGTCGTCTCGTAATGCGTGATTCGATACGATGAGTCGTAAATTGCCAAACCTCTGAGCGCTTGAGACTCGGGTGGAGTCGCATGAATACCGTCGAAGGCCGCGACCACGAGATTACCATCCACATCTCGTGACAGGAAGCCTGTGGTTTTTGAGAAGGGTGTGTCAACTGTGATAATATCGCCGTGGAGCGTCCTTGGTAATCCTCGGTTTTTCATATCCAGAAAAACAGAGAGAGACGGCTTGCCGAGAATCAGAAACAGGTAGGTCCAAAAGTTCTTGACGAACCAGCAGGCTTTCCAAACTTTGAGCAGCAGCCAAAGGAGTGGCTTTCGTGATGGGTTATTTCTCAAAGCGAACCACAGCTCACGGCTGACATCTGGAGCGCCGCCAGAGATCAGGGCTGTCCACCTAACGATCTCATAGATAGTAAAGCCTATACTCGTGATAGAACGCTTGAGCTTTGAGACTACTCCAAACTTTCTGCCCAAGGCTGAGGTTAACTCGGGATCTCTGTACGAGCCTGCGATCTTGAACGCGTTATCCGAATCCTGACTGACATTGGTTACCTTTCTTCTGTAGTCTCTCAAGCAATCTTCGAGCAATTCATCCGACTCTTCTATGCTCTTCGATTGTGCTGCTAGCCATGCTCGAGCAGAGGAGGTCGTGTGACCATCAACTCCCAGCAAACGACACAAGACAAGACAGCGAACGTCTTCTGGTATCTTCGTCCATTGTACATTTACGTCGATGTCGAGAGACAAGTGCTGTAAAATCTTGCGATGCGTGTTGTGAGACAGATTACACAAAGTGTCGCCATGTGACTTGAATAAAGTTGCCCAACTCATTGGTTCAGCTTGCTTGCTGGCTGATGAGCGTTTCCCTCGAGTTCTATCTTCTTTCGTAATATCGTCTCCAACGTTGTCAATGTTGTTGAAAGGTGAAGAGAAGTAGCCAGTCAGTAGAAACGTGATTACGGCGGCTGAGATGGTGGTGACGTTCAAGCCAATGACATAATCATAGAATAGATGAGATGTCGAAGGCACCGCACGGAGGACACATCCGACTACGAACCCCACACCGCAGCACATCAGCACCGCTACTACATGCGCTTTGGGGTTCTGAGTAAAGCATCGGTTGAACTGAAAAAGGTATTAGTGTTGCTAGGAGCCGCTGCGATGTCGTATTATTTACCTGGAACAGACACACTGCTGTGTATCCCGAAGCATACAGGAAATAAAGGACGATGGACTGATGATTGATCACAAAGACCCATATGAAGATGGTCATGACACCGAAGATGATGGCCAAGTAAGACAAAAGCTC
>ERZ794946.778-NODE-778-length-11828-cov-4.366432_pt1 | contig 11828 bp, 5 predicted proteins | sample MGYA00433072_ERZ794946 | MGnify/ENA primary metagenome ERZ794946 (study PRJEB30137, sample SAMN04331413) | food metagenome | isolation source: Y3 must sample point D1 replicate A | place: Australia: South Australia | collected 2014 ...
TAGTCTCTAAGTAATTACCCCTAGTTTTTATCACGCAAAAATGATGCAGACGAATCTCATTTTTAGATCACACATCTTATCCTGTTTCTAGATTGAGTAATCAGGTGGTGAAGAGTAGTTGTTGTGCAGACCCAAGTAAGCAATGTTTATTTGAGTGGTTGACACCACGCTCAAAATATTCTGCATACCACCATTCGACCACGAACCAGGAGAACACTGATATACTTGGATATCACTTGCGTGCATCTCGAGGAAGAAATGAGTCTCTCAACAGCCTGAGGAGAATGCATAGAGAAAGAAAACAGAACAAATCCGAGACGAGACAGTGTCAAGATGGCTGGTCAGGGTCGTGGATCTAGCAAGGATGCTTTTCTTTCCGCGATAAAAGGCTTGGCGAGGGTCTCGGCCTGCGATATCCGTGCACTTATCGATAAGGAAAGTCGGTCGCAGCAAGTGCAACTTTTCTGAAGTTTGGGCAAAGAGGCTGAACAGTTTCTTGCTTGTACACACATCATGTCGACCATGTCGTTGACTGAGAGACTCGACAAGATCAGGACGCAGCCCAAGCTGCAGGGCATGCAGCAGGTGAGTGACTACATACTTGGACCGAATGACAGCTTCTGACTTGATATACAGACGGCTGTCGTGCTCGGCGCAGTCGAAGACACTCTGCGCTCGCAAAAGGCCGACTCAACACCAACGGCCTACTTTGCCGCCCTCCTGTCGCTGCTTGCCCAGTTTGACATGGCTAACAAGGAAGTCGCTTACGCCGTCGTATACCTCCTCGATCTCGTTACGCCTCACGTTCCCGCACCGCTATTGCGCTCCAAATTCAGTCAGATCCTGGGCAGTCTCGCCCCCGCCCTTACACATCCGGAAGCAGAGGCCCCTCTATTGCGCTCGAGTATCGGATGTCTGGAATCGTTGCTGGTCGCACAAGATGCTCAGGCATGGGCTCTCCCCGCTTCATCTTTGAGTCCCCGTCGCGCTGTTGCCGGTCTGCTTGGTCTGGCTTCCGACCACCGTCCCAAGGTTCGCAAGCGAGCTCAGGATGCCCTCACGACCGTTCTCAAGAACCCTCCGCCCAGTCCTTCGCTTGACCACCCGGCTTCTGATATGGCCGCTGAAACTTCGATGCGCCTGCTCCAGGACGCCGCCGAGAAGTCTGCAAAGGCCAAGAAGGCAAAGAAGGGAGCAAAGGAACAAGAGAATGACCCAGCTTTGATGCACGCCCTGCAACTCGTCAAGGTTATCGCCACGGCCGCCAACGGATGGCCTTCGCGCAAGATTGATTCACTATGTGAGCTTTTGCTCGCCATCTCGAAGTCTAGCCACGAATTTCTGGTCATGTCCGCTTTCGAAGTCTTTGAGATTATCTTTGCTGGTCTGGCCAACGAGGTTTCGGCTGCAAAGCTCCCCCGTCTTTTAGAGGTTATCGGCGAGCTTCAGCCTTCCCAGAACGACTCGCAACTCCTGCCCCCGTGGATCGCCGTTATCTCGAGAGGTTATGATGTTGCTGCTCAACTCGACCCCGAGGAGACTTTCGCAAAATTGCCTACCCTTTTCACCCAGGTCTCGGCCTTCCTTACATCTTCATCCCACAACATCCGCATCTCCGCCTCGGAGTGTCTTATCTCCTTCCTTAACAACTGTGTTCCGGATTCTGTTCTCCTTGAGCCTTCAATCTACGACGAGAAGGTATTCGAGAACCTCGGAAACCAGGTGAATGATCTCCTCAGCATCAAGTACCAGTCAGCCTGGATGGAGGTCTTTTCCGTCATCGGTGCCATGTTCGACACATTGAAGTGGCGCTCCCAGGGTATTCTCAACACTGCTGTCAAGACTGTTGGTGATCTTCGTGGAAACGACTCCTTCTCCGGCAAGAAGGAAGCAGATGCTGTTCTTGGCAAGGCCATCACAGCCATGGGCCCTGACAACGTTCTCGAGATCCTGCCCCTGAACTTGACCAAGCCTGTTCCTGGACAGCCTGGACGTGCCTGGATGCTTCCTATTCTCCGTGACTCTGTCAGAAACACCCGTCTCGCTCACTTCCGTGCTGAACTCGTTCCCCTCAGTGAAGCCATGTTCCAGCGTGTCCTGAACCACGGCGATGCCGAGAAGACTATGGAGATCAAGATCTTCGAGACCATTGTTCAACAGATCTGGGCTACCCTTCCTGGATACTGCGACCTTCCTCTTGACGTTACCGAAGCCTTTGATCAAACTTTCGCCGAGATGGTCGCTAATCTTCTTTACTCTCAACCTCAACTCCGTACCGAGCTCTGCAGAGCTCTTCAGAACATGGTTGAGTCCAATCAGACCGTTCTCTCCATCGAAGGAGAGGAGGACCTTGTTGCACAGGGTAGAATTTCAAGAGCTGACGCACAGAAGAACATCCAGCACCTTTCCGGACTTTCTGGTAACATTCTTGCGGTCTTGTTCAACGTCTACAGTGAGACTCTGCCTCAATACCGTGGTATTATCCTTCAAGCTATCAATGCTTACCTCAGCATTACTCCTGAGTCCGAATTGATGGAAACATTCACCCGTGTTGCCTCCATGCTCGAGTCATCTCTCGGCGAGAGCGGCCCTCAAACTCAGGCCGACAAGCAAAAGGAAACCAAGGGACCCAACAAGATGCCCCCTATGTCCCACACCCTCATGGATCTGGTCATCACAATCTCTATCTATCTTCCTCGTGACAGTTTCGCTGGACTCTTTAACATGGCTGCCATCATTGTCAACAACGACTCTGACCCGCAATTGCAGAAGAAGGCCTACAAGCTCATCCCTCGCCTTGCTGAGTCTGAATCTGGTCGTGCTGCCATCCTTGAGCGCAACTCTGATCTCCAACAACTACTTCTTCAGGCTGGTCCTAAGGCTGCTGCTCCCTCTCGTCGCGACCGTCTGACCGCCATCTCTCAGATCATCTCTTCAATCCCCAAGGATGATCTCCACTTCATTCCCTCTATCCTTTCCGAGGTCGTCATCAGCGCAAAGGAAGTCAACGAGAAGGCACGTACCGCTGCTTTCGACTTGCTTGTACAAATGGGTGAGAAGATGGCCGAGGGTGGTACTGTCATCAATGCAAAGGTTCCTCACATGCCCGATGATGCCGCTCCTGTCGAAGCCAGTCTTGAGGAATACTTCACCATGGTATCTGCTGGTCTCGCCGGTTCAACCCCTCACATGATCTCCGCCTCCATCACCGCTCTCGCTCGTCTTCTCTACGATTTCCGCCACACTCTCAGCGAGCCTGTCATTCTGGATCTGGTACAAACAATGGATCTCTTCCTTACCTCCGCAAACCGCGAAATTGTTCGCTCATGTCTTGGTTTCGTCAAGGTTTGTGTGCTTTCGTTGCCTACTGATCTCATGCGTCCTCGCCTCGCAACGCTCATTCCTAACCTCATGGTCTGGTCCCACGAGCACAAGGCCCACTTCCGTCTCAAGGTCAAGCATATCTTCGAGCGCATGATCAAGAGATTTGGTGTTGAGATTGTGGAGAAGCACTGCCCCGAAGAAGACAAGAAGCTCATTTCCAATATCCGCAAGTCTCGCGACCGCGCAAAGAGAAAGAAGGAAGCTGGCAAGGACGACGACGCAGAGGAAGACACCACCAAGCGCCAAGGCAAATTCGAATCAGAGTTTGACGAGCAAGTGTATGGAAGTGATGAGGAGGACTCCGGCTCTGATATATCTGACGACGAAGTACTTGGTCGCTCAGCAGCCAAGGGCCGTAAGGCAAAGGCTGGCGGTGACACTTTCATCGTCGAAGATGAAGATGAACCTCTGGACTTGCTCGATCGCAAAGCCCTTGCCAACATCAGCAGCACAATCCCCTCCAAATCTCGCACACCTGCTACTCGCAAACCCGCAAAGATGGACCTCGACGGCAAACTCGTCTTCAACGAAGCCGACTCAGACGACGAAGTCATGGAGTTTGACGAAGCTGGCAACTCTGCATCTCTTGAAGATGGTATCAACGCATATGTTGAGGCTATCAAGGGACGTGATGCAGCACAGAGAGGTAGAGGTGGCAAGCTGAAGTTCAAGAACAGAGGTTCCAAGGGTGAAGATGAGGACGAGATGGAAATCGACGCTCAAGAAATCGCAGACGCAAGGGCGAAACCTCAACGAAGGAGTCTAGGTGGCGAACGCGGCTCTGGATTCAGAGGACGCGGCGGTTCTGGTGGTCGCGGCGGCGGCGGCTTCCGTGGTGATCGTGGAGGAGACTCTCGTGGAGGCCGTGGCGGTGGTTTCCGTGGTGGTAACTCTGGCTCAGGTGGTTTCCGTGGCGGCAGCTCAGGCTCGGGCGGCTTCCGTGGTGGTAGCAGAGGAGGTTTCGGCGATCGGGGAGGCAGAGGCGGTGGTAGAGGAGGCTCGCGCGGTGGCTTTGGTGATCGCAGAGGCGGTGGCTTTGGCGATCGTAGAGGTGGTGGTGGCGGCGGTGTTAACAAGGGCCGTTTCGCACCCAAGGGTCAAGGTCAGAGAGATGAGAACCGCAACAGAGCCAGCAGGGCTTAAATCAGCTCGTTGATTTATAGGGCAAAAGTCATATGGGATGGAGTTTGTAGTTTGATATCATCTTATGGATAGCGTGTTTGGTTTTCTTCTGCATGGATGATCCCATGATTTATGTGGCATCTTGTGTTGTCGTGTGCATGTGTCTCAATCGAATGCATGCGGGTTGACTGAAGTGTCGCTAGATGTCTTCTGGAAACTGTACAAGAAACTCAACACAACGCCCGTCGAAGTTACAAGGGCTGAGCGGGAGACAACAGTTCTTGTCAGCCACTTTACTGATTCACTTCCTTAGCTTTCACTTCTTGTTCTCTCACCATTGTTCTGTTGCTCTATTCAAGGCCAATTCCACGTAGCATGTCAACGAAACCAGAAAATGTCATCTCTCATGATCTGAGAGCTTCTAGACTTTCACAATCACTCACAGCAGACCTTGTGTCTACAAGAGTACTTCAACACCCACTCATCCCTACCTACTCTGGTCATCAACATCTAACTTGACATCTCGCCTTCCACCATGATCATGAATGGCATGAAGTCATTGACCTCGGCCGACAGAGCTGCCCGTGCAAATTCAAGAAGAAAGAGTACGCCATGATCATATCCTACCTGCTGATCTCAACACTTACATCATCACAGATCGCGAGACCGACTTCGACCAAGAAGAGCCTGCAAACAAAAAAGCCAAGATCGAGGAGGATGCAGTGATGACTGTGAGCCATCCACTACCACCATTCACTTTGTCACGCTAACATATATCAGCAGGAAGAGCGTGCACGTATCCAGAAAGAGCACGACGAAGCCGTGAAGCACTTCAAACTCAAGATGGAGCGTCTTGAGATGGAACTAGAGCTCGTCAGCTCTGAGAGACGCCGCCTCAACAAGACTCTGGAAGAACAAGGTCGCGACCAGTCTGGAAAGTACACCCAACCTACCTTCTACCTCGACAAACGCTCTGCCCCAGCATTGGTCGAGGCTAGCGATGAGGAGTACAACCGCATGCTGGACTATGCTCTGGATAGCGAGCTGCTGGTAGATGACGACACTGCTGAGGCTTTGATCGATGAGACTGGTTGGTCGTTCACCGACAAGGGCTTGCTAGAGCATCAGACACAGTGGCTCAAGAAGCACTTGTTGGAGTGAGGGCTCATCCCGGCAATGCATTCATCAGCAATGGAGAAGACGTTTCGGACCCGGGCGAGAGGCAGTCAGCCGATACTTCAAGAGGGGGCGCGAGAAGGCGTGATATAGATCTATCTACAGGGTGCGAGACGGCCATGGTCGTGCGAGCATTCTTGGAGCTGGACCTGCGGACGATTTCAAAGCTTGACATCATGCGGGTCAGATAGGAAAATGGTACATCACCCATATTGAAAATCCACTTGGTTGTTATTTCCGGCGACGGAACATTATGCCTGGTGTTCAAAGACCAAAGACTGATTTGTCTTGAACGTATGATGGCGGAGATGTGAGACAGAGAATGAGGTGATGGGTGCGTTTGGCGTTGTATGCATGTGAGGACGAGAACATGTTTCGGTCATAGGTGGTGTAAGAATCAAAGATGCGCACATAGAAGCTCTGCAATCTGTGAGGAGTAGTGGAGATAGGGCGGAAGAAACACACGATTTACTAGAGGCGGACTATAACCAGCAGGAAAGAAATGGCGACGGATTGGGGCGAGATGTCAATCTCAATCTGAATTTTGATTACAAGGGAAAGTGGTTCCAATAGGCTGTGCTTTGAAGCAATTATGATCCTGATGGCTGTCTACCTGTCGCAGGAATTTTCGTGAGATGTTACTTTGTAAGGATCGTTGCTTCAGATGATTGCAAAGTCCTACTTCTGAGCAGAGACTTCATCAACATCGTAGTCCTCAGGATCGGTCAAAAGGGCAGTCTGGACTGTTCTTCCTCCAGGACCTGGATCAGGGCATGGACAAAGAGGTCGCAGTCAACGGTCATTGCGGCAGTGACCTGAGTACCACTCTCTTCGATCGACTTGATGCACTTCTCCAGTTTAGGTTGCAAGTCCTTGAGCTTTTCGTCGTTGCCGATAGTGCCAATCTTGGTTGCGCTCAGAGAAAAGTACTTACGTTGTTAGCGACAAGCATCCAGCAGAATATGATCCAACTTACCATCAAGTGCTTTGCGATGTATTCACGACCGGCAAGTGTGATGAGTATCTCGAGATCTTCTTGGGCTTCGCATGGTGGCCCACGTCTAAGACACTTCAGGGCCTTCACTGCGGCTACTTTTTCGCTTTCGACGCTGTGGCCGTCCACCAGTTTTTGACGTCTTTCGTTGCCCCGACGTAAATCGAGAATTGTTCTTTCCAGCTTCCCGGCGCTAGTTCTGTAGTATTCGAGCCCGTTGTCGTACCTCTGTGCAGCATTAATATTCGAGGCGATCTATTGTATGGAAAGAGATGCATACGCTGAACTCCATGATTGCAGAGATCGTCTGTCGGAATTGGCAAGTGTGTTGTGAAAGAGATAAAGTTAGGTTCAAGAAAGAGTTATGTACCGGTAGAATAGTGATGTGAGAGTGGGAGTTGACAACACATTCAATTGGCGAGGCAATATCAATTGAAGGTCCATGCGAAAGTTGATGTGAGAGACTCGGAGAATTGGCCGAAGTCAAGGTGTGAGCAAGATGAGAGGTGTGTTTGATCAAGTGATGGTGGCTACAAGAGATCACGACGGTGATCTTGTTTGCAAAAATTCCCATGATCAATTCGTAAATTGAAACACAGCAAGGATCAGCTCAGTCATCAGGTACTGTCAGTTGAGAGTTCACTTGTGTCTTCCTCTCGCTGGAGCTTCTCCCACTAACAGTTGTGTATGCCTTCTCACTTGTCAACGGGTGACGCGAAGAGCAGATGACCATCTTGAGAAAGTCTTGACCGCAGACCATCGAGGATGTAGTCATGCCAATGGATGGAAGCGAGCAATGATTGATCGAAACACGCCAAGACCCTTCGCTTTACCACAAGCATTTATATTGAGCTAGAGTCGGATTGATTCAAAGCACAAAAGAAAGGGCATATGGCACAATCGGTAGCGCGCTCTTGCTAGTCAACTGACAACTTGTCATATGCGGTGGGCCAAAAGTCAGTTTCAAATGAGATTGAGGATGGAAATCTTTCGGGCGGGTCAAGCCAGTCCAAACAGCCGGAGACTGAGGCGACCCGAGAAGACTTTCTTTTTTGCATCTCTGACTGATATCTTCGCGGTGAATGTGTTTTGGGTTTGGGTGGATGGGATGAGGTTGCTCTGTGTGTTTGGTACAGTATATAGATGCGGGTTCGATCCCCTGAGGAAGCCACTTTTTGCTGGAATTGAGGATCTCGAGCGAGATACGAGATCTGGAGGCTATCTCCTGCCGTGTGGATCGAAGCAAGACTTGCGATTTCCTACCTTCCCAGACACGGACGAGGTCATCTCGAGATAGGTCTCTCTACATTTCCCACGGGCTCCCGTTCACGCTCGATAGGACCAAACGGGAGCCGGCAGGAGTGTGACTTTGCCGACATGGAAGGAGCCAAGATGAACGAAAGAGAGCGGGTCTACATGGGGTATTGCAGATGACAACAAAGAGGATATTTGTACATTGACTGTTGTCGATGAACTCAGGCCTCATCGACGACCTCCTCTCCGTACATCTGCTCTTCCATGTCTTCGTCGTTTGATGTAACAGGAGCGTCGGTGGCAGCCTTGTCCTCGTCCATCTTTTTGGTCAAGAATTGGTTGATGTCGTGTTGCATTTGAGAGACGTTGTCGCGCAGGTGAGCGAGGTATTGCGACTTTTCCTGTGACGAGCTGGCTTCGGTGGGGGCGGATGAGAGCGGGGACGAGAAGGTGTTGGTCGCAGTTGGCGATGTGTAGACGGCGGTCAAGTGGGCGGGCATGTTGGCAGTATTCGGTGTATCAGTTGTCGATAGCAGGAGGTTGGAAGTAGGACTGTAGGAGAGGGATTTTGACAGGAGAGGCTTTACTGTTTTCGGGAAGGTCGAGGAACGGGACGGGCTTGGATGATGACGGTGGAAAGTCTGACTCCACACAAATCAGAGAGGGACTTTGAGACATGGTGCATGTACTTGGGACAAAGACATCCGAACATGAGGCAGCATGAATAACAACAACCATCACCCCCCTTTGCGACCCCGGCCGCGACAACGCTCTCCCTCTGGCTCCGGCTCTGGCCCTGGCACAGGCACAGGCACCCTGTCGTCGCATCGCAGCGCATCGAGCATGTCGGCGGCCACCAACGATTCGTCCACCAAACACCAACCACCGCAACAGCAATACTCGGCTCGTCCTAGCACCGCTCACAGCACCACTGCGCCCTCTGCTCTGGCAAACTTCTCCCGTCCTCAACCTCGCCAGTCCATCGATGCTCAACTGCGCATGACCTCTCCCCCACCTCCTCCGCCGTCAGCCCCTCCATCCATCCTCCAGCGTGGTCGTCAACACTCGCAAGGCTTCTTTGAGCCTTCCCTACCACACACTTCGCATATGCCAGCCTCCCAAATCGCTGCTCAAGCCGCCATGCACCACATGCACTCTGCGAACCAAGACCGCAAACGTCCGAATCCTCCCTTACAGCCCATCAATGTCGCCGCTAGTCGTATGGACCGTCGCATAGCCTCTCCAACTACACTGAGTCCTCCTCCGCAACAGTCTTCCCATATCGACAGTAGGATCACTGCTACGACTGCTGCCAACGTCGCTTTCCCGAGAAGTCCAGGCCCCATGCCTTCTCCCCATGCCTTGACTGCCGATCAACCTGTTTCCGCTCCTCCTCCGCCAACTCCCTCGGAAGTAAAAGTCAAGGAACGCTCCAAGATGAAGCTGTTCCACAAGCCAAAGAGTATTGGAATCACAAAAGACAAGGACTTTGACAAAAAGGCTGCTCCAGCCTTGCCATCTCCAAACCGTGGCTTGCTGCGTGCTGGTTTCGCAAGTGCTTCCATGACTAGTCTGACCGATCCAAACTCTTCTGCTGCTGCCTCGGTATACTCTTCTGCGAACACTTCAACTTCAACCCTGGTGCCTGTAACCACCACAGCGACGGCAACAGCAGACAAGAAAGAGGACAAGGAGAAACACAGGCACCACTTCTTGTCAAGGCAGAAACAAAAAGATCGCGGTGCTTTGCCTCTATCTTCGGCTTCCTCAAACTCGACTGCAGTAGACCCAAATGCTCCACAGTCTCTTTACTCCTTCACCCCTCAGTCTCCCGGTTTCTCCAAATCTGTCAGTGGTTTGGACTTACGACACGGCGGACGTGCCTTGAGGGAAAAGAAAAAGGAAGAAAAGGCTGCTGCTGCGGCCGCGACAAATCTTACGCCAATCATGTCCAACAGCTCTGGCAATCTGCTGAGAGACGACTCGAGAAGTGACTTCATGGGTCCCAGTAGTCTTGACTCGACCTCGATATTAGGTCCTCCCAGTAGCAACTCGCTCTTCTCGCTTCCCTTGTACGAGCCGCAGCCTACAATGTCAGCCGCTGCATTCAACAATTTGGGCAACAGCATGGGGTTACATGGCATCACAGCCGATGATGCTTGGCCCTTACTCAAGGCAAGACTGTTGAATATCTTTTCTGGCGAGGACTTACGGACACCTATCGAAGACTTCAACCTACTCGTCTCTGTCCACATTCGGCGATGCATTCAGAAGCGTGCTCCTGTGGTTCTGGTAGAGGACTTGAGGGAACTACTAGCGACAGGCTTCTCTTCTCTCGCACAAACGTTACGAGGTGTGCCAGACGAGCGACTTGTAACACGACTTGTCGCAATCTGGCAGACTACATTCAGCTCTATCCTTCCTTTCATTCAAGCTGTCTTTCTACCTCTCGACCTCGAATTCAGGGGTCGTGGCAGTATCATGAGTGCAAGAGAAGCTCAAGAATTTTGGGGTGCTTTTGTACCTGCAGAGATGCCACCACCATTCTTCCGGAAACATTCTTCCTCGTTCGACGAGATAAGACCGAGTAGTTCTGGAGGCGCGACGATCACGAGCAATACATCAAATCGTATGCCCGGTTTGGGAGAAGAGCTGGACGTCCGTCGCATCGCATTGATCGTCTTTCGCGATGTGGTGCTCCTCCCTCGTCATGAGTCGCTGCTGGCCATCTTCTCGCGACTGTCGCTGGACAGCATCAACACCGCACCTGCCCCGAACAATCTCTCCTCATCACCACCCATATCCAGCAATCGCGGTCGGGGCTTCTCAAATCCAGCAGCAGGAGGAGCAGAAAGACCTTCCACAGGTGGCAGCCTCTCTCCACGCCTCGGAAGCAGTTTCAACAGCAATACAAACTATCTTGATAACAATAACAACGGAGTAATAGGTTCACCACCTCCCCAACACACACGCAGCCGCGCCACCTCCAACACCTCTGCGGGATCTTTTGGCACTTCCCTTCCGCACACCTCATCACACTATCCAGCTGCGTCCATCGACAGCGTAACTTCCGCTCCCGCATTCTCATCTTCATTCTCCCCTGATCCCTCAGGCCGCCCACCGACATTTGCAGACCCTGCTCAAGTCACTCAAACCGTGGCTAGGATGCTACAATGTGTTTCTGTGGTTGCTGGCGCACAAACAGGAGATCAGAGTCAGAGTATGGTGGAGAGATTGACTAGGGAGTTGAAGTACAATTGGTTGGGTAGGGGAAGGACTGGAAGGCAACGACGAGGCTGGGTGGGTGTCAAGGGAAAGAACACGTCTGGAATGGGGCAGGGGCAAGGATTGGGGGTTAATGGATTGGGTGTCGTCGGTGCTTGAGCATTTTTCTACTCTTGACCTTTGGTTATAGGAGTTTTCTTGGTTTCTAGGATACACTGAGGGGCAAACGGAGGGGCAAGAGTTGGGGTAATGGTTGGGAATTCGGATCGAGGTGTAGGGAAGGAAGGTCTGGAGCTTTGGAAAGAGACGGTGGAGTTCTGATACCATGGATCAGGTGAACAAGGATGGCAGCATCAAGCATAATGAACAACTTTACGACTTCAAACATTTCATATCATTTGCGTGCCCACTGTTTGTCTCGAGCTGTACGGACATGGTGTTTGCTTGAAGAGGTAGCGTTCTATCATCTTACATGCCATATCCACAGTGGCTGTACATTACATCCTCATCCCTCATATGTCCCATCATACACATTCATTTCCCATACCACTAACACCCATGCATCAACTCATTCCTCGGCCATTCATATCCAGTATCCGCCCATGTCTGCAAAACATCGTCAGCTTCAACTCTTCACCTCTCATTCTTGTCCTTGCGTTACTTACAGTATAGT
>ERZ794946.779-NODE-779-length-11825-cov-4.170773_pt1 | contig 11825 bp, 6 predicted proteins | sample MGYA00433072_ERZ794946 | MGnify/ENA primary metagenome ERZ794946 (study PRJEB30137, sample SAMN04331413) | food metagenome | isolation source: Y3 must sample point D1 replicate A | place: Australia: South Australia | collected 2014 ...
TACACCGAGGGTCTTGGGTGCTTGGGGGGGAACGGGGTATTGGCCTTCGCGTTGGAGGAGATCCATGCGGTTGAGACCGAAGGCTTTGACGCGGATGAGGGCTTGAGCGGCCGTGGGCTTGGGACGTTCGATCTCGTTGATGAAGAGGGAGGTTGCGGGACCCTTGCCCTCCTTGATATCTGTATGTTATGTTAGTCGTTATAGTTCAATTGAAGTTTGAAAGGCGAGCTCGTACCGACTGCGCGCATGTTGACCATTGTGTCTGTTGTTTCTGGTTGTCGAGACTTTTCTTAGAAATTAAGGTGGTAGGTTTTGTTTGTCGCAAAGAGGAAGGTTCGAAGCAAATAAAAGTATCTGTTTCTTCGCAATTGCCCAAAAGGATAACTCGGCATCTGGAAAATGAGGCTTTAGTAAGCACCATGATGTTTTCTGGTGGGGTCGATGCGGTGACGCAATGTTTGCGGGTGTTTCGCCGAGGCTTCCATTGATTTGAGCTCTCTCGTTCTCGACCACGACATGTTTTGTGATCTGTGATGCCACTATATCCAGTGCCACTTTGCTGATTGCAGTTGTGCTTGCGAGAATCAGAAGTGGATCGCATCGTTCAGATAGGCCAACGTCTGTGCCTCGTAGAGAAGTCGCAAGTCTTCCTCTGATTGTCTCTGCCGTATCTCGCGTAAGCTCTCGGTGACGGGTGAACAGCATCTCCGCAAGACTGGTTTGCGCTTCTGAGGTACTCTTCGGATCTTGACTCGGATTGAATGTCCAGTTTCACAGCTTGCTTGCGATGAAGTTGCTGATTCGGTTGAGGAGGTGGAAGAAGTCGAGGAGATGGAAGAGCTTGGGCGACGGCTTGACCTATTGTCCGAGGTTGGGATGGATGAATCTGCTTCATCACTGTCCTCGTCAGAAGCTCGAGGGTCAAGCGTATAGGAGTGTAGGACTCTGGGTTGGCCATTACTATTCGTAGACACGTGGGCCCAGAACAGTGGCCTCAGAGTGCCTACTTGCGGTTCGATTGCATTTGACATGTTACACTGCTGAGAGCTCGAGGCAGTCTGGAGGAAAGAAATGCTCGTACAAAGAGGGACTCGCAGATGTGGGAAAAGGAAGGGCTGGATATCTTCATCCAGCCATCGTTGGCAGCCTCATCATACCTGTACTATGCTGTCATAAGGTGGTGTGGTCTACAGGATCATTGTGTTTAGCGCATCATGAGGCGCGAGTACACACCATGGACTGCACGGCTTGCGACAAAAATGATGTTTTGCTGCAGGTTTTGGTTAAGGAACAGGGCAACCAAGGTGAGAGACTTGGCCTTGAAAGGTACAAACTTCGGCTCCTCCAAACCTTGTTTTGGCTGGCCATTGTTCATGCTATTTTATTACTGCACTCAATAATTGACGAATGAGAAATCTTGGTGGCTGTTGAGAACTCCGATGACTTGCCTTGACTTGCTAATATAGCTTGCGGCATGGGTCTCGTGGGTTAGAAATACACAAACGATGGATTAGTGGTCAGCAAAGGGAGTGAGATCGTCAAGCCCAGCGGAGATATGAATCTGCTTTCACACCATGACAATCAAATGGCTGGTATAACTAGGCCAATGTAAAGAGCAATGAAGTCACAGCTGCAGAAAGAAGGCGGGAAGGAATGTTGGATGCCAAGTTGTCAAGTTCGTCAAGCTTGACAGTATTTATCCAATTCAAGATCCTTGCTCATGGTCCTCGAGAATGACGAGCATGTGAGAAATTCCAAAAAATGTCCAATTGATCGATCCAAGGTGATTCGAACTGTTACTAGTATCCTGCCATAGCTTTTGCTACACCAGTCATGCTACCTGCAAGACATCTGTCAGCTCATTTAACATAAGCAATACGATCAACTCACCCATAGGAGGGTACTCTGTGCCGTTCTTCTCGGTTTTGGGATCGCAATCACACCATTCGTTCTTAGGGATCGAGTCCATGACCGATGGTACATGCGCACCACAGCCGAACCAGGTGCGCTTGCCTACGAGAGTGGTCAGCAAAGAGGCTGGTAGATTACTTCATAGACAAGGCTGGCTGAGATGTAAGATGCGGCAGGTGGCGGGGGAAGGATACTGACTGCAGTTGTCACACACGGCGCCTTTACACATGCTTAATTCTTAGTTGTGAGTTGGATCGTGAAGAGTTGGGGCGTAGAGAGATCAAAGTCAAAGTGATCTTTATCTATGACTGTAAAGCTAAAGGTCGCCGATGTCAAGGCCGCGCTCTCAACGGTGCCCGTCTCACATCCCCGAAGAACTGCCAAGGCCTGCGATAGCAAAATAATCATCGCCAGAGAGAGACAAACTCAGATTGTGTGTTCAAGTCACTGCATTCTGGACTTGAGAGTGGTTATACAGGTTCAGATAATACTTTTGGGTGAATGTAACTAAGGACCATCTATGTCGTACAATATCCTTCCGTAACGCCGTAATATGCATGCTTCAGTCAGGTATACCCAAGAACAAATCAATCATCGAAGGTGACCTTAGTGGCAGCCTTCATCTCGCTAGGATCTCTGTAGAAAGCACCGTATGCGTCGTGAGCCTTCTTCTTCACGGTGGTACCGAATTTCATGAGATTCTCGGGAACGGGCTGGTTGGCGCCCTTGAGAACGTTGATCAGACCTCCAGCGAGAGCCTTCTCGTGGTCAGTGAAGAAAGTGATGGCTCTGCCGTCCTGGCCAGCACGGCCAGTACGACCGATGCGGTGGACGTAGTCCTCGACAGTCAGAGGGAAAGTGACGTTGATAACAACCTTGACAGCGGGAATATCAAGACCTCTGGCAGCGACATCAGTGGCAACAAGAAGAGGGACCTTGCCGGCCTTGAAGGCATCCAAACTTCTTTGGCGCTGGTCCTGGCTCAAATCACCGTGGATACCACCAACGTTGAAGCCCTTGGAACGAATGAAACCCTCAATTCTGGTTGCCTCCTTCTTGTACAGGCAGAAAACCAGAATACGGTCCTCCTTGTTCTTTCCACTCTGGTACTTTTTGAGGAGGGAGATGAGGCGGTCGTTCTTGTCGTAGGAGTCCATAACCTCAACTTCTTGGGTAATTCTGGTGTTGGCACGGAGCTCTCCAGTGGTGTTCTCACCAATGTTGATGCGGACGGGCTTCTTCATGAAGGTAGCGGCGAGCTCACGTACTGACGGAGGCCATGTTGCGGTGAACATGAGAGTTTGGCGGCCAGTGGGTGCACAGCTGCCGAGAATCTTGCGAACCTCCTCTTCGAAACCTTTGTCGAGCATGCGGTCGGCCTCGTCCAGAACAGCGTAGGTGACGTTGCTGAGATCAATAGATCCCTCGCTGACGAAGTCGTTCAAACGTCCAGGGGTAGCTACGACAATGTGGGCACCAGTAAGAGTGGCACGCTGCTGGTCCTTGTTCACACCACCATAGACACAGACGGCCTTCAAGCCTGCAGGCTCGGCCAGCTTGATAAGCTGCTCCTGAATCTGCACAGCAAGCTCTCTGGTAGGAGAGACAATGCAGGCCTTGATGCCCTTCTTCTGCTCCTTGGCGGATAGGGAAGAAATGTATCTCACACAAGGAACACCGAAACCCATGGTCTTGCCGGAACCAGTCTCGGCAACACCAATGACATCTCTTCCAGCGTAAAGGTAAGGCCATGCAGCAGCCTGAATGGGCGAGGGGGTCTTGAAGTTGGCGAACGGCGCACGCTGGGCTTTGTCGGTAATGGGCACGTAGTCGAACGAGGTGATGGGTCTGTAAGCGGGCGATGCCTTGGACTCGTCGGTGACGGAGATGAACTTCTCGGCGATGAAAGCGTCAATTTCGGATTGGGGCAGAGCGGTCAAGCCAGGATGCTCGGTGTAGCCACCAGTCGCGGCAACGGGGGCAGCGACGGCCTCGGTGGTGGTGCTTGTTGACTCGGTCTTAGCAGCCTTTGCAGCCTTCTTTTGCTTCTTGGCCTCTGCCTTTGCATCGTCGGCAGATGCCTCAGCAGATGTGCCTTCGACCTTAGCAGCTGCCTTTGCTGCCTTTCTTGCCGCCTTTCTGGCTGCCTTCTCAGGGTCCTCGGACTTCTCCTTCTTGTCCTTCTTTGCCTTCTTGTGGACCTCGGCGTCAACTGTGGCCGTAGCCTCTTCGCGTTCTCTCTTTCCCATTTTGCGTGTCTTGGTTGAATATGCGACAAAAGATGCGGCGTTGTCGCTGCTTCCAAAAAAAAATTCGTTACATGCGGGTTACACGCGCTAGCGCCGGGCCGAGGCCGACCCTGGGAGGAAGGTGTGAACGTGGAGAAGGTCAAGTCTCAGAGTCGATAGAGAGCGCACAAGCTCCTCTTAATCAGCGCCTGCCGTCTTCCAACACTGCAACTGATCACACGAAGGTATGGAGCAAAAAGGTCTAGCAACTGTCATGTGGTAGAGATCCAGTGCGAACTTCTCCATGACACGTCTCAAATTAAGGAGATTCTCACACCATGTTCTGACATACTTTTGACGATATCAATTCATGGTAAAGGCGAGGAGGCGTTCTATAAGGAGATCTCGCACGCGTGGTATCAATTTCCCAAATGACCGACTCCGCTCGTCCCGCATCCCAGTCGTGTTCTTTGTTCTGCACTCGTTTTCCAGGCACGATGTTTCTACTACGTGATAATACTCGGAACACTCACCTGCGTCGATGCCCAACACTCGTGGCTGTACTCAGATACCAGTCTACAGTATCATGAACATATCATTTCGACTTCTCAGAACTACTTGGTAAACAACCTTAGCGCGAAAGGTCGCACTCTGCTCTGCACATACGAACCTTTTGAAACATCCACACCTTCAAGGACAGGTCATGTCGCAAGCAAGTCCCAACAAAAGGCCACGTACAGTCTCCGAGTCTCCCAGAGATGGCGTTACTCAAGATGGAACGCCGAACGAACAACCATCCCGGGGTTTGGCCCATGAGCCACTCGACTATCCTCGAAAACGAGCCATTATTGCTTGTGAGATTTGTCGCAGTAGAAAGTCACGATGCGATGGTGGAAAACGTATGTCAGATCTAATCAAAAAATGCTAACATAGCTGACTGTCTGTTTAGCGAGGTGTAAATTGTGTGTCGAACTCGATGCACGATGTGTGTATCGAGAGCCTGGTGTCAAATTAGATGCTGGTGACAAACTCATTCTAGAAAGACTGTCCCATCTCGAGGACATGTTGCAAGCCGCCATGACCACAGCGAACATGAATGCCAACATCCCGAGAGTAGCTGGGCAGATGGGAACTTCTCCCGCTGCAAGCACTAGCACCGCAGACGATGCATCTACGAGACGCATCAGCTGCAGCGTTGCTTTAGAGAACAATCGCCTGAATGGTCTCGGAACCTGGGATAGTGTCAACATCTCAACCATTCCTAAAAAGCACACCACTCCTGCTTTGAATCTTTTGCAGTGGCCACTCATTCGCGATTTGGTATCGCAGCCTTTAGATCCGCAGGTTTTGGTAGAGCTGGAAATGTCTCGACCTCCCATAAATCTTCCTCACTATCCTCGGCCAGACATGGCGAACACGGCGGTATTTGCGAGCTCATACTTCGATTTGGTCAACGTCTGGTACGCATGTGTGAATCCACACGCGTGGCCAAATCATTACCGTGAAGCCACTTCGGTCGGCTTCATTCAAGGAGCAGACAGTTGTTTGGTTTTGCTGGTCCTTGCCCTGGGATCAGCAGCTCACAGCGGTAGTATCTCGAGACTCCCCCACTATGGAGAGCCTCGAGGTGTTGACTACTTCGCATCTGCCTGGAAGATCATACCGAACTTGGCGATACGGAATGACATACCTGCGGTTCAGTGCTACATACTAGCGGCGGCCTATCTGTTCTATCTTGTACGACCACTAGAAGCATGGAACATGATAACCATAGCTTCTACTAAGCTACAGCTAGTTCTTGGTGTTCCCGACCGAGTACCGACTCCTCAAAGAGAGCTCCTTGTGAGATTGTTCTGGGATACCCTTTTGGCAGAATCGGATTTGCTTGCTGAGTTGGAGCTTCCGCACTCTGGTATCGTCAACTTCGAGGACACGGTAGGACTTCCGGGCCCCTTCTCCGACATAGAAGGAGAATATACCAGCAAAGATGAACTATGGTACTTCCTGGCCGAGATCGCACTTCGCAGACTTCTGAACAGAGTCAGCCATCTGCTTTACGTCAAGACACCGACCACAGCGCCTACTTCGAAGCTGGCACGGGTCACTGCTGAACTCGACTTTCAACTATCGCAGTGGTATGAAGGTCTGCCACAACCGATAAAATTCCCCATGACAACCCTTTCCAAGGACTCGCCTGGTCAGGTCTGTTTGCGATTACGGTACTTTGCTTGCAGGACGATAATTTTCCGGCCTTATGTCTTTGCCGTGCTCTCAGACGAAAACGCTGTCTCTGATCCAGTGGTGAGAGAGAACTGCCGCAAATGCCTCGAAGCGTGCTTGAGGCAGATTGACAACGTTTCTGCACAGTAAGTTCGCGTGATTCCTCGTGTCTTAAAACACAAAGCTAACAGCGATCACAGTCAAGTCGGCCATCTTCCGTACCTCTGGCAGGGTGCTCTCAGTCTTGTCTCTCAGACACTCTTAGTCATGGGAGCGACCATGTCGCCAAAGCTTGCTGCTCTCCTTCCTCCTACCATATCTGTAGAAGTCATCATTTCAGAGGTGGTTTCGGAGCTGAACAGACTGGCTCATCTCGCACCGAGCCTGAGATTGAGTGCTGAGATTGTTCGAGAGGCGGAGGCAAGGAGAAAGATATTCTTTAGCACGCAGAGGTCAGGAGCATAACGCGCGGGAAGCATTTTACTATGTCAACAAAAGCTTGCACCATTTTCAATCTCGAGACAACTTGAACAATTGTTTGGCACGGTCGATGACCTGTTGATATCAAAGTGTTGCCAACCAGCTGATGGGTCAGGGTGATGACCCAAACAAGCATTTCAACCAGTCATTTCGCAATACATATTCAACGATGGTATCTACTTAACCATGTGGCGGCTTAATAGGCCCAGATAATTCACCAAGTGGCCCACTATGACACTTGAGTGTATAACATGTGAACTCGTTGAGATATGAACCAAAAACGAGCTGAAGCCGAGCAACTCATGAATGCTGTGAACAATTGCGTGCAAATATGGGCGGAGATTCTCCTGAAACACTGCATGTTCACGGCAAGACGAAAGTGCACGGTGGGCTATGATATATACAGACAGTCGATACCAGTACATATTCTCCTCAATCTCATGAATCAGCTCGTTCTGGGTGTCAGTTGATACAAGATAATGATACCTTCGAGATGCCTTCATAGGTCAAACTTGCGGCAACGCCAAGACCACTTCTGCCTTAGACGCGCGACGCGTCTCCAAAAGTCTCGTGGCGTACCTTCCTACTTTCACGCCTTCTGCAACAGCTCTTGCAATCAATACGATAATCCTTACATTCTTGTCGTCATCTTAACAAAAGTCATTCAGATTGTGCGCCTGTATCAGAGAATCGTCCATCAAGTACACCTTCGTTTCAATCATGGCCAACCCTATGGACGCCATCACGACTGGCTGTCTCCGCCGCGTGTTCGCCGGAGAGCAGATTATGGATCCTGTTGTCCAATGTGTTCAGATCAAGCCCATGAACAACTCAACAACCGGTGTTGAGAGATTCCGCGTCGTCTTCAACGATACCGTCAACTTCATCCAGAGCATGCTTGCCCAGCAGACTAACCACATTGTGCACGATGGCAAGCTGAAGAAGGGCTCCCTTGTGAAGCTCAAGCAGTTCCAGGCAAACTCGGTCAAGGATAAGCCGTAAGTTCTGTGATGGTCATCTATCTGTCACTGTTCCTAATCTTCTCACAGTATCCTCGTTATCATCGATCTGGAAGTCCTCGACGAGTACGGCGAATGCGAAAAGCTTGGCCAGCCTGGCCCGCTCGAAGTGGTCAAGTCCGAATCCGAACCTGCAGCAGCCCCTGCACCACAAGCACAGCCCGCCAGCATCTCTGGCAACCAGTTCTACGGCAACAAGCCCCAGCAACAACAGCAACAGCAGCAGTCAGCCCCGCAAAGACAATTGCCTACACGCTCCAGTGGCCAAGGAGGTCCTCAGGGCGGCAACATCTACCCAATCGAAGCCCTATCACCTTACCAGCCCAGGTGGACTATCAAGGCTAGATGTTCGCACAAGGGTGAGATCAAGACGTGGCACAACAAGAACGGCGAGGGCAAGCTCTTCAGCTGTAACTTCCTCGATGAAAGTGGTGAGATCAGAGCCACCGGTTTCAAGGAGGCTGTTGACCAGTGGTACGACGTCCTGCAAGAGGGTTCCGTATACTATGTGTCTTCTTGCAAGGTTCAGCTGGCCAAGAAGCAGTTCTCCAACGTTAACCACGACTACGAGCTCACCTTTGAGAGGGATACAAACATCGAGAAGGCTGAAGACAACGAAGGCGTTCCCGAAATCACCTACAACTTCACTACTCTTGCCGACCTCCAGAGTGTAGAGAAGGACACAACCATTGACACCATTGGTGTGCTCAAGGAGATTGGCGATGTTAACGAGATCGTCTCCAAGACCACATCTAAGCCTTTCAACAAGAGAGAGTTGACTTTGGTCGATAACACTGGCTACAACGTTCGCCTCACCATCTGGGGCAACACTGCTCAGACCTTTGACGTCGCTACCGAGACCGTCATTGCATTCAAGGGTGTCAAGGTCAGCGACTTTGGTGGTCGCAGTCTGTCACTTCTATCATCAGGCACAATGAACGTCAACCCCGACATTGACGAGGCTCACAAGCTCAAGGGCTGGTACGATGCTCAGGGTCGCAACGACACATTCTCTTCACACGCCAATAGCATGGCTGCTGCATCAACGAGTGGACGTAACGACCAGATGAAGACGATTGCTCAAGTGCGGGATGAGAATTTGGGCATGGGCGAGTCGACAGACTACTTCTCATTGAAGGCTACCATCGTCTTCGTCAAGTCAGACAGCACCTTTGCATACCCAGCCTGCTTGTCAGAAGGATGCAACAAGAAGGTTGTTGAGGTAGCTGACGGAGAATGGCGTTGCGAAAAATGTGATAAAGCCTGGCCCAAACCTGAGTGGAGATACATTATGAGTATCAACGTCAGCGATCACACTGGACAGATGTGGTTGAGTTTGTTCGACGATGTGGGCAGGATGATCATGGGCAGACCTGCCAACGACATCATGCAGATGAGAGACGAGATGAGCAACGGAGAGAAGGAGGTGTTTGCCAACGCAGTCTGCCAGACATATGTCTTCAGATGCAGAGCTAAGATGGACACATTCCAGGACCAGCAGAGGTGAGCAAAATTTATGATGCAGCCATGAGATCACGTCACTAACAAGATCCAGGGTGCGTTACCAGGTGTCTTCAGCGGGACCTGTCAACTGGTCAGCAGAAGGAAAGAAGCTTGCAGACATGATCAAGCAGTACAGCCTGTCGGACAACTCGGACAGTCTGTTTGTCAACTAGGGAGATGGTATCAATCGGAGAGTTGGGGAGATGAGAAAGGAGACTTGAGCAGCATTACAAGACGTTGGAGGACGGATGAAGAGATGGAGGACTTCGTGTACAAAATATCTTGTTGCTTTGACGCCGTAATGAAGAATAAAGTAAAGTTTAACCAAAGATGACATGTGATGATGGCTTTCGTGAAAGTTCCAAGCGGAGTTTGACCCCGCGTTTCGGACATGTTGACTGACGCAACCGAAGATGGAGCTTTCGAGCATGAGAGCAAACAAAGCATTTGTCTGTCAATTCTCTCTCTTTGACCCTCTATCCAAACACATCAAATTGCGACCGACATGTCAGCCTGTCCACACGTATCATCAGCATCGCTGAGCCCGCCGCGCCCCAGCCAGTCAGTCTACAGGGAAGACTGCACCCTCTGCTTCGACAGCATCGATTCGCCCGAAGGTCTGGACGTCTGCCTGCATTGCTTCAACGGAGGATGTGCCACCGAACGCCAGCATGGCGCAAAACATGCCCAAGAAGCCAACCATCCTCTAGCCCTCAACATCAAGCGCACGCGCAAGCAGAAGCACAGAGATGAGCCGCCACAGAAGATGTCAAAGCTGGCCATCAACGCCGAAACTGAAGAAGACCGATTCGACACCGTCTCGAGCGTCAAGTGCTTCGAATGCGCTAACGACGACATCGAGAAGAGCCAGGGAAACCTACAAGTCGTGGTTGACGGTGTGCTCAAGGCGAACACTTTCGCAAAGCAAGAGGAGGTCAAGGCATGGGAACAAGAAATGATTCCTTGTGAACACACGCTGTGTCTAGAGCAGGAGACTTCTCGCCACATTGAGTCGCAGTCTTTGGGTCACTGTTCTCAGTGTGACTTGAACGAGAACCTTTGGCTCTGTCTCACTTGCGGTAATCTGGGCTGTGGCAGATCTCAGTTTGGTGGTGTAGGTGGCAACTCGCACGGTGTGGCCCATACGGATTCCACAAGGCATCCCGTTGCCGTGAAGCTCGGCTCTTTGACTGCCGATGGTAGTGCCGATATCTACTGCTATGCTTGCAACGAAGAGCGTACCGATCCTGAACTTGTTGCTCACCTGGCCCACTGGGGTATTGACATCGCCGGTCGCCAGAAGACGGAAAAGAGCTTGACGGAAATGCAACTCGAGCAGAATCTACGCTGGGAGTTCAGCATGACCAACGAAGATGGCAAGGAGTTGAAGCCCATGTGCGGCCCTGGCCTCACTGGTCTGAAGAACCTGGGAAACAGTTGCTACCTTGCCAGTGTTGTGCAGAGCTTGTTTGCCATGCCCGAGTTTGCCCAGCGATACTACAGACCTGACGAGAAACTGCCGAAGACATCCGACCCTGCTGAGGATATCGAGATCCAGCTTCGCAAAATGGCAGACGGCTTGCTATCTGGACGCTACGCAAACCCCAATCCCGATGTCATTGCCTCTGAAGACACCACAGAACAGCCACACCAGAAGGGTATTGCTCCCGCCATGCTCAAGCACCTCATTGGCAGAGGCCACTCAGAGTTCTCCACTATGCGACAACAAGATGCGTTCGAGTTCTTACTTCACCTTCTTAAGCTCATCTCTCGCTCGCAACGCGCTGCAAAAGACTACTACAAGGATGTATCAGATCCTGTCGACGCCTTCCGCTTCGTTATGGAGCAGAAACTGCAATGTCTGAACTGCAACAAGGTCCGCTATCGTCAAGACGAGGCCGAAAACATCTCCGTCGCTGTACCCATCAAGCGCTTGCAGAAGGACACAAAGATGGAAGGAGTCACTCCTGGCCCCGATGGCTCAGTAGAAAAGGAGACTGAAGAGTTCGAGTCAGTGACTCTTCAGCGCTGTCTGGACGAGTTTACCGCTGCAGAAGTCGTCGAGCTGAACTGCGGTGCGTGTGGTGGTAAGAACTTCACCAAGCAGTCTCTGTTCAAGACCTTCCCTTCCATTCTGGCCGTCAACGCTCGCCGATTTGAGATTGTCAACTGGGTTCCCACCAAGCAGGACGTCCCTGTCATTGTCGATGAGGGCACCATCGACTTTGAAGCATACCGCAGCAAGGGTCAACAGCCTGGCGAAGAGCTTCTACCTGACGATGCTGCAGATGCTGGTGCTGGCTCAACAGCATTCGTTCCTAATGAAGCTGCTCTCAGTATGCTTGAAGCCATGGGATTCCCTCGAGTTAGATGCGAGAAGGCTCTCCACGCCACTGGTAACACGGATGCTGAGACTGCTAGCTTGTGGCTGTTTGAGCACATGGAAGATCCTGATATTGACGAG
>ERZ794946.780-NODE-780-length-11796-cov-5.439911_pt1 | contig 11796 bp, 9 predicted proteins | sample MGYA00433072_ERZ794946 | MGnify/ENA primary metagenome ERZ794946 (study PRJEB30137, sample SAMN04331413) | food metagenome | isolation source: Y3 must sample point D1 replicate A | place: Australia: South Australia | collected 2014 ...
GAAGGAGTAGCGGCATATCTTACCTTCGGGTTTGTTCACCTTCGTATACAGCGGTTGCAAGTTGGCCAAGTCTCGTGTGCACATTATCTCCTTTTCCTCTTCGTTCCGAGTTTCCCACGTTGCTGATGAACTCTTCAGGATCAGGTTTAATAACATGTTTTCCATGTCCGCCCATCATAGATTTGTCGTTGAGAACTCTTTCAATCACGTCTTCGGCAGTGTCGTACGGACCAGCATTCTCCCCCATGGTTCCATCAAGCTTGTGGTCCTGGGGTACATCCAGAATCATGAGTTTTGGAAGTGTCTTTGTTATCGTAGAAGCTCCGGCTGCAGCTGATGGTACAACGACAATCCGGAAGGCTTTGGCATCAACAGGAGATGGCAAGAAGATTACCTGATCTGTGTTTCTCGTGAGTGGATTGTTCGTACCTTCCTAGAGAATGGTCATACCTATAAGTGCGGAGTGAAGCATGTACGTGTCACCTCCAGCGATATCATCAGTGATCTCTGAAAGACGGATACTGTCTTGTCCGCCCTTGATCGGCTTTATTCGATTTGTCTAGAAATTGTTAGCATTGTATTTCTATTCCAATGGGAATTGACACATCGTTGTTCCTCATCAGTCATCTTCTGGACGCGCTTTCCCAGACTAGGGATCTCCTCGAAAACATCTTCTACTTGCGTCGTCATTCCGAACATCCGAGGTCTAGTTCTACAGTCAAATGTTTCACTCGACAAGTTGAGTTCTTCGCTCCTACCATTTTTTGTATATTTCAGGACATACGTCATAGCAACCCTGTTCGTAACTCAACCATCGCGTCGACACATCTCATCCTTGCAGATATCATTATTGCGACCAGTGCAACCTCGTGTTCCATCCTATCTCCATTCTAAGCGGTACTCAAATCGACACAATACAGTGTTCCTGGCCAGAGGCTCTTATTTCCTCTTTCCAGCTGAAAGTCAACGACCTTCGTGAAGCCAATACCTTCGTAGTACCTTCATGCTAAAATCAGTCATGCGTCTTCTTTTTCTCATGGCCATACTTGCATGTTAAGCCTTCTATTGTTGCCAGCCCAAACGTCAACGTACAATATGTCTTTGCCATCCAATCGAGCGCGTTGTTTGAGGGCCTCAACGAGCGCTTGTCCTGCTCCTTTGTAGCGCCTGTTTGGTCGCTGGTCGGCAACTAAAACCTCAAGGTATATGAGTGCCTTGTTGGCATCTATATGGCTTTTGATATCATCATGCTGGTTGAGATATTCGGGTAGACGTTGACGCGTCATAGCGGCCCCCACCTGGACGACTCCCTCTGAGCGACGTGTCTCTGCAATCAGGAAGTCGCGACAGCCATGAAGTTCTTTTCTCGTCCCTGTGATGATATCTATCACCTCTTGCCTTTGACCTGCTCTTGCTGAGAGTGGCTGATTGCCCCACATCTCACCAGCTCCTATCGAGGCGAGGAACGGGAGTGTAGAGTCCCAAGCCGCCAGGATGAACTCTACGTCGTCGCCATCGAGATTTGCTGTTCGTACACGAAGTTGCGAGTTCGTGTCGGCCATGATGCTCAACAATATCTTCGGTGACAATCGTGCTGGGTGTCAGCAGCACCAGGTCCAAGGCCCTGTGCAGTGTGCACTTGGCCAATCTGATGTGACTTCCCAAAAATGAGGGGCTTCATATCGAGAAAATCATGTGATTATGCCATCTTTATTGACCCTGTGTTGATGAGTTCGAGAACAGACGCGCCGTAAGACATGTCTTCCGGAGATGATGCTGGATGACTTTCGACATCCGGCTATGTCTAAGGTCGACCGAGAAGAAGACTTTGTCGTTCGAAATGATCACAGCCAAGTTGTGGAAGGCAGAAGGAAAGCTGGTTTCATGAAGCAAAAAGATATTCAAAGCATCTCATAATTTCGGGAAACGGTCCCTTCAGCAAGAGATCAAGGGGATAAGGATTCTTTCCCTCGAAGAGCAAAAGAGATGCAAAACATACAGCAGCAGGGATTCCCACGTGGTCACCCACCGTAGTACTAATCTGCCGTTCAACTGCTTATGTATGGCAGAGCGGACGGGATGCCCAGTTTTCAGCTGACTGTGGCCGTATGTGTTAGGGTTGTGAATCTTACCCAATATGTTCATCAATGATCCTCGCGAGAGTTCGAACACGGTCGATTGAGACCATCGACGAGAAGAAAGCGCATCACAAGACAACGACTAAGAGATCAAAGTGCAACAAAACATCATGATCGCTAGAACGCATACATATAACACACTCAAGATCAAAACTCCTCCCAAATGCTCAATGATAAAAAGAACGTCCAACTCGCTTAAATTGAGCAATGCAACCCCTTGTACGCTTCACCACTGCCACGCCATGATCCGTCGGCCACGACTTCAAATCTGGCCTTGCAGCCTCTCTGTCTGACGGCTTGTACGCCACCCCCTCGTAGCCAAGGCAGAAGGTTCTTACATTGACTGACATCGAATAGTTGTAGATGAGGGCAGCCATCTACCACGCTTTCGACACCTTGACCTGTGACTCGGACACATCCGCGGACGGAGAGATACTCCAACTCGAGAAGATGAAGACCGATGCAGCGAAGACTTGAGTCGGAGACTGCTGAGCCGCAGAATGCAAGATCGAGATGTGTGAGGTGAGTAAGGCCTAGTGAGAGGACTTCGGTTGCTGTGTCCGAGAGCGCACAGCAGAAAGACTATATATGGTCAGCAATGTTTTGAGGATCAGATGGATGCTGAACATACCAAGTCGAGCTCCTTGAGCCCTCGAGCGGCGTTCGCGATGCCTACGATCGCCTGATCGGTCAAGTATGTGCAGTCGGCCAGGACAAGCTTTCGCAATCGCGGGAAGTTGTACAGACCCCAGTGCTGGAAGCCTTGGTCCGTGACTGAAGTGCAACGCGTCAAGTCAATGCTCTCGAGTCGGTTCGCTGCGTGTGCAGCTATGTGTGCCATACTCCTATCTTGCACGTGTTTGCAATAGCTCAGTGTCAATCGCTTGAGCCCTGGGGCTCCAACAACAGTGCCCGGAACAGGCTGGTCTACCTGTGGAACCACTACATTACTGTTGCCGCGTTTCGTTGTAGGGCGGCGTGACGATGAAGCCACAGGAGGAAGCAAAGGCGCTGCCTGACCAGGGGGTGGCTGCGGTACAATCCAGCCAATAATCCGCGCTAGGAGATTATCACCGACTTTACGGCAGTTGCTGAGGTCAATGTCTTCTAGACGCTTGGCACGATTGACGAGGTCCAGAATGCTTTGGCCAGTGACGTCCCACACACTGCGCATCCTCCAGCTACGCACACTTTCGCCGCAGCATTCTACCAGTGCGGCGAAGCCGTCGTCGGTTACATGGAAACAGTTGTTTATGTTGACGTGCCATGCACGAGATCCTACAAAGGGACAAATGGCCTCTTTCAAAACATGATCTGTGACACGGCGATTGTAACGTGAGAGGTCGAGATCCTGAATGATGTCCGGACTTGTGGTAAGCAGACGAGTCCAGTGTGGAGAAACCAATCTGAGACGCATCAGATCAGGCAGATCAAGATTCTTGAAGACCTTGGCAAGAACGGAATCTGGGAGGGGGCCTCGTCCTGACCGGCTGGAGGGTCTTCCAAATACACTGGGGCGTCTGCTGATAGGTCGCCGGGTTTCGGATGCAGGAGATAAAGAAGAGAAGGATGTTCTCGGCTTCAAGGGAGATGATGGAAGAGCGCGGCCTGCGGAGGGTGGTGAAGGTTGGCGATGCGTGGGGTCGTGCATCACAGGCTCTGGGGAGGGAGGCGCTAGAGAGCTTCTTCTTGACTTCGCGCGCACATTGTCAATATCGATACTGAAGAAAGGATCGGGATCCATGGGTTCAGCTGCCACGGGAGACATGTCTCGTGTAATTGCACTCTCAGTCTCTGTGTTGCTGAAAGTGACCGTAGGCACGCTCTTCTTCCATTGATCTTCTGGCGGCAATGCGGACAAAGCCTCGACGGCAGAAGGGGCGTCTGGCAAGATGATATCTGTGTCTTCGACTTCTTTCAATCGACGTTTGGCTTCTTGTTCGACTTGTTGGCGCAAGTTTGACGACCAGTTCCGCCAAAGCTCATCTAGAACTTGACCTGTGATACGCAGGCACTCGACGCTATTGATAGATCGCACGGTAGCCGTTCTCTTGGGCGCTAGTGACAGACTGGTGACTTCGCCAAAATATTGGCCAGGCTTAAGACGAGCTCGTACACGCTGCACAGGTAATTGTTTTCCTGTCATCTCATCGGTCTTGTTGCCAGGAGTCTCAGTCACCACCTCGACCTCGCCGCGAACAAGGAAAAAGACGTCTCTTCCCTGTGAGCCTTGAGTAACGATATCTGTAAAAGGTCCAAATGAACATGGCTGGGCATTGACGCCTAGGAAATGAAGAACCTCGGCCGGCAGACCAGCGAACAAGGGTAGTTCTTGTAGAATTTGTCGGACAGTCAAATTGGCGTTTCCCAGGACACTGTTGGCGGCTGCTTCTGCAAGGCTAGGACTAGGAGACTTGCGACGCTTGTTGCTATCATCTTGGAGACCCACGTCCTGCATGTCGACATCGCGTTCGATAAAATCACGCGAGCGCTTGCGTAAGCCAGATGTGGGAGGTGCTGTGACGCGCTCCTTCTTCAATCGTTCGAGAATAGCCAGGCGCTCCGTGGCCTCGTCGCGTATGGCGCGCTCGACGGTAGGGAAAGATGGCAGGACCTTTTGCAAGTCTTCCTTGTTCAGCTTCAAGACCAGCGACCGCAACTGAGCAATGATGGTAGCGGTGCGTGGGATGTCCATCAGAATGCCAATCTCGCCAAAGAAGGCGCCAGGCTTCAGTTCGGCATATGTACTCTCTCCATCTCTTGACGTGACTCTGAGCGATCCGCGGACCAGCCAGTACATGGCTTTGGCGTCATCGCCTTCGGTCAGGATGTATTCATGCGGCTGGAAGAGTTGCGGGCGCAGGAACTTCCCAATGGCAGCGAGGAAGGAGTCCGGGGCGGAGGCGAAGAGAGGGAAGGAGCGCAGGCGGTCGGTCAGCTCAAGCGGTAGGCCATGGATGGTCGAGGCCGTCAGCGGCGAGGAGCGGATTGGACGACTGGGATTCGATTCGTGGTCGTATGCGCGGAGGAGAGATAGGGGATCGCTGGAGGACAGAGCGGACGGAGGCTGGTGCCGACGCATTGTTCAGGTCAGGCACTTGCACTCGGCGGGAGAGGGGTGGAGGGAAGCAGGAGACGAGCACGCGTGCCCAAGGTAGTACTGCGTACTTTGGTACGTGCAATGTACGGAGTATGCTTCGCAGAAATTGAGAGCTCGACTGTGCACGGGCACTGGTCGGCGGGGATGGCGGTGTAGCTGGATGATTGACAATTGCTGTCGAATGCCTGTGCCTGTGGTGGAGCAGCGGCCGTATGGCTTTGAAACAAGAAAGCGCAGAAACGGTGATGGCTGCTAATAGTCACTTCTGGCTGCAAGGCTGGCCATTTCCTTTGCTCAACGACCGACACGCTTCACGACTCTTGCAAGAGGGGCTGAGATGGCTATGACGCGCAAAGGGGACACGCTGTGGAATTGCATGATATTCTATTACTAGATGCTCTGAAGTAGTGCATACCTAGCTTCCGAAACGCCAGCTCGTCACCGTCTTTCTAGAGCTTCCATCTCACCGCCTTGGACGTCTAGCTCCATGCACCTCACCTTCCGTCGGTATCGTTTCCCCGGCTTCTGAAAGTCGCTCTTTCCCAGCTGTCCCTTCGCCATCACTCCCGATCTCTGCTCTTCGGAGTGACGATGAAAAAGATAAGCTGTAGGTGCGGAACGGTACGAGTGACTTCCCGGTGGCAGTTTCAGGCGCTGACGGGTCATGACATAAACCCAGCGCGCGAGTCATTGCCCAGATCGTCAGGGATCCACGCGCAGTTTCAGTCTTGACGCGCAACCTTTCGTGTTTCTTTGCTCCTTCTTGATGTGATGCTGGAGAGCGGTAAGTTCGAGCCTTTCTAGACAGAGCATGTGCGGTCCAACACAGCCATCTTATGGATTAAGATCTTATTGACTACCCGATAACACGTTTCGTCGGCCGGAGCCAAGGTCCTTCCCTGAGGCTTACTGACAGGCAGGATGCACGGGCACCCACACCCCGCACTGGTCGAAGCTTGATGACTTGTGGATTCTGCTGGATCGGGGTCCAGTCGAAGTGGTTGATGGTTGATCTGTGGGCTTACGATTTGTGAACTCCCAAACCATCACCCTGTCGCAGCATGTCTGCTAACCCGGACCTTTCTCCAACCCAGTCGCCCTCGATATCACTGCCAGGACAATCGCGTCTGCCCTCTGCCTTAAGCCAGCCAGCATCGCTTTCGTCTGCGCAGCCTCCCGTCCAGTCATCGCCATCTGCATCATCGCTCCCGGTGCCAGCCTCCGCACCGCTACGCGACCCTCACGGTCGTGTCCTCAATCCTCGATCATGTGTGACATGTCGTAAGCGCAAGGTCAAATGCGACAAACTACACCCGTGTTCAAATTGCGCTCGCGCACACATCGAATGCGTCTTTCCCACCCCGGGAAGGGCCCCTCGTAAGCCACGCAAAGTCAGCGATTCGCGAGATGCCGAACTGCTGGCCAGATTGCGTCGTCTGGAGGGTGTCGTTAAAGGCCTTGGTGTAGATATTGCAAATCCTGATTCGCTCCCCGACCCGCTGCCCGAGTCCTCAGTAGAGGCTGCGCCTTTGGGGTCTGGCCCATCGGATACCCACGAAGCGACCCTTCCTACTGTTCGCGAGTGTCCAAATCCGCCGGATCAGACACAGACCAACAAGCACGGCAACGATGATGACGAGTGGGCTGCGAAGAATCGATACATAGACGAATCTCGCAGTGCCAAATTCGAAACCAGATTTGGCCGTCTGGTCATCAATGAAGGTCGTTCGCGATATGTGAACAACTCCTTCTGGGCCAACCTCAGCAACGAGGTAGAAGACCTTAAGGGCATATTGAACCAGAACACCGACGATGAGGGCGATGATCCGTCTCCAGTTCAATCTCTTCCCGATCAACACCATGGCTGGATCTTTAGTTTCAGCTCTCAGAATGTCGACCTCCTGTCTTTGCACCCTATTGCTGGTCAAATTGAAACTTACTGGAACGTGTACAAGGAACGTGTGGACCCTCTCGTCAAGGTCTTGCACATACCGACCATCGAGCCTACCGTTTTAGCTTCAGCTTCTCATCTCGCCAATCTATCGAAGAGTTTCGAGGCCTTACTGTTTGCCATATACTACGGTGCTACTACTAGTCTTTCAGAAGAGGATTGCATAAACAAGCTAGGTGAAGAGAAAGGTCTTCTTCTGTCTCGCTATCGATTTGGTGTTGAGCAGGCTCTTGCTAGAGCAAATTTTCTTACGACCGAAGAAATGATGGTGGTGCAAGCAATAGTGATATTTTTGATTTGTCTACGCAGAAACAATGACGCGCGCGTCATCTGGACATTAACAGGTCTTGTCGTTCGCATTGCCCAAACTCTTGGTGTGCATCGAGACGGTCTGCATTTCGGACTGCCGCCGTTCGAGATTGAGATGCGCCGACGTCTGTGGTGGCAGATATGTATTCTCGATGTACGCGCTTCTGAAGACCACGGCAGCGATCCTACTATCAGTAAGTCTATTGCGTCTTTTCGTGGGTGTATAACTAAGTAAATCAGCCGAACAAGCCTTTGACACCAAGATGCCACTCAACATCAATGATGAGGATTTGGATCCTGCTATGACTCAACTACCTGCTGAGCGTCGAGGCTGTACAGACATGTCATTTTGCCTAATCAGGTTTGAAGTCGCCAACACCTTCCGTCGCCTCAATTACATTCCGCCTGGCGAACCTAGACAATGTGGAGATTTCTTTGCTTCAGTGACTCTCGAGGACAAGGAGCGCTGGATCAATGAATGCCACAAGCGACTTGAAGAAAGGTACCTGCAACACTGCGACATGACAGTTCCCATCTATTGGGTTTCTGCCACGGTCGCTCGTCTGATGATGAGTAAAATGTGGTTGATGATGTGCGTTTCCCCCAATTTCTTGTTACCTCTGTCTTCTAACGTGAAACACAGTTACCATCCTTATCAGAGAAAGGACGGCGGCAAGAGTCTTTCGGAGGAGACTCGAGAGAAGCTCTTCATCACAAGTCTGGAGAACATTGAATATTCACTACTAATGGAAACCGAATCGCGAACAAAGAAGTGGGAGTGGCTCTTCAAAACATACATGCAGTGGCATGCGCTGGCCTTTCTCTTAGGTGAGCTTTGTCATCGTACGACTGGAGACCTGGTCGATCGTGCGTGGTCGTCGGTGGAAAGATGTATCGGAGCGAACTGGAGAGAGACAGCTACGAGAGATGGCTCACGCAGTGGTCATCTGTGGAAACCACTCATGAAGCTGCTTGCCAAGGCCAGAATGGCGAGATTCCAAGCGATCCGGAAAGACGAAGAAATCAAGCAAGCGACGCCGCCAGGCACATCTCCGGTCATGCCCAAACCACGCATGGTTAGAGCCCCACTCAGTGCAGCGCAACTGTCGCGCTTCATGCGCCCAGCCGCATATGGCACACAGCCCTTGGACTCGACGGAACTCATGAACTCACCGAAAGGTCAGGAAGCAGTGATCATGACCGAAGATCCAATGGACATTTCGCTTTCAGCCCCAGAAGCTACGCCAAGCTTGGATCAGACCACAATGGCCATGGACACCTCCTCAGGCAGCTCTTCACAACGGAACTTTGGCTCTTTTAGTGGTGCGCCTTATCAAGGGCCATCCCCTCAGGCGACAGCGACCAACAACTTCCAGGCGACGAGCCAACGAGCTCAAAGCATGAATGGCAACAACAACACCACGCCTCCTGCATTTTCACCATTCGATCCTGCAGCCGACATCGACTGGCAGAATTGGGATCAGCTTGTACGTCAATTCGGGCTTGAAGATAACGCAGCAGTGCTAGACCCAACAGCCGGCCAGTCTGTAAATTGGTCTGGCAATTGGGGCAGTGGAAACATCAGCAGTGGCGGCTGGTTCTAGTGTTGATGCCTGCGTGTTTCCTGTTCCTTTTGCTCGCGGAATGTTGTTGCATCTGATTTGAAGATATCCCCTCTCGTCACTATCGCTTCGCAGCCTCGACCGCTCAATTATATTGTATATTTATGAATCTCAAGCCACTTTCTCTATTTTGCATCTGACAGCTTTTCCTTCACAATTGCTATGGATTTCCCATGGTCAAACAATTTCCACATCATCGACCTGCACGTCTCTCCAGCTGTTAAAGATCCATCCCTTGTTTTTCAAGGCCTCGGCTTCCATCAACCCTTGCACATGCGCTTCTCCGAGTATTTTGTACCTCTTCACGCCTTCTTCGCTTCTCCCACACTCGCGAAGTAGATATGGCAGATAGCCTCCAACAAAGACCGCAACCACGTCACCAGGTCTGACTTTACACTCCTCATCATTCTCGCCATCTTGCTCGACATAACTCAAGCCCAGATGTCCGTTCTCGAGCACAAAGAACATGCGTCCCAGAGATTGTGTGAGTGCTTTGGAGATTTCTGTCGTGTCGTATTTGCCAGCCAGACGGAAGACATGCTGTTGAGCGAGATCTGGTACAGCAGGTGCAAGACGGGTCACTATACTGGGGTCGGCGATGAATTGCTCGGGCGTAATCTCAAGCATCTTGAGGGCTTGAATTTTGGCGGTGAAACTGATGAAGGTTCTGATGACTGATCTGGGGACCTTATCACTAAGTTGCCATAGATCAAGCATGAGCGTTCGTGGCAAGTCATCTTTTCCGTGCATGGTTTCCGAAGGCGGTAGTAAATGCAACAATTCGAGGAAGAGAGTTTGGAAGTTTTCATCTGTAAATCTCTCTTCTGCGACGCTTCTTACTGGTGAGAAGATGTGTGCTTGTGCTCTGAGGATGCCTTCATCTGTGACCGAGAGACGCTTTTGGACTTGTTGGACGCAGGCCGCACCTTCCCATGTACGAAGAGCCATGCTAGGCCTTATTTTCAGCGCCGCTACATCTGTTGCATCGCTCCAATCTGGGACCCAAGAAGGTAGATCAGACAAACGAGACGGCTTGCTAGGTGCAGGGATGGCATTCCAGAGAAGCAGGTCTTGCCTTTCGCTGATGATATACTTGGCTGCATCGATAAAGACTTGCTGTTGACTTTTGGTGTAGTCCACCTGCAGTGGCGTTTGAGGAGCACTGGCACCAAGCTCAATACGCTTGCTGGGCGAGGTGATCGGGAGCATTGAAAAGATGCGATCGCGCGGATCTGCGCACTCACTCTGTCGAGTTTGTTGAAGCATGGGAAGCAGTTCTAGATGCTGGTTGTTTTCTCGCCATCTCCGTACTGCAATCTTGATGCCGCCTACAAGGGTGAGGTGTGTTGTGTTGCATTTGACTGGAAGTGTACCTCCGCTTGCTCCGATGAGGTTGAGACTGTCACTGTAATCAATCCACGGCATAGATGCCCCGTTTATTGTTACAATTGCTTCTTTCGCCAGAACGACACTGGTGATTGCATTGACGTGACGGAAGAAGGGCGATTCCGCCAAGGCAGTCGCGCACTCGACGATAGCAGTGTCTTGCAACCCGGTAAAGGGCAGAGTATTGGTAGCTATCATCTGCTGAACTCTTTGAATAATCTGCATCATCTGGTTGGGTCTTGCTCTTGACCAATTGTCCGGTAAACTCATTTCGGTTGCGAACGTTCGCCATTGTTCGGCCAGTTCTTGCAGCATTTGGACAGCCTGAGGACCATGAGTATCTCCATTGTCGATCCAAAGTCGTACCATCTCGGCATGTTGCAATATAATCTTCAACTCTTCCGCTGATTGTACCGCTTTGCTTTCTGTGTTTGTCGTTAAGCCTTCGGCCCACCACAGAGTTTCGGCCTCAGCACTCCTGAGTGCTCTTAAAGCATTGGCCAAAGCAGAGTCGATCAGGTACGGCTGATTGTCTCGAAGTATCTCCTTTTGAGTTCCGGAGCTGATGTATGATATGCATGAGTATTCCGTCGTTGTTTCTGAGTATTCAGGCGTCGATGTGTACGATGCTGTCAATGTTGAGATGTGTATCTCGTCATCAAGGTTGCCTGGGTGCAAACGGACCAGAATCATGACACCATTCTCGATGTTGTCATCGGACGCCATGGTTAAGATATGTAGGCAAGTATGTCGAGTGTTGTGACATGTCTGGCTGTGGTGATCGACTAGGGAGGTGTAAAGCTTGGACAGCGGGTAGAAGTTGATGAAACGTGACGAAACAGGACGATCATGATGACAATCAGTGACGTTGCCAACGCTGACACAGCACCGGTTGTCTGCAACAAAGTCCCACGCTCTTGCCGCTCGTGTACGTTGCCTTCAAGATTCTCTCATGCCCTGGTCCTCCAGTTCTCCTCGTGCTAAACTTTGTCGCCTTCACTCTCCAGATAGCGATATACAGTGATGTACTAACTAGAATATACGGTACTTCTAATCAGAAGCAGGTTGCCCGGAGCGAACGACTTCATGATGTTCACCCTGTGGGCAAGCTCTATTGCCGGAAATCTTGACAACAAGAAAATTAACAAACCCCGGCACACGGGATGAATTTGGCAATTCATAACTTTTTCGAATAAGCATACCAAACTTTGGCTTTGATAACAACACGTTCAGGCCACTACAACAGAAGAATCAGAAACTTCCCGCTTTCCTTCAGACTCAGACTCGCTC
>ERZ794946.782-NODE-782-length-11772-cov-3.843305_pt1 | contig 11772 bp, 9 predicted proteins | sample MGYA00433072_ERZ794946 | MGnify/ENA primary metagenome ERZ794946 (study PRJEB30137, sample SAMN04331413) | food metagenome | isolation source: Y3 must sample point D1 replicate A | place: Australia: South Australia | collected 2014 ...
ACACCGCGATGCATGGCTATGGCATTCCCTCCTCGACACTCCAACAACTCTACGCTCCATTCAACCCCATACATCATCAACGACAACCTCAATTTGGTAATCCTAATGATGGGTATGGCCTTTTCCATCCTACGTATGCACAATATCAGGCATACTACATGCCAAACAACTCATGTGCCCCTTACAGAAAAGCATGTGCGCCGAGGCCAGCTTCTGAAGTGTACCAAGCTCACTCCCAACCAGCAACACGTGCGCCGAGGCCAGCTTCTCGAGTGTACCAAACTCACTTCCAGCAAGCAAAGAATATCCATCCCAGAAGCAAAACAGAAGTAGAGAAAGCAGCTGAGACCAAGACCGAGTGCAGATTTGATCCCATTTTCGATATCAAATCTTTGCCCCTCGCTCCTGCTCAGGACCGACTGAGACAAGCCAGTCAGGGAACGGAAGAAAAAGCTCCATGTTATCTTCCCGTTCCGAGACATGAGCAGGGTACTCCTCCTGTTCCAGCCACCCAAAGTCCTCACAATGGATTTTGCCCTAAAAGCGCGGCTGAATTGATAAGGGAACGATCAAGGAAGAAAAAGGCCCTCCCAATCGCAAACAAGAGATCTCCGGAGCCCACCAAGATTCACCCTATCGTGCAGAGCTATTACGATATGCATCCAAATGACCACTACGCATCCGAACCAAATGCAATGAGCAAAGATCAGATAATGCAGCAGCATGAAATCGAATACCAGGGACTTCTGGAACCCAGCCGACGAGCTCTCAACAAGCGACAACGGGTAGATTCGGACGAAAAGATCAGCCCTTCAGCACCTCAAGCAGCAAAGAGTAACGTCCTTCCCCCATCTCCTCAGCAAGCCATGGACGACAAGAACAAAGGTGTATCGAAACCTCGGGGCAGAGTGCCAACTCAACAACAATTATGCCAAATGCAGGAGCAATTGGTAATGCAACAACGTGCAATACTAGGAGACAAACAACATGTTTACCCAGTATTCCCAGCATCACCACAAGTGGGACCATTTTATGCAGCAGAGAGTAACTTCCTTCCCGCACCGTCCCAGCGAGCCATCGACAACATGAACAAATGTGTATCGAAACCCCTGGGCAGAGTGCCAACTCAACAACAATGTTACCAAATGGCACAGCAAAGGATATTACAACAACGTTCAATACTACAAAACAATCCGCAGATTTACGGAAAATTCCCAGCATCACCATGGGAACCATCTGGTGCAGCAGAATCAGAAGCAGCGGCCTCGATAAAGGAACAGGAAGAAGCCTCGATGAAGCAAAAGTGGAATGTGCAACAGCAGCAGCACAAAAACCCCAAAAAAACGAGCTCAACCGACCACTCGACAAACCAGAACAAATGGACTGGGAAGCAAAGACATGGACATTTTACAAATCAGGGCCACCGTTCGATCTTGCATTCTCATCAGAGGAAAGAGATAGACAATTGACAAGATTCTTGGACTTTTCAGTTGATGATTCTGACGGCGATTTTGAAGATGAAGAAGAGGATGCTGTGACAAGAATGAGAGCACAGGTGGCACAGACGGTACAGGCGCGAGTTTCTTTTGATGATTCTTCGAGCGACGGGGAAACTGCACTTCCCAAGGTACCTCTGAACGACGATGACGCTGGAGACGAGACATCGTTTGACGGAGCAGAGATCTTGTATGGAGAGGATGTAGATGTTGAGATGAAGGATTTGGATGATAGGGAGGATGAAGAAGGAGAGTGGATGTTGGTCTAGAGTAGGGGAAGACTTGAGTGAGAGGCGTGTGAAGCGATAGATGTTGAGGAGATGGAGCTACCACGAATGGAACAGAACATTTCGATGTCACGTTTTATTGTCAATGTACTGTGAAGAATTTTGATCAATGCTATAAACCCTCGCAGAATATGCTGCATTAGAGACACCCTTCCATCGCTCTTCCATGCATGCGGACTTTCTCTAAGTGGCCTTTCCACCCATCCCCTTCCTCCTCTTACCCTTGACATCCCTTCCTTCCTCAATAGCCAACAAAGCCTCCCTCTTCTTATCACCAACAACATTCAACGCATCCCTAACAACCCTACTCTCCACATTAACGCCTTCCTCCACATACTCTTCCATCTGCGCCTTCACCCTCTCCTCAATCGCCTGCACCAACCCCACATCCCTCTGCCCAACCAACGAAATAGCAACACCTTTTCTTCCAGCTCTAGCCGTTCTACCCACCCTGTGCACGTAATCGTCCGGATCGCGAGGTAAGTCGTAATTCACCACCACACCCACTTCAGGGATATCCAGACCGCGGGCGGCGACATCTGTGCAGACGAGGATGCGAGCGGCGCCGGCGCGGAAGCGGGCGAGGTTGTTGGTGCGTTCGTGTTGGGGGAGGCCGGAATGCAGAGAAGTCACGCGGTGGGCGAGGGAGCGGAGTAAGTGTTCGAGGAGGTTTGCGGTCGAGGTGCGGTTGACGAAGATGATTGTGGATTTTTTGACGTTTTGCTCGGTTAGGAGGAGGACGTGGAGGTACTGTGATTGGGGTCAGCGGGAGGTGGGTAGGGGGATGGGAGGGAAAGGGAGACGAACCTTTTCTTTGTGGACGACGTTTACGAGACAGTATGTTTGGTGCAATGTGTCTGGGACGGCGAGGGTGTCGAGATCGACCTGTTTGATTGTTAGTATTCCAGTCCTTAGGTCGGGAGATAGAAAGGAGGAGTAGAGCATACCTCACAAACAGCAACAGGTGGTTTACCAGCTGTCCTGGGTTTATCCTGCAACGCCCTAACCTCCGCCGTAACAGTCGCAGTAAAAAGACAAGTCTGTCTCTTCGACGACTCAGGCAGTACCTCCATGCAAACGCCCAAGTCAGGCAACATGCTTCCCTTACCAGCAGCCAACAATCTATCAGCCTCATCCAACACCACAAATTTGACCCTTCTCAATCCAGCAATACTTTCTTCTCCACTGCTGTTGATGTGATCGGCAAGTCTTCCAGGTGTAGCGATCACAATATGCGGCCGAGCAGCCAACGCAATAGCCTGAGCCCTCATATCAGATCCTCCCGTCACCAAACAAACTTTCAAATTCTGCACCGCTCCAATTGCCTTGAATTGTTCGAAAATCTGCAAAGCGAGCTCTCTAGTCGGTGTGAGCACCAAGCCGAAAATACCGAAAGGGTCTTTAGCCCATTGTTGCAAGATGGGCACGGCAAAAGCGACAGTTTTTCCTGAACCGGTTCTACTTCCACCGATGCAGTCGCGTCCAGATAAGATCTCAGGGATGGCGGCGGATTGAATTTTGGTGGGTTGCTTGATGGCCATGTTTGCCAGGGAGGCGACTAGCCAGGGAGATACATTCAAGTCCGAGAAATTAGATTTTGTGCTTCCTGCTTGGGCTGCTGCGATACTGGCGGGGACCTCTGCTGTGGTTGATTTAGATGCGGCGGTTGATCCGGTTTGTTTGGCCTTGATACGGGAGACCGTTTGAGTGGTGGGTTGAATGCGGGTTGTAGTTTTGATGGGAGCTTTTTGTTGCTCTACCTCTGAATCCGAGTCTTCTGATCCTGATCCAGTGGGTGATAGTCTGCGTCTCTTTCTTGATCCATTTTGGTTGACTTCTTTGCGCTCGCTGTGAATGCTGCTGGCGCCAGAGTCGCTCGAGTTGCCACTGTCTGAGCTGGCTATAGATACCGCCATGTTATTGTTTTGTCCTTTATTGGCTGTTTCTGTAATATTCTAAAGTCTTTCCAGAGGTTCCAGAGTGGATCTTTGTAATTCTGTTGCGCGGTTGGCTGATGGATTGATTTTCACCGTGATGGTCCGAAAATTTCAGCCATATCACGTGCACGGTCGGTTGATACACATCTTGGGAGTCAACGCATGAATGGAGTTACAGATGCGAGTATTTTCTTTTTTTGCATGTGCTTAAAAATGTAATTGTATGCTCATATGTACAGGTATATCATGTCGTAAACTCCATCTCTTTTGTTCCACGCGCTTGATTTAAGCGGTGGCCTGCTCCTTCTTTGCGTCCTCAAAGTAGTTGGGGACCATCTCCTGCTCGCGGTATCCACCACGAGTGAAGCTCTTCATGGGAGTAAGTCCGTACTTCTCAAACATGGCCTTGTCCTCATCCCAACCGTTGCACTCGGTGGTCAACATCTTCTCACCAGTGAAAATGGCGTTGGCACCGGCGTTGAAGCAGAGAATCTGCTCAGCCTCGCTCATGGTAGTACGACCAGCAGCGATTCTGATGATAGTGGCGGGCATGACAATTCTCGCGGTGGCGATGGTACGGAGGATGGCGTCAAAGCTGATGCGCTTACGGCTGGGGTCGTCACCGAGCGGCGTGCCCTTGATGGGAACCAAGGCGTTGACGGGGAAAGATTCGGGGTGAGCAGGCATGTTGGAGACGGTGTAAAGCAAACCAACGTGGTCCTCGGGTTTCTCACCCAGACCCAGAATACCACCAGAGCAGACATTGATACCAGCCTTGCGGACGTTGGACAGAGTTTCCAGACGCTCATCGTAGGATCTGGTGGTGATGACTGTGGGGTAGTGCTCGCGAGAAGTGTCGACATTGTGGTTGTATGCAGTCAAACCGGCAGTCTTGAGCTCCTCGGCCTGGGACTGGTCAATCATGCCGAGTGTGACGCAGACCTCCATGTCCATGGCGCGAACACCCTCAACCATGGCCTTGACGTTCTTCAAACTGGTCTTTCTTCCTCTCATGTCACGCCAGGCGGCGCCCATGCAGAAGCGGGTGCTTCCATTCTGCTTTGCGATGCGAGCCTTTTCGAGTACGTCGTCGACGGGCGACATCTTGGTAGCCTTGAGGCCTATGTTTGCGATTAGTCATGGCTCCTGGTAGGCTTGCATCGGACCCAATTCACATACCAGTGTTGTAACGAGAAGACTGGGCGCAGTACGAGCAGTCTTCGGAGCATCCACCAGTCTTGATGTTCATAAGGGTGCACATCTGGATGGACGAGGGAGAGTGGAAACGGCGGTGGAGAACACCCTGCATACTAGTCAGTCATCCATACCACTGGTCCTGTTCACCACATGTGCCTACCGATTGATGTGCCAATTCCATCAGAGGAGTCTTGTAGATTTCGCGAATTTCATCCTTGGACCAGTCATGTCTAGGTCCGGTTTGTCTCATAGCATCCTGGAGGACGCTTCCAGTTCTAGCAAGAGGACTTGAGCCTGCTGCCATGGCCATGCGGTCGTCCACGACCGTGCTGAATTGGCGGCCATTGGTGAGTTGTCTCAACGACCGTACTGCTTGTCTGGTAGACATTGTGAAGACGAGAATGGAGCTGAGAAGGACAAGAAGCGATTGGAGAGGTCAAAAGAACGACAGACACCCAATGCAATGGAAGAAAGCAGAGAGATTGTGACTGGTGAGTCGACAGGAAGGGTCAACTGTTTCTCCGTGCTCCTCTCGGTCTTCGGGGTGTTTGGTGGGGGAGCTTGTTAGCCGGGTCATCAATCAATTCACCGATACCGCTTCTTATTGGCTACATCTTCGGACAAGCTTCGGCGACAGGCGCTAGAACCGGCCTTTTGGTAGATCTTCCAAAGAGCTGCAGGAGAGAGTCGTCTCCCCTCAATTCAACCAAATTTCTCTTGTTCTTGGATGAAGCCATGAAGGCACATATCAATAGCTTGCATCATGAGATAAGGGCTATCTTTGGCTTCTTTCTCAGCTGACGCATTCGGTTGTAGCACTAATCTCCTTGCCATGGTTCCAGCTCAATATTTGAAAAGTATGCCTCCTTGCTCGTATCGATATGTGCTTGTTTGTATTCCATTCATTCGAGACCGGCCCCATGCATGTGCCATTAGCACTTCAAGAATGCCGACAATGCTGTTTGCTAGTACGGGGGTGTTCGTTCGTTCAAATGGCAGAAATAGAAATCTTGTAACACCGTCCTTGCGCCCGAGGTTCCCGAGAACTGGGATTATTATATTGCTTTGTTCCAATTGGACTGGTGGAAGGAATATATGAGAAGGTCTCACTTTGCTCGTTTTTGCCGGTTTCGATTGATGCACATGTGTTCAATAAGTAGTACAACCGTCGCCTACCCATCTTATGCAAAGTAGTGTACAAATTATCCAGATCTTGATGCAAGACCCTTGTGTCCCCGTTACCCTGCACTACTAGTGTAACAGCAGCTGCTATGCACACAGCCGTTGAGTAGACGTTTCGGCCGTTTTGACAGAGCTTCCACGATCCACGGCTGCCAGCAACGGGTGTTCAGGTGTTTATCACGAGTTTGAAGGAACTACACGATATGCTGCGATAGCCGGTGCGACCTGACAACAAAGAGGTGTTGAGAGCATGAACGCATGAACTCCTGATCTTTTGCTTGTATGACTGCAGACCCGGGTTGATCGATGCGTGCGTTGGCGAAGGATTACAACAATAGCATGATCGTCGTCAATTCGAGGTGCCAGCATCTTGAAGACCAGCCTCGACTTCGCCCAGAGCAAACAAACGCGAAGTCTGGTCTTGATCACAAATCTCCACGTCAACAGAGAGAGCTGATGAACGTGGTAAACGCAGAAAGTTTGACACGCAGTCACACCACCTCGACCTTGACTTCGAGCTGCAAAGGCTTTTTCCTATCAGCTGCTAGTATGCTCACATCATCGTGAATAGCGCTCAATTGGATCCGAGTTTTTCTCAGACGGACCTGAGCGAGTCTCCACATAGTGTATGCACATCACTATTGAGGCTGAGGGCCTTGGTGACATGGCATACCACGTATATAAGCTTTATGGCAAGAAGGATTGACGTGAGCCATGAACCAGGCACCCCCTGAGTCTCGGAGAATTGTATGATGCCACGGATTACGGCGCCTGGCTGAGACATCTGAGACGCGAGCCGTATCCAGCAAGCTGGTTTGAACGTTGTTGCCGAACAGAATGTGCAACGAAGAAGGTCTTTGAATTGTGGATAGAGTAGTCACTCTCTCACAGCTCGAGGTCGCAGAGCTAAACATACCGTTGTAGTCTCTCGAGAGCCCTAACTTACGTATCCTCTATGGTCTCGGTCGACTCGAGGAGAAAGAGGTCGTTGGAGCAAACGTAACTCAAACGCCGACACCAGCGAGGAAAGCGGTTCTGGTTGCAGCTCCCACGTAGACGAAACCCAAATTACCCCAGTACATTGAGTTCCAATCCCAGAATTTCCAATAAATGTCGAATCCTACATCCTTGACGCTGTAGATGTGACCAAAGTCGGCAAGCAGCAGGCCGAAGAGGAAGACGCTCCAAACGCGCAGGTTGGTGGTAGAGCGTAAGACAAGGGCTTCGTTTAGTGCAAATACAGCGTACATATTTGCGAGTTGACTCAGAACGATGCTTTCGCGGGCGGATGGGCCGAGGGAAACGGCCGAAGCCGAGGTGTAAGTTAGGTCGAGGTACTCATGCTGCTGAAACCAGGCATAGTAGGCGCCGACAGCGGTAGCAACAGGCTCGATGTAGAGGAAGAAGAGTCGGTACCACAAGGGAATGCTGGACATGGCAGCAGCGTTGGCAGAAGGCATTGTTTATGAGAGCGATTGTTGCAGGGAATAACAATGTACGTGCATGCAAGAGGCTGCGGAAGAGAAAAAAGCAGGATGCAGGGTTTCGGATGGCGGTAAGCCAAGAGAAGAAATGACGAGTGGATTGGTAGACGCAGAGGCTTCCCTCGGAACCGGACAGAGCGGGCGCGGCGGGAACAGGCGCACAAGCGGACGGTGAACGGGGATGATTAAGATCAAGAAACAACAGCAGCAACGACGACGACAACAGTAGGATAGATGACGGATCTCGAATCGTGAACAGGCACAAGCTCAGTCTGGCGTGAAGCGTGACGGTCAAAGTGGTCAGGCGGAAGTGAGGGGAGAGGACGGAGCTGGTGGAAGGAGTAGTTTCGCGACAAAGTGCGAGACAAGCAAAGTAACGTTAAGATTTGTCGAATTGGGGATTGGAAATGATGACGGAAGGAGTGGTCTCTTTGGCCTCCAATAACGCGATCGGGATGTCTCAGAAGTAGATAAAGTGTCTCGCTATTTCAGAAACAGGCAAGGCGCCGGTCGACCAAGACGGCCTGATGATGACTAGCACCGTGTAGGGCAATCCGCCGGGCTAGAAGTTCGCAAAAAACAGGGAGGGCTGCTGCTGGTCTCTGCGTGAGCATGGGAGATCGCAGGAGTCGACCGCGGGATTTGACTTTGGTACTGGCCCAGTGTGTTTGACACCAAGACCTTTTTCGCTCAACGGCCAGAAACGCGCGCGCTGTGTCCTGCGCTCTTCGCTCTTGCTTCTCCCTCATTCCAAACCAATCGTCTCGCCCCCATTTTGCTGTCGCTCGTCGCTCCGTCGCTTGCTTGTGCCATCATATACCATAAAAATACCGGCCGCCGCAGCCTGCAACGACCCCCGCCTAGACACACGATTCATAACCGTTTCGCTTCCCTTCCTTTAACTCCCCTTTCCGCCTCGCCCTCTTCTTCTCTTCTTCTCCGCCTTTAACAACACATCCGCTATCCAACCTGCTCCACTCCTTTTTTTATCACATCCATCGCCATTCCATCGCTTTTGAAACTATCCGCACTATTCTCTCGGCCGCATTGCTCTACTCCACTGTCTCAGCCGTAACGCGGATCCACTCTCACTCACTCCGACTCGATTGAACCCCCCAAAAACTCTGTTCATCTCGCCAAGGGGCTCCATCAAGCCACAATGTCCAACTATGACCTAACTCACGTCCACGACCTTCACCACAAGTACTACTCCTCATCCCAGGCCTCGAGTGGTGCCGAGTCCTCTTCATCCTCGACCTTCTCTTCATCATCGACCCGACCGCACACTTCTCAGGTATCATCTACCACCACCCTCACTCCATCCATCCAAAGTCAACACTCCCTCTCTCGCCCATCGACACAACCCATCCCCATCCCTCAACAATATCAACCCTACGAACAGAGTGTCGAGGCAGACCAAAGACGGGAAGCCGAAATGTTCCGCGAAGTCGAGTGGAGGTCGTCACCCAAGTTGGAACAACAGCGTGAAAGGGACATGTCCTTGAAGCGGGCTTCATCAGCAGAACCCAGCCAAGGCACAAACACAAAGACCAAGCAACAGAAGGAGAACGGCATCTTCAGAAAGACGTCGCAAAAGTACACAAAACTGCGTTCTCACTTCCACGGAAGAGGCCGACGCAATTCTGGAGATCTCATGGAAGGTGTCGAAGGTTCTGCCTCCATCCCTGAACACGCCGCCTCATCCGGGCCTTACCATTCGGGCATCCAACGCTGCTTGAACCCTACCAACCGCTTGATCCAGTCATTGAAGACTCCTAGACACGACACACCGCAACCTGCCAATGCCCCCTCGCCTACTCTTCAAACATCTTCGACCATGCCCGCTCTTCACTACAACCCCGATCAGCACTTCATGCACCGCTACATGTCCGAATCGAGTGCTGGTGAGGCTGCTCGCCGTGCCGCCTCTGCCTCTAACGCTGCCAGCTACGCCTCAAATTCCCGTCAGTTCATTCCCCAATACCAAGCGACAAGAGATCTTCACCGCAGCCGTATTGGCAGCATCCCTGGTGCAAGTGACAGTGGAGCCGATCTTGCATCCAACGCCGACATGGATGTTGAGATGTCTGACATTGCAGAGGTCGCTCTACCCGTCAACAAGTGCTCAGATCCCGTGGAGGCACTTCCTACTGAGATCGTTGCTCTCATTCTTTCACACCTCGACTCTGACAGCCTCAAGGCTTCCCAACGCGTCGCTAAGAGCTGGGCTCGCATCGCCAAGGACCCTCTGATATGGCGCGCTCAGTATCTCCAGCAATACGAGAAGCAGACTTATGTGTCTCCTGCCCCCATCCAGATCGGTGGTATCGGCACAGGCATTCCAAACCAGCCCATGCAACACTGGGAATTGATGCACGACGCTAGAAGACGTATTGATAAGAACTGGACTCGCGGCGACCAGGGCGGTAAGGGTATCTACTTGGCCGGCCACACCGACTCAGTCTACTGCGTTCAATTCGACGAGCAGAAGATCATCACTGGATCTCGCGACCGCACTATCCGTGTCTGGGACATCAACACTTACAAGTGCCTCAAGGTCATCGGCGGTCCTAGCGTCCGTCCTTCTCCCGGTCCCAAGGTCCTGCGTACTGTGGAATACCCCAAGTTCCACCATGCCGAGTCATCTGTTAATGGCACTGCCTACGGCAACAGTATCTATCACGTCCCTTCCGACTTCCACAGCGCCAGTATTCTTTGCTTGCAGTACGACCATGAGATTCTCGTCACTGGCTCAAGTGACAACGATCTCCTTGTCTGGGACGTCAAGACCTATGAGCCCATTCGTCGTCTTAAGCAGCACACTGGTGGTGTCCTCGACGTTGCCTTCGATGAGAAGCACATTGTTTCCTGCTCAAAAGACTGCACTATCATCGTCTGGGACCGCAAGACTCTCGAGCCCATTCGCACTCTTACTGGTCACCGTGGCCCTGTCAACGCTGTTCAGCTCCGTGGTAACCTTCTCGTGTCTGCCTCTGGTGACGGTGTTGCTCGTCTGTGGGACCTGAACAAGATGCAATGTGTTCGCGAGTTCCCTCAAAAGGAGCGCGGTCTTGCTGCCGTGGAGTTCAGTGACGATGCCAAGTTCGTCCTCGCTGGTGGTAATGACCACGTTACCTACAAGTTCGACGTCGCAACCGGTGCAGAGGTCAAGCAGTTCACTGGTCACACTCAACTGGTCCGCTCGCTGTTCCTTGATACTCAGAACCGTCGCGTCGTCAGCGGCTCTTACGACTTGGACCTTCGCGTGTACGACTACGACACCGGCGCCCTTCTTGGTCGCTTCAACGAGTGGACTACTTCATGGATGCTGGCAGCTAAGTGCGACTACCGCCGTATTGTCTCTACCAGTCAAGACGGCCGCATCCTGATAATCGACTTCGGCCGTGACGCTACTACTGGTCAAGTCATGCCCGGTGTCGAACTCCTCAGAGGTGTAGCACCTCTCTCGCTATGAAGTGGGGATACATAACACAACGGACGCACACAAATACACGCAACGGAACGAACAACAGGTGCTAAGGTTTTGAATTTTTCTGAACAATTCTGGGAACACAGCGCGATACCTCTGGGTCAACAATGGGACAATTGGGAGCGGGCTTTTTTTCTTTTCCTATTTCATTTGTTTCTCTCTCTTTCTTTCTACTAGACTACTTTCCTTTTTTCATCGTACTTTTGGAGATTCAAACTGGGAAGGGCAAGCAAGGCATATCGGGCGTTAATCCGTTTCCTCCTGGATTCAACACCATTTCTTTCAGGTGGTTGAAATGGCGGCGTTTTGTTTGGACAAATCTGGCTGCTTTTTCACTCTCTTCTATCGCACAATTTCCAGATAATGCCAGAACGTCACATCAAAGTGATGGCATTCCTTTCTTTCCACATGCATGACTCTCTTGCTTTCCTGCTCGACTTTCGCTTTTTCAAAAGTTATGATCATGTTCTTTTTTTCCTGTAATCAATGTTGTAAATGATGAATCAATTGAACAAAAATATTATCCATACTCCTTGCACCTTGCAATTGGGAACTGTGATGATGACGGCGATATTGAATCCCTGCCTTCTTCATTGTCATTACAAGATTCGGGAATACTCGGTTTTGCGTGCGACGATCACAATAAACTATGTGCTGTACCTTTATCGATATGTTTCATGTGTGCAAATGTGCAAATGT
>ERZ794946.783-NODE-783-length-11770-cov-3.661801_pt1 | contig 11770 bp, 10 predicted proteins | sample MGYA00433072_ERZ794946 | MGnify/ENA primary metagenome ERZ794946 (study PRJEB30137, sample SAMN04331413) | food metagenome | isolation source: Y3 must sample point D1 replicate A | place: Australia: South Australia | collected 2014 ...
CATTCCTATTGATGAGCTTGTCTCGGAAGTTGAGTCCAGAAACCGCCTGAAGCTCTTGCTGCCTTTCTTAGAAGCCACTCTTCAAGCTGGCAACACACAGCAAGCTGTCTACAACGCTCTTGCCAAGATCTACATTGACAGCAACAACGATCCTGAGAAGTTCCTCAAGGAGAACGATATGTACGACACCATGATTGTTGGTAAATACTGCGAGAAGCGCGACCCCAACCTCGCCTACATTGCCTACCGCAAGGGCCAGAACGACCTCGAGCTTATTGAGATCACCAACGACAATGCCATGTTCAGAGCACAGGCTCGTTACTTGCTCGAGCGTGAGGACTTGGAGATCTGGAACTACGTTCTCAGCTCCAACAACATGCACCGTCGCTCTCTTGTTGACCAGGTTATTGCCACTGCCGTTCCCGAGTCGCAAGACCCTGAGCGTGTGTCGATCGCCGTCAAGGCCTTCATCGATGCTGATATGCCCACTGAGCTGATTGAGCTTCTCGAGAAGATCATTCTTGAGCCCTCCGCCTTCAGCGACAACGCTAACCTCCAGAACCTGCTTATGCTCACTGCTTGCAAGTCTGACCGTGCTCGTGTCGGAAACTACATTCAGAACCTTTCCGAGTACAGTCCCGAGGACATTGCCTCCCAATGTATTGAGGTTGGCATGTACGAGGAGGCTTTCGAGATCTACAAGAAGCACGGCAACCACACCGCTGCTACTAACGTTCTGGTTGAGCACGTAAGTACCTACCCCTCTATTCTAGACAGTCTCACGGTCCTTCCTCGCTCCAGAGAAGGAGTCTGATAGCTGTCGCAATGCACAAACAAATTACAGTCAAGGTCGTGTCCAGTGAGAGCCGACGACTCGATGCAACCGATCGATGCTCTCCTTGGTCACGTCCTTCACGAGACGTTGTTCGTGCATTGCGACAGCTGTCAGAGCTTGCGCACGTGTCCCGGGAGACCTGCTCAATGATCATTTCCTTGTCATATCACCAGGATACAATTGCTAACTCTCATTCTTAGGTCGTTTCCATTGATCGTGCCCAAGACTACGCCGACCAGGTCGACACTCCTGAGGTCTGGAGCAGAGTCGCTAAGGCTCAGCTCGATGGTCTTCGCATTAGCGATTCAGTCACATCTTACATCCGTGCTGAAGACCCCTCCAACTACAACGAGGTCATTGAGATTGCCACACACGCTGGCAAGGATGAGGATCTTATCAAGTTCCTCCGTATGGCCCGTAAGACCATGCGTGAGGCTGCCATCGACACTGCTCTCGCTTTCTCCTTTGCCCGTACCAACCAGCTTAACGAGTTGGAGGACTTCCTTCGCAGCTCGAACGTTGCCGATATCGAGGCTTCGGGCGACAAGGCTTACGAGGAGGGCTTCCACGAGGCTGCCAAGATCTTCTTCTCCAGCATCTCCAACTGGGCCAAGCTTGCCACCACCCTTGTTCACCTCGAGGACTACCAGGCTGCTGTTGAGTGTGCCCGCAAGGCTAACAACATCAAGGTCTGGAAGCAGGTCAACGAGGCCTGTGTTGCCAAAAAGGAGTTCCGTCTTGCCCAGATTTGCGGTCTCAACTTGATTGTGCACGCTGAGGAGCTTCAGGATCTTGTCAAGCAGTACGAGTACAACGGCTACTTCGATGAGCTCATTTCGCTTTTGGAAGCTGGTCTCGGTCTCGAGCGCGCTCACATGGGTATGTTCACCGAGTTGGGTATTGCCCTCTCTAAGTACCACCCTGAGCGTGTCATGGAACATCTCCGCATCTTCTGGGGCCGTATCAATATCCCCAAGATGATCCGCGCTTGCGAGGAGGCTCACCTGTGGCCCGAGCTTGTCTTCTTATATGCTCACTATGATGAATGGGACAACGCTGCTCTTGCTATGATGGAGCGTGCTGCTGATGCTTGGGAGCACCACTCTTTCAAGGACACTGTTGTCAAGGTCGCCAACTTGGAGATTTACTACAAGGCCCTCAACTTCTACCTCCAGGAGCAACCCTCCCTCCTTACCGATCTTCTCCAATCTCTGACTCCTCGCATTGACGTTAACCGCGTTGTGCGTATGTTCGAGAAGTCTGACAACATCCCTCTTATCAAGCCCTTCCTTCTCAACGTCCAAACCCAGAACAAGCGTGCTGTCAACGATGCCATCAACGACTTGCTCATCGAGGAGGAGGACTACAAGACTCTTCGCGACTCTGTTGAGAACTACGACAACTACGAGGCTGTCGCTCTTGCTCAGCGCCTTGAGAAGCACGATCTCGTCTTCTTCAGACAGATCGCTGCCAACATCTACCGCAAGACCAAGAGATGGGACAAATCGATTGCTCTGTCCAAGCAAGACAAGCTCTTCAAGGACGCCATCGAGACTGCCGCCATGTCAGGCAAGGGCGAGGTTGTCGAGGAGCTCCTCCGCTACTTTGTCGACATTGGCAGCCGTGAGTGCTTCGTCGGTATGCTTTACGCTTGCTACGACCTCATCCCTCTGCACGTTGTTATGGAGCTTTCATGGCGCCACGGCTTGAACGACTTCACCATGCCCTTCATGATCAACTACATGTCACAACAGGCCATGGCCATCGATCAGCTCAAGAAGGACAACGAGGAGCGCAAGTCAAAGGAGACTGTTCAGAAGACTGAGGAGGACAACACACCCATCCTCGGAGGATCACGATTGATGCTTACCCAAGGACCTGTCGCAAGCGCGCCGAGCCCTGTGCCGTACTCGAACGGCGTGATTCCTCAGCCTACTGGATTCCAACCCACAGGATTTGGAGGATTCAGATGAATTCGGAAGACAGTAATATAGAAGCGGGGACTTTGGCAACGGATGGGGTGCATATGCAGGGCTACGGCATGGATATGCACACTCCAGCGCATTGTTGAGGATGAGGGGTGTGCTTGTAGACTTTGATGCGAGATGACAAGAATCGCATTTGCAGCGATTGAAATTCTTGCAGCAGCAGACAAAAGGCAGTTATGGAGGGGCGTTGTTGCATGTACTCTTAGTTTATTGCCATTGAATTTCTTTGGATTGTTCATACTTGATATGCCGAGATGTATTACGAAGAAAGTGGTGATTGTTGCGAGTACGCAGTACGGGCGTGTCTGGTCATGATACGCGGGGCACAGGTCAACGGGTGATCACAATCACATGCCAATTCGGAGCGTGCACAAGCACAAGCTGAGAGGCAGTTGCAGCATCAGCATCATCGGCCCACAATCGTTGATTGCTTTCTTCTCCTCTTGCATTGCTTATATCCGCTCCTTCCCTTGCATCTTTGACAGTAATTGACTCTGTCCGACGCTTTATCTTACTTACAGCCGAATTGACACGTCTTGCACCTTTTCTCCATCTCGGAACAATATCTACAAAAACAGCAGCACGTGCGTCACCTGCAAGAAGCCGTCGACAGCCTCGCAAGCACACGAGACACGAATAAGACATCATGTCGGATCAATCGCCTCCCCTCCTTCGTCCTCGTCCCCGCCGTCCCTTCGACCTCACTCCCATGTCGTCGACTGCTGGTAACTCGCCCGATGGCCGCGACACTCCGGACCCCCAATCTCCCGGCGACGAGTCAGGCCTCCCTCCCTCTCGCACCCGCTCATTCCTGAACCTGACCACATCCACTCTCTTCGGCATCTACTCTCCGGCTGGCTATGCACCCGATCGCGACGAGACGCCTTGGGGCACCGGTGCCCAGACGCCTATCGACAGCAAGGGCATGAACGTGGCTGACATTGATGGCAACGTTGATGATGCCCTGATGATGAGAAGCAAGAGAAGAAGAGGTAGCATGCTTGAAGCCTCGACACGGCGTGTTCAAAAGCCCAAGAAGAAGACGTTCAAGAACTGGTTCGTTCCCATGGTCGGAAAGAACGTAGTCTTGGGTCTTGCTGGCATTGCCTATGGACAGTTGATTGCGCATTTGCATGACAGACAGACTCTGGTGCCCGTTCAGGTCGAAGGCATGCCCTCGGAGTCTTGGGCGTACATTGCCTACTGGTGTTTCAGTGGTATCGCTTTGGGTCAGGCATTGCCTTGGGTTGACGCTATCTGGATGAGCGATGGCAGTGGTGAACACGAGGCCGAGAGGGAGTACAGAACTTCTGGAAACTTGCGTAGTGCTCAAGACTCGCAAAATCGCAGCCAGACCTGGACTCCTGGTTGGAACGAGATTGTCAGATTTATTGGTGCCGCTGTTGGCATTGTCTTTGCTATTGTGAGTCGACCTTCTCAGACTACGCCCCTTATCATTCTTTACTAATCATCTCGCAGCGCCGTCTTCCCTGGCAATCACCTCTCCAACTCAGTCTCACCCTCGCTCTCGCAAACCCAGCCATCTGGTACCTTCTCGACCGCACAGGCCCCTGCTTCATCCTTGCAACAACTGTCGCTCTTTCTGGCACCGGCCTCCTTCTCTCCATCAACCCCGAGCTGATACCCTCGCCCCACGCCGCAAACCTCCACACCTTCTCCAACGTCACCAACGCAACAGCGAATGCCACCAAAGGACAAGATTTAGTGCTTGGCACATTCACGCTCGAAAGTGTGGGTGTGGCTACATGGATTGCCAGTGTGTTGTTCGTCAGTGCTGTCGCATTCGGAAACATTGGACGTAGGCTGTAAACTACAGGAAGGGATATAATGGTGGTGGAACGGTCTTCACTACGATTGGATGGGCAAGCAACATGATTTTCTTTGCATTTCGCGCCTTCTGTTGTTGAAATAGAATTGATAGCCTGCATGGAGTGGCGTTTTACTCGTCAGCTTATCAGCCTCTTCTTGGTATCAGGCATCTGGAATTTGCTGCTGCTGCAGCAGCAATTGGTCAAATCAAAAATCTACGCTTTTCTATACCCACATCACCTTCCTACTTCCTTCTACCAACGTATCATGTTTTCTCACACATCATGACTTGATGTTCTCATCAACTATTCATCTGTTGTTCTGTTCTTCTCGCTTTCATCACATCGTCGTTGCAAAAAGATGAATTGATATTTCTATACCATTGCTTAAGCCGAGGTGTCCTAATTGGCTTATGACCAAAAGTCGAGCAAGTTTCTTTACCGCTAGTTCTAGCCAGTCCCTGTGACTCTTAGCCAGCACGGAACGTAGCCTCTCCATATAAGCAACTTTCTAGTGCTCTCTCTCCCTCTCTCCTTCTTTCTCTGCATCGCATCTGCCCTCGTCCAGAGCTAAGTCCACCTTTCCTCCCTACTCATCTTCCAAAGCGAACAAAGCAACTAACCCATTCCCACCTCTCCAGTGTGTTCTTTCCACAATCTGTCTTCTTGCCCTTAGCTAAGTCCCCTTATCCTACTTCTCTTTCATCTCAAAACGAACATAATCACTGAATCATTCCCAGACAAGAGCATCTCCTCCAATACCCTTGCTTTTTCATCATTCTTCCGCAGCAAGGGTATTCAGAGTTTGAGAAAATAGTAAGAAGAGACTCTTTTGCACAGAACACATCTCTCTGAAACAATTTTTGGAACTTTTCTTTGGAAGTAGTTGCATCAATGGTCAATACATTATGCTATTGCTTCTTTTTTTTTTCCGCGTCGATGGTCAATACATCATTTGGGTTTCTCTTGGAAATCATTGATGGTCAAGACATTATGTGTGCTTGTTCCTTCTTCTTTTGCTTCGGCGTACGTTGTCTCCTGGATGGACTTTTTGCTGTTGCTTCTGTTCGCTAGTTGGAAGTTGAGTCATATCCCATCCCATCTTCCACGCTACAAACACTGACTTGTTTCCATTTCTCTAGTTCCTATTTCCCTCCAATATCACTCAGAGCTAAGTCGCATCCCTATCCTCTTCATCACATAAGCCATCGCACTAACCACTCCCAGACAAGAGAACCTCCTCAATATCGTTGCTTTTTTCTTCATCATTCCACAAGCAAGGATATCAGAGTCGAAGGAAAATAGTACGAGAGAACTCTTTTGCACAGAACACTTCTCTCTTGAAATAAATTTTTGAAACTTTGTTCTCGAAAAAAAGTCCTGCAGCAATTGGTCATTTACATCATGTGGACTTTTGTGAATCATTTGGGGTGTTGAGGTGTGGTCTTACCACTTTAACCATACCTTTTACCCTTTCTCCCAATGTCAGACTCAAAACTTCTAATCGAGTTGAGCTGGACTGGAATTTTTTCTTCATCGGTATACTCGATCTGCAAGAATCGAGGTATTGAAGAAGAACCAGATATCGCTGCTGTAGTAAAATCTTGTAAGGATATCGACGTTGACTGCGAAGAGAGAATCAACGTTGAGGATACCTCTTGTCCTTCGGTAGATGGAACAATTCATAACAGAAACGACCACAACAAGTATGTCAAATCATCGATACCTTACCTGTTGGCATCGAAGATATCAAGTATACAATGCTATATACCCTTGATACCTGCCTTGATGATCGTCGAGAACACTTAAGAGGCCGAGACATGGAGATATCGATGGCATTATGCGCGATCAGGGTCATACCACTTACAACCGACTTGATCCCAATTCGGGAGGCCCTTTTTCGAGCCGTGTATCGCTCCTTCGCAACACCATAATCCATTGTTCTGGTCAAAGATCGCCGGGGCCTATAGTAACATATCTCTTCGTCAGTGTTCCGAAGCGAGCGTGCGCTAGGATGATATATCTCAAAGACTGGGACCCTCACAAGATGGAGAACGGAGGGGAGTTTGTAAGGACACAGTGAGGAGGATGTGGGTTGATAATATTCCTCAGAGGCTGTGGGTAATGCTGCTTATGTGTGCTTTCCTGACGCAAAATAATAATGCAACGCAAATCAAACCACTTCTTTCTTGATCCATCCAAGTCCTCGCAGACATAGAGATGCAGTCTACTCATCCCCAGCTAATCTCTGCAGTCCAGTCCTGCCAGCGAGTCTTGCGCCCAAGCCACCACCTTGACCCATGTCGGCCTGGCTTCTGATTTGACCTACGAATTTACCCTTTTCGCTTCTCTTTCTGTCGTCTTCTTCTTTTTGTCTGCGATCGCGTTCTTCGAGCTCAGCTAGACGCTTCTTACGATCCGCTTCCAGATCTGTTGCGTTTGATTGCATGGCGGCCAGCTTCGCAAGACGCTCAGCCTCATGGTCTGGAGAAGCTGGGCGTTCGTGCCTAGAAGGACGACTGTCGTCTCTGAATTGTCTGGGTGGTCGGTCGTCTCTGTCGTTTCTTGATGGTCGAGGACCACGGTTGCTGTATGGTTCATAGCTTGGTGATGCACGACGTCTGGGCGAGGGAGATTTTCTGTCTGTCCTTGACCGCACCGGAGAAGGCGAACGACGTCTAGTATCCCTTTCTCTGTGTTTGCGAGATGGTGAACGGGAATCTGATCGTCTAGGGCTGGGGTATGACTTTCGTCTGCGCGAGTCTGGCGACCGTGAAATACTACGACGGTGTGATTCGTGTTTGCGAGAGGAGCGTCTTTCGTCGTCACGCCTATCATCGCGCCTGTCGTCTCTTCTTCTACGCTCGGGTGATCGTGAGCGAGAGTATGAGGGTGAGCGACGGCTTCGGTGGGAGCGGTGTCTGTGGGATGGACGTCTTTCATCGTCGCTGTAGTCGTCGTGGCGTCTGCGCTTGCTGCGATGATCATCATCTCTGTGTCGGTGTTTGCGATGGCTGCGCTTGGGGTCGTCCTCTTCCTTGCCAGCGGCCTTGAGCAAGGCACGGCGCTTGGTTGGATCGCTCATCATGGCTTCGAGTGCGGCCTGTTCTTGCTGCTTGATGGCCAGCATGGGGTCGTTGCGGACTTTTGTTGCCGTGTCCTTCTGGTTGTTTGCGATTTGCAAGGCCGATGGACCTACAGCGGCAGCCTTCTGCATAGCCTCGGTTGCATCTCTCTTGACAAGTCCATCCAGTCTTCGCTTTCCGAGCAAGTATGACTCCATCTCCTCAGTGGTTCCTTTTTGACCATCGGCAGGACCGCCGTACATCCAGTCCACCCTGTCGACACGCTTCTTGCCGCCAGCGGCTTCTTGCATCTGCTGTAGTTCCTGGATTTGACGTTCTTCGGCACGCTCCTTGAGCACCTGGTCGATCTTCTTGCGCTCATCCAGCGCCTTCTTTTCCTCTTCCCACACGCGCTTCTGGTTGGACATGAGCACGGGGTGCCATGACTTCTTCAAGTTCAAATCGCCACCCATCTTGTTGTCGGTTCACGCCCTGTAGAGCGCTGTTGTTGGTAAAGAGGGAAATGTTCGGCGATGATTGATTTGGTATGGAGAAGGCGATAATTGAGCGGCGGTGGGACGTCCAGGATGTTTTGGCGCAAAGGTCAAAGCTAAAACCAAGTGAGGGTTGTTGCCTGTTATCGCGGACCCTTGGAAGTAAATCGCCCTGACTCAAGCATGTAATGTCTTGGCGTTTTCTCCTTCGCTCCTTCGGCTCAACTTCTTGAACCCGTCAAATTCATCGCATACCGCATTCCTGCAATCTCACAACTGTTACAAGCCTTGTCGATCCGATACCGAGGACAACACACAGCCGTGTTTGCCCTCAACGGGCTATGCGCGCCCTCAATTGTTCTCTATAGATCTACTTCCCCCGTCCAATTGCTTTGCCGACTCTTTACCTCATCCTCATTCAATTGTGATAATGTCGGTAAGGAGACGCGAAAGGAGTACAAAGCCAGATACTATCGCGAAAAGAAGGAGCACCATCCAGAGAAATTCGAAAGGTCCCGCGAATTAAGCAAAGCGAGAAGACAAAGGCCGGAATTTCGTCGACGGGAACAGGAGTATCATAGACAGCTTTATGCCGACCGTAATTACGCTCAAAGGCAACAAATGGCGCATTGGTTCCTTCACAGGTGCCCTGATCGCGACCTGTTCCAATGGAAGAGTCACGTACCCATAGTGTACGATGAGCGAATTTGGAAGACCTGTACCTCTTGTGGTAGGAGTCATGGTGCAGGCGCAAGGCTCTGGTGGGAACGGAGGCATCACGCGAGTCCCGAGAAACAACCAGACTCGACGGGCCTTGAAAACCGAACAGACTCGACAGATCATGAACTATATGATTGTCATCAATGCTACACAAACGGCATGAGCGACATGAGTCGGATTATGCCTGTAGGTCATGAGAGTCATGTTTTCGGTATCGGCATGAAATACCCAGAGCCATCATGACCCGAACATGATACTCACAAAAGAGTACGGCTTGCTCTTTCTCACTTATTCCGACACTGGCTGCACGAGTCCGCCGCGAATTCTCACAACCAGAAGAGCATCATGCAAACAAACGAGGTCCTACACGACATGACCACTCAGGCACTTGGGATTGAAGACGACCGGCAACTGATCATTAGACGGATTTGAAAAGTACTGATGTGAAGCGATGATGATACGGTTGATATGATATTCCACGTCGAACGACAATCCTGATCTTCGGTGGTGAAACATCGAGCAAGCACTGAAGAGGCTGCCTTTCTGCGGTTGAGATTCGTCGTTCACATTGGTCCAAGGACTAAATCTATTCAGTTCCTGCTCAAAGAGCGATGCAGAGAAGAAAGCATCTTTAATAGTCACTAGGGACATGGCAAGTCCGCTCCGAAAGACTGGAGCAAATGGTCATGTTGTTGCGCTGCTTATGCAAATGATTGTTCGCGACAACTCTGCAGTTGGAAGTCTCAGCCATAGAAGCGGTCGTCAATCAACGGACTTGTTTATCTCTGACAAACAAGACGCCTTCGATTCAAGCCCTCAGTCAAGTCATCCTCCAAATCACGACGACTTTCCAGCGGCCTGCACAGCCCGATATTCAAAGCTCGTCATGGGAGAACCACTTTTACCGGCCGAAAAGCTCGTCAGATCCTCACGCATCAAACACATGTCCTTTGCATCGGAGCATGGAGCGTTCTCCGAAGGTGATTTTCACTCAACGATAAGGCACAAATCCACATGCTGGCATCCAGACTCAACCTTGTCGATGCCCATCTCAACTCTCCCAAGCCACATCTGCGTCGGTTAGCATGTTTCACCAAGATTTGACATGTGCATATCTTTTTGTGGTATCAAAATCCACGCGGATCGAAAGCGGTCGTGAGATAAGCTCAACTCAAGAAGAGCGGAAGCGATCTCACCTGCTGCCGCGACCAATTGGAAAGGGCAGAGGTTGAAACAGATTCAGGGACCAGACCGATGACATCAACAAGCCTTCTTCCCCGCACTCCCGATCGTGACGCAGAAGTCTAGCGGCTAGCCTTATCGTGGGGAAGGAGCGAAACTCACCTCCACTTTGGTGGTGGCTTGCAAAGAGGCCAGCCCTTTTTCGGCGAGAGGATTAAAGTCAACGGCCTGAGGGGTGATGACCATTGGGTTGTGCTGAATTGGGTTCAGCACCATGACGACGAAATATGTGTCGATGGCTTGACCGGCGCTGCGATCTCCAGCAAGAATCACGAGAGCACCACAACCCAGGGGAGTGGTCGAGCAAACAAAGGAAAGGCCTGACGACGAATGGAACAAAGCTCCGACTCCGATGACATGACCGAGAGCTCTGAAGGTAAGCTCCTTGAGGTAGCACGAAAGGTATAAGACTGTTGCACCTCGCCCATCATCTCTTGGTTTTTTCATCAAGCATATCTCCTCATCAAAGCATCAATCGATCAATATCACTTCCACACAACAACCAACCAACCTTCAATCAATCGAACATCATGTCTTCTCCCACCGACACTGCCCCCAAGACCTCTTTCGATGGTGAGCGTCGTCGCTCTTCCGGTGGTCTCTTCAACAACCTTCTGTCTCAGAAGCGCAGCCCCGACAACGCTGCCTACTCTGCCCGCCGCGCAAGCATTGAGGAGCAGGGCCCTGGAAAGGGTATGCTCGGCAAGATGTGGGACTCGTAAGCACTATCAACTTTCACCTTCAACCATATGATACTAATACATCTTACAGCGCCGTCAGAGGTGTCGGTCCCGAAGCCAAGAAGTAAACTTCTTCAACAATCAATCAACACGATACCCATTGCATGTTCGAGCGAGCAAGAACGATGTGCGACACGAATCTGAAGGAACTACACACAATTCACACCACTCTTCGATCTTTGAAGGTCGCTGGCTTGGACATTCGGAGTTAGCTACCGGTGCTGAGGGAGTTTGATGAATGGATGTTGCTTCCCTTATTGCATGGACTTATATAACGACTTTATGACAACCATTTTCTATTTACATACATGCCTCTTGATGCCCCTTGACGCGATACCAAACGCAGTAACCATAGCGATCATCGATTGTACCCGCATGTATCACCATATTCCATTGCACTACATACAGAATAAAATTCTGAAAAGTCCGGGAAACATGAAGAAAGAAGGTGCAACGGGTTCTGCTTTTGCCAAACTTCGCACCGTCAAAAATTTCTCAATACCGAAATAATAATAACATCGCTCAAGTTCGATTTGTTTATCAATGACCTGTTTGGCTCGAGAGGAAGATCGCAACAAAGCTCGTAATGCAGCTATGTGAATAAGTGAATCTTTTCTATAACGAACACCAAGCAAAAGTAAGGTCTAGGGATCGATCCCCCGATTCTAGAACACAACATTTCTCGACTTAAAGTGACAGATATGTCATGGCCACAGAGGTCTAATACTGTCAACGAGACGTTAAATGGACCTGTGATGTTAGGATCCGGAGCATGCCTCTATCTGTACTCAAATGGACGAGGTAAGGATTGGGCATCCTTTTGCTCTAGTGAAATTGGGTAGGGGGTTTTACATTTG
>ERZ794946.785-NODE-785-length-11767-cov-4.065488_pt1 | contig 11767 bp, 9 predicted proteins | sample MGYA00433072_ERZ794946 | MGnify/ENA primary metagenome ERZ794946 (study PRJEB30137, sample SAMN04331413) | food metagenome | isolation source: Y3 must sample point D1 replicate A | place: Australia: South Australia | collected 2014 ...
GAAGAAGCTCCACCAGGAGTACGCTAGTGTCTCCACTGACGGCACTGTTGCTCCCCCAAACACACCTGCCGCCGCCGCCACTAAGACCTTCAAGAAGAAGGCAACCCCTAAGACCAAGAGCACCGGCAAGGCCAAGGGAGGTAAGAAGCGCAAGATTACCAACGACAGCGATGAGGAGGGCGATGCTGGTGACGATACTCCCATCAAGAAGAAGAATGTTGTCAAGAAGGAGCCTGTTGATGAGGACTCTGACGCTGGTGCTGGAGCCGGTGCTGAGACCGATGCTGAGGATGCTGAAGTTTAAAGCTACTTGAATGATTGAAGAAGCTTGAGAATGCTCTGTTCAAGGGTATTTTCAAACGAGGTCAACGCAACAGAAGGAAAGAACCAGCGAGGCGCCGAGAAAAGTGCAGATGGAAAGGAGAAGCAAATCTGCGGAATGTACAAAATCAACAAGGAAACGGCTATCAGAAACCGCTCTGCTCAGTCTCTTCTCACTTTCGAAAATGCAATGTCTCAAACAACATGTGAAGTCATGCATAGATGGTGATAGTTTCAAAGGCTCTCCTTGCCCATGTTACCAATTGCTGAAAGCACTGCGCTGCACATCAGCACCCCACTTCCAGACATCTATCTCGCAAGAAAGTTGCAACAAAATCATCAACCACCCTTCACTCTTACTAGACTTGTCCAACAAGCAGTTGCAAACATGATGTTACCAAAGTCCGAAGCTCAAAGCCCGAATATAACAGTCGCTATACACACGTCGCCTACACATCCCATTCACGCTATTGACCAAACTCAAACTTACTTCTGGATAAGGTCAGAACACCTGAGCGACTTTCTGCCTCTTGTTGCCTTGGTTCGAGCGGGGAAAGTGGTCAATCTGACGTCTTCTCATACCTTGAATTGATATGTAAGTGTTGAACATGAGTTGGAGCTTGTCATTTGTCTACGCTGCTGCTTTCTCAACTTTTCTGAGATGTAGAAACCAATACGTGCTGAACATTCATATTGCGGGCTTGAGTCACTCTTCTTGAATGTCTTCTACTTCTAGCTCCACTATGTCCTCTTTTTCTGACCGCAATCGAAACATGTATTTGGAGAATGCTGGAGCTGTCAAGCGACAGCGTATCGACTCTTTGGCTGAGAGCAATATTACTCTTCCTTCTACTGGTGCTATATCTGCTATCCCAGTCGACAGTACCATGTATCGGGACTTGTATTCTGCCAACGTTCTTGCTCAATGCAGAGGTGAAGGTATATATTCGACCTTCTAGTCAAACTCTCAGAGACCTTGAAGCTGACAAGCATCTCAGACGTACAGATCTGCGATGGCATTGTCTCTGCCACGGGCCATCACACTGAGATTCAAGCTTCAATCCCTATCACTCAACCTGTATCCAACCGTCCTGATTTTGAACGTGGTCCGACCCCAATTCACCATGCCAGAGAACCACTTGATGGTGTACGAGGCAGTGACATAGAAGAAGAAGGCCTGGAAGTCCACCAGTGGAGGCTAGGAGAAGATATCGAAGGCAACTATGGAGACGAAGAGGAAGACGAAGAAATGTCGGATTGGGCAGATGGATATTGGAGGGATGGCGTGCACTGGATGGGAGAGGAGGGAGAGGAGGATGAAGACGAAGATGATGAACAACCAGAGGACGAAGAAGAACAAGAAGAAAAAGACAACAGCAACGACGACTTCCCAAATAACTTCAGAGGCCACGGCGGCCACGACCTCGGCGACCGCCTAGGCACACCACCCACAAACGACAAAGAAGGCACCGCAGCCCTAATCAAGCAGTCTCAACTCAATCCTCACCCTCGCTCAGCAATCTCCGACCACGGCTACCTCATCCAAATCGGTCTCCTACCTCACCCCATCGTCGAAAAGCCCGGCTACGTCTCTCGCATCCTCCGCGTACCAACCAGAATGACATTCGAGAAACTCGCCGAAGCCATCAACACAGCCTTCGACTGGACCGGCTTCCACCTCCACGAATTCAAACTCTGCAAACCCTGCCGCAAACGCACTCGCTGTATGTGCGTACTCTGCGAACCCGTAGTCGCCAAATTCAACCAAACTATCGATGGCCACGCCTACGTCGACGAATGGTATGAGCAATTCTACACCAATTTCGACGCCGATAAAGTGGTTCTTGGAGATGTTTGGGGCCATGACGCTTGCAGAGCAATGAACATGTGGTACAGATACGATTTTGGCGACGACTGGCAACACCTGATCCATTTCCTGGGCGATGCTGATGATAGACTTGGTCCTGCTATGGCTTTACCTCGCAGTCAGGAGGTTTGGTGTTTGAGCGGTGAAGGACACCCTTGGCCCGAGGATATGAGAGAGGATTGGATGGACTGGAAAGATCGTACTAATCTGTATGAATGGGATCGCCAAATTGTCAATAAGGAGTTGCGCAAGCTGAAGATTTAGGAGAAATAGATTCATATTGGATAAGAGATAATGTTCTTAGCTTCTCGATATACACACTCATTTTCGGACTGATTGTTCAGATTCAAAGTGCTTGGTTGTTTGGAGCATATGGCCATCGGGGACAACCACTACTTCGTGCTCTCTCTACACAATCGTGCAATCACAAAAGTTTCTTCCATTTCAACATGTCGACATGACTATAGTTACTTTACCAGTAAAAGGAGGTCTGGTGCCTGTGCAACTCCTCTACTGCTATGTTCATGTGAGAAGTTGTGTAGAAATTGATTTGCTGGAAGTCGGATCGACCAACATTCTTACATGCCAACTGGCGTGGTGTTCAAGTTGAGAGGTTTGATATACTTGGTGATTATTTGGTAATGCTTAGGGTATCATTCTCAAGCTATCGATCATTACGTCGTTAAGAGTTGTGCAGCTAGGCCAGCGACGACTAGAAGAGCAAGCCGCCGAGAAGTGCTCCACCAGCAAGACCTCCCATGATTGGCAGACCTAGACCACCTCCGTAACCATAGCCATAAGGACGAGAGTAGCCGTAAGCGGGACGACCGTACATTCCGTATCCTCCCATTGGGCCGCCGTACATGCCGCCTCCACCCATCATACCGCCGCCCATCATGCCGCCGCCCATCGGAGGGCCAAAAGGATTGATCATACGAGTGTTGTTCTGGTTGTACTGCTGGCCTTGCACACCTTGAGGAGGAGTGAGATAGCAATCGCGGCCTTCACGGTCCTTGCCAATGAGCTGAGGTTGACCGGTTTGAACGGCCTTTTGCATAGCTTGACGTAGAGCGAGATGACGTTGGTATGCCTTTTGCTCCTCCTCGGCACGCTTCTTGCGCTGGGCTTCGCGTTCCTGGTGAGTGCTCGATGTGACCTTGTCCTTGATCTTGCGGCCGAACTTCTTCATGCCGCTGGGGTTGGAGTCCTGACGCTGAGGTGGGCCTCTGGGGTCGTGGTTCTCATCGTCTGAACTTTCGGCGATGATATCGGCGTCGGTGGGGACACGACTCAGACCTCTGATACGGGCACGCTGTTCGGGCGACAAGGAAGCCATGTACTCGTCGTCATCGTAGGGGTGATGCCAGATGGCGCGCTCAGTGTGTGTGTCGACGTAGAATTGATGGCTGCTCTGAGGGTCGTACTGTCTGATCCAGCCTTGGGGCACTTCACGGCTGGCATCTTCCATCGAACGGCGATGGTCTGGAGGGATTCCATTGCGGGTCTTGTGAGGAGTGGGGTCACTCTTAGAGTATGGGGGAGGTTCGTCTCCGGGCACTTGAGCTGTCGATGAGGATGCCATTGTTGTGATGATTTTCTTGAATTGATTCTTAGGTGACGAGGTAGTTGTGATGGAAGGAAGACAGAAGCCTTAAGTTCAAGAGTGGAAGGTTCCTTGTTCACTCTGTGTCTCTTCGGCCGCGGGAGTGCGCGTCATAGGTCAGCGATCGCTACGCCACTCGCGCCTTCCGTGGGGAAAGCTCTCAGCCACATTCAGTCGTGAGTGAAAGCACGACCCAGCCAAACGCGTGATGCGCGTCCGCCTGAATCAATTTAACCAATTCGATCAATGCCTTTGTTCCCTCCTCGAATACGACCCAATTTTTCCACTTAACAGCCTTAATCATGTCCCTCAAACGCAAGGCAGCAGACATTGTTGCCGCTGAAGCCAAAAAGCCTAAAGCAAACAGCTCTATCACCAGTTTCTTTGGACCTCCCAAAACCAATTCATCAACGTCATCAACGAAGCCGTCCAAAGGGCCAACCGAGACAGCTCCTGCTCTGAAGTTCGACAAGGAAAAATGGGTCGCTGGCCTGACCGATGAACAAAAAGCATTGCTCAAGCTCGAAATTGAGACACTACATGAGAGCTGGCTCGCCGTCCTAAAAGATGAGATTACGAGCAAGTCCTTCATCGAGTTGAAGAAATTCCTCAAGAGCGAAGCCGAAGCTGGGAAGAAGATCTTCCCGCCATCAGAAGACGTCTACAGCTGGTAGGATACTATCAAACACTCTAGTCTCTCTTTCCGACTAACGACACAAACAGGTCGCGACACACGCCGCTCAGCACAGTCAAGGCCGTCATCCTGGGCCAGGACCCGTATCATAACCTCAACCAAGCGCATGGTCTCTGCTTCTCTGTCAGACCACCGACTCCTGCTCCTCCTTCGCTTCAGAACATCTACAAAGCGTTGAAAAAAGAATACCCGACCTTCGAGCCTCCGCCGAACAAGGGAGGTTTACTTACACCATGGGCTGACCGTGGTGTCCTGCTGCTAAATACTTGCCTGACTGTTCGTGCCCACGAGGCTAACTCTCATGCGGGCAAGGGATGGGAAAAATTCACACAAAAGGTTATCGACCTTGTCTGTCAGAAGCGTACCCACGGTGTGGTCTTCCTGGCTTGGGGTTCTCCTGCACAAAAGCGTTGTGCAGGTATTAATGGCTCTAAGCACTATGTGCTCAAAAGTGTCCACCCTAGCCCTCTCAGCGCTCACAAAGGCTTCGTAAGTCTTGTCTTTGCCGAAACATGACCATGCCACTGACCAGCCATCTAGTTCGACTGTGGCCACTTCACCAAAGCGAATGAATGGCTCAAGGAGAGATATGGCGATGATGGTGTGATCGACTGGAACCTGAATGTTGCTCCTGAAGACGCTGGCGTCTAAAAGGACGCTGAATATATGCATGATGACTGTGATAATTACATACAAATCAAAAATGAAGGATAGCAAGACTTTGGCAATTCATAATGAACAAGTCATTTTGGTGACCCTGTCTTTTCGACCTGAAGCAATTTCTTCTTGGCGGGCTTGACTATTTTTCCTGCACCATCATCTCTCAGTAAATCAACCACAACACACCAAAATGCCGGCAGTAAAGAGATATGCAAAGGCAGATAAGCCCAAGAGATTGAGAAAGCGCAAGGCTAGAACTGAAGGTGCGTTTGTGGAAACACTGTTTGTGCCCGCGTACTAACCAGACATGTTCAGTCTCCGATTCTTCAGACTCCTCGGATTCCTCATCATCTTCAGAGTCGGAGAGCAGTGACTCAGAACCTGCACCCAAGAAGAAGACTGTTGTCAAGACCAAGGCAAAAGCCAAGGTAGTCCAAAGGGTGTGTCAATATCTTGCGCAACCTCCAGTCTTCAATTTCATCTTAGAGCTTTACTCGAATTCCCTTGCGTCTGCCACCACCACTCGGTAGTGTTCAGACCCATCGTTCACACTGTCCTTTCAAACGAGGTTGCGCAGCAAGGAAGTCTATTGAATACGACAACTGACCATAACTCTAGTCACCATCTCGGTCATCCTCACCAGAAGAGGATCAGACCATCGCTCCTAGTGGACCACAAGTTGCGGAATCAGAGGCCGAAGATGCATTCACCTCATTCTACTTGCGCCAGATGACGACCGAATTTGCGGAAGACCTGGACAAGATACGCTCAGCAGGTGACTTCAACGACAAATCACTCGGTCTCTTGATCTCGGCTCTCAAGCAGGGACGCGAATGCTTCGACAGACACGACAGACTGGCTGTTGGGAAAGCCATCGTCGCCGCTAATCAGTGAGCATGAGAGACCTCAAACTCTCGACATCCTTCCTGCACCTCTATCCATCCATGCGTTCAGCTCCATCTTCTGTCATGTGAAAGGGTTTTGATCAGAGGGTGGAGGTGTGGAGTTGACTGCCAATTACGAGCAAGGCACAAGGATGCTACTTCTCAATATTGTTGAGATGGGATCTATCTTGCTGAGAAAACCGGGGCGTTCCAACTTCCCAGCTCGGTCCTATCGTCTTTTTCGTCCTCTCCACGATCCCTCCAGCTCCAATCGTGTCTGGCCATACGCCACGAGTTCTGCAGCCCAGGAAACCTTGTCCTTCCCAAGATATTTCGAAACAAGGTACTCGAGAGGGATTGGACGTCAATATTGTGTGATAAGGGTTCTTGCGTCAGACGATCGATCTGCTGTCACATCTGCCATTCTCTTGGGTGTGTATTTTGCAGGGTTCTGCTGCATAGGACGCGAACTTGCAGCAAAGACTAGGCCTGGGAAGACGAGCAAGCACTTGAAGGCCATGAGGCGGGTTCGTCGGGTTTCTCCAGAGTAACGCGGTAGTGAAGGATGCGTGGAGCGGAGAAGGGTCCACAAGGGATCTCCAATACTCAATTCTTTGTTCTAATCAAATCAACCACAAAGACCTATCCCCTAGTTTTGAACGCTGTGACATTCCATGATGGATAACAATTGGCTGAGATAACCTGGCTGTGTAGTTCGGTACAGACGAACGCTGTGTCGTTGCTTGCAAACGTGGGTTTGCCTCTTGAGATTCGCCATCTCGGCGTAACATTGTCCCAGATGGATCTACAACTAGCCTCGAAGCCTATCTCTGGTACGGCACAAACCTCCGGCTCTCTACGACGTACGAGGAAGATCACCACTGGGCGCAGTCAACAACGTCGAAGCAAGCCAGCGCTGGTTAACTGAACTTCAGGTGGAAATGTATTGCCCTGCCTGATAGGATATCCTGGCCCAACAACCAGATACTGCGTAGCTACGTCTTACGATGTCGCGTTGTAGTATTGTATGGAACACACCTCTCGTCGTCTGCCGTGCTCAGAAACATGGGGAGCCGAACAGGGCGGGTAGGTACATCATATATTGGCACAATATGTGGTTGCTGGCGTGAGTCCAGAAGCAACACGGCGTTCTTCAATAATGCTTACTCTCGTCTCCAAAGAGCCTTACTTTGCAGAGGCTGATGGCAGATTTGGTTTGCAGAGAAGTCAACCTTCTACCAAACCAGAGAGCACACGGTCGAATTATCCCCGCCGACTCGGCATGTGCAGAAGCTTGGGTTTACGATTACTGAGCGTGGGGCCTGCTAAAGTTGACGGGGTGAATTGGCGCTTCCGTTGGCCCAGCACGAACCTCAGTACAAGTCGCCAGGCACCAGATCTCTCGATCTGTTGCGTTGCAGCAGCTGCAAGATCAGCTATGGTACCACTTTCCGCACAACAGGATTAATCACAATGGTTCAAGGGTTCAAAATACAGAGAAGGGGTGGCCAGGTTCACATTGTTGAGTAAGCTGGCGTGCGCACCACAACTGGACGACGGTCTGACCTGACACACACACACAGCCGTGTATAACTGCCCTATGGATCGCAGGTATAGCAGCTGCTGATAAGAACATGCAATTTTGAAAATTGAGACACGGCTTCACATGGTCGCGGAAACAGCTCCTCCTCACAAAGATAGGAATGTGCAGCTAGTGAGGGCCACCGGACTTGCATGCCGCTGCGTAGGGGAATATTCATCGACTTGAAGGTTGAAAACAATCCTAGCGGCTCATCAAAATCAAGTGGAGTCTCCGTACAGCTTTGCATATTAGCTGCAGGCAAGGGGTCGTACGCGAGGCGTGCGGCTCGGCCACAGGTCATGGTCAAACACCCAATCAAATGATGTGCAGCGAAAAGTCCACGCGTGACGAAGCAGGCGTGTGAACAGCGACCTTTCTCCTCGAGGCTCGAACAAAGAAACGACCAATGTTGGAGCTTGATCTTTGCCAGTGCCGTAGCTTCGACTCTTGAGGCTCTGTTCTGACACAGGTGAGCACTTGACGCGGAGGCTGACGCCAGTCAATCCTTTGCCCATCTTGGAAGTTGCAAACAGCGCGGCGTCATTCGAACTTTCCAACGGCCGGTTTTGCCCATCCAATTTTGCGGCCGAGAAAAGGCTTCGGGGACTTTCTGCGTTTCTTTTTTGTAGCGCCCCCTCGTGCGTAGGAAATGGCAGCAGCACGCTAGGCATATTTACCCCACGCTATGATAGCGCGGCTGCCAGGTTCTAGCACTGCGAAGCACCGAGCCTATTTCTGATTTTCCAGCGCCAGTTCGGACAGTTGACACAGAAATACTGCGAATTTCTCGTGATCCGATACCATCAATTTGCTGAAACCCCACTGGTATTCCTCATATCGCACACCCACTGACTCGAAAGAGGTCATGTGTTAAGCTTCAGAATACAGGTCGGACGTAAGGCGGAATGCGATCTAGCAGGGTAATATCTGCGTGTTTCCCAAGCAGATCTTGTTAAGACGATCGCCGGGCCAATACTGGCCAGTGACAGCCCCCCATGGACACAGGCACATGGGACAGATCTCGCATATTGCCAACGGCTGCAGACCAATAATGTCCCGGAAAATATCGCGTACCTCTACAGTATTCTCAAGATCTGAGTTGCACAGATCTAAGGTGATGCTTGTCTTACTGACTTGGGCTTCTCCACTCTCAATCAACGGAGGGGAGTATTGTGTAACACTGCAACAATACCGTGCCACTTTCTCAGGGATGCTTCCGAGTTTTCAGTTCAAAAGGCTCCGCGCAAGCTGATCAACAACCCTAGACTTCTGGAGCGTCAGACGAAGTTGGAGCCGCATTCACCACCAATGATTACGCCCATCTGTATTATCGGTTTCACCCTTGCATGAAGGAGATATCTCCTTGTGTGTTGTACTACGGGGCATGCATATGCGGCGTACGAGATATCCAGATAAGCGAGGTATTCGCCACACTCAATCGACATTTCTAATTACTGCCCCGGAATGTCCAGAGGTACGTACTGGTGGACGAACGGGGCCAGCCATCGTATCTCAGAATCTGTGGAACCACAACCTGCGAGAGTTCACCTCAATCGTAACCGAGAAGTGTTTTGCAGGCACGCCGACGAACAAGCATGAGAAGAAGTCCAGCAATTCCTGGCTGTCAAAGTAAATCGGAGACATGTCTCCAGATAGTTGAGAAATGACGGAAAGCGTACCAGCACTAGGGCTGGTTCCCGCGGCCGGTGAGCTGTCTACGGGCGGGCCGTTGTGCTTGAGACTGCCAATGGAACCCTACGATTTGCGCGAACCAAACCAGTAACACCCCGGCCGCTGGGGGTTAGCTGCATCGAGTCTATCTTGGTAGGATACTTCTGGCCGTTAGTAAGCGTCGAATGAGCACTCAAGGAGCAAGCCAAACCGAGCGTTTATCGAGAAAGATATTTGGAAGCCCAGGGCGATCAATCTACCATGCCACAAACGCGATTGGGTCGTGACTACCCGAAAAGCGATCGCGGCACCTGCCCTCAGAAGCCAGCGGCCACGTCAGATTATTCTCAACCCACGCTGCTGATCCTCAGGGACACAAGAACGAAAGCTCCATTCGACTGCAGTGAGCTATTCTGTTCACATGGCACATTCCAAGGGGGCTCACCGCTGCATGGAGTGGTCTACACGGCTGAGGACTGCAGATGTGAGTGTACTCGAATCGAATTCCATGCGATACTCGAGATAACGTGTCTCTGAGACTATGAAAGCAACGGGAGTATGAGGTACCTCGCAGCTGTCAAACAGCACCCAACAGACAGCGAAAGAGAGGGAAGTTGGCGTTTGGTTTTACAGATGGAAAAAGTGACGTGAGGTTGGCAAAGCCAAACCCAAGCAGGCAGGAGATCGGGGAACGTGGCCTGTGTGTGCAGCTCTCAGATAAACGAGATCTTGTGCTGCCAGCGAGTGGAGGCAATGCTCCGAGCGCGTGTCCCGCTACTCCACTTTTCTCACATCTCAGATCGGCCAATCATCGAAATTCCCAGGAACACGATACCGAGCAACCGAACAGCAGCTTGAGCCTTGAGCTGGGCCGCAGTCATGGTCCGAGCGGACGGAAAGAGTTGGCGCGATCGAAGCTCAGCCTTTAGACCTCGGCGGCGTTCTGCCAATGACACCAGACTGCAAATCCCAGGCCCTCTTCTCTCTAGCCCCGATCTGCTGCTGCAAGGCTTTTATCCCCCCGGCCGCCCTCCTCAATCTCATCTTCTCTCTCATCGACCTTTCGTCTCTCGAAGCACGTTTGTTATTAGACAAATTCGAGTCCAAGCAACAACTACTTCAACCTTCACTCAAGCACCAACCACTTGGCTTATCGGCCATACTATTCGTCTCTACATCTACCTCGAACCCAGCACTACGGTACCCCTTCGGTGTACAGACCCAATCATCGCAGCTTCTGGCATAATTCTCCGAGACCCCTTCTCTCAAGGACCGCTTTCGTGACCTTGCAACTTCGGCCTATTTCTTCTCAAGTTACACAACCGGCATATTTCGACATCATGCCTCCTCTCAGAACCATCCCCGCAGCCAAGCCAGTCAAGACTGAGCGCACCCACGAAGAGAATCAGGAGAGGTATGTTCTAGCTTGATATGTTTTCGTTGTTTATCGCTCCTAACACCATCTCAGAGCTTACATTGCAGCCTCTCGTCGCAGTGACCGCAGTCTCGAGGCTCGCGTCGAGTCAGCTCGTCGTGCTTCGGAGATCCACAAGAGACGCACAGGCAGATCTCTTCGTGTGACCGAGCAAGATGTTATCAACGAAGAGATGTACGAGGAAGAGGATGACGATCTGCCCATGCAGTATCGTCGCCTTACCGCTCATCTACAGACATCCAACGCAGACTTCGATCGTAGATTGGCGGCATACTTGACCAACCACGTCGCCATGCGAGCTGCCCTAGGCCACAACATTGGAGAGGGATACAACCCTCAGCAATACTCGAACGCTCCTCAGTTCGCCAACCAACTAGGCCAATTCCCCCAGTCGTTCCCCAACCCCATGCTTCCGCCTCAGATGGCTCAAAGGTCACCCCACAGCTTCCGCGCATCACCTTACCCTGCACCTCAGCAGGGCTTCCGTCAGAACATGCACGGTCGCTCAGCATCCATCGCTACTCCCCAGGAGTTGCAAAATATGAACACCTATCCTTCAGTGCAGAGCCCTAATGCTGCTTTTATCAAGCCTGAGGATCGTCGCATGTCTCTTCCTGCTCAGTCCCAGCAGAATGCTGCACCATCATCACCACACCTCACTTCCGCTTCTCGCACATCATCATCCACTAGCCTCACGAATCTGAAGCACGAAGCTGCCAAGCAGAGTACCAATGGCCAGACATCTCCTGTTGCTCAGACCACGCCACCGGCGTACGCTGCCGCTTACAACAACGCATCCTCTGGCGGCCTTGACCCAAGCATGATGAACATGATGCCTTTCTCAACTTCATTGCCTTACGAGTCTCAGCAATTGCTTGGACCTGGATTTGATCAGAACGACCCATTCTCGCAGATGCTCATGGGCGGCTATGGTCAGCAGCAGTCTCAGCCATTCTACACCTACAACCCCAACCCTTCCAAGTTCAAGGGCAACAGCCCTCAGTTTGACGGTATCAACCAGACCCTCGCTCCCGGTATGCTCGACACCAA